>Ga0187825_10000092_pt1 | contig 15483 bp, 13 predicted proteins | sample NC_wetland_sal_i_11_FD_132421 | JGI IMG/M metagenome (GOLD analysis project Ga0187825, IMG submission 132421) | Wetland sediment microbial communities from Neuse River Estuary, North Carolina, USA - SourceSoil_5 | ecosystem: Environmental > Aquatic > Freshwater > Wetlands > Sediment | place... | reverse complement strand
GGCATAATCGCAATGCAGCACCCGCGGAAGGTGAAATCGCTTCCTCCCACCTGGCAGGGATCACGGTAGATATCCAGCGGCGCGGCCTGTCTCGCGAACAGATCAAATGGGTCCAGGACTACATGCTGCCCCTGAAAGAACAGGGTCTGATCGAACCGGAAGAGGAACGGCATCAGTGGGTCTTCCACGTAATGGTCTCCGGTCGCTACACCGACTGGCGCGAATCCAAAATGCTGGCCGGCGAACAACCCATCCCGGACGCCGATGAATCCGCCGAACTCCCACCCCAGTAAAATCCTCTCATCCTGAGCGAAGTGAAGACTTTCGCTCGCGAAACGTAGCCCGCAGCCGAAGGATCCCTGCCCCCGCCCCCGCGAGCTTAGCTGTCATCCTGCGAGCGCCCGTTCACAGAAGATCCCAGGGGCGCGTCCGTTTCTTATAGAAGTATGACAGTGAATAAAAGCTCTTACGTCCAACCTCTGAACCGTATAAACTTCCTCCGTTTCCAAAACCCATGAAAATTTCCGGGTCGTGTTTCTTCCTGCTGCTCTCGGCCGCCCTGGCCGCGCAGACCGTCACCCCTCAGGCCCGCGCCATCCACAACGCGGCCATCGTGGTGGATACCCATGCCGACACCCCGCAGCGCTTTCTGTATGAGGGTTTCGATATCGGCAACTCCGATCCCAAAGACATCGGGCACATCAGCCTCGACAAGACCCGCGCCGGCAACCTGGGCGCGGAATTCTTTTCCATCTGGGCCGAACCCGAAACCACCCGCGGACATTTCGCCCAGGCCACTTTCGACATGATCGATTCGGTCTATGAACAGGCGGCGCGCCATCCTGACCGGATGATGATGGCCTTCTCCGTCGCCGACATCGAGCGCGCTCACAAAGAGAAGAAGCTGGCCGCCCTGATGGGAATCGAAGGCGGCCACGTCATCGAAAGCGACATTCACTTGCTGCGTGACTATTACCGCCTGGGGGTGCGTTATATGACCCTGAGCTGGTCGAACACCAACGAGTGGGCCGATTCTTCGGGCGATATCGCCGATCCCAAGATCCAGCACCACGGAGGGCTGACCGACTTCGGCAAGCAAGTGGTTCTCGAGATGAACCGCATGGGCATGATGGTGGACATCTCCCACGTTTCCGACAAAACGTTCTACGATGCCCTCGCCACCACCAGGGCGCCGGTCATCGCCTCGCACTCTTCCGCCCGCGCCTTGACCAACCATCCCCGCAACATGACCGATGATATGCTGCGCGCCGTCGCCAGAAACGGCGGCGTGGTGCAGACCAACTTCTATTCCGCCTTTATTGACGAAAATTACCGCCAGGCCGTGGCCGCCCAGCAGAAGGCCGCCGATGCCGCGGTGGAAGCTCACATTGCGGAACTGAGAGCCGCAGGCAAGCCCGTCACTTCTCTCGATATAGACCAGGTCGAGCGCGAATGGGCCGCCAAGATTCCGCGCCCGCCGCTCAAGTCCCTCATCGATCACATTGACCACATCGCTAAGGTCGCAGGCATCGATCACGTCGGCCTGGGTTCGGATTTCGATGGCGTCAGCGGGGCCACGCCCCAGGGCATCGACTCCGCCGCCGATCTGCCCAGGATCACCCAGGCCCTGTTGGACCGGGGTTATAGCGAAAAGGACATCCACAAGATTCTCGGTGGGAATCTGCTCCGCGTCTTCGGCGAAGTGGAACAGGTAAGCCGCAAAATGCAGGCTGAGGCCGTGCGGACCTCTGCCAGTCAGTAGCTTTTGCCGGTCTCTAGGATAGAATCGTATTTCGCAGTCATCACAATTCACGTAGGGGCAGGTGTCCTCACCTGCCCGGCCGGGCAAGCCCGGCGTTCAGGAGCGTCCATGCGAACTAGCTTTTCAATATGTTTGCTGATTGCAGTTACCGGCTTGGCCAGCTGGGCGCAGACTGCGCCTGCGGCAAAAACGGCGCCGGCCAAAAAACCGGCCACGGCCGTTCCCGCCAAACCAGCGGCGGCCAGCGCCGCCCTGCCCACCGCTATCATCGAAACCACCGCTGGCAAGTTGACCTGCACCCTGTTTCCCGACAAGGCTCCGATCGGCGTCGCCAATTTTATCGGCCTGGCCCAGGGCACAAAGGACTGGACCAATCCTATCTCGCACGCCAAGAAACACGGCGTCCCCCTCTATGACGGCACCATCTTCCACCGCGTGATTCCCGGCTTCATGATTCAGGGTGGAGATCCTGCCGGCAGCGGCAGCGGCGACGTCGGTTTTGAGTTCAAAAACGAAACTTCACCCACCCTGAAGTTCGACCGCCCCGGACGCCTCGCCTACGCCAACGCCGGTCCCGGCACCAACGGCTCCCAGTTCTTCATCACCGAGGTTCCCTATCCCAGCCTGAATGGCGGATACACCATCTTCGGCCAATGCGACGAGCCCTCAATCGCCCTGGTCAAACAGATCGCACGCATGGGTCGTGATTCCAACGACCGCCCCTACCGCCCGGTTAAGATCACGCATATCGTCATCTCAAAAGGCGGATCATCGGCCGCCAAACCATCGGCGGCAACCGCAGCCCGGCCGGCGGTCAAGAAGCCGGCCAGCGCCCCCAAAACCGCACCAAAGTAGCGCCGGCGTCCCGCCGGCTGTCGCGAGGGCATCTTGCCCTCGCATTTCCAATACGAAAGGATCCCAATGCCTCGTCAACCCGGTACCTACGCCATCATCGATACCAGTGAAGGCACCATCGTCTGCCGTCTCTTCGAAAAAGAGGCGCCTAAAACCGTAGCCAACTTCATTGAACTTGCCGAAGGCAAACGCGAGTGGACCCATCCGGTAAGCCGCAAGAAAAGCAAAGACCGTCTCTATGACGGCACCATCTTCCACCGCGTGATCCCCGATTTCATGATCCAGGGCGGAGACCCCGCCGGCACCGGCTTCGGCGGCCCCGGCTACCAGTTCGAAGACGAAACCAAAGGCTCCCCCTACAGCTTCGACAAACCTGGCAAGCTGGCCATGGCCAACTCCGGTCCCAACACCAACGGTTCGCAGTTCTTCATCACCATCGCGCCCACGCAATGGCTTACCGGCAAACACACTATTTTTGGAGAAGTAGTAGAAGGCTACGCGGTGGCGGAAAAAATCGTAGCCACCCCGCGCAACAGGCAAGACAAGCCGCTGAAGGATGCAGTGGTGAAGTCAGTGGTGATCGAGAGGGTGTAGGCGTAGATCGCCGCAGAGGCGGGCAGAAAGTGATCCCGGGATCTCCGTGCTCAAGATTAGCGTCGTCTCATTCAATACTGAGAACTGAGAACTGAATTCTGATCACTGATTTCCTAAACCCCGATCACCGCCACCAACTCCTTCACTGCGGCCGCGCTCTTATCCAGCGCGGCCTTCTCTTCCGGCGTAAGCTTGATCTCAATAATCTGTTCCAGCCCCTTGGCGCCGAGTTTGCAGGGCACTCCAACGTACAACCCACTGATCCCGTATTCGCCCTGCAGATAAGCGGCGCAGGGCAAAATCTTTTTCTTGTCCTTGAGGATCGCTTCCACCATCTCAGTCGCAGCCGCCGAAGGCGCATAGTAGGCCGAGCCGGTTTTCAGGTACTTCACAATCTCGGCCCCGCCGTCGCGAGTGCGTTGCACCAGGCGCTCCACGGTCGCTGCATCCATCAATTCGGTAATCGGAATCCCTGCAACCGTCGAATATCGCGGCAGAGGGACCATGGTGTCGCCGTGTCCGCCCAGCACGAATGCGGTCACGTTTTCCACGCTGACCTTCAACTCCTGCGCGATAAACGTGCGGAAGCGCGCCGAGTCCAGCACACCCGCCATCCCGATCACACGCTCCCGCGGGAATCCGCTCATCTTGTAAGCCGCCTGGGCCATGGCGTCCAGAGGATTCGAGACAATGATCAGGATGCACTTCGGCGAGTACTGCACCACTTTGCCGACGACGTCCTTCATGATCTTGTGGTTGGTGTTGAGCAGATCGTCGCGGCTCATTCCCGGCTTGCGCGGGATGCCGGCCGTGACCACCACCACGTCGGAGTTCGCGGTGTCGGCGTAATCCTGCGTGCCCACCACATACGAATCGCGCTTCTCGATCGGCATGGCCTCGAGCAGGTCCAGCCCCTTGCCCTGCGGGACACCTTCGATGATGTCGATCAGCACCACATCCGCCAGCTCCTTGGCGGCAATCCAGTGGGCCGCGGTTGCGCCTACGTTGCCGGAACCAACAATCGTCACTTTCTTACGCATGAGGAGTCCCCTTCCGAGCCACGGATTTCACGGATGAACACGGATAGAGCGAAAATATGGCATCCGTGTATATCCGTGAGGTCCGTGGCAGGTTTTTCAGATGGCGGTCAATACGCCCGCGCCCATGTTTTCGATGATGTAATTGGCGAATTCGCTGGTCTTGACCTTGGTCGCGCCTTCCATCAAACGTTCGAAGTCATAGGTAACTTTCTTTTGCTCGATGGTGCGCTCCAGTCCCTGTTCCACTAGGTCCGCGGCTTCATTCCAGCCCAGAAAACGCAGCATCATCACTCCCGAAAGAATCACCGACCCCGGGTTGATGACGTCTTTATCGGCATACTTGGGCGCGGTCCCGTGAGTGGCCTCGAAGCACGCGTAGCCATCGCCGATATTAGCGCCGGGCGCGATGCCCAGCCCGCCCACCTGCGCCGCGCAGGCGTCGGAAATATAATCTCCATTCAGATTGGGACAGGCCAGCACCGAATACTCATCCGCCCGCGTCACCACCTGCTGGAAGATGGAATCCGCGATCCGGTCGTTGATCATCAACTTCTTCTTCCACGCTCCCTTGCCATGCGTCGCGTAAATCGTTTCCAGCACTCTCTCCACTTCCTTGTAGACCCCTTGCCGGAAATCTTCCGTGGCGAACTCCATACCCGGCTCGATCAGCGCCGCGTTCTGCTCGATCGTCATGTTGGGATCTTTATCCTTGTTGCCCAGAATCCAGCTCTCGCGCTCGGTCACCACCTGGTCGCGAAACTCTTCGGTCGCCAGCTCATAACCCCACTTGCGGAACGCACCCTCGGTAAACTTCTGGATGTTGCCCTTGTGCACCAGGGTCACGCTCTTGCGCCCGCTTCCTAATGCGAACTTGATGGCCATCCGCACCAACCGCTTGGTGCCGGTAATCGAAATCGGCTTGATGCCTACGCCCGAATCCAGACGCACCTGCTTCTTGCCGCCTTTCAGCATGTCCTGGTTCAGGAACTCGATCAACCGCTTGGCCTCGGGTGTTCCCTCTTCCCACTCGATGCCGGCATAAACGTCTTCGGTATTTTCGCGGTAGATCACCACATCCATCCGTTCCGGATGCTTCACCGGCGAAGGCACGCCCTTGTAGTACTTCACCGGACGCACGCAGCAATACAAATCCATAATCTGCCGCAGCGCCACATTCAGTGATCGAATGCCTCCGCCGACCGGCGTGGTTAACGGTCCCTTGATGGCCACGCGAAATTCGCGGATAGCGGCCACGCTGTCGTCCGGCAGCCAGGTGTTGAAGTTCGCCATGGCTTTCTCGCCCGCGAAAACTTCGTACCAGACGATGCGCCGCTTGCCCTTGTAGGCCTTCTCCACCGCCGCATCAAACACCCTCACCGCGGCCTTCCAGATGTCCCGCCCCGTCCCGTCGCCCTCGATAAAAGGCACGATAGGATTGTCGGGGACCTGGTAACTCCCCTTGCTGTAGGTAATCCGCGCGCCATTCCCCGGCACCGGCACACCGTTATAGGACGCCGCCATTAAATCCTCCCCACCTGATGGATAAGCCATTGCTAGTTGAAACCGTCAATTATAAAGCACCACGCTCCACCTAGGGACGGGTGCCCTCACCCGCCCGGCTGAGCGCAGCTCGGCAGTTTTGTGCCCCACACGTCGAAACCTCTCCAAGCGTCGCCCATCCCGGTTCCAAACGGAAGCAGCGGGCCGCCCATCCGAGCGATCCCTGGCAAGCCACTCCCGCTACAATGCAGGCATGCGCCTCAGTTCTCTCCTGCTGGCCTTCTTACTCATGACCTTGGTCCTGATTCCGGTTCGGGCGCCGGCCCAGCAACCGACAGCAACGACGCCCTCGTCCGCGCCTGCCCCAGTCCCCCAAGCTGCCTCTAAGAATCCCCCGCACGCCTTCTGGGACCGTACCAACATCCTCTTGTTCTCCGGCGTCGCCGTCTTCCGCGGCCTGGACTACGCCTCCACCCGGAACTTCCTCGCCCGCGGTCGCGACGAAATTCTGATCCCCGACGACATCGTCAACAACTCCGCCGCTTTCGCCAGCCTGGAAGCAGCCGGAACGCTTACTTCCGTGGGCCTCTCCTACCTGTTGCACCGCACCCATCACCACAAGCTCGAACGCTGGCTCTCCATCGGCCACATCGGGGTCACCGGCTTCGGCGTGGTAAGAAACTATTCGCTGAAATCAAAGCACTAGCCGTGTGGGGCGGGCGCCCTCGCCCGCCGCCTTTGACTTTGATCCTGATTTTGGCATTCGCAACACGCTCGTCCGGGCTACTCCAACCAAAACACGAGAATCAAAGTCGAAAGCGGCGGACAAGAGTGTCCGCCCCACACGGCCAGGGTCCCAAAGTTGGAAGAGGCCCGAAAAGCAGCCTATACTGTCAGCAAGCACTGTCTGGTTCCCAGGAGCCCTTCATGACCCGGTTCTCTCTCCTCCCAGCCTTCATCGTCTTTGCTTTTGCGATTTTCCTGGCGCCCTGTCCCAGTTGGGCGGCACCAGGCGATTCCGACCGCGTTCAGTTCAATCATGATATTCGCATTGGACCGAACGACCGGGTCGGCGACGTCACCTGCATCGCCTGCTCGGTGCACGTTCGCGGACAGGTATCGGGCGACGTCACCACCGTCGCTGGCAGCATTTTTCTGGAGCAAGGCGCCTCGATCGCAGGAGACGTGACGGTAGTCGGGGGCAATGCTCACGCTGAAAGTGGTACTCAGGTCGGGGGCGATCTGACCGCGGTTGGCGGCACCCTGGTGCGCGACCCGCAGGCCGCCGTGGCCGGCGACGTTACGACCGTGGGCGGTGGCGGATGGGTTTTTCTGATCTTCCTGATACCCTTCGCGGTCCTCGGCGGCATCATCGCGCTCATCATCTGGCTGATCCAGCGCAGCCGCCGCCCGGCCCCCGTCCCAGCCTATAATCTGCGCCGCAACTGACCGCAAGTTGTGTGGCCGCGGGCGACTCGCCCGCGCTTGCATCCGCCGGCAGAAACCCGCTGCCGCCTTCTGGCTTCCAGCTCCGTGTCATCCTGAGCGGAGTAGCTGCTTCGCTTCCGCGAAGCAGCTACGCAGTCGAAGGACCCCTACCCTCTCCCGCGGCCACGCTCGCCTTCCCTTAAAAGAACCTCGTCCCAGAGCGCAACGCCGCCCTCCGGCTTTCGCGGGCGAGGTCGCCCGCGTCCACACCTGCAAACCTCACCCCAACACCCTCTCGTAGATCGCCCGCACTCTGCCGAAAGTCGACTCCAACTCCCCTTCCAGCCCCTCGGGAAACTCGCGCCCCAAAATCTGCCCGGTCAGCTTCTCCGTAACCTTGCGTCCGTGCTCCGTCGCCGGCATCCACTTGACCGACCGGCCCACCACCAGGCGGGCCACATGCTCCACCGTACGCAATAATTCGGCGGCATGGTCGAGCACCCCGGCATCGCCTTTATCGAGCACGCCGCAATCCACGCACCTCCACAGTCGGTCCCGCAGGCTTCCCCGCTTGTCCGTCACCTGGTTCTTCACCAGCAGGAAGCTGGCGATGAAATCAATGTCATAGATGGCTCCGCGCGAATATTTGAAGGTCCGGGCAGGCCCTTCTGCGACTTCCAGCTTGGTTCTCATTTCCCGTATCGCCTGGGCAAAACCGTTTTCGGCCGCGAAGCGATCAAACAGCGTCCGCAGCGTTGCGCTGGCTCGTTCGCCCAGCTCTTGCGACCCGGATAGAAATCGCATCTTGGTATACATCAGCGCTTCCCAGGGCTGGGCTTCGTGTTCGAAATAGCCGGCCAGCTGCGCCGGCGTCGAAAGCAGTTCGCCTTCCCCACCCCGTGGCCGCAGGCGCGCGTCCAGCGGAAACACCGTGCCGTCCTGGGTGTAAGCCGACAAGGCATGCATCATCTTTTCGGCGCATTTAGTCAGCGCCGCCCGGTCGCCATCCTCCCCGCACACAAACAGCACGTCGGCGTCCGACAACAAATCAAACTCTCCGCTCCCCAGTCTTCCTAACGCCATCACGGCCAGCCCTTCGGCATCGGCCAGGCGGACCGCCGCCGCCATGACGTCCTCGGCCGCGGCCGTGGTGGCTTCGAATGATTCATACACCTCGCGCCGCTCAATCACGTCTCGCGCCCCCACCACAAAGGCACGGTGCCGGAAGTGCTGCCGCAGCAAAGCCAGCTTCTCCGCATACGGGGACCGCGAGTCCGCCAGGTAAGCGAACACCGGATCACGAGCGGTTTCCGCCAGCCCCAGGGATTTCTCGAATAAATATCTTCCTCCGCTTGGCGGCGCCTCTTCCTCCAACTGCGCCAGGCTGACAATTTCCTCGGGATGCCGAATGAGAATCTCCGTCAGATAGTCGCTGGTTTCAAACAGGGCCAGGGCGCGCTCCACGGCTTCCTGATTCCGCAGCACGCCCGCATAGCGCTGCGAACTGCTGAAGGCCGCGCTCAGAAACCGGTAAAGATTCTTCCGCGCCTGGGACCCCAGGTCGCGCCGGTTGGCGATTTCATAGAGCGCCGGCGCATCGCTCGCCAGCCGATCCAGAATCTGCTGGCCGGAGGGCTCCGCGGTCACGGGCTCGAGCGCGCTCAGCAATTTGAACTCTGCCCCGGCCGTCTGCTGCCGCCCCCGCGTCTGCTGCTGGTAAATGATTCGCTGGTAAATCTCCGCCACCGCCGCCATCCGGCGCTGCACCACCGAAATCAGATTGCCCGAAAGAAGCCCTCCCCGCCGGTGCTCTCCCGGCGCATGGCCCTCCATGGCCCGCTGCAGCACGCGGCAATCTGCCTCCGATAGCGGCAAGCGGTGGGTCTGCTGGCCTTCGCGCAATTGCAGCCGGTGTTCCAGGTGGCGCAGGAACTCATAGCCGCTGCTCAGATCGTGAAATTCCTTGCCGCTGATATGCCCTTTGTCGTGCAGTTTGTGCAGCGAAAATAGCGTCCCGCCGGATCGCAGCCAGGGCTCGGCGCCGCCGTACACCCGCTGCAGGCATTGCACCAGGAATTCAATGTCGCGGATCCCTCCGCGGTCGATCTTCACGTCGATGGTCGCTTCCGCCTCGCCCAGCGTCTTGCCTTGCAGGCGCCGCTTCTGCATCTTCTCCCGCGCCACCAGCGCCGTCTTGATGGCGGCAAAGTTCACCTGCTCGGTATAGACGCAGGGCTGTACCGCGCGGATAAACTCGCGCGCAAGATTGGTGTCTCCCGCCGCATGCCGGACCTTGATCAGCGCCTGTCGCTCCCAGTCGTGCGCCGTTTCAGAGTAGTAAGTCAGGGCCTGCGACAAGCGGATGGCTAACTCGCCTTCTCCGCCCTGCGGCCGCAGGCGCAGGTCGATCCGGAATACCGGCCCCTCCCGTGTGACTCGCGAAAGAATTTCCGTGGTGTGCTGGGCCAGCCGGATGAAATATTCGCGGTTCGAAACCGGCGTCCGGGGCGGTTCTTCGCCGTCGCCGTAGAGGTACATCAGGTCCACATCCGAGCTGTAGTTCAGCTCGTTGCCCCCAAGTTTGCCCAGCGCCAGGACCGCGAAGGGCGTGTCCACCAGTCGGCCCAGTGCATCCCCATGTTGCGGGGTCCCGTGACGCCGCTGCTGTTTGCTGTCCGCCTCGCGCAGTGCCGCTTCGATCAGCACATCGGCCAGGGCCGAGATCTCCGCCGTGGTTTCCGCCAGGGGCGCGATCTTCAGCACATCACGCAGCATGATGCGGACGTACTCCCGCCGCTTGAATCGCGCCAGGGTCAGCGCCACGTCCCCGTCGGACGAACGGGCGCGGAAACGCGCCAGGCTCTGATGAAATTCTTCCCGCGAAAAACTGCGGTCAAGATTCCGCTCCCGCAGAAACGACGCCAGCAGGTCCGGGTTCTGGATCAGGGTGTCGCCCAGAAACCGGCTGTGGCCAAAAACCACGATGGCGTAGTGCGCCAGAAAGCTATGCTGCTCGAGCAGCCGCACCATCTCGGGGGCCTCGATCAGTCGCTCAAACAGGACTAACGCGCCATCCGGATCAGGCGCTTCCGCCAGCAACCCGGGCAACGCCGAAGCCAATCCAGGCGAAACCCGGGCCCTGACTCGCTCCAGATTGTCTTTGGCGGCAGGGTCCGTGTGGGGGCGGGTCTCTGACCCGCCCAGGCCGGGCAAAGCCCGGCTATCTTCCCCCGGGGCACGGTCCCCGGCCGGCTCAGTTGGCAGTTTCGATCGAGGCAAGACTCTCGGCTCAGAATGCCAGCATACCCTCAATACCTCCGGGTCCCGAAATATTTCCGCACCCCGACCGTGTTGTACCGGCCCCACGGCCCGTTCGGCCCCAGGTCGGCCGGGCCCAGGTTGCGGTCGCGGGCTCCAAACCGGGTAAACAGAAAATGCTGCGTTACCCGCATTTCGAATCCTTTGCCCAGGTAAAGCCCCCCGCCCCACGAGTTCTCCAGCCCGATCGCATCCATCGACCAGGTATAAAGCGTCTGCGGAAGATTTTTGCCAAACAGAAATCGGGGCTCTCCGAACAGAAAGAACCTGCGGAACTCTCCGCGCCCAAAGGGATGCGCTTCCACATATCCGGAAATCATGTAGCGCGCGAAGGCGTTGCAGGGATCGTTCACTCCGCCCGAAATTCCCGCGTCCGCCCGGCAAATATTCGGATCGATCTCGTTATGCGGAGGCGCCAGGTCAAACTGTCCGTACCCCCAGAACGTATCGCGGGGAAGAAACATCCGCTCCGAGCTGTCATGGCTGACAGCCGGCTGCGCCCCTTCGGTTTGTGCTGAAAGTACTCCCGACAGCGTCAGACATAGGAACATCCACAGCAGTGCCTGCTTCATGAGGCCTCCGCAAGAAATGTTGGTGCAGTACTCGACGAAAATGGGCTTGTGTGGTCGCGGGCGACTGGCCCGCGCGGCGAACCACCCGCGGCCCATGCGGGCGCCACATTGTACTCCGCCAGCCCAACCGCAGGACCGCGCTTTGTAGGTTCGTGTGGTCGCGAGCGACTCGCCTGCGGGGAAACCAGCGGCGGACCACGCAGGCGCCGCATTCGCCCTCCCCCTGCGAAATTCTCAGGATCTCTTGATGGAGAACGGGCGTCCCCGCCCGCCCGTGCAGCGGCGGCTGTTAATACGCGCCGAATGCCCTCCATCACCCGGTTGCGCCACCTCACCGGCCTCCGGTATTCTCGAACCTCCGGACGTTCAGCAGCACCAGGGAGACCACCATGAAGGCAGTGCCCCGCCGAAGTGTCCGATCATCTCTGCTACTGGGATTGGTGATGATTATGGCTGGATCCGCCCGGGCTGCGAGTATCTACGACTTCACCCTGCCGTCAATCGATGGAAAGCCCATGCCGCTGGCGGAATTCAAGGGCAAGGTGGTCCTGGTGGTCAATGTCGCCAGCCGCTGCGGGTTCACTCCCCAGTACAGCGCGCTCGAGTCCTTATACGAGAAATACAAGGACCAGGGCTTCGTCGTCGTAGGCTTCCCCGCCAATAATTTTGGCGCCCAGGAACCGGGCAGCAACCAGGAGATCAAAACTTTCTGTTCCCGAAAGTACAACGTGACCTTTCCCATGTATGGCAAAGTATCGGTTAAAGGTGACGATCAGACGCCGCTCTATAAATACCTCACTCGCCAGACCGGCCCGGCCATCGCCGGCGATATCAAGTGGAACTTTACGAAATTCCTGGTTGATCGCAAGGGAAACGTCGTGCAGCGCTTCGACTCCGCGGTCACTCCCGACTCCAAAGAAGTAGTCTCTGCGGTAGAGAAACAGTTGAGCCAGAAATAGACAATCCAGACTGGACAACTGTGCAGCGGTAACCACCATGTGCAAGCCAATTTTGTCTACGTAAATTCATATCAAATTTTTCTATTCCTCCAACAACTAGAATCTATCATCCGCCTAAGTCCTGATTTAGCTTGAGCATACGTTTGGCCCGCGTATTGCTACAGCACTTCCATCGGGGGGTGAAAACAATGCCACAGGAGGTCTCTATCTCCTACCAAGCGGTCAAGAGCAAGGTTTACAAGCTGGTTGACGCCATGGTCGAAGGTGACAAGAACCCAGTGGAGGTTCAGGAGTCCATCCGGCGCTGGTGGAATCTGATTCATCCTTCAGATCGCGCGGTAGCGCAAAAATATCTGCTCATGGTGCTGGAGAAATCCAATTCCACCCTGGGAGCCATCGTCCTCGGTCTGCCGGACGCTCAGGAAGTAAAGTGCGCCCGGAACCTGGAAGTAGAGCGTATTCCCGCGCGCACCGACAGAACAGCCGTCAGCAGCCCCGTCTAGACACTGCAAGAAACCAAAAGCCCGGCATCAGCCGGGCCTTTTTTGTTGGCAGCTTCACTTTTGTAGCGCCGGCGTCCCGCCCTCGGCACGCAACCCAGAACCTATATGTCGTAGTACAGCGCGAACTCATATGGATGCGGACGCAACCGCACCGCATCCACTTCCTTCGTTCGCTTGTATTCGACATACGTGCTCAACAGCTCTTCGGTAAACACATCGCCCTTGAGCAAAAATGCGTGGTCCCGCTCCAGCGCATCGAGCGCATCCTCGAGTGAACCCGGCATCGACGGCACCTTGGCCAACTCTTCCGGCCCCAGGTCGTAAATGTCCTTGTCCAGCGGCTGCCCCGGATCCATCTTGTTCTCGATTCCGTCGAGGCCCGCCATCATCATCGCGGCAAACGCCATGTACGGATTGCAGCTCGGGTCGGGCGGACGGAACTCCACCCGCTTGGCTTTGGGCGAAGCCGAATACATCGGAATCCTGCACGCCGCCGACCGGTTCCGCCGCGAGTACGCCAGGTTCACCGGCGCTTCGAATCCCGGCACCAAACGTTTATAGGAATTGGTGGTTGGCGCAATGATCGCCGCCAGCGCCGGCCCGTGCTTGATCAGCCCTCCGATGTACCACAGCGCCATCTGCGAGATCCCGGCATAGCCGTCGCCGGCAAACAGCGGCTTGCCTCCCTTCCACAACGATTGATGGGTGTGCATGCCGCTGCCGTTGTCGCCGTAGATCGGCTTGGGCATGAAAGTCACCGTCTTGCCGTACTGGTTGGCCACATTCTTGACGATGTACTTGTAGAGCATCATGTGGTCCGCCGAGCGCACCAGCGAATCGAATTTGAGGTCGATCTCGGTCTGTCCCCCGGTCGCCACTTCATGATGGTGGCACTCCACCTCCAGGTCGCAGTTTTGCATGGTCATGACCATCTCAGTGCGCAAGTCCTGGTAATGGTCGGTCGGAGGCACGGGGAAATAGCCTTCCTTGTAGCGCGGCCGGTATCCCTGGTTGTTCTCCACCCGCCCCGAATTCCACCGGCCTTCTTCTGCGTCGATAAAGTAAAAGCCGTGCTGCTCGCGTTGATCGAAGCGCACGTTGTCGAAGATGAAAAACTCAGCCTCGGCCCCGAAATAGGCGGTGTCCGCCAGTCCGGTCGAGCTCAAATACATTTCGGCCTTTTTGGCGATATATCGTGGATCGCGGTCGTAGCGCTGCTTCGTGACCGGGTCTACGACATCACACACCATCACCAGCGTCGCCACCTCAGTGAAAGGATCGAGAATGAAGCTGTTGGGGTCCGGAATCAGCAGCATGTCGCTCTCGTGGATCGCCGCCCAGCCCCGGATCGACGACCCGTCCATGCCATACCCTTCATCGAACGAAGCCTCGTTCAACTGGTCAATGGGATAGGAAACATGGTGCTGCAGTCCCGGCAGATCGGTAAACCGCAGATCTAACATCTTGACCCCGTTCTTCTTTACAAACTCGAGAACGGTTTTCGGGTCAGCCATGGGTCGTTCCTTTCAGATCTGGTTCCTGATTTCATTGACGTAGTGCGATCAATGTTGTGTGGCCAATGTCCCGCGGACAATCCTGGGGTGAACAATGCTGTTGTGGCCGCGGGCGACTCGCCCGCGACTCCCGCCGTCCCAGTCTCATCGCCAACCGTTCTCCAGCCGCCACATTGCTGGGCCGGGGAGCCTTTAACCCCCGTGTTTCAAGCGAAGAGAGCCTGCCTGCTACAATCTCGCAGTGTCAGCCGCAGGTAACTTTAACGGCCGGTAGCCTGTGCAAGGAAATATATTGTTTTTATGCCCCGGATAACGAAGCTTTATGCCCAACGCGCCAGCACTTAGCAATTGGCAATTGGCATTTAGCCAAGCCGGGTGCCAGTAGTTCTTCCCGACCGAAGACAACGGATTTGGCCAATTGCCAAGTGCCAAGTGCCAATTGCTACTCTTGCACCCCTATGGATTTCGAACAGCTAGAAACGTTTATCCAGGTCGCCCGCCACAGTTCGTTCTCCCGGGCGGCGGAGAAGCGTTTTCGTACCCAGCCCGCCATCTCCTCGCAGATTCGCGCCCTGGAGGAGGAAGTCGGCGCCAAGCTGCTCGACCGTTCCGGAGGGAAAGTCTCCATCACTGCCTCCGGCAAGCTGTTCCAGAAATATGCTGAAGAAATTCTCGAGGCGCGCAAGGCGGTCCTGACCGCGATTGCCGAGACCGAACGCGTGCCCCGCGGAGAGATCATCGTAGGCGCCAACGAAGGCACCTGCCTGCACATCCTCCCCGAAGTCTTCGCCGAGTTCAAAAAGCAGTATCCCGACGTCGCGGTCAACATCACGCGCGCCGACTACGGCAAGATCCTCGACTCGGTCATCGATAACTCCGTCGACTTCGGCTTCGTCTCCCTGCCCGTTGCCGATTCGCGCCTGACCGTCGTTCTCATCCATCGCGACGAACTCGTGGTCATCGCCCCTCCCCGGCATCCGCTGGCTAAGCTGAAATCTGCCCCCATCTGCGAGGTCGCGAAGTTCCCCCTGGTCATGCCCAAAGCCGGGCATACCCGCGACGCCCTGGAGGAGCTCTTCCACGAGAACAAGCTGAAGCCGCAGTACGCCATGGAACTCGATTCCAGCGAGCTGCTGAAGCGCTTCATCGCCGCCGACGTGGGCGTGGGCTTCATCGCCCGCTCCAATGTGCAGGAGGACGTCCAGGCCAAGGTCCTGGTCGCGATCCCCATGGCGGAAACTCCAATTCGCCGCGACCTGGCGCTGGTGTTCCGCAAAGACAAGGCCCTGAGCCGCGCCGCCCTGGCTTTCATTGACACCACGGTAAAAATAAAAAAAGTAGACCCCTTGGCCGTAGCAACCCGCTAGCACCGGAAGCACCATCACCGGCCATGCGGGGACGGGCGCCCCCGCCCGTCCAGGCCGAGCAAGGCTCGGCT
>Ga0187825_10000091_pt1 | contig 15528 bp, 22 predicted proteins | sample NC_wetland_sal_i_11_FD_132421 | JGI IMG/M metagenome (GOLD analysis project Ga0187825, IMG submission 132421) | Wetland sediment microbial communities from Neuse River Estuary, North Carolina, USA - SourceSoil_5 | ecosystem: Environmental > Aquatic > Freshwater > Wetlands > Sediment | place... | reverse complement strand
TGAAGCCCTCCTCCTTCAGGACGCGGACGATCTCCATCTTGATCTTGGAGAAAGGGACGTCCACCTTGTCCTTGTACTTGGCGTTGGCGTTGCGCAGACGGGACAACAAATCGGCTATCGGATCCATGATCATCGCTCTCCGTTCACCACGACGACTTCCTCAGGCCGGGGATCTGCCCCTGGTGCGCCATCTTGCGCAGGCAGATGCGGCACAGCCCGAAGTCCCGGTAGAACGCGCGGGGCCGGCCGCAGATCTGGCAGCGGTTCCTGTAGCGCGTGGCGAACTTCTGCGGCTTCCTCATCTTGGCGACCCAGGCGATCGTGGCCATCAATTCCTCCGCTTCTTGAAAGGCATCCCCAGACGCCCCAGGAGCTCCAGGGCGGCGGCGTCCTTGTCCTCGAGCGGCAGGGCCTGGGCGGAAGTCACGAACGTGATGTTCATACCGCGGACCTTGGCCGACTTCTCGACGTTGACCTCGGGGAATATGTGCTGCTCCTTGAGGCCGAGATTGTAGTTGCCGCTGCCGTCGAAGCCCCCGGGCTCCAGGCCCTGGAAGTCGCGGATGCGGGGGATCGCGATGGAGATGAGCCTGTCCATGAACTCGTACATGCGGTCGCCGCGCAGGGTGACGCGCAGGCCGATGGGCATGCCCTCCCGGAGCTTGAAGTTCGAGATCGACTTCTTGGCCCGGCGGACCTGGGGGAGCTGGCCCGCGATATGGGCGAGCTCCTCGCGGGCGGCGTCGAGGGCCTGGATGTTCTCCCGGGCCTCGTTGACGCTCATGTTGATCACGATCTTGATAAGACGCGGCACCTGGAGGACGCTGGCCGCGCCGGCGTCCTTGGCCATGGCGGGAGCCACCGTCTCGCGGTAGGTCGCCTTGAGGCGCGCGGCCGGGGTCTGGGTCTGGGTCTTCGCGGTCACAGGATGACCTCGCCGCACTTGCGGCAGACGCGCACGCGCTCGCCCGTCCCCAGCTTGTCCGACTTGGGGCGGCTCGGCTTGTCGCACTTGGGGCAAAGGAGCATCACGTTGGAGGCGGGGATGGGCCCCTCCCTCTTCTGTATCCCGCCCGGCTCGGCCTGCCGGGGCTTCTCGTGCGACGTCAGGATGTTCACCTTGGAGACGATGAGCCGCGCCTGGCCGTCCGGTCCCGGGGACGCGATCCTCAAGACCTCGCCGCGCTTGCCCTTGTCCCGTCCCGACAGGACGAGCACCATGTCTTTCTTGCGAATGTTCAGCTTCATCCTCAAATCACCTCGGGCGCCAGGGATATGATCTTCAGGAAGTTGCGGTCCCTGAGCTCCCGCGCCACCGGGCCGAAGACGCGCGTCCCCTTGGGCTCCAGGTTCCCGTCGACGACGCAAGCCGCGTTGTCGTCGAAGCGGACGTAGGAGCCGTCCTGCCGCCTGTGGTTCTGCTTCATGCGGACGATGACGGCCTTCACCACGTCCCCCTTCTTGATGGCCGCCGTGGGGATGGCGTCGCGCACGGAGCAGACCACGATGTCCCCCAGATAGGCGTACGTCCGCGTGCTGCCCCCCAGGACCTTGAAGCACTGGAGCTTGCGCGCGCCGGAGTTGTCGGCGACGTTGAGTATGGTCCGAAGCTGGATCATCCCGCCCGCTCCGCCTTCTTGACGACCCGCACCACCCGCCAGCGCTTGAGGCGCGACAGGGGGCGGGCGCTCATGATCTCGACGAGGTCGCCGCTATGGGACTCGTTGCCCTCGTCATGCGCGTAAAAGCGGCTGCGCTTGGTCATCACCTTCTCGTAGAAGGGATGGCGCACCCGCCGCTCGACGTCCACGACCCTGGTCTTGTCCATCTTGTCGGAGACGACGACTCCCGTGATCGTCCTGCGCGTCTTGCGCTCCTGCGCGTCTTGCGTGGTCATGGCTTGGCCTTCTCCCGCGCCCAGGTCTGCAGGCGCGCGGCGTGGCGCCGCAGCTGCCTCAGCTCCATGGGGTTCGACAAAGGGGTCACCCGGTGCTTGAACCTCAGCTTGAAAAGCTTCTCGCGCGTCGCGTGCAGCTCGGCCAACAGCTCGGGGACCGAGAGGCTGCGCTTGGCGTCCTTGTCCTTCGCTTTCATCTCAATGCGCCTCCCGGACGATGAACTTGGTGCGGATGGGCAGCTTGTCCGCGGCGAGCTGCATGGCCTCGCGGGCCGCCGACGGCTCCAGCCCCTCCAGCTCGAAGAGGATGCGCCCCGGCTTCACCACGGCCGCCCAATGGTCCGGCGCCCCTTTTCCCTTTCCCATGCGGGTCTCGGCCGGATGCTTGGTGATCGCCTTGTCGGGGAACACGCGTATCCACAGCTTGCCCCCCTTCTTCACGAACCGCGTCAGCGCGACGCGGCTCGCCTCGATCTGCCGGGCGGTGACCCATTTCGGCTCGAGCGCCTTCAGGGCGTACTCGCCGAAGGCGATCTCGGTCCCCCGTTTCGCCAGCCCCTTGATGCGGGGATGGGAATGGGGCTTGCGGTATTTGACCCTCTTGGGCATCAGCATGGATCAGGACCCTTTCCCCTCTTCCTTCCCGCCTTCCTCGCCCCGCAGCTGGGCCAGCGCCGATTCCGGCAGGTCGGGGAGGCTCCCGGCGGGAGGCTCCGCGGCCGCGGCGGCCGGTTGTTCCGCCGCCGGGGCGGGCGCGGGCTCGGCGGCCGCCTTGGGCTGGGCCGCGCCCTCCTTCTTGGCGGCAAGGAGGAGCTCCCGGGGGCTCTTCACGTACAGCTGCTTCTTGAATATCCAGACCTTGATCCCGATCAGGCCCATCGTCGTGTGCGCCTCGGCGAAGCCGTAGTCGATGTCGGCGGCGAAGGTGTGCAGGGGCACGCGCCCCTCGCGCTGCCACTCGCGCCGGGCGATCTCGGTCCCGCCGAGCCTGCCCGAGGCCATGATCTTGACTCCGAGCGCCCCCGCCTGCATGGTCCTCTCGATGGCTCGCCGCATCGCGCGGCGATGGGCGACGCGCTTCTCGATCTGCATGGCGACGGCCTCGGCGACGAGCCGGGCGTCGAGCTCCGGTTCCTTGATCTCCATGACGTTGAGGAAAGTCTTGCTCGCGGTGATCTTCTCGATGGCCGAGCGGACCGCCTCGATGTCCACGCCCTTCTTGCCGATGACCACCCCGGGCCTGGCGGTGTGGATGTTCACGCGCAGGTACGAGCCCGTCCTCTCGATGCCCACCCAGCTCACCGCGGCGAGGCGGAACCTCTCCTTGACGAGGCTGCGTATCCTGAAGTCCTCCCCGATGAGGGAGGGCATGTCCTTCAGGGAAAGCCAGCGGGACTCCCAGTCCTGGACGAACCCCAGCCGCGTCGATTTCGGATGTATTTTCTGCCCCATGGGCTATTTCTCCGCCGAGACCTGGACGGTCAAATGGCACACCTTCCTCTTGAACATGAGTGCGCGCCCCCTCGGGCCGGGGAGAACGCGCTTCATCTGCCCCATGGGCCCCTGCCCGACCCAGGCCGAGGAGATCATGACCAGCTTCGGGTCCAGCTTCTTGCCCGCCCGGACGGACAGGTTGGACGCGGCGGACTTGATGGTCTTGGAGACGAGCTGGGCCGCGGCGCGCGGGGTCCGGGGGAGGATCTGCTCCGCCCGCCAGACCGAGCGTCCGCGCACCTGGTCGAGGACCTGCGCCACCTTGCGCGCCCCGAACCTCTGGAACTTCGCGTGAGCCACGGCGTCCATGTCAGGTCAGCTCCGTCGCTTCCTTCGTGTGGGCCTCGCCGTGGCCCTTGAAGAAGCGCGTGAAGGCGAACTCGCCTATCTTGTGCCCCACCATCTGCTCGGTGACGTACAGGGGCAGGAACTTCCGCCCGTTGTGCACGGCGAAGGTGTGGCCGACGAAATCGGGGACGATGGTGCACGCCCTGGCCCAGGTGCGGATGGGCTTCTTCTCTCCGCTCGAGTTCATCTTGCGGACCTTGTCCAGAAGGTTGGAGTCCACGAAAGGCCCCTTGCGCGTTGATCGGCTCATGACTATTGCGCTCCCATTGTCGACTTGCGGCGGTCCTGCACGATCATCCAGCCCCAGATCTTGCGCTTGTTGCGCGTCTTGTATCCCTTGGCCGGCTGGTTCCAGGGGGACCGCGGGTGGTTGTGGCCCTTCGACTTGCCGCGGCCGCCGCCCAGCGGGTGATCCACCGCGTTCATGGCGCCGCCGCGCACGGTCGGGCGCTCCCCCATGTGCCGCGTGCGCCCGGCGTTGCCGTAATTGAGGGTGTCGTGCTCTATGTTGGAAACCTGCCCCAAAGTGGCCAGGCAGTCGCGGGAAAGGAGCCGTATCTCGCCGGAGGGGAGCTTCACCTGCGCGTAGGGCCCCTCCTTCGCCATGAGCTGGGCCTGGCCGCCGGCCGAGCGGACCATCTGGGCCCCGCGCCCCGGGATGAGCTCGAGGTTGTGGATGAAGGAGCCCTCCGGGATGCTGGCCAGGGGAAGGGCGTTGCCCGTCTTGATCTCGGCGGCCGGGCCGGACTGGATGACGTCCCCCACCTTGAGGCCGACCGGATGGAGTATGTACCGCTTCTCCCCGTCCTTATAATGGAGGAGGCACAGGCGGGCCGAGCGGTTGGGGTCGTACTCGATCGAGACGACCGTGGCCGGCACGCCGAACTTCTCGCGCTTGAAATCGACCTGGCGCCAGGCCCTCTTGTGGCCCCCGCCGATGTGGCGGACCATGATCGTGCCCGTGTTGTTGCGGCCGCCCGTCTTGCGCAGGCCGCGCGTCAGCCTCTTCTCCGGCGCCTTCTTGGTCAGCTCCGAGAAGTCCGGCGTCGTCATGTGGCGGCGCGAGGGCGTGTAGGGCTTGTAGCTCTTGGCGGGCATCAGGCTTGCTCCACGAGGTCTATTTTCTGTCCGGCCTTCAGCGTCACGATCGCCTTCTTCCAATCGGGGCGCACGCCCACGCTGCGGCCGAACCGGCGCTTCTTGCCGCGCACCGTCATCGTCCGGACCTTGAGGACGTCCACCTTGAACAGCTCCTCCAGGGCGCGGCGTATGTCGCCCTTGGTGGACTGCGGCCGCACCGCGAACGTGTACTGGTTGAGCTTCTCCTTGACGATCGCGCTGCGCTCGGTCAGGATGGGGCGGACGATGTGCGTGTAGGCGTCGAATTCTGCCATGGTTTAGTCCCGGCGCGGCCTTATCTTCTCCAGGGCGGCGCGCGTGACGACGATCCCGCGGGCCGCGAGGATCTCGCGGGCGTTGAGGTGCGAGGCCAGCATGACGCGGCAGCCGGCGATGTTCCGGCTCGCCGCCGCCAAGTTGGCGTCGCGCTGGTCCACGACGATGAGAGTCTTCCCCTCCGCGCCCAGCCGGCGCAAGGCCTGGGCCACGGGCTTGGTCTTGGCGCCCTCGAGCGGCATGGAATCGATGATTTTCAGGCCGCCGTCGGCCGCCCGGGCGCTGAGCGCCTGGACGAGGGCGAGGCGCGCCTTCTTTCTCGGCAGGGCCATGCGCTTGAGCGCCGGGTCGACGAAGCGCGGGCCGAACGTGGTCCCGCCCTTGCGCCACAGGGGCGAGCGTATGGAGCCGGCGCGGGCCCGCCCCGTGTGCTTCTGCACCCAGGGCTTGCGGCCGCCCCCCGAGACCTCCGCGCGCGTCTTGGTATGGGCGGTCCAGGCGCGCTCGTTGTTGAGGTACGCCGTGACGGCCTCGTGCAGGAAGTGCCGGGAGGGTTTGGCCCCGAACACGTCCGCCGGAAGCTCGACCGTCCCCACTTCCTCGCCTTTCAGGTTCAAGACCTTCGCTTGCACGCTCATCCTATTTCTTCTCGGCCGGCTTGGCGGCGGGCTTCACCGCGGCCTTCGCCTCGGCCTGGGCGCGCGCCTTGGCGCCCTTGCCCTGTATGATGTTGCCCATCTTGTCGCGCAGGACCGTCGCCTGCTTGCGCACGACGCGGTGCTTGCGGCTCTTCACCGTCTCGGAGACCATGATCGTCGAGCCGACGGGCCCCGGCACGGACCCGAAGAGGAAAAGCCTGTGCCTCGCCGCGTCCACGCCGACGACCTCGATCTTCTGGACCGTGACGGTCTCGTGGCCCAGATGTCCCGCCATGCGCTGTCCCGGCAGGACGCGCCCCAGGGCGCGGCGGGCGGCCAGGGCTCCCGGCGAGCGCTCCTTGTCGGAGGCGCCGTGCGAGGCCGGCAGGCCGCGGAAATTGTGGCGCTTCATGACCCCGGCGAACCCCTTTCCCTTCGAGGTCCCCTGCACGTCCACGTAGTCGCCCGAGGCGAACCGTCCCTCGAGGTCGACGACTTGGCCCGTCTCGAAGCCCGCGGCGTCGGGCACGCGGACCTCCCTGATGCATCGGGCCGGCGGCAGGCCGGCGGCCTTGAACTGGCCGAGGACCGGCTTGGAGACCTTGCCCTCAGGGACGGTCCCGAAAGCCAGGCGGACCGCCTGGTACCGGTCCTTGTCGGCCGAGCGCACGCCCAGGACGACGCACGGGCCCGCCTCGACCTCGGTCGCCCCGCAAAGGCGGCCGTCCGGCGCGAAGACCTGCGTCATGCCCCGTTTTATCCCGATGAGGGACTTGAAGCTCGCGGGAGCTTTCTTCGCGCCGCTCGAGGCGGCCTCTTTGTTTTCTTGCGGCGCTGCCGCTTGGGTATCCATTTTAAAGCTTTATCTCGACCTCGACGCCCGCGGGCAGGTCCAGCTTCATGAGCTCGTCGACCGTCTTGGCCGTCGGGCTCATCAGCTCGATGAGCCTCTTGTGCACCCGGAGCTCGAACTGCTCGCGCGACTTCTTGTCCACGTGCGGCGACCTCAAGACGGTGTACTTGCGTATGTGCGTCGGCAGAAGCACCGGCCCGACCACCACGGCGCCGCTCGCGCGGGCCGTGTCCACGATGCGCCCCACCGACTGGTCCAATATGCGGTGGTCGTAGGCCCGCAGGCGTATGCGGATGCGCTGTTGGGGAGAGACCGCGGTTTCAGCCATGTTAGCCCTGAATCTCCGCCACCACCCCCGCCCCCACCGTATGACCGCCCTCCCGGATGGCAAACCTCAACCCCTGCTCCATGGCCACCGGCGTTATAAGGGTTATCGCCATGTCCACGTTGTCCCCGGGCATCACCATCTCCACGCCCGCGGGAAGCTCTATGGTTCCCGTAACGTCCGTCGTCCTGAAGTAGAACTGAGGCCTGTACCCCTTGAAGAACGGCGTATGCCGCCCACCCTCTTCCTTGGTCAGCACATACACCCTGCTCTTGAACTTGGAAAAGGGCTTTATGCTCCCGGGAGCCGCTATCACCTGGCCCCTCTCTATCTGGCTCTTCTCTATGCCCCTAAGAAGAACCCCCACGTTGTCTCCCGCCTGGGCCTCATCGAGCAACTTGCGGAACATCTCCAGGCCCGTAGCCACGGACTTTGTCGTGGGTTTAATGCCTACGATCTCCACCGTATCCCCTACCTTGATCTTGCCCCTTTCCACCCTTCCCGTCGCCACGGTGCCCCTGCCGGTGATGGAAAAGACGTCCTCTACCGCCATCAAAAAGGGCTTTTCCGTGTCCCGCTTGGGCTCCGGGATGTCCTTATCCAGGGCGTCCATAAGCTTGATGATCGACCCCTCCCCTATGTCCGAGGCGTCGCCTTCCAGGGCTTTAAGGGCTGATCCCCTGATCACCGTCACCTTATCCCCGGGGAATTCATACTTGGTTAGAAGCTCTCTAACCTCTAATTCCACCAGGTCCACCAGCTCCTTGTCCGCCACGTCCACCTTGTTCAAATAGACCACTATATGGGGCACGTTCACCTGCCTTGCCAGAAGCACGTGCTCCCTCGTCTGGGGCATGGGCCCATCCGCCGCGGAAACGACCAGGATCGCCCCGTCCATCTGCGCCGCCCCAGTGATCATGTTCTTTATGTAATCCGCGTGCCCCGGGCAGTCCACGTGGGCGTAGTGCCTTTTGTCCGTCTCGTACTCCTGGTGGTGGACGTTTATGGTAACGCCGCGGGCCTTCTCCTCCGGGGCGTTGTCGATCTCGTCGTACCGCTTCGCCTGCGCTTGCCCCTTCTTCGCCAGCACATGCGTTATCGCCGCCGTCAACGTCGTCTTCCCGTGGTCCACGTGCCCGATCGTCCCCACGTTGATGTGCGGCTTCTTGCGCTCAAATTTAACCTTGGACATGAGAAGTGGAATCCTCCTTGATTAAGCCAAACATTGTACAACAATTTTCAGAGCAAAGTCTAAGCTGGGGATGGGGATTGAACCCACGACCTTCTCCTTACCATGGAGATGCTCTACCACTGAGCTACCCCAGCAAAATGTCAATCTGGAGCGGGCGATGGGAATCGAACCCACGTATCGAGCTTGGAAGGCTCGTGTTCTACCATTGAACTACGCCCGCATTCTCACTGCTATTACCTGCACAATTTGCAGGTAAATCCTATCTGTTCAAAAACCACGGTGATCGGATTTGTGATCGGCACGAAGTACGGAGAGCAAAGAAGAAGACCGAAACCCGAACACGAAAGAAACAACATCATACCAAAAAATTTCCTATCCGATCTCATCCCATCTCCCTTTGAAATGGGCGTGATGAACGCCAATCAATATCTTTTGGCAAGATTTCCAAGAGTTCTTAGATTTTCTTTGATTTTGGGGTGCCAAACATTGCCGCAATTGAGCCGCAGGAAATTCCGATATTGAGTCGTCGCTGAGAACAGGATCCCAGGCGAGAATGAGATTTTTTTAGCGATTGATTTTCGATAAAGTTCGACCGCGTCTATTTTTTTAGGAAGCTCGACCCACAATACAAAACCTCCCTGCGGGAGACTGACCCTCGTACCATCGGGGAAATGACTCAGAACCTCCTGGGCCGTCTTATGCACTTGGATCGCACAATGAAGTCTAAGTTTTTTCAAATTTCTCTCGTAGCTATTTGAGGCCACATATCGAGCGATAATTTTCTGAGACAATGTTCCCGAGGCCATCGTTGTACTAAGTTGGAGCCTTCGAAGTTCTTTGTAGAATCTCCCGGGCGCGATCCAACCGATTCTTAATCCCGGTGAAACTGTTTTAGAAAATGACGAACAGGTGATAATGAGTCCCGAGTCGTCATAGGCTCGAAGAGGCTTGGGGCGAGCTCCCTGAAAAGGCAGTTCAGCATAGATGTCGTCCTCAATCGTAGGAACGCCATGATGAACCAAGAGTTTGGCCACTTCCTTCTTCCCCGAATCACTCATGGCTGATCCGAGAGGGTTGCTGAAGTTCGGCATGAGTACAGCGGCCGCCACTTTGTGTTTTTTTAGCGCCTTCCTCAGTTGCTCTATATCTATTCCGAAAGTGGGATGAGACCGTACTTCCAAAACTTTCAATCCCAATCCTTCCATTGCCTGTAGGGTTCCAAAAAAGAGGGGGGATTCCGTAATGACGGTATCTCCGGGCTTGCAGGTCGCTCTCAGCGCGAGGCTAATGGACTCGGCGCCCCCATTGGTCGCGAGGATCTCTTCCACTGGGACATGGCATCCGGCATCGGCCAGGAGCTTCGAAATTTGGCGTCTATAATCAAATGCGCCAGGAGAAAGCTCATACGTCGAAGATATATGGGGAAATTCTCTTAAAACTTGCCGCGTTAGTTGGTTGATATGCTCGGTTGGATAGAGTTCTGGGGCCAGGTAAGCGGCTCCAAACTGAACGAAGTCCCTATTTTTGGACGAGTCGATCAAAATTCCAAGCAAGTCGGGAATTTTCGCGTCAATGGGAATATTTGTTCCCTGAGAGACTCGAGGCAATCTGTCTTCTTGACGGCTTAGAACGTAAAAACCGGACCGGGGTTTGGTTGCCAGCAGCCCCTTCCGCTCCAGCAACTCATAAGCCGCCAATACCGTATTTATGCTGAGCGCTTTCTTTTTGCTCATTGCCCGCACCGACGGGATCTTTTCCCCAACCTCCAACAATCCCTCTCGGGACTGGCGCTCTAATTCATCGGCGAGCTGTTCATATTTCTTCACGTTTCGTTCAATCCTCCACTTAAACTGTATCCATATTTTATATGCAAACTGCATCTTGTATCAATATTGGATCGTGCGATATGATGTGGCGCGCGTACGAGAGGGGGGCACATGACGCCTGAGGCGGCAAATAAGATAAACGGCGGCTGCTATTGCGGAAGCATCACTTTCGAAATGGAGTTGTCGAGGTCGCCTCAAGAATACGGTCCGAGATCTTGCGACTGCGACTTCTGTCTAAAGCATGGAGCTGCGTATGTTTCCGACCCCCACGGAAATCTATCGTTTCACATTAAGGAAATAAAGTCGCTCCGGAAGTATCGACAGGACGATACATATGGAATTGCGGAGTTCCTGCTCTGCATAAACTGCGGCGTCCTGGTCGGAGTGATCCATGAGGATGACGGGAAAATTTTCGGAGCCGTGAATAGTCTCGCCGTCGAAAACGCCGGATTCGGTGAAAAGGTCGTGGTTTCTCCCAGGCTGCTTGCCAGGGATGAAAAAATCAAACGCTGGAAACAAGCGTGGTTTTCAAACGTCAGGGTCGCCGCGGGCTGAAATTGGAGAAGCCATGAAATTGAAGGACGCCGAGCGGATATCCATCGTGCCCTTCAACTCTCGTTATAGAGAGGCATTCTTCTTTCTAAATCGCGAGTGGATCGAAGAACGTTGGGAATTAGAAAAGATCGACTATGATATCTTGAAAAACCCGGAGGCAAGCATCACGGAGGTGGGCGGAGAAATTTTTTTTGCGCTCGTCTCAGGCGCTCCCGTTGGGACTTGCGCCATGATACCGCACGGACCTCGAACGTACGAATTGGCGAAAATGGCCGTCACGAAAACTGCTCGAGGCAAAGGATGCGGCCATCGCTTGATGGACGAAGCAATTCAATGGGCACGGTCTCGCAATGCAATCAAGGTGGTCTTATGTTCCAATCGAAAGCTGGCTTCCGCCATTCATCTGTATGGAAAATATGGCTTCGTCGAAGCGCCGGGTGCGGAGAACTATGGTTATGATCGTGTCGACATAGCAATGGAACTCCTGCTAAATCGGTGAAAAGAAAAATTGAATCGGACGTTTTATAACGCTTTTCTCCATGCCACAACGTCCAGGCACGACGGGACCGCCGCATAAGGAAAACTTCAGCGGCGGTTTAGATTCCCTAAAGCACGCTGATCTATGCTTGAGGCATGGAAAAGCTCATTCGACTCTCGCTCATCGCCTGCCTGCTCCTCGTCAACGCGGGGACGGCCAAGGCGGCCGACGACACTCTCCGGTTCTTCGAGGAGGAGGCCCAGATGGTCCAGGCGGCCTCCTGGCACGAGCAGAAGATATCCGACGCGCCCGCCGACGTCTATATCATCACCAAGGAGGACATCGAGCGCTACGGCTACAGGACTTTGGGCGAGGCCCTGCAGAGCGCGCCCGGCATCTTCGTCCGCACCGATCGGGACTATTCTTATATCAATGTCGACGGATTCGGCTTGCCCACGGACGTCAACTCCCACGTGCTTCTTATGATCAACGGCCACCGAATCAACGACCAGGACCTCGGCCAGGCCTATTACGACCATCTTTTTTCCGTCAGCATGAAGTCCGTGGAGCGCATCGAGGTGATCAAGGGGCCGGGCGCGGTGCTCTACGGGGACAACGCTTTCCTGGCCGTCATCAACGTGGTGACCAAGACCGCCAAGAGGGCCCCGAGACTCCAGGCCGACGCCGCGATAGGCAGCTACGGAACCCATGAGGAGTTCCTCGGCCTGACCCAGCAGTTCAAGAACGGCGTCGACGTCTACGCCTCCGGCACGTATGATTTCATGAAGGGGCAGGACCTGTTCTATCCCGAGTTCCAGTCCGTCGACAACAACGGGGTGTCCACCCACTCCGACAGGGAGATGGCCTATAACCTCTTTAGCACGATTTCGGGCGTCGCGGCCGGGACGCGCTGGGACCTGACCGGCAACGTCGTGAACCGGAACAAGCAAGACCCCACGGCGATGATCGGATCCATCTTCAACGGCCACAGGAATTACGTCAACGATTCCTACGGCTTCTTCGATCTGAAGCTGAAAAGAGAGGTCTGGGATAACGTGACCGTCGAGGAGCGGACCAGCTACGACTGGTACCGCAATCGTTTCGACCTCCTCTGGCCCAACTTCTTCACGCTGCCCCCGCCCGACAACGTCCTCTTGAAATCCAGCGACAAGGAAACCTGGTGGGGGCAAGTGGCCACGGCGCGCCTGACTCCCTTCGGCGAGAGCAACGCCCTCACTCTGGGGGGCGATTATCAGAAGACGATCCGGGACCACCAGGTCGAATACATCGAGGATCCGCACATGGACCTGAGCGACGTCGGCGTGAGCTTCTACCGCTGGTCGCTCTTCGCCCAGCAGGAGCTCCAGCCGGTCAGGGGCCTCGAGCTCAACCTGGGCGTCCGCTACGACGCCTACGAGGACTTTGGGCACACGATCAACCCGCGCCTGGCCCTGATCTACCACCCCTGGAAAGACGGGAGCGTCAAGCTGGTGTACGGCACGGCGTTCGTGGCGCCCACCCCCTTCCAGGTCACCGACAACGACTTCCAGGCGTCTTTTCAGGGGCTCACGCCCTTCGCCGTCAAGCCCGAGATGATCAGGAGCTATCAGGCCATCTACCAGCACGAGCTCCCGCACCGGGGCATGGCCACGGTCCGGTATTTCCAGAACCGGATCACCGGCTTGATCAATTTCGTTCCCTATATCACCACTGTTCAGTTCGAGAACACGGAGAACGTACGGACCGACGGGGTGGAGATCGCCTCCAAGTACGACCTCGGCTGGGACGTCTCCGGCCACGCGAGCTTCATGGTCCAGCGTACCCATGACATGGGCGGCGACAGGCTGCCCAACTCCCCCACCAACACCGGCGCCCTGGGCCTGAGCAAGCGCCTGTCCGCCTGGAACACCATCCTTTCGGCCGAGGGGTTCTTCATCAGCTCCAATACGACCTTCATGGGGACCACGAACCCCGCCACCGCCCTGCTGGCGGCCAATATCAGGACCCAACCGTGGATCAACGGGCCGACCATCTACGCCGGCATACGAAATATCCTAAACACCGACTACCGTCTTACGGCGTCTTCCTCTCAATCCCAGGCGGCGATCCCCCAGGACGGCAGGAACTTCGACCTGGGCCTGGAGTACAGGTTCCCATAGACGCAAAGGGCCGGCCCTCCTAATCTTGACTAAATAAGTCAAGTATAATACACTATACGTAGAGAAGGTTGAGACCGCGTTCTGGAGGACACATGCCGGCGCTCCTGGATATTCAAGATTTGCACGTTTCCGTTGAGGGGAAGCCCATCCTTAAAGGCGTCAACCTGAAGGTAGGGGCCGGGGAAGTCCACGCCCTGATGGGTCCCAACGGCTCGGGGAAAAGCACCCTTTCCAATACATTGATGGGGCACCCCAAATATAGGGTGACCCAAGGCAAGATCCTGTACGGAGGGGAGGATATAACGGGCCTGAAGCCCCACGAAAGGGCCAGGAAGGGGATGTTCCTGGCTTTCCAGTACCCCGCGGCCATCCCCGGCGTGACCGTCGCCAACTTCATCCGCACCGCGATAAAGTCGGTGAAGGGAGAAGGGGAGGCGGTCAAGGCTTTCCGGAAGACTTTGCGGGAGAAGATGGCGCTCCTGGAGATGGACGAAAAGTTCGCCTCCCGCTACGTCAACGACGGGTTTTCGGGAGGGGAGAAGAAGAGGCTGGAAATCCTCCAGATGGCCCTGCTCTCCCCCAGGCTCGCGATCCTGGACGAGACCGATTCGGGCCTGGACATAGACGCCTTGCGCATCGTCTCCTCCGGCATCAACAAGCTGGCCGGCCCGGAGAACGCGATCCTGCTTATCACCCACTACCAGCGCATCTTGGGCTACGTCAAACCCCATTTTGTGCACGTTCTTCTCAACGGCCAGATCGCCCATTCGGGCGGCCCCGACATGGCTCTCGAATTGGAGCGCAGAGGGTACGACTGGCTTCGTGAAGAAGAGGAGAAGGCGCCCGCCGGCGTCTGAGGATCATGCCCAAGAATACCGCTTGGGAAGGCATCAAGGAAGATTACGCTTCCAAGTACGGCTTCCACGACGAGGAAAACTACGTCTTCAAGGCCCGCAAGGGCCTCGACAGGGCCGTCGTGGAGGACATATCCCGGCGCAAGAGCGAGCCCCGGTGGATGCTGGACTTCCGGCTCCAAGCCTATGACATTTACCGCTCCAAGCCCATGCCGACCTGGGGCGACACCGCGTTGCTGGATTCCATCAAATTCGACGAGATCTACTACTACCTCAAACCCTCCAAGGAGACCGCCGACCAGTGGGACCAAGTGCCCCCCGACATCAAGAACACGTTCACCAAGCTGGGCATTCCGCAGGCGGAGCAGAAGTTCCTGGCCGGGGTGACGGCGCAATACGACTCCGAGGCCGTTTACCATCAGATCAACAAAGAGCTCGAGAAGAAAGGGGTCATATTCCTCGATATGGACGCGGGACTTCGGCAGTTCCCGGATATCGTCAAGAAATATTTCGCGACGGTCATCCCCCCGGCCGACAACAAGTTCGCCGCCCTGAACTCGGCCGTCTGGTCGGGCGGGTCCTTCATCTACGTGCCCAAGAACACCAAGGTGGACCTTCCCCTGCAGGCCTACTTCCGCATCAACGCGGAGAAAGCCGGGCAGTTCGAGAGGACCCTGATCATCGCCGACGAGGGCTCGAGCGTCCACTACATCGAGGGGTGCACCGCCCCGACGTGGAGCGCGGACGCCCTGCACTCGGCGGTCGTGGAGCTCATCGCGCTCAAGGGGGCGCACATCCGCTACACGACGATCCAGAACTGGGCCAACAACGTCTACAACTTGGTGACCAAGCGCGCCGTGGCGCATGAGGACTCTTTCGTGGAGTGGGTGGACGGCAACCTGGGGTCCAAGCTGACCATGAAGTTCCCGGCGGTGGTGCTGGTCGGGGAGAGGGCGAGAGCCGAGATCCTTTCCTGCGCCTTCGCGGGCAAGGGCCAGCATCAGGACACGGGCGCCAAGCTCACGTTCGCCGCCCCCAACACGTCGGGCACCATCACGTCGAAGTCCATCTCCAAGGACGGCGGCCGGGCCAGCTATCGCGGCCTGGTGAAGGTGCATCCCCAGGCCGAGAACGTGAAGGTCAACGTCCGCTGCGACGCCCTGCTCCTCGATCCCGTCTCGCGGTCGGACACGTACCCGACCATGGAGATCAACGGGGAGCGGGCCCGGATAGAGCATGAGGCTTCCGTCTCCAAGATCGGCGAGGAGCAATTGTTCTACCTCCAGAGCCGGGGCCTCACCGAGGCGGAAGCGACCACGCTGGTGGTCAACGGCTTCTTCGAGGCTTTCACCAAGGAACTGCCTCTGGAATACGCCGTCGAGCTCAACCGGCTCATCCAGCTCGAGATGGAGGGGGCGGTCGGATGACCGAGGCCGCCGGATTGAAGCAGGCTTCCTGGCTCGAGGCCTCGCGGCGGCAGGCTTGGATCGCCTTTCAGAAAGCGGAGCCTCCTC
>Ga0187825_10000090_pt1 | contig 15622 bp, 9 predicted proteins | sample NC_wetland_sal_i_11_FD_132421 | JGI IMG/M metagenome (GOLD analysis project Ga0187825, IMG submission 132421) | Wetland sediment microbial communities from Neuse River Estuary, North Carolina, USA - SourceSoil_5 | ecosystem: Environmental > Aquatic > Freshwater > Wetlands > Sediment | place... | reverse complement strand
GAACCTCCTTACCCGCCTCCCAAAGTAGCAACGGATCGCGCGCGGCGCGGAAAAACCGTCGACCTTTTCGCCGTGCGCTTCTCGACGACAAACCGAGAAGGCGCGCGCAAAGAAGCTTTTCGACGAGCGAACGTATTCTCGACGCAGCGGAGGAACTGTTCGCGCGACATGGAATTTATGGTGTGACGATGCGTGAGATCGCCGAGCTCGCAGACGTCGATACTGCGCTCTTGCACTACTACTTCGAATCAAAGCGCGGCGTATTCGACGCGGTTTTCGCACGCCGTGCCGACGTTCTAAATTCCGAGCGCATGCGGGAGATGGATCGTTATGAGGCGGAGAATGATGGTCGCTACGAACTGGAAGCGGTCATCGCAACTTTTTTGCGGCCGGTGTTCAGTCTCAATCGCCGGGGCGGTCGGGGTTGGCGCAACTTTTTCGGCTTTGTCGCAAACCTGGCGGCGGCTTCCGAGCTGGCGGAGCTCGTTGCGCAGAAGTTCGATCCCGTCGTCAGGCGCTTCATTGCCATGTTGCGCAAGGCGCTGCCCGATGCCGATGAGGCGGATTTGTTCTGGAGCTATCACATGTTTTGCGGCTCGCTCGCGATCACGAATACGGATGCCAGTGCAATCGAGCGTTTGTCGGACGGGCTCTGTCGCTCGCGGGATTTCGACCAGATCGAACCCAGGCTGGTGAAATACAGCGCCGAGGGCTTCCGCATTGTGTGTGCCCGCCGTCAGGTTCGAAAAACCAGGAAATAATAACTAAAACAGTTATTTAACACGAGATTGACTCCATCACTTATGCTTCGGCATACTTGGAACAAATAGTGAACAACATGCCCAATGCCCTTAAAAAACTGGAACAGGCGCGTCAACTCCTCCAGCCCATCCTGAACGAGGGCAGAAGCCGTATGCGGCTTGGCCATGCGGATGCCGATTCGGTTCTTGGTGGCGGACTTCTGCTTGGCGCGGTGCACGAGATTTTCGCTGGCGATGCAGGCGCTTCGGGCTTTGCTGCCTGTGCCGCGCAGCGCGTGAGCGGCACAAAAAAGATGCTCTGGATCATCCAGGATTTTTCCACATTGGAATATGGAACACCGTCACCGACCGGCTTTGCCGAATTGGGAATCGATCCGACGCGATTTCTTCTGCTGCGCGCGGCCAATGCGGAAGATGCTCTGCGTGCCGGTGTCGACGCTTTGTCCTGCACCGGCCTCGGCGCAGTGATCCTGGAGATCGTGGGCAATCCCAAAGTGCTCGATCTCGTCGCCAGTCGCAGGCTGGTGCTCGCGGCCCAGCACAAAAGCGTAACCGTCATTCTGCTGCGTCAAGGTGCAATTGCAGAACCCAGCGCGGCGCAGACGCGCTGGCAAATCCGCAGCCACCACTCATCTGCAACAGACGATTGGGGAATGCCGCGCTTCGAAACGGAACTTGTTCGCAACCGGCAAGGAGAGATCGGGCATTGGGTGATGGAGTGGAGTTGTGACGATGGAGCTTTCCGCAAGCCCGATGATCAGGCGGCGCATTTTGGCCTTGTGGTTCGCACGCCTGCCGACGGATCGTTTGCAGCGGCAGCGCTCGCCGGATGATCGGCCGCTTGTCCTTTCGATCAAGAACAACAATGCGCGCATTCTCTATGCGGTGGACCGCAAGGCGGCGCGACTGCGGCTAGCGCCAGGCATGCCGCTGGCAAGTGCGCGGGCGATGGTGCGCGAACTCAACATCGTCGAGGCCGATGCGTCCGCCGACGCCAAGCTGCTCGCGGCCATCGCCGATTGGTGCGATCGCTACACGCCGTTTGTCTCAATCGATGGCATCGATGGCCTGTTGCTCGACGTGACCGGTGCGACACATCTCTTCGGCGGCGAGACTGCGATGCTCGAAACCGTACGCGCTGCCATCGCGCGCCAGGGTTTTACCGTGCGCGGGGCAATCGCCGGAACCGCGGCAGCCGCGCGAGCACTAGCCCGGTTTACGGATGCAACGATCGCAGCACCCGGTGCGGAGGCAAAAGCGGTCGCGCTTCTTCCCGTTGCCGCGCTGAATCTGGATTCGGTGGACACGCATGCCTTGCGCCGGGCGGGATTGAAGACCGTCGCCCAAGTTGCCTCTCGCGCGCGTAGCGAACTGACAGCCCGCTTCAGCAAGGAGATGGTATTCAAGCTCGACCGCGCGCTCGGTCTCAGCGAGAAGCCAATCTCGCCGCGCCGAATTCTGCCGGACTATATGGCAGAACATCGCTTTGCCGAACCTGTGGTGGTGCAAGATTTCATCGCCGGCTCGATCCTGTCGCTGGCGGAATCGCTCTGCCGTGTTTTGGAAGAGCGCGGCCAAGGTGCGCGCAAGCTGGAGGCAAGCTTCTTTCGCAGCGATGGCGTGGTCAACCGCATCGCTCTCGACACAGCGCGGCCCTTGCGGGAGCCCAAGATCATCGCGCGGCTGTTCCGCGAGCGATTGGATGCGCTCTCGGATCCCCTCGATCTCGGATTCGGTTTCGACCTGATCCGCCTTGGCGCGCTGCATGCCGAACGTCTTGTTCCCGAGAGCGTGGGCCTGGAGGCAAGGCCGGACGACGACAAGGAAATCGCCTTCCTGATCGACCGCTTAGCCGCACGTTTCGGTTCGCATCGCATTCTCGCCTTCCAGCCGCAGGACACACACATCCCCGAAGCCGCCGGCGTCGCCGTTCCAGCTCAGCATGCGCCGGAGACAAAACTCGACTGGGAGCCGCGCATCCCGGGCGAAGCGCCGCAGCGGCCTTTGCGGATGCTCTCCCAACCCGAACCCATCGAGGTGATGGCACAGATTCCCGACGGTCCCCCTTTGCGTTTTCGCTGGCGTCGCGCGCTGCACGCAGTCGCGCGGGCTGAAGGTCCTGAACGTATCGCGATGGAATGGTGGAAGAACCAAAAGCCTCAACCCACGCGCGACTATTACCGTGTCGAAGACGAAATGGGTCGGCGCTTCTGGCTTTACCGCGATGGCCTTTACGGACGCGAACGATTCGCGCCGCGCTGGTACGTCCATGGACTCTTCGCATGACCCCTTACGCAGAAATCGCGGTGACATCGAACTTCTCGTTCCTGCGCGGTGCATCCCGGCCGGAGGAATTGATCGCGCAAGCCTGTCTTTTCGATTACGCAGCCATCGGTATCGCCGACCGAAATACTCTTGCCGGCGTGGTGCGCGCCTATGCAGGTTTCGATCATCCGCAGTTGCCGGAGAAGAAACCCAAATTTCTGGTCGGTGCACGGCTGGTCTTCGACGATGGCACACCGGACATCCTCGCCTATCCCGTCGACCGCAATGCCTATGGAAATCTCTGCCGTCTTCTGACGGTCGGAAAGCTCCGCGTGAAAAAAGGCGAGTGCACGCTTTATCAGAGCGACCTGCTCGCATGGCAGGAAGGCTTGCTGCTGGCGGTAATCCCGCCGGCGCGTACCGCATTCACGAAAGTTCGCGCGACTCTGCAGACGCTGCGCGACATCGCAGCAGATCGGACATGGCTTGCCGCGGCGATGCCGCATCATGGCGACGACCGGCGGCGATTGAAACGCTTGAAAACGTTGGCGCAGGAAACGCAGGTGCCCCTGATTGCCGTCAACGACGTGCTCTATCACGAACCGGGACGGCGAGAATTGCAGGATGTCGTCACCTGCATCCGCGAACATCTGACGATCGACAGGGCCGGCAAGATTCTGGAAGCCAATGCCGAACGTCATCTGAAGCTGCCGGAGGAAATGGCAAGACTGTTTGCCGATATGCCTGATGCAATCGCACAAACGATTCGATTCGCCGAGCGCATTTCCTTCTCGCTCGGCCAACTCAAATACAACTATCCGGAAGAGCCGGTGCCGCAAGGAAAGTCCCCGGATGAATATCTGCGCGAACTGACGTGGAGCGGTGCGAACAGACGCTATCCGGACGGCATTCCCCCGACCGTGCGCAGCACACTGGAAAAAGAATTGGCGTTGATCGAAAAACTCGAATACGCGCCCTATTTTCTCACGGTGCGCGACATCGTCGGCTTCGCAAGAGCGCGCAATATCCTCTGCCAGGGCCGCGGTTCGGCCGCCAACTCTGCGGTCTGTTACGTGCTCGACATCACCGCCGTCGATCCGGCACAGAACGATCTTCTGTTCGAGCGCTTCATTTCGCAGGAACGCAAGGAGCCGCCCGACATCGATGTCGATTTCGAGCATGAACGGCGCGAGGAAGTCATCCAGGATGTCTACAAACGCTACGGCCACGACAAAGCGGCGCTGACCGCCACAGTTATCTGCTATCGCCCGCGCAGCGCCATTCGTGAAGTCGGCAAGGTCTTCGGCCTCAGCGAGGACATCACGGCTGCCATGGCAAACAGCGTATGGGGCAGTTGGGGCCATGCGGTGAAGGAAAGTCAGGTCCGGCAAGGCATGCTCGATCCCCAGAATGCGGCGATCGTGCAGGCAGTGAGCTTTGCCAACCAGATCATGGGATTTCCGCGTCATCTCTCCCAGCATGTCGGCGGCTTCGTGCTGACTCACGGTCGACTGGACACCATCGTGCCAATCGGGCCGGCTGCGATGGAGGATCGCTATTTCATCGAATGGGACAAGGACGATATCGACAAGCTCGGCATGATGAAGGTCGATGTTCTGGCGCTCGGCATGCTGACCTGCATCCGCAAGGCCTTCGATCTTATCCGCCGGCATGAGGACAAAGACTTCGATCTCGTCAACGTGCCGCGCGAGGATCCTGCCGTCTACGACATGCTGTGCAGGGCCGACGCAATCGGCGTGTTCCAGGTGGAGAGCCGGGCACAGATGAATATGCTGCCCAGACTTCGGCCGCGTTGCTTCTACGACCTCGTCATCGAAGTGGCGATTGTCCGCCCCGGACCGATCCAGGGCGACATGGTGCATCCTTATCTGCGACGACGCAGCGGCAAAGAAAAAGTAGAATATCCTTCGCCATCGCCCGAACATGGTCCGCCGGATGAACTCTATCAGGTGCTGAACAAGACCAAGGGCGTGCCGCTGTTCCAGGAACAGGCGATGAAGCTTGCCATCGTGGCGGCGAAGTTCACGCCGGAAGAAGCCAATGGGCTTCGTCGCGCCATGGCGACGTTCCGCAATGTCGGTACCATCGACACGTTCCGCGAGAAAATGGTCGGCGGCATGATGCGCCGAGGCTATGCGCAGGACTTCGCGGAACGCTGCTTCAAGCAGATCGAAGGTTTCGGTTCTTATGGCTTTCCCGAAAGCCACGCGGCAAGTTTTGCGCTGCTCGTCTACATCTCGGCCTGGATCAAATGTCATCATCCGGCCGCGTTCGGTTGCGCGCTGCTCAACTCGCAGCCGATGGGTTTTTATGCACCGGCCGAGATCGTACGCGATGCGCGCAACCATGGCGTCGAGGTACTGGCTCCCGACGCCAATTTCAGCAAGTGGGACAATACGCTCGAACGCAGCGAGACGCTTTGCCTGCGGCTCGGCTTTCGCCAGATCGACGGTTTTCACGAAGAGTGGGGACGGCTCATCGAGGAAAATCGCGGTTATGGCTATGCGACCTTCGCGGAATTCCTTCGACGAAGCGAATTGCCGAAAAAGGCTCTGATGACGCTGGCCGAGGCCGACGGCTTTCGCTCCTTCGGCATGGACAGGCGCGAAGCATTGTGGGCGGTAAGGCGTCTGCCCGACCAGCACACGTTGCCGCTGTTCGAGGCGCAGCGCATCAAGGAGCTTCCCGCCGAATATACAGCGCCGTTGCCAAAGATGCCGCTCAGCGAACACGTGCTTGCCGACTATCAGACGCTGCGTCTGTCGCTCAAAGGCTATCCGATGCAATTCCTGCGCGAACTATTTGCGGCGGAAAAGGTGAAAAGCTGCGCCGAGGTGGAAGCGACCGACGATGGCAAGCGTGCGCGCTGCGCGGGCGTCATCCTAGTACGACAGATGCCGGGCGATGCCGGCGTGGTCTTCATCACGCTCAGCGATGAAACCGGCATCACCAATGTCGTGGTATGGCCGAAACTGGTCGAACAATTCCGCCGTGAAATCATGGGTGCACGGTTGCTGCTGGTCGAAGGCAAGGTGCAGAAGAGCGAAGGCGTCGTGCATTTGGTGGCCGAACGGGTGTTCGACCGCACCTGCGAACTGGACCGCCTATCGGAGGACACGCTGCGTCCCTTCCAGGGCCGCCTCGAGGATCTCACCTATCAACGAGCCGATTCCCGTGCGCCGCATCATCCACGCCAGGTACGGATCCTGCCGAAATCGCGGGATTTTCATTAGGAGCCTTACAGGTCTATACGCTTCTGCTCCGGGGCACAGCAATCGAATTCGCATGATCAGGATCCGCGGTCCGGGCTGGCCGCTCTTTGCATCCCTCGTTGCGTGCGCGATTCTTGCCGCACCGCTCTGGTGCGTTGCGACGCCGCCAATGCCCGACTACCCGGCGCATCTGGCCGACTTCTATCTGATCGGTGGCGGCACCTCACACTATTATCGCGCCGCATGGGCCCTACTACCCAATCTCGCAGGCGAAACAATCATTCCACCGCTGGCCAAACTCGCCAACCTGGAGATTGCCACCAAAATCTTCTTGACCATTGCAGTCTGGCTATGGGTCTTGGGACCGGCCGCCATCCAACGTGCGTTGTTCGGCCGCTTGGGTCTCGGTGGAATTCTTGCCGCGGCCTTCACTTATAACGCCACGTTCATGTGGGGCTTCTTCAATTTTGTCTTCGCGACGGGGCTGAGCTTCCTGGTTCTGGCAGCGTGGATCGCGACCGAAGGCCGGCGCGGCCTGAGCATTCTGGCGGGATTCTCTGCTGCATTCACGCTCATCTACTTTTCGCACCTGTTCGCGCTCGCCGTGCTGCTGCTGTTGGTTGGAAGTTTCGAACTCTCGGCCGGATTGCAAGAAAAACAACCGGCGCGGGAGATTGTGAAACGGCTCTCGACCCTTGCCATTCTGGCAGCGCCCGCGGCGCTTTTTTACCTCGCCCGTAGTCCATCGGGAGGGGACGCGAATGTGCAGTTCAATCTGCTCGACACCATGGCCGAACGCTTCGAGGCAGCGATCCAGTTCGGCTTCGATCAACCCGCCTACATCGTTACCACCGCACTGCTCCTGCTCTTCGTTGCCGCGGCCGTGACGCGGGGGCTCCGAATCGCCCCGCGAATGGGACTTGGTCTTGCCCTGCTCTTCGTTTTCACGATCTTCGCGCCTGAATGGGCACTGGGCGGCTGGGGTGTGCATTTTCGTCTGCCCGCGATTCTCGGCTCGGTCGCTCTGGCATCATCCGACTTCAAGCTCAGTCGCGGCTGGCTCGCGACTAGCATGGCGGCAGCGCTCGGACTGTTCGCAGTCCAAGCGGCCGTCCTCACCCACGAGTGGAGAGCGATTGACGCACGCTACAACGAATTTAGAGCCGCCGAAAACATGATCACGCCAGGCGCTCGGCTACTCACCGTGCTCGACGGCGACTCACTTGGCTGGGCGCCAGATCAGCCTTATTGGCACATGGCGGAATTCGCGGTGATCGATCGCGGCGCCTTTACAGCACTCGCATTCACGACTCGGGGCCAGCACATCGTCAGTGTCTTGCCGCCATTCGATCGTTATGCCGCCTCGACGGCACAGCAGGGCTCGCCGCCCGACATCGACGAACTGAACGATTTGGCTGCCGGTCGCATCGACGCCGACGAAGATATCGAGGATGTCTTTCCCTATCTGCTCTACTTCCAGTGCCACTTCGATGAGGCAGTCGTCGTACGGGGCGATGGCCCCCCATCTCGCGTGCCGCCGATGCTGCATTTGCGCTACGGAGCAGATTTCTTTTCACTCTATGACGTTTCTCCGGACGCAAAGTGCCCGCATTCATGAGTGCGCGGATGCGGTCTGGCGGATTTTGGTTGGCGCTTGGCACACTTGCGGTCGGATGCGCCGCCGGCCTCCTTCACGCGATCTCGGCAGTCGGGTTTGAGGTACCATTGGACCCGAATGAGGGATGGAACGCCTACTTCGCCCAGTTGGCGATGCGTACCGGGAGCCCATATCCGCCGATGGGCGGTCTGTTAATCAACAACTACCCGCCGCTTTCGTTCTATGTCATTGGCGAAGTCACGCGCATCACGGGCGATGCGATCATCGCCGGGCGGATCGTGTCGCTACTGGCGCTGGGCGTCCTTTCGTTCGGGATAATGCGCGCCGCCTGCCTCATGGGTTGTGCCGCATCCAGGGCCCTCTTCGCTGCCCTTCTGTTCGTCGCCTGTCTTCTCCTGACCAGTGATTATGTCGGAATGGACGATCCGCAATTGCTGGGTCACGCCGTCGCCATTTGGGGGCTGGTTGTGATCCTTCGCTCGCCGAAAAGCTCTCGCAGCATGGTGTTCGCCGCGCTCATGCTAACCACGGCATTCTTCATCAAACACAATCTGATTTTGTTGCCGATCTCGCTCGCACTCTGGCTGACGCTCGCGGAGCGGCGCTCGGCGTTCGTCTTCATAACCGCCGGCGTGATCTTTTTGCTGATCGGGCTTGGCTTATTCCGCGACGCGTTCGGCACGGACTTGTTCCGTCAGCTGTCCTCAGCGCGCGTCTACTCCGTCGCCAATGTGGAGACCGCCCTTGAAAACTGGCTGCCATGGGCCGCGATTCCTCTTTGCGGCGCAGGCGCTCTCTATCTCATAGCTCGACATGATCGTGATGCGATCCTGGCGTTGATCTACGCGGTCGTCGCAACCTCTGGGGGACTTCTGTTCTCGAGCGGAGCCGGCGTCGATGCAAACGCCATGTTCGATGCCGACATTGCGCTCGTGCTCTGTGCAGCCCTTCTCCTTGGCCGGTTCGACAACAAAACCTGGATTGCCGTAGCCGCCGCTTTGTATATCGCGCCTCTCGCACTGCCGTTGCGAAGCGTAGACGGCGATTGGACGAAAACCGATTATTGGCTTCATCCCATGGCGGATGAGCGCCGGACCGCAGAAGCAGAGATTGCGCTTCTAAAGGCGAGCCCCGAACCGGTGCTCTGCGAGATGCTCTCGCTCTGCTACTGGGCAGGCAAGAGGGCCGAAGTCGACGTCTTCAATATGGATCAACGCATTAGCGCCGACATCGGAAGCGAGCGCCCCCTGGTGCACATGATCGAAGCCAAGCGTTTCACGATGATCGAGTTCGAATCGCTGAAGCCTTTTCCCCTCACGGGCGCCGCGGAAGTGGCGCTCGGCCACAACTTCAAAATCGTCCGACGCGATGACGACCGCGTGTTTCTGATCCCGCGCTAATGCGCCACTCTGACTGTTCCCGTCCGCTCCAGCTTCCCCCAGCCGACGAAACGGCCACGAATTGCAGTCGTGATTGAGCGCACGACGACATAGTACATGAGCTGGCGATAGCCGAAGCGCTGTAGCGGAAGCCACCACAACAAGCTCCACTGCTCGTGACGTTCCATGAGGAAGCCGAATATCGCCGCCAGAAGATCGACGACGATGAACACCACATAGTAGATGCCCACGGTGATGAGGTCGTTATTGCTGAACTCAGCACCATGCTGGACGTATGCGATCCACTGACTGATCAATTGCCAGATCAAGAGGAGATCGGCGACAGGCGCAAATGCCGTCAGCGCGATCTGAAAGAGCCAAACCTGCGGCAATGCGATCATGCCGAGCGCGCCGAACCGCGGGTTGAAGGTAAGGTGACGGTATTTCCAGAGACATTGCAGCGTACCATAGGCCCAACGGAAACGCTGCTTCGCCAGAGCGCGAAAAGTCGAGGGCGCTTCGGTCCAGGCGATCGCTGAACTGTCGAAGCGGACCTGCAGCCCATGTTCCTGCATCCCGATCGTAAGGTCCTGATCTTCCGCCAGCGTGTCCGACTGAAAGCCGCCCAGCGACAGCAGGGCCGAGCGGCGCCAGGCGCCGACCGCTCCCGGTATCACTGTCAACGTCCCAAGCGCCGCAAGCGCTCTCCGCTCCAGGTTCTGGGCTACAATGTATTCGAGCGCCTGCCATCGGGTGACCATGTTCGTACGATTGCCCACCTTGGCATTGCCGGCGACGGCGCCGACTTTTTCATCGGAGAACCAACGGACCAACCGCGCAATCGTATCGGTCTGAAACTGGGTATCCGCATCGAGCGCGACAACGATCCCGCCACGCGACAGTTTCAGGCCGGCATTCAAGGCATTTGCTTTACCGCTGTTCGCGGTCGAGAGAAGAACGACGCGATGATCGCTGCCAAACCGATTGCGAACGACCGCCGCGGTGCGATCCTTTGACCCGTCGTCCACGACGATGACTTCCAGATCGCGATGGTCGCTCTCGAGAATTCGCTCCACCGTGCTGACGATCACCTTTTCCTCATTGAATGCCGGGATGATCACTGAGACGTGGCGAGGATCTGGCTTCGCCACCACGCTCTGGTCGCGCTCTTTGCGTGCGTTCCACAAGCTCAGGCCAGCCAAGAACAGCAGCCGCGAAACGCCAAGCCAAATCGCCGCAACAAAGGCGTAATAGAGAAAGCGTCCCACCCAACTCACTGTCAGAAACACGACGCGGTCGTTGAACAAGGCAATCGTGAGCGGCAGTTGCGGCATCGCCTGATCGCGCGAAAGTCCGGCAAGCTTGGATGCCAGAACGAACTTGTAGCCCCGCGCCCTCAACTGATCGATCAGTTCCGGCAGGGCGGCCACTGTCTGCGAGCGGTCGCCACCCGCGTCGTGCAAGAGGATCGTATTGCCGCCCTCAGGCGCACGAGCGACCTGCAATAGGGTGCGCCGCACGATCGTTTGCGCGCCCGGCAATGCCCAATCGATTGGATCGACGCGCTCGCCGACCGTGAGATAACCGAGGCTTTGTGCAATCTCGACCGGGATGATGTCGCCGGGATCGCCGGGCTCGTTATCGCCGAGATATGGCGGTCTGAACAGCCGCATCGAGCGGCCAGTCAGCGCCTCGACCAGTCGTTGCGTGGCATTGAGCTCCAGCGAGTCGACCTGGCTCGGCGTGTCCGCAAGATTGGGGTGGGTGTAGGTGTGATTGCCAAGCTCGTGACCTTCCGCAACGATGCGCTGAATAATGTCCGGATTGGCCTGCGCATTGGCGCCGATGACGAAGAACGTTGCGACAACGTGTTTGGCCTTCAAGATATCCAGGATCTGCGGCGTCCATTCGCTGTCCGGTCCGTCGTCGAATGTGAGCGCGACCGTTCTTGACCCGCTGCCGTACTTGCGAATGACATAGTTGGTCGGAACCTTAATGTAAGTCTCGTCGGCGATGTCGCCGGTAAGCGGGTCGATTTCGATGTTGCGCGTTCCTGACTGCGGATCCGCTTCGACGCTGAGAAAATCGCCCTCTCCCTCGAAGTCGATATCCGTGCTGATGGGAATGTTGCGAATGCTAGGCGGAGCGCCTGCGCCGTACGTCTGTCCCATCACGGTCCAGATCGAGGGATCTTCGCTGCCCAGCCGCCACAGCGCATAGCCTGCCGGGCGGTAGATATCCGCGGAGTGAATTTCGTTGTAGCCGGTTGCGGCGTCGAGAAACCAAACATCGTGCTTGGTCTGATCGTCTTCGACATAGGAAAAATGCGGGTTGTTGGTGGCGTCGTCGAACACGATCTTTGCGTCGGAGTCGTGAGCCGCGACGACGGCATCCTCGAAAGTCAAATTGTCGGCGTGGCCGCTGTTCCAGTCATAGGCGTAGCTGCCGATCGAAAGTATCGTGCGACCGGGCGCCAACACGCGCATCCGCTTGTCCAGGGTCGTTTCGTACCAGCTCTGGCCGGTAATGCTTCCCGGGCCGCTCGAATCGTCATGCTCGTCGTAAGCCATGAGCAACGTGTAGTCGACAAGCTGAGCGTAGGTGCCATACGGCCATTGATTGTCGTCAAACGGAACTGCCATCACGACAACCCATCCTCTGGGCGCGAACGCCGCCGACAGCTGTTTGAGAAAAGCGGCAAGATCGCCATGCGCGGCCTGCGGCACTTCTTCGAAATCGACCGTGAGGCCTTGCAGCTTGTTGGATGAAATGTAGGTGACAAGTTTGCTTAGAAGGTCGTCGGTGCGTGCCTTGTCAGCCAAAAGGCTCGCCAGACCCGGCCCGTCCCATTTGCCCAACGTTGCATTCTGCAAGACGGGCAGTATCGCCAGATTGGGTTTGAGACCGCGCACTTCGCTCAGCAATCGAGGATCTTGAATGGCCTTCAACTTCAGCTGAGGCCCTTGCAAGGCAAGCCAAGTCGGCATCAACCAGTCGAGTTTCGGCAACGCGCTTTTCAACGAGGAATAAGCAGAAGCTTCCCAGTTCGGATAAAAGGCAATCGAAAGTGGACGGTCCGGTTGTGGCCTGAGAATCGCCGAGAGGACGCGTGTCGGCAGATGGCGCTGCTCGCGTTCCAAGCGCAGTCGGGCGCGCTCCTTGCGACGGGTTTGCGCTTCGGCCGCCAGGCGTGCAGCCGAGCGCAGCAACCCGGGATCGAGCGCCTTCTTTTCCAGAACCTGCGTTGAAATCGCAGTCAACCGACCAGGGAGACGCAGCTGGCTCACCTGTGGTGCCGCAACCAAGCTGGCGGCGAACACGCCGCCCAGAACCAGGCTGACCACCGCCGCGGTCCACCCTACGACGGAAGCACCTACCGCGCGCCTTCCGCTGGCATCGAAAAAGACGGGCTTGTCGGACATGTCCTACCGCTTTCCGCGCCGCCCCTTGGCCGCATCGGTCGCCCGAATATCGATTGGCATTTTTTGCTCCATGCGCACCGCGATGCCCCATCGCGACGGCACCGATACCTTACCTCAATAAAGCCGCCGATGACAAAGCCGGTCAAAGTATCCGCGGTTCATGCCGACATGCAGTTCGGATGTGGCAGGAGTTTGACCGGCCCCCCGTCAAGTACCGCGACAAACTCGACGACGGTCGAGGTTTAGGTAGACTCGGACACCCACAGCAACCCAGCCCCGCATGAAGGACCGACATGACGCCAGACCTGGGACTGATCGAAGGCTACTATGGCAAACCATGGAGCTGGCGGCAGCGCGAGGAAACGATCGCATTCCTGAAACAGCACGCCTACGACTTTTATATCTATGCGCCCAAAGCGGACGCTTTTCTCCGCAAGCGTTGGCGCGAAAGTCATCCTCCCGAAACCGTGACTGCTCTGAGCGACCTTTCCGCCCGCTGTCGAGCGCTTCATGTGCGTTTCGGCGTTGGCTTAAGTCCATTCGAGCTTTATCGCGACTTCAACGTCGATGCACGGGCCGTACTCGCGGACAAGCTGGCGCAATTCGATACGTGGGGGGTGGAGTATCTGGCTATTCTTTTCGACGACATGCGTGGCGATCTTGCCGGGCTCGCGTCGACTCAAGTGGAGATCTTGCATTGGGTCGCAGCGCGAACGCATGCGACGAAGTTGATCGTTTGCCCGAGCTACTATAGCGACGACCCGATGCTCGATCGCTTCTTCGGCCAGCGTCCGGCAAACTATCTGGAGGATTTCGGCCGTCTGCTCGATCCATCCATCGAAATTTTCTGGACCGGCGAAGAAGTCTGCTCGCGCGAATACTCGCCGGGCCACTTGCAACGCGTGGCCGAGAAGCTTCGGCGCAAGCCGTTCCTTTGGGACAATTACCCTGTCAATGACGGTCGACGCATGTCGCCTTACCTGCATGTTCGGGCGTTCACCGGAAGGCCCGCGAGCATCGGCGCCCATCTCAACGCACATAGCGTCAATCCCGCACTGCAGCCCGTTCTCTCGCGCATCCCCGCCGTCAGCCTGGCCGAAAGCTACCGGCTCGGCGAAGCCTACGAATATGGCCGCGCCTTCGGACGCGCAGCAACGGCGGTCGCGGGGGCCCAACTAGCGCGCCTGCTTCAGGAGGACATCCTCTACTTTCAGGACGTGGGGCTGGAGCATCTCGGCAAGGCGACGAAACGACTCCGCCGTCGTTACGGAGACATCGATCATGACGCGGCGCGCGAGATCATTGGTTGGCTGAATGGCGAATACATCTACCAGGAGGAAATGGCCTAGAGCGACTTAAGCCAAGCCGTCAGGCGCGCATTGACCTCAGCCGGACGTTCTTGCTGGGTCCAGTGTCCGCAGCCGTCCAACACATCGGCGCCGCGCAGATCCGTTACATGCTGGCGCATTGTCGCGATGGGATCGCTGCGCCCGAGCATATTGAATGCAAGATCGCGGCTGCCGCCGATGAACAGAGCAGGCTGATCGATCCTGCGCGCGGAAAAGGGGCGAAGGTATTCGAAGTCGCGCTCATGGTTCCGGTATCGGCTGATGGGACCGTGAAAGCCCGAGCGCTCGAACTCGCCGACATAATAGTCGAGATCTGCCGGCGTCAGCCATGCCGGGAATGGGTTGGGATCGATCAGTCCATCCAGCAAACGTTGCGTCGACGTCTTGTTGGTGGGCCAGGTTCCGTCCGGTGCATCACCCGAAAGCGCGTAGTAGAATTTGCGCAAGAAGTCGCGCGGATTGGCTTCCGCCTCGGCCTCCGGTTCATCGACCTTCTGGAAATAGGCCTGATAGAAGAAACGTCCGCGCTTGGTGAAGATTTCGTCGAATGTCTCCGTGAAGGGCCTCACCGCCTGACCCAGATAGGGCACGGACAGTCCGCATACCGCTCGAACGCGGTCTGGACGGATCAAACTACTGTTCCAAACGATCGGCGCACCCCAATCGTGGCCGACGAGAATGGCGCGACTGTTGGGGCTCAACGTCTCGATCACACCGACCACATCGCCGATCATCCGCTCCATGGAATAGTCGGCTACGGGAATTGGCTTGTCCGAGCCGCCATAACCGCGCACATCGATCGCACAGGCGGTGAACCCGGCTTCCGCTACGGGAGCCATTTGATGACGCCACGAGAACCATGACTCGGGAAAGCCATGGACCATCACCACGAGAGGGCCGTTGCCCTGGACAGCGGCGCGCAGGCGCACATCGTCGAGTTGCAGGAATGTAAATTCCGTCATCGCGTGACACTATCGTGACATTCCTGCACAAGCCAAGCGCTACGCTTTGCATCGCGAGCGATGAATCCGCTATCGAGTGTCCAAGCTCACTCAAGGAAGCTCATGTACAATTGCGCGAAATGCCCAGGCTATTGCTGTTCCTACCCTGTCATTCCTCTGACCAAGCGCGACGTTCATCGCCTCGCCGACTATTTCGATCTGGACTTTGAGGCGGCCAGGAGAAAATTCACCAAGGCGGACGGCGACGAAGACTATGCAATGCGCCGCAAGAAGGACGTGCATTTCGGCAAAGTCTGCCGCTTCTTCGACACCGACAGGCGCAGCTGCACAATCTACGAGGCGCGGCCGCAAATCTGCCGGACCTATCCGGGCGGGCGTTGCGGCTACTACGATTTTCTCTCCTCCGAGCGGAATGCCCAGGAGGATCCCGAACACATTCCGTCGACCTGGCACGCCTGAAATCGGCCGCACTTGCGCCGTCCGAGCGAATTCGGGTCTCATATGCCATCTCAGGGGAGATGGACATGGACTTGGCGCGGGACGAGAAAATCAAGAAAGCTCGCGACCAGGCGTATGCAACGCCACTCGACAAGTTCGACGTGTCCGATCCGGAGCTGTTTCGCACCGATACCT
>Ga0187825_10000089_pt1 | contig 15629 bp, 12 predicted proteins | sample NC_wetland_sal_i_11_FD_132421 | JGI IMG/M metagenome (GOLD analysis project Ga0187825, IMG submission 132421) | Wetland sediment microbial communities from Neuse River Estuary, North Carolina, USA - SourceSoil_5 | ecosystem: Environmental > Aquatic > Freshwater > Wetlands > Sediment | place... | reverse complement strand
ATAGTCTCGCCAAGATGCAAAGCCAGTATAAGGATCGACCCCAAACCCGTCGATAGCCAACTCCCGCGGCGGATCGGTCAATCTGCAGTGATCGATTTCATCGGCGCGGGGTCTGTGTCAAAATTGGCGTAGACGCTCCGCCCAGCTGGCGCGGCGCATTCGACGAATATTGCAGGCGAGGTAGGGGCGATCATGGCAGATGAACAAAGGCTGATCAGGGTGAAGAGCTCGTTGGGGCCGAACAAGTTTCTGATGCGCGAGGTGCATATCCACGAAGTGCTGGGCGAGCCTTTCACGATCGAGCTGAAAATCGACAGCGACGATTTCGACATCGATTACAAGTCGATCCTCGGCGACCATCTCTCGCTCGAGCTGGATCTTACCGGCAACGAGCATCGCTATTTCGACGGGATGGTGACGCGCTTTGCCTATGCTGGATTGACTGACAATCGCGCGACCTATGAGGTCACCTTGCGCCCCTGGCTTTGGCTGCTCTCCCACCATGCGCAATGCAAAATTTTCCAGGGCAAGAAAGTCCCCGACATTATCAAGGAGGTATTTCGCGCGGCGAAATTCGATGACTTTGAGGACAAGCTGCAGCGCAGCGATTATCCGACGCTCGATTATTGCGTCCAATATCGCGAGAGCGATTTCGCCTTTGTCAGCCGGTTGATGGAACAGGAAGGAATTTACTACTACTTCAAGCATGGCAGCGGCGTTCACAAAATGGTGCTCTGCGACGGCACGACGGCGCATGGCAAATATGACGACAAGTACGGAAGCATCAAAATCGCACGCAAACCCGACGACGACGATGTCGGCAGCGTGTGGGACTGGACGCTCGGCCGAGAACTTCAGTCGGGACAGTACACGCACACCGACTACGATCTCGAAAAGCCCAACGCCGATCTGAAGAAATCGAAGTCGATGGCGCAGAGCCACAAGGAGGACAGCTTCGAGATCTACGACTATCCGGGCAAATATACGGATCCCGGCGATGGCACGACCTATGCCGGCCTACGCATGGAGGAGCAAGTCGCGCAATTCGAACGCGCCATGGGCAAGAGCCGGACGCGCTGGATCGCAACCGGTTGTCTCGTCACGTTGGAGGATAGCCAGCGCAAGGGCCACAATCGCGAATATCTCGTGGTCGACAGCAAGATCACCGTCACCGGCGAGGGCGCGGCGACCGCGGGGCAGCTAAGTTTCGAAGCCGACTTCAACGCGCTCGCGACAGCTCATGCTTTCCGTTCGCCACGGAAAACACGCAAGCCCTTTATCAGGGGTCCGCAAACCGCCTTCGTTGTCGGCAAAAGCGGAGAGGAAATCTGGACCGACAAATACGGCCGCGTGAAGGTTCAGTTCCATTGGGACCGTGATGGCCAAAATGACGAAAAGAGTTCGTGTTGGATCCGCTGCGCCCAATCCTGGGCCGGCAAGAGTTGGGGCGGCGTCTTCATCCCCCGGATCGGGCAGGAAGTGATCGTTCATTTCCTCGAAGGCGACCCCGATCGGCCGATCATCACCGGCGCGGTCTATAACGCCTCGTCGATGCCGCCCTACACGTTGCCGGACGAGGCCACAAAATCGACCATCAAGAGCAACTCGAGCAAGGGCGGCAGCGGCTTCAACGAAATCCGCCTCGAGGACAAGGCCGGCAGCGAGGAATTTTATGTTCACGCGCAAAAGGATCAAAATATCGAGGTCGAGAAAGGCAACCGGTCCCTGACGGTTAAGCTCGGCGATGAGAAGCACGAGGTCAGCAAAGGGAAGTTGACGACCAAGATTTTCGGCGACACCTCGCTGACCGTCGATACCGGGAATTATGACATGAAGGTATCGACCGGATCGGCCTCGGTAAAAGTGACGCAGGGGATCACGATCGAAAGCACCATGTCGATCACGCTGAAAGTGGGCGCAAACAGCATTACCATCGATATGACCGGGGTCACTATCAAAGGAACGATGGTCACCGTGACCGGCGACGTGCAAACGCAGATCACGGGTCTCATGACCAATGTCCAGGCATCGTCTATGCTTCAGCTGCAGGGCGCGATCATGATGTTGGGTTAGCAGCGACCACAGGAAATCGGGAATTTTATCACTCGGGGGAACAAGCCTATGGAAATCACGCGTACGGATTTTGCAAAAGGACTTCAAACAAAAAACCTCAAGGTCGCGCCGATGCCGGCGGTGGTCGAGTTCGTCAATCCGCCCAAGGAGCTGACCGAGGCGGTCGCCAAAGACAAACTGATCGTGCAAAACATCGCCGTCGCGGTGTTCAAGCAGCTCGAGGAATCCCGCAAGGAGGTTCAGGGAGCCATCGAGGATTTCGACGCCAAGTTCAAATCATCCGGCGACAAAGCCAAGGATGAGGAAGAGGTAAAGAAGCTCAATTCGGCTTGCGCGCAGATTTGCACCGCGCAGAAAGGGCTGGCCGAAGCCGCCGCGCAGAAGAAATGGCAGGAATACGTTTCGCGCAACAAGGCATGGACGAAGTATCAGATCAAATTCGCGTGCAAGATCGCAGGTGCCACCATCGGTCTCGCCGCCTCGATCGCGACCGCGGCCGTGACCGGCGGCACGACCGCCGTCGCGGTGATCGGGATGGCCGCCAAGGTCTATACCTTGGGCAAGGAGATCTACGAATTCGCCAAAGACATTTCGACCGTCGAGAAAAACATCGTCACTGTGGCCGGTGCGTTGTCGCAACGCTACAGCAATCCGGAACTGCAGAAGATGGATTGGAAGTCGCATGCTCAGGAAATCGCTGCGATCCTGGGCGCGCCTTTTGTCAAGGGCACGTCGACGCTCGAAGAATATCTGAAGCAGCATAAGGCGAAGCTTGGTCAGCTCGGCAGCAAAGCCGAAAGCGCCTATAGCCAAGCCAAAGACATGATGAAGAAAATCGAGGAGCTCGAAAAGCGGACAAAAGGCACCGGCAAAGAGGACAAGGTCAAGAAGCTCGGTGCCCAGGTCGACGCGCTCCTCGAAAAGGTCTCGTCCGTCAATGGCAAGGTCGAGGAAGGCGAGACCTTCAACGAGGCGATGACCACGATGAACGAGCAATTCATCGGGAAGCGCGACCCGAAGCTTGGGCCGTTGAAAAAGGTCGTCGAATATGCCTCCGAGGCAAAAGAGGTCGTCGACCTCGCCAAGGAAGTTCTCGACCTGGCGCAGGCGATCGCTTAACCCCGCTTGCCGCGGGAGCGGCGGGCTCAGGAAATCAGGACGGTCGGCGAGCCGAGCACGATCGAGCCGCCATGCGCGGTCAGATCGCCCATTCGCGCCGCGGGCAAGCCGCCGATCAAAACCGTAAACGACCCCAGCGCGATGACGTCGGGCGGGCCGACGCAGGTCGCCATGTCGCTCACGCGCGCGGCCGGTAGACCGCCGATCAAAACGGTCGTGCCGCCGGGCGGCAGAATCGGCCCGCCGACATGCGGGACGAGCACCGTCACCATCGGACAGACATGCATGTCGCTGACGCGCGCCGCGGGCTGACCCATGATCAGGCTCCTTTCAAAAGCGCCGCCAACTCGGGATCCATCTCGAGTTCGCCCTCGCCCTCGGCAGCGCCTTCCGCTGGCGCCTCCTCGGCCGGCTTGTCCTCGTTGAGGCTCGCGAGCAGCTTGTCGAGCTCCGGATCGCCGGTGCCTTCGGCGGGAGCGGCCTCCTCGGCCGGCGCCGCTTCTTCCGCCGGCGATTCCGCTTCGGCCTTGGCCTTCTTTTTCCTCTTCTTTTTTGGTTCCTCCGCCGCTTCTTCCTCGGCGTCGTCTGTCTTGGGCGGGGGCGGTGAACTGCCCGCGGGCGGCGGCCATCGCCCGACAATGGGGCGACCGGCAAGGGACGTGAAGCTTCCGAGCCGCACCTCCGGCCGACCCTTGATCGAGAGCAATGGTATGAAATGCTCAGACCCGACGCGCCCGGCGACTCGCTCGTTCATCAGCCGCTCCGTGCAGGGCAGCGCCGTCTGGTCGCCATCATCGTCGACATAGAAATAATAAGGGATATCCCCGGCGGTCATGATCGAGCCGAGATTCATCTTGGCGCCCTGCTTCGTATAGGTTTGGGCGAGCATCAAGGCCGCGATGAAACCGGGGTTGCCCCACAACATGCCCTTGAGGCCGGTCTGCGGCGTAAACTCCTCGAACCCATCGAAGGCGGTGATCGGATCGGTGCGCTCGCCATAAGGCTGCCGCAGCAGGAAGCGCGGCGTGACCAGTGCCAGGTAATGCGCCTCGTGGAGTGCTGCCAACTCATCCCATGCTTGGCGGATCAAGGGATGGACGTCCTCGGGCTTGGTTTCGAGGAACTCGGGCGTGATCGACGAGATGAAGGGCGCGTTGGCGCGCGCGGCGAGCTTTGCGACGCGCCCCAAGAGCTCCGCTTGCGGCGGCGTCTGGTCGAAGACATAAGCGCCGATGACCGCCGAGAGCGCACCCTGATTCGCGTCGAGCGCGGGTTGCTCGACCAGCAGCTTGTAAAGCCCCGTTTCCTCGAGCTCGTCGGTCACCGCGAGATCGGCGGCGAATTCTTCGGCCGATACGTCGTAGAGAACGATCTGCAGTTGGGTGCTGGTTTCGATCCTACGCGTCAGCAGATCGATCGAGCGCCAGAGCGATTCGAGAATCTGAAAATCGGGATGGTGAAGCACGTTGCGCATCGTCATGGCGAGCGCGTTATCGACCGAAGCGAGGAGTGCCGTTTGCTGCGGGTCCTTCGCCTTGACGATATAAGGCCGAACCACGGATTTGATGAGCTCGGCCACGGCCACCTCGGCCGCGTCCTCGGACGCGGAGGGTTGGCCGATGAGAGCCGCGAAATCGTTGAGCGAGCCGCCTTTTGGCACCATCGCGCCGCGCGGGCGGCGCGACGTGAATGGCGGACGCGGCGGCGGCGGCGCATCGCGCCAGGCGACGAGCTCCTTTGCGGCGCTGGGAAAGCCCGACTTGCTCGTGATTTTCCGCCGCAGATCGGCCATGGACGAGAACAGCTCGACCTTTTCGTAGATCTGGTCGGGATGAAAATCGTCCATGCAGGTGATCGGAAACTCGACGGCGCCTTCCGCCATCGGCAGCGAGACGGTGATATCGAGGCGCTCGATGATCTGATCGATGTTGTCGACGTCGATGCGCAGCGGCTTGCGCCGCGCGAGGTCGTCACCGGTTTCGAGCCTGCCGCGATTGGCGGCCGCGGAAAAATCACCCAAGATCGCGAGCCGAAACGGCGCGCCCGGAGCGATCTTGCGCTCGGTCGCGCTCTCGCTGATCATCCCAAAATTGAGTTCCATCGCGCTCTCCCTCTCGCGCCCGATGCGCGCCGCCTATTGGGCGGCTTGTTTATCCGCAGCGCCGTTATCGCCGAAGTCGTAGTGGAATTCATCATTGACCGCGCTGACATGAAGCTTGGTCACCGCCTGCCCGGTCATCATCCGGTTGAGAAATTCGTGGCTGATCGCCGGTAGCATCGTGTTGGTCAGAATCGCATCGATCATTCGCCCGCCGCTTTCGACCTCAGTGCAGCGGCTCGCGACCATCGAAACGACCGACTGGTCATAGGTGACGGGTATCTTGCGCGTCTCCTCGATGCGCTTTTGGATACGGCCGAGCTGAAGCCGGATGATGTTTTCGATCATGGTCTGGCTCAGCGGATAGTAGGGGACGACGATGAGGCGGCCGAGGAGCGCGGCGGGAAACACCTTCAGCAGCGGTTGGCGCAGCGCCTTTGCCAGGCCATCCGCATCCGGCAAGAGATCAGGGTCCTTGCACATATTCATGATCAGATCGCTGCCGACATTCGAGGTTAGGAGAATGAGCGTGTTCTTGAAATCGATCAGGCGCCCCTCGCCGTCTTCCATCATGCCTTTGTCGAACACCTGGAAAAATATTTCGTGCACATCCGAATGCGCCTTCTCGACCTCGTCGAGGAGGACGACGCTATAGGGCTTGCGCCGAACCGCCTCGGTGAGGATGCCGCCCTCGCCATAGCCGACATAGCCGGGGGGCGCGCCTTTCAGCGTGGAGACGGTATGCGCCTCCTGGAACTCGCTCATATTGATGGTGATGACATTGTGCTCGCCGCCGTAGAGCGCCTCGGCGAGCGTCAACGCGGTTTCCGTTTTACCGACGCCGGAAGGTCCGCAAAGCATGAATACGCCGATCGGCTTCGACGGATTGTCGAGGCCGGCGCGCGACGTCTCGATCCGTTTGGCGATCATCTTCATCGCGTGGTCTTGCCCGACTACACGCCGGCTCAAGAGCGAGGCGAGGTTCAAAACCGTTTGAATCTCGTCCTTGACCATGCGCCCGACCGGAATGCCGGTCCAATCCTGAACCACCGTCGCCACGGCTTGCTGGTCGACCGTCGGGAGGATGAGCGGGTCCTCGCCCTGGAGCGCCGAGAGCTTTTCTTGCAGCTCGCGAAGCTCGGCGAGCAATTTCGTCCGGTCGGGCGTAGCCGCGCCCGCGGACGGTGTCTTCTCGATCGTGCCGCCATCGCCGCGCAGCTCGGCGCGTATCTTCAGGACTCGGTCGACGAGCTCCTTCTCGGTCTTCCAGCGCGCTTCAAGCGCGCCCAACCGATCGCGCTCGGCCGCGAGCTTTTCGCGCGCATCCTTGTCGCGGATGTCGGTTTCGATGCCGATCGCCTTCTCGCGAGCGATGATCTGCAGCTCGGTCTCGAGCGCCTCGATCCGGCGGCGACTATCGTCGACTTCGGCCGGTACGGCGTGCTGGCTGATGGCGACGCGCGCCGATGCCGTATCGAGAAGGCTCACCGACTTGTCGGGCAGCTGGCGCGCAGGAATATAGCGCCGCGACAGGCGTACGGCGGCTTCGAGGGCTTCGTCCAGGATTTGCACGCGATGATGCTTTTCGAGCGTCGAGGCGATGCCGCGCATCATCAAAACGGCCTTCGCTTCGCTCGGCTCGTCGACCTGCACGACCTGGAACCGCCGCGTCAGCGCCGGATCCTTCTCGATGTGCTTCTTGTATTCGGCCCAGGTGGTCGCAGCGATTGTCCGCAACGTGCCGCGGGCGAGCGCTGGCTTCAGCAAGTTCGCGGCATCCCCGGTTCCCGCAGCGCCACCCGCGCCCACCAGCGTATGCGCCTCGTCGATGAAGAGGATGATCGGCTTGGGCGAGGACTGCACCTCGTCGATGACCGAGCGCAAGCGCTGCTCGAACTCGCCCTTCATGCTGGCACCCGCCTGCAGCAATCCGACGTCGAGCGCGAGAAGGCGCAGATCCTTCATCGGCGGCGGCACGTCGCCCGCTGCGATGCGCAGCGCGAATCCCTCGACCACCGCGGTTTTGCCAACGCCAGCCTCACCAGTGAGGATCGGATTGTTCTGCCGCCGGCGCATCAAAATATCGACGACTTGGCGAATTTCTTCATCGCGGCCGACAATCGGGTCGATCTCTTTCTTGCGCGCCTTTTCCGTTAGATCGACGGTGAAGCGGGTGAGCGCCTCCTGCTTGCCCATTTGCGGCGGCGCAATGGCACCTGAGGCTTCGCCCGGCGATGCCGCGGCGAGATTCGAGCCGTCATGCGAGCCAAGCCGGCTCTCGGGCGAGCCGTCCACGATTTTGGCGAAGCTCTCGCTCAATTCCTCGGGCTTGATCTTGGCGAATTCCCGCGACATCGCGAGCAGCGTGTTCCGGAGACCCGACGTCTTCACCGTGCCGAGCAGCAAATGGCCGCTGCGGACCTGCCCCTCGCCGAACATCAACGTGCCGAAGACCCAGGCGCGTTCCGTCGCTTCCTCGACATGAGCGGAGAGATCCGAGATTGCGGTCGCGCCGCGCGGCAGCCGGTCGAGCGCCGCCGTCATATCCCTGGCGAGGTTTGCGGCGTTGACCTCGAAATGCCGCACAATGCGGTGAATATCGGAATCCTGAAGCTGAAGTATCTGGTGATACCAGTGGACCAGCTCGACATAGGGGTTGCCACGCAGCTTGCAAAAGACCGTGGCCGCTTCGATCGCTCCGTAACACAGGCTGTTGAGCTTCCCAAAGAGAGCGATGCGACTTATGTCGGCCATTACGGTGCTCCTGAATTCAAATCGCGCCAGAACATATCGGCAAGGGGCAAAAGACTAGGCAGCATTGAGGTAGGGCTCCAACACCAAATCGATAGCATCGGCCTCTTTCCGTCGCGTTCCGAGCCAGCTGGTCCAGCCGAGCAACCCCGCCGCGCCGAGCGTGACCGACGGCACTTCCTCGCGAACGAGGATCAGCATCACGTCCCAGTCGAGCTCGTCGCCAATATAGTTGCGCACCAAGGGTACGAGTCGCGACAAGCTCCGGCCATCAGGCAGCAAGCGCTTGAAGTCGGCAAAGGTCATCGGACCAATGCGGATGCGGAACTTGTGGTGATAGACGTGAAACTGCTCGCCGATCGTCGCGGTCGAGCCCAAGGTTCCGGTCGCTTCGCTATCGCCGAGCGCGCACAGCGATGCTTTTGGCAGGTGCACCCATTCGGGATAAAACTGCTCGATCTCGACCGGCAGCTCGAAATAGTCGGCGATGATGGCGCGCAACCCTTCGGCCGGCCGCGTTTGCAAGGCAAACCGCCCGGCGAAATGCAGCTTGGCAAGATCGGGCATCCCGTCGCGATCACGCAGGCTCGGCATGCCGATCCCGAACAGCGACGCGATATAGGCGCCAAAGCGATCGGCACTGGGGCGATCAAACCCCACCGTCGCGCGTGACGTGGCCCAAGCGCGGTAAAAGAGCGACAGCATGCGGTGATGGAAGAGGTCGACGAAGCGGACCAGCGAGAGATCGCCCACGTTCCGCACGCGCTCGCGCGCATACTCCGTGAGGTGCAGCGGCAGAGCCCCACTTGGGCCGAACAATCCGAAGAAATAAGTGGATAGCCGCGCTGGATGGCCCTCGCCCGCCGGCGCGAATTCGGCCAAAGTCGACGGTGCGAAGATGAGCGACGGGATCTGGCCGAGCCGCAGTGCGTCGTCCGCGAGGTTCAATGCCTCACCCGTGCGCGGCTTCTCGGGGTTGACGGCATCGATGCGCCGCAGCGCTTGAAAGAAATCGAATTGATGAGGCGCTGCGCGCAGCGCCTCATACAAGGCCTGAGCCTCGGCAGACGGGTCTAGAGCGTGAGGCGGCGCCCGATCGTCATCGGCCATCGCATAACCTCAGCGCGGTCAAGAGTATTGATCACGGTCTCGGTGAATGAATTGATCGAGACATAACGCGAGAAAAATTGCGCGAGCACCATGCCGAGCACGAACACGCCGATGCCCTGAAACGCGGTCTCGTCGAAGGTCACGGCGATCTCAAGACCGCGAGCGATCGCGGTCTGGCCGGCACCCGGCAGGCGTCGAATGACGGGCATTGAGGTGACCGACTTGACGCCTTCGATTTGCTTGGCGGTCGCGACATCGCCCACATCGGCATAAAGCGAGAGGATGTCCCTCAAGGCGGCGGCGCCGTTCCCGTCGGCGGCGTTGGTGATGGAAAGATAATTGAGCGCCAGATGGCTGATGAGCCGCCATGAAATGTCGCCGTGAGCGCGCGACGGTCTTGGCCGCGTCGGGCCAGCGATGCAGCGAATTGATTCGAGCGGCGCCCCGATCTCAACCGTGAAATCGGTTCGACCCTTGCCGAGCGGCATCAACAAGGGAAGGTCACGGTTGGTGCAAAGCGCGCGCAGCGACAATTGCCGTAATTCGGCGCGATAAGGCGCCTCATGCGCGTCGACCAGCGAGATAAAGACTTCGCTGCCGATGTAATTGGTGCGCGCGCCCGTGCGTCGCTGCTTGGCCGAAAGCATGCGCGGTAACCGGCGGATCGTGTAGTAGGCCCCGAGATCGCTATCCCGGGTGAGATCGCTTCTCGCATAGAACGGTAGAAATTCCTGCTCGTGTTCGAGATCGGCACCCTGCCCGCTCACGCTGAGAAGTTGAAATACCTCGAAATCGACGGGGCGATTGCGATCCGGAATAACGTGATGCTCATTGGTTTTGTCCGTGACGTGGATGCGGTCGAGACGCTTCGGAAAAACATTGATCGCCGTGGTGCAATTGAGCAGGAAGTTCTCAGGACTGAGGCCGCGCGCCAGGACCTTATTCTCCCGATCGAGCAGGATAAAAATGTCGAGCTCGGTTCCTGTGGCCCGTCGAATGGAGGGTCCGAGACCGTTGAGCGAAAAGAAGAAAAACCGCTCCGGGAAGGCGAAATACTCATTGAGCAGCCGGTAGCCCTGGAAGGAGCGCGGGCCGATGGGCAGCAAAGCCTCGCTCTCGAGGAGACCCACCTGCCCGATCGTCGCTTTCGGCAAACTCGTCTGCCACGGCACCGGTCGTGTCGGCGGACGGATGGCGAGCCCCAAAGGGTTCGCGAGAATCTGCTCGAGAATATTTGCCGACGCGTCCAAGGTAGCTCCGCGGACGAAGAAAACGAGATTTTGCATCGAGAGCGCGGAGAACGGCACCTGACCGATGGTAGAGAGTCGCAAGCGAATGGCGGCCTTGGCCCCGCGTTGATCCGCCAATCCTTGCGCCGAGACCGCGGCGGCGCCACCGAGATATTCGACCTCCGTCAGCGCGATGGGCCAGATCGTCACGTCATGCGCCGTGCGAAACTCGCAAGCCGTGACGTCGCCCTTCCCGAGAATCCCGAACAGTGCCGTGTCGCGCGGGATGGAATAGCCGTTCTCGAATTTGCCGCCTTGCAGATCGGGCTTGAAATTGACCACCGCCATGGAGGGCGTTGGCGCGAGGAAGTGCGGATAGACAATATCGAGCAGGTTTTGCGTGAATGTCGGAAATTCCGCTTCGAGCTTCAACTGTACGCGGGCTGCGAGGAAAGCAAAGCCCTCGAGCAGGCGCTCGACATAGGGATCGGCGCATTCGAATGAATCGAGCCCGATGCGGCCCGCGATTTTCGGAAACTCCGTAGCGAACTCGCCGCCAAGCTCGCGCACGAACCGAAGCTCCTGGTCATAAAGGCGCAGGAGGCGCGGATCCATCAGCGTCGCCTTGTTCTCGACCGATCCGAGCGTGTCGCTTCGGCCTCTGTCTGTTCGGTTACACGCGCGGCGCCGATCTCGAGATCGAAATCCGTCTTCAAAAACATGTGCGACGGCAGTGGCTGACACCAGAGATCGGCTTCGATTTCGAGCCCGATGGTATTGTGGGAGTCCTCGCGCAAGCTCTCCTCGATCAGGTGGACCTTAACCGTGTTGGCGATGAGGCGCGGCTCAAAGCGTATGATCGCTTCCCGGATTGCCTTTTCGGTGTCGACGATGCCGAGCTGTCCGATGGTCGAGCCGGCAAAACCGTGCAGCCCGTAGTTGATCACGGAACGCTCGGCGTCCGGGTATTCCGAGAGGTCTTCAGTGGCAGCGAGGCAAATGGAATTGAGGAGCCAGGTCAGATCCCGCAGGACGCTCTTGCGCAGCTTTGCGACCGAAATGACGCGCTGCTCGCGCGATTCCGTGTGCTTCTCGGGCTCATCGTCGCTCAAGCGATCGAGCAGCGCCGGTTGGAGTTGATCCTGAAGTCGGAGCTCAGCCATTGGCGTCGCCCGCCGGCGGAGCGGCCGCTTCCAACTCGATCAGGCGAACGTCCATGAGGGGAAATTCGCCTTCGTCGGTCGCAAGCGTCCGTTGTCCGCGGCCTTGATACGTCTCCGGCGCGATTTCCACCCATTCGGTCTTGCGCGCGAGGCGTATCAGCGGGTCGGGACTTAATTCGGAGCCGACGTAGCGCGTCGGGATGAGGGCGACGGTCTCCCCGCCATTGGCGAAAGTCAGCCGTACCGGCATCCAAACTTGGTCGCGCAAGTCGCTGGGCGGCTCGATCGCAAGGCGCGAGATTCGCATGAAAGGCAGCCAGAAATAGCGGCCGTTGATGATGACTTCGAGCATCGGCCCGAGGCGGCTGTCGGCGTCGGCGACCCAAGCGCATTCCTGGCCATTGACGCGGCCCGCGGTGGCCGGCGCGCTATCGAAGGCGCGCGCACGCAGCGCGGCGGCGGCCCCATGGTCGCCGCGGCCGTTCAGGCGTAGCGCCTCGTAGAGCTCGGCCATCCACGGCTCCGGATCGCCGAAGATGGTCGGCGCCACCTCTCCCGCAAAGACTTTACGCCGCTCGGCTTCGCAGGCGAGGGCACCGCCATAGATCTGGCCCATGAGGAGGGCCGCGTCATCGAGGCCGACCGCAACGTCGAGTTGCGCCTTGGCGCGCTTCCAGTCGCCGGTTACGCAGGCGAGCTGAAAAAGAAATACCCTGAATTTCGCGTTGGCTGGCTCGCTGCGAACCTGGTCAAGGAGCTTGGCGAGCGCGGCGTCCAGCTCATTTCGCCGTAGTAGCTCAGCCGCATCCATCTCCGCCCCCGCGACGATGTAGCGAGCGCAGCGGGTTGCGGTGGAGCCGAACCCGCCGCGCGTGGGTCATGATCGCTACTCGACCCCCAGAATATTCTTGTTGAGAACGCGGCTCCATGCCGTCTTTTTCTCGGCGTCGAGCGAGCCGTCCTTCTTCTGTTTTTTGTAGGAGACCTGCAACGCGCCGTATTCGAAGGTGATCTCCTCGTTCGGAGCTGGATCGTTGTGGCTCCAAGAGATGTTGGTGACGAACGCCATCTTGAATTCATATTTCAGATAGCAATCCTGATCCGGCGTGCCGCCTTTCTTCGGCGATGTGCCCGACTTACGCATGTAGAGCACGACGTCCTCGTAGTGGCCGCCCGTGCACAGCGTACCGAAGAAATTGGGCGAAGCCTGATCGATCGCCTTGGTGATCTTGAATGGATTGAAGTTTACCTTGCCGGCGCCGATGCCGCCCGTCGCGCTCCCCAGATTCACGTCCTGCGTAACGCCGAAATTCCAACTCTGGATGTCAAAAGGCGGCGGATCCATCGACCGCATCTGCTTGTCGAAGGTTTCGCCTTTGATCGGTTGACCGGCTACGCCACCATTCTTGAACTGTAGAAATGCATCAACGGCCATCTTAAGCCTCCCTTAAAGTCGGATCCTCATACCTCGTCACGCGCGAAACCGGCGCGGCCCATGCGCCTACGCCCGAGTCACGTCACTTCGAATTCGTTGGCGTTGTGAACTTGGCTCCACTCATACGGTATGGCCGGCCCTTTCTGTTTTCCCGTTTGGTCTTGCGGGGTGTAGCTGAACCGTATGGCGCCATAGACGAAGGTCAATTCCTCGGTGGGTTGCGGATCGTTGTTGGACCACGCAATTTCCTGCACGAAGGCCATTTTGAAATCCCACTGCAGATAAGGCGCGCCGGCCGAATTGGCGTCGGCGCCGGCCTTGCGGACCCAAAGGGTCAGCTGATCGAAGTGGGCGCCCGCGCAACAGGTCTGAAAGAGGTAGGGCGTCGCCGTGTCGATGACCTTGGTGACTTTGAAAGGCTCGAATTCGGCCTTGCCCGCGCCCGCGCCCATCGTTGCGCTGCCGATCGTCGCCTTGTTCGATGCGCCGAACGACCAGGTCGACAGTTCGAATGGGATGGGACTTTTCTTTTTGAAAAAGTCGTCCTGCGTTTCGCCGTCAAACGTACTGCCATCGGCGCCGCTTTTGCCGAACTGAAGGAATGCATCTATTGCCATATCGGGCCCCCACGTGTTTGTTCATTTACGAAATCATGCCACAATTCCAACCGTCGCGGTAGCTCCCCCGGTGCCCCGATTTATTTCACGGGAACCTTCACGTTGGGATACGATTTTGCGACGATCGCCAGCACCTTCTTCACGATGCCGTTGACGTCGCTATCGCTGAGGGGGGCTGTCTTGTTCTTCTTGTCCCCTGGATCCGCGCTCTGGAGGTCGTAGTCGTACTCGACGGCCTTATCGAGCGCCAACTCGCCGGTGCGATTTTGCGGCGAGTACCAAGCCGAAATTCCTTGGTATTCGAGCGTGATGGTCTCGACGGGAATGCCATCATCGGCTGCGTTCCATGTCAGATTTTTGACCATCACCTCACGGAGCTCGAGCTCCCAAAAATAGTCGCCGGTAGCGCCTTTGACCGCGCCCGATTTTCGCTGCGAAATCCATACCTTGTCGTATTTGGCCCCGAGGCAGAGGGCGGCGAGCAAAAAGGGGCTCGCGATATCGACGATCTTCGTGACCTGTACGGGCGTAAATTGGGGGTGGTGGGCGAGGGTTTCGCCTTTGTTGTTGGGCGTCTCTTCGGTAGCCGATGTATCCAATTCGAAAGTGAAATTGTAACTCTTGATTTGCATCGAGTACCAGCCGCCACTTTTTTCGGTGGCGTCCTTGGTCTCGCCCCTGATTTCGGGCGCCGAACCACGGCCCGCAATACCCTTGGTAAAGGTCAGATATGCGTCAAGGGTCTCGCCAGGCATGGCCGACTTCTCTCAAGCTTGGCTGATCCCAGCCCTATTTGCCCGACGGCATTTTGGAGACCAGGCGCAGCGACGCCGTGAGGCCCTCGAGCTGGTAATGCGGCCGCAAGTAAAAGCGCGCATTGTAGTAGCCCGGATTGCCTTCGACTTCCTCGACCTCGACCTTCGCCTCGCGGAGGGGCTTCTGCGCCTTGGTTTGCTCGCTCGAGATTTGCGGCGAGCCATCGACATATTTCATGATCCAATTGTTGAGCCAAGTCTGCATGTCGCCGCGCTCTTTGAACGAGCCGATCTTGTCGCGCACGATGCATTTGAGATAATGCGCGAAGCGGCAACTCGCGAAGAGATAGGGCAGCCGCGCCGAGATCTCGGCATTGGCGGTCGCGTCCGGATTTTCGTATTGCGCCGGCTTTTGCAGCGACTGCGCGCCGATGAACGCCGCATAGTCCGTGTTCTTGCGGTGGATCAAAGGCATGAAGCCGTTCTTCGCGAGTTCCGCCTCGCGTCGATCGGAGATCGCGATCTCGGTTGGGCACTTTGCCTCGACGCCGCCATCATCGGTCGGGAAGGTGTGCGTCGGCAGCCCTTCGACGACGCCGCCTGATTCGACACCGCGGATGCGCGAGCACCACCCATAGAGCTTGAAGGAGCGATTGATGTTGACCGCCATGGCGTAGGCGGAATTGGCCCACGCATATTTCGAATGATCGCTGCCTTCGACATCCTCCTCGAAGGCGAACTCATCGACCGGGCTGGTCTTTGCGCCGTAGGGATAACGCGCGAGGAAGCGCGGCATGGCGAGACCGACATAGCGCGAATCCTCGCTATCGCGCAGAGAGCGCCACGCGGCATATTCCGGCGTCTGAAAGATTTTGGTGAGATCGCGTGGATTGGCGAGTTCTTGCCACGATTCCATCCGCATGACCGCCGGATCGGCGGCCGAGATGAAGGGCGCGTGGGCGGCCGCGGCGACCTGGGCCATCCCCGATAGCAGCTCGACATCGGGCGGCGTGTGATCGAAGTAGTAGTCGCCCACAAGGCAGCCATACGGGGCGCCACCAAATTGGCCATATTCCTCTTCATAGACTTTCTTGAAGATCGGACTTTGGTCCCACGCCGTTCCCTTGAATTTCTTCAAGGTAGCGGCAAGCTCCTTCTTCGTGATGTTCATCACCCGGATCTTCAGGCTTTCGCCGGTTTCCGAGTTCATGATCAGGTAATGCAGGCCGCGCCAGGTGCCTTCCAGGCGTTGAAACGCCGGATCGTGCATGATTTCGTT
>Ga0187825_10000088_pt1 | contig 15657 bp, 13 predicted proteins | sample NC_wetland_sal_i_11_FD_132421 | JGI IMG/M metagenome (GOLD analysis project Ga0187825, IMG submission 132421) | Wetland sediment microbial communities from Neuse River Estuary, North Carolina, USA - SourceSoil_5 | ecosystem: Environmental > Aquatic > Freshwater > Wetlands > Sediment | place... | reverse complement strand
TGCTGGCCAGCAGTTCGTCCCAACCCTGATCGGAGCCGTGGAATTTGGCGAAGCACTTCTTGCCGAAATCGGAGATCTGGGCTTGTCCGGGCGCGCCCGCCAGGTTGGCGGCGCGAGCGATAAAGAACAGCCCTTGCACATTCGCATCCACTACCGCCGGATCCGGAGCGGGAGGATTGTTGGCGTCCGCCGGAGGCGGGGGCGGGGTTGCCGATTTGGGCGGATTGCCGGCAGAGTAGTAGGCCAGCGCCAGAGGATAGACGTCCGTGAGGTTACTGGGGTTCTGATTTACCGCCGCCCGCAAGTGTTCCTCAGCGCTCTTGAAATCCTTGTTCTGAAGAGCGGACAAACCCACCGCGCCGTTGAAAATGCCGCCGACCTGATCTTTGAGTTTGGTCCAGTCGGCATCGGACATGCCGTCGGGCTTGGGCGCCGAAGCGATTGCCTGCAGCCCTTTCTCCCCATACTGGGCGGCGGCGGCCAGGTTCTGCTGCGGATTCTGGTTGGCCTCCGCCTGCCGCCGGTGGCTGTAGGCCAGCAGGGCCAGGGCGCGCAGATTGTTGGGATCGGCCTGCAAAAGCCGGTCGGCGGTGGCCTGCATCTTGGCCGTATCGCCGGTTTGTTCGTAGGCGGCCATGAGCAATTCCAACGCGTCCTTCTTCATGACGCTGTTGGGATATTGCTGCAGGAAGGACTCCAGGGCGCTGGCTTTCGCCTGTGGATTGCTCTGCTGCATCGCGCCCACGTAGGCGTTGTATTCCGCCGGATCCTTGATTTCGGGGCCCTTCTGCTGCGACGCCGCGGGGGCCGCCTGGCCGGCGGTGGAAGGCTGTTGCGCAGGCGCCGGTAGAACCGACAGAGCTTCCATGACCGCAATGGCAGTTAGGACCAGCACCATGCTGACAAGCGTCTTCTTCATTCCTTGCTCCTCCAGATTTCTCGGGAAACTAGCGGTGACTCCCACCCAGGGTACGCAACTGCGTCCCCAAGCCTCTGGCTCGCGCCCCAAGCTTAGCGCCGGGCATTGGGCGAATGGGCTCCGTCCCGCACCGCGCGTTTCAGCCAGTGTGCTGCAGGCCTTTACACAGAGAGCCGGATTATATGTATGTAGAACCGTGAAGGCAAGTTTGCCGGACACTTCCCGTAACAACTGAGATGCTGCTGGCGGGACGGATGGATGTTTTTGGGAGTTTTTAGGGCGCCACGGGCTGGAAAAACCTGTATCCATTCCTGGCCTGGAAAACGGTAAGAGAATCCCAAGGGCGGTGTGGCGGCAGGTTAGCCGGTTACCGCCCCTGGGTAAACATCAGGAGCGTTTCTTCTTGCGGGTGGCCACGCCGGCGGCCAGCGACCCCATGCCCAGCAATCCCAGCAGCGGCAGTGGCGAAGCTGTCTGCGGCAGGTTGCCTGACTTGGCGCCCTTATGGTGACGGGTGGTTGTGGTCGTGGTGCTGGTCTGATCGGTGGTTCCCTGCGTTGCGGTTCCCTGGTCCGGAGTGGTTGCGCTTCCCTGCGCGCTCGGGCTGGTCTGAGTAGCGGTGGGGGAATTTGCGGGATTGGAATTCGGATTGTTCTGGTCTGTCTGGGCCACAGAGATGCCAACCGCGATCAGCATCACTGCCAGCAGAAATAGCAGTTTTTTCATCGTATCCTCCAATGCAAGAGCTGTTACGGTTATCTTTCCTTAGACCCGGGTTGTGTGCGGCGGGTTTGCCGTCCCTTCCCCCCGGATGGGGAGGTGAGTAGTTACTCCGGGGAGAGAGAGCAAATGGGTATAATCGCCCTACCTTGAGACCCCGCTATTTACTTGCTGGTGTGGTGTGTGTGGGCTGGATTTTGGCTGGTTTAGCCATCAGCCAGCAAACCGCTTCTTCGGTGCAAACCCTGGTAGTAATGCCCTTTGAGAATCGCTCCAGTGCGCCCGGGCTGGAGTGGATTTCTGAAGCTTTTCCCGAGGTGCTGGGGCAGCGCATGGCCCTGGATGACCTCTATGTGCTTGGCCGGCAATACCGGCAGCAGACCTTCGACCGAGCCGGCATTCCCACCGGCATTCATCCTTCCCGCGCCACCCTGTACCGCGTTGCCGAGCAGATGGATGTGAATTATGCCGTGCTGGGCAGCTACAGCTTCGACGGGCAGACGTTCAGCGCCAAAGCGCAAGTACTGGACATGAGGCAGCGCCATCTTTCGCAGGAAGTGACGGAGAGCGGCCCCCTGCCGGCTTTGTTGAACGTACAGAACGCCCTGGCCTGGGACTTGCTGCGCCTCGTGCAGCCGGGTTATGCGGTATCGCGGCAGGATTTCCTGGCAGCCGCCCCGCCCCTTCGCCTGGATGCATTTGAAGACTATATCCGGGGATTGATCGCGCCCACGGAAGCAGACAAGCTGCAGCGCCTGCGCGACGCCCTTCGCCTGAATCCTTCCTACAGCGAAGCCATGCTGCAGTTGGGCAAAACTTATTTTGAAGCCCACGACTACGACGCCGCCGCCAACTGGCTGGGGCGCATTCCGAATACCGATCCGCTGGCCCGCGAGGGCAATTTTTTTCTCGGGCTGGCGGCTTACTACCAGGGTAACTTTCCCCGCGCCCAGGCCGCGTTTCGCTCCCTGCTGAAGGAGTTTCCTCTCATCGAGGTTTACAACAACCTGGGGGTTGTGAGCGCTCGCCTGAACAAGCCTGAGGCCAGCCAGTTCTTTCAGAACGCGGTGGATGCCGATCCCAGTGACGCAGACTACCGCTTCAACCTGGGGGTGTCTTTGTTTCGCGGCGGCGATATGGCGGGAGCAAGCCGCGAGTTGCGCGAATGCCTGGCCTTGCACCCCGACGACAATGAGGCCAAGGGGTTGCTGGCGGCGATGGCTGCACGAACCACCACTCCCGCCGGGGTCAACCCTAGCAGCGCCGTTACTTCCCCCGCCCCGCCCGCCAAGCTGCCGCTGGAGCGAATCAAGCGAAATTATGACGAAGCGGGTTTTCGCGAGCTGGCGATAGAAATGCAAAATGCCTCCGAATCGCGTTTGGCGAAACTGGATCCACGCTCGCATGCCGCTTACCACGCGCAGCGTGGGCGTGATCTGCTGGCCAGGGGTTACTCGGCGGATGCGGAGAAGGAACTGCGGGAGGCGGTGAACCTCGATGCCGGCAACGCCCTGGCCCACGCCCTGCTGGCGGAAGCACTGGACCTGAACCACGATCCGGCGGGGGCGCGCAGCGAGTCCGACGCCGCTTTACGGCTTGCCCCATCGGCCGAGGCTTATGTGGTGCTCGCCACCCTCAATCTGAGAGAGAATAATCAGCAGGCGGCCAGCGATCTGCTGGAACGGGCCTTAAAGCTTGATCCGGGCAACGCCGAGGCGCTGGCGCTGAAGCAGAAGCTGGACGGCAAAGCGACAAGTTTGCCGGCCAGCATGCCGAAGTGAAGTAATGAAGCTTTATTGGCAAAAGCGGCTTGTGCTGATAACCGCGGCTGTGCTGCTCAGCTGCGCCACTGCGTCCTCGGCCCAGGTACTCAAGATTGTCGTCAATGACACCATTCAGCCCATCAGCGACGAGTTTATTGGCCGCGCCCTGAAGAAAGCCGACCAGGAAAAAGACCAGGCGGTGCTGATCGAACTGAACACGCCGGGAGGTCTGGCTGATTCCACGCGCCACATTATCGAGAAAATCGTAGCCTCCCCGGTGCCCGTCATCATCTACGTGACTCCCAGCGGCAGCCGTGCTGCCTCCGCCGGTTTTTTTATTCTGCAGGCGGCAGACGTGGCCGCCATGGCTCCAGGCACCAACACCGGGGCCGCCCATCCCGTCAACCTCATGGGGGGCAAGATGGACGACGTCATGAAGACCAAGGTGGAGAATGACGCGGCGGCGCTGATGCGCTCCATCGTGGCCAAGCGCGGGCGCAACGTGGAGGTGGCGGAGAGCGCAGTGCGGCAGTCCAAGAGCTGGAGCGACGGCGAAGCCCTGCAGCAGCACCTGATTGACTACGTGGCTTCCAGCCAGGGCGATCTGTTCAAACAGCTCGAAGGCAAGCCTATCCGCCGCTTCAACGGGCAAACGGTCACACTGGACCTGGTGAGCAAGCCCGTGCGTCCCTTTGAAATGACGCTCAAGCAGCTCATTCTCAACTACATCATGGACCCCAACATCGCCTTCATTTTGCTGGCGATTGGGGCGCTGGCGCTGTACGCCGAGTTCAACCATCCCGGGGCGGTGATTCCGGGAGTGACTGGGGTGATTTTTATCCTGCTGGCGGCCTTCGCCCTTAACCTGCTGCCCACGCGCTATGCCGCCCTGGTGCTCATTCTGGCGGCTTTCGTGATGTTTGCTCTGGAAGCCAAGTTTGCCACCCACGGCGTGCTGGGCATCGGCGGCATTGCCCTGCTCACCCTGGGAGCCCTGCTGCTGGTGGACGGACCTATACCGGAAATGCGAGTGAACCTGCTGACGGCGCTGGCGGTGAGCATTCCTTTGGGGCTGATCACGGTGTTCCTGATGGATATAGCCCTGCGCGCCAGGCGCGGCAAAGTTGTCACCGGAGCGCAGGGTTTGGTGGGCGAAATCGGAACCGCCCACACGCCTCTAACTCCTCAGGGCAAGGTCTTCATTCACGGCGAGCTGTGGGATGCGATGGCTTCCGGCAACATTGATGCCGGCCAAGCGGTGGTGGTGAAGCGTATTGACGGGCTGCGGCTGGAGGTGGAGCCGGTGGAGAGCGTACAGCCGTCGCGGGCGCCGGCATCGCTTTAGTTTCAAGTCTCAACTCTCGGTGCGGTTGAAACTTGGCACGGGAAACTCGAAACTGCTTCCCTCCCCGCACCTTCCCAAGCAACGCCCCGAGCCATTCGGACGCGGCGAAAGCCGCTCTGATTGCTGTAGAATCCGCCTAGAAGCTCCACACGACAAGCTCGGGCATGGCCGAATGGAGGCCAAAACATGATTTCCTTCCCGGTGATCGCAATCATCATCGTTGCCCTGTACCTTCTGAGTTCCATCAAAATCCTGACCGAATACGAGCGCGGCGTCATTTTTCGCCTGGGCCGCCTGTTCGAACGAGCCAAGGGCCCGGGGGTAATCCTGGTGTTCGCGCCCATTGACCGCATGGTGCGCATTTCGCTGCGCCAGGAAGCGCTGGAGGTTCCGCCGCAGGACATCATCACCCGCGACAACGTCACCCTGAAGGTGAACGCCGTGATTTTCCTGCGCGTAATTGACCCGCGGCGCGCGGTGGTGGAAGTTTCCAACTACGTTTACCAGACCTCTCAGTTTGCCCAGACCACATTGCGCTCGGTGCTGGGCGAGGTGGAGTTGGACGAACTGCTGGCGCATCGCGAAAAGATCAACCTGCGGCTCCAGACCATTCTTGACCAGCACACCGATCCCTGGGGCGTGAAAGTGGCCAATGTAGAAGTGAAGCAGGTGGACCTGCCGGAGACCATGCTGCGAGCCATGGCCAAGCAGGCGGAAGCGGAGCGCGAGAAGCGCTCCAAGATCATCCACGCCGAAGGCGAGTTTTCCGCGGCACAACGCCTGGTGGATGCCGCCCGGCTGCTGGCCGAAGAGCCGGTCAGCGTGCAATTGCGTTATTTGCAAACCCTGACCGAGATCGGGGTGGAGAAGAACACCACCGTGGTCTTCCCTGTTCCGGTGGACGTGTTTAGCGGCATGCACGAGGTACTGGCAAAGGTAGCGGGCGGAGGAGGGGGCGGCGCGGCAAAAGCCGCTGCCACCAGCACACCGTGACAACCTACTGGCTGGACAAGAAGCAGGCACGAGAGACAGGAGAACGGAGTCGTATGGATTCGCGGGACACGGAAATTACCCTGGGCACGGGGCGCATGCTGGTTTTATTTTTCGGGCTGGTGGGTATTTGCGCGTTGTTTTTCGGCTTGGGATACTCGCTGGGAAAGAGTTCCAGCAAGCCTGCCCTTGCCACCGAGGCGCCGCCTGCAAAAACCGAATCGAAGCCAGACAGCAAGCCTAATAACGCAGCCAAGCCCGCCGCCGGCGACCTTACCTTCTATCAGGCAGTCAAGCAGAGCGATACCGACAAGCCGTCTTCCACGCCAGCCAGCAATGATTCCCCGGTGGCTGCCGCCACAGCCGCGGAAGTGGCTCCACAGCCGCTGGTCGGCACCATTGACAGCGGCGGCTACGTGGTGCAAGTGGCTGCGGTTACCAAGAAGGATGACGCGCAGGCGCTGCTCTCAGCCCTCAAGAGGAAGTCCTATCCGGTATTCATTGCCAGTAACGAACCACACGACCGCTTGTATCACGTGCAGGTGGGTCCCTTCGGGAACGTGAAGGACGCCGAATCCGCCCGCGCCAGGCTGGTGGCGGATGGATACAACCCCATCTTGAAGAAGTAATTCAGGAGTCAATCGCCGCGGTTCAGCCAACTTACTTGGCGGTGGCTCCGTAGGAGAGGCGGGCGGTGGCGTTAATCTGCTTGCGCAAGTCTTCAAAAATCTTGGGCGACATGGCCAGGAAAATCTTGACCACTTCGGGATCAAACTGCCGTCCTGACCAGACCTCAATCTCTTTGCGCGCGGCCTCGATGGGTTGTGCCGGCCTATAAGGACGGTCGTTGATGATAGCGTCCAAAGTGTCGGCCACGGCAAATATGCGGGCGCCCAGGGGTATCTCATCGCCTTTCAGGCGCCGGGGGTAGCCGGTGCCGTCGTATTTCTCCTGATGCGCATAGACAATTTCCGCCGGCTCCTGCAAATAAGGAATCTTCTTCAACATCTGGTAACCGTGGAAGCAATGCTCGCGCATGACGTCAATCTCTTGCGGATCAAGTTTTGCCGGCTTGCGCAGGATGTTGTCGGGAATGGCCATTTTGCCGATGTCGTGCAGGAAAGCGCCGCGCGCAATGGTGCGCATTTGGTGACTGTCAGCCGGAATCCCCATCTGCCGGGCGATGGCCATGGTAAATGCGGTCACCCGCCGGGAATGGCCTTCGGTTTCCGCATCCTTCATGTCAAGCGCGTCGCCCAGCGCCTCCAGCGTAATGTCGTAGGACTTCTCCAGGTCAAAGTTTAGCCGCTTCAGGTCCTCGTTCATCCGCTCCAGGGTTTGGTTTGCCTCCACCAAGTCCTGATTGGCTTGGCGCAATTGCTGCGTACGCTGCTCCACCAGTCCTTCCAGCCGGGTCTGATAAGCGCGGTTCTCCAGCTTGAGACGGCGATTCTCCAGGGCGCGCCGCGCCGTGGCCAGCAGTTGTTCGCGCTCGAACGGTTTCAGCAGGTAATCGTAGGCGCCATTGCGAATCGCGGTTAGAGCCACGGAAATGTCGTGCACGGCCGTGACCATCACCACCGGCATGTCGGGATATTTTTCCTTGGTGCGCTCCAGCAGGCCAATGCCATCCAACTCCGCCATCATCAGGTCGGAGAGAATCAGTTCGAATTGCCCGCCGGAATCGAGAACGGCCAGCGCCTCTTTGCCGGAAGCGGCCTGCTGGCACTTGTAGCCCGCTGAACCCAGCATCGAGGTCACCACCTCGCGGATGGCCTCTTCGTCGTCAACGACAAGAATGCGCTCTGCTGGCATAAGTCAGCCCGGGGTTTGGGGGAAGCTCATTGTAGCGCAGTTCTGCCGCATAAGAGGTGCAATAACCGGTAGTAACCATGATTCCTTAGGTATTCCGTGCTATATGTGCGGTACCGTTCCCGAATTCGGAAGCGTATTGGGAGGTGCGCCCTGCCGCAAGGCGCTCAGCTCGTGGGCACTACTCTGCCAGCAGAATCCTTCGCGGTACTGGCTTTGCTGGCCGCCAGCCTACTTGTGTTTCGCACCTTCCGGGAGCGCTATTTTCTTGCCTGGATCGTAGGCTGGCTCGCCTATGTAACTTACCGCGTGCCGGTTATCCTCAGTCTGGGGGGAGCCAAGCCGCCCGCAGCGCTGGCTGAAGGCTCGTTTCTCCTGGCGATTTTTCTCTTCTCTGCCGCGGTCCTGATCTACTCCCAGGCGCAGCGGTTGGTATTGCCCAGCGCCGTAGTGGCGGGTCTCGCCGCGGTTACGATCGTAATCCACACGATATGGTGGCCACATTCCACCCTGCTGCCGGAGGTGGCTGCGGGCCTCATCCATCTGATTACGGTGGTCGCTGCCCTGCAGTTACTGCGCTACACCTGGGCGCGTTGGACGACAGGACCCTGGCTTCTGGCTGCCACCCTGGTTCTTCTCCACCCCAAAGATAGTTGGCTGGGAAGCCACTTGTTCCCTGCCCTGGATTTGCCGGTTGACCTGTTGCTGGGCGTCAGCATGCTGATGATCGTGTTCGACGAATCCCGGCTGCGCACGCTGCGCCTGGGAGTGATCAATAACCTGGCCACAGCAATTGCCCAGGCCCAGGACGCCAACTCCATGCTCCTGGTCGCCCTGCAGGAGTTGAAGCAGTTGATGCGCGCGCGAGCGGCATGGTTTCGGGTGCTGGAAGGCGAGCAGATGGTCTTGACCCAGCACGTCGGCCTGGCGCTCGATTTTCTGAAAAGCCATCGCTCACGCCTGATGGATGAGACTCTCACCCGCGTTCTGCATACGGGCGAACCCTTGGTGCAGCGGGTGCGCGACACCGACTCTCCCACGGCGGAAGCGCTTCGGCGGCAGGGCTTTGAACATCTGTTGCTGGTTCCGGTGCGTGGCAAGAAAGCCATTATCGGTGTGCTGGCCCTGGCGGGCGGCAAACATCGGTATTACAGCAGCGACGATATGGCGTTTTTGAAATCCACCGCCAACCAGTTGGGCATTGCGGCGGAAAATCTGCGCCTGTTCGGGCAGATCCGGCGCTCGCAGCGGGAGTGGATCAGCACCTTTGACTCCATGGAGGATTTGATCCTGGTGCACGATGCGCAAAACCGGATCATGAAGGTGAACCGCGCGCTGCTGCGGCGCCTGGAACGCACGCCGGCAGAGGTCATCAGCCGCAACTGCGAGGAAGTTCTGCCGCGAAACGAAGCGCGGTGGGAAGGCTGCCCCTACTGCGGCCGGGGAACCAGCGATTTGATAGAGGAAGCGGATCCCTGCTTCGGCGGCTTTTCCCTGGTTTCGACCTCCTCCTACGTTTGGACCTCGTCCTACCGGGAAGAAGGCCGCAGACAGCTGGGTACGGTCCACATTATTCGCGACACTACCGATCGCCGCAGCGCGGAGGAAAAATACCGCCAGCTGTTCGAGCAGGTGCAGGAAGGGGTGTTCGTAGCGGATGACCAGGGCAAGCTGCTGGACTGCAACAATGCCCTGGTCGGCATGCTGGGTTATAGCAGCCGCCAGGAACTGCTGGCACTCAGCGCTGACGCTCTATACGCCTCCCCGGAACAGCGCTCTGAACTGCTGCGGGCCATCGAGGCCCACAGCTACGTGCGGAGTTTCGAAGTGCAGCTGAGGAAAAAAGATGGCGCCTCGCTGGCGGCCTCGGAAACCAGCTTCGCCACCCGCAACCAGGGCGGAGGGATTGAACGCTACCAGGGCTTCCTCCTGGATGTGACCGAGAAAAAGCGGGCGGAAGACGAAATCCGCCGGCGCAACCTGGAACTGCACGCGCTCAACGCCATCGCGGTGATCGCCACCCAGTCTTTCGATCTGGACGAAATTCTCAACCTCACCCTGCGCCAGCTGGTGACCCTGTTTGGCGCGGAAACCGGCTCCGTCTACCTTACCGATAACGGCTCTGCCACGCTGCGGCGGCGCGCCGCCTGGGGCCACCGCAGCGAGACCGCAATTCGGTCCGCCACCACCACCACTTTGCCATCAGAATTTTGGCAAATGCTGGTCAACTCCCACCCCGAGGTAATCACGGAAAGGGATTTGCCAGCCTTGCCCGCGTTTGTCGCCGAATTCGTACGCGCCGAGGCCCTGCATTCCTGGATGTGGGTGATCCTGTGGAGCCAGGAGCAGCCCATGGGAGTGCTGGGCGTCAGCAGCCGAAAAGAGCGCGAATTCAACATTACCGACGAAAAGCTCCTGATTGCCATTGGGCGGCAACTGGCTACCACCATCGAAAAAATTCGCCTCTATGAGGAGACCACCCGAGCCTACGACGACCTGCGCCGGACCCAGGAGCAACTGCTGCAAAGCGAAAAGATGTCCGCTATCGGCCAACTGATAGCGGGCGTGGCCCATGAACTGAACAATCCGCTCACCGCGATTCTGGGCTATGCCCAACTGCTGGAGAGCGAGGCCCTGGAGGAACGCAGCCTGGATTTTGTGCGCAAATTGCTGAAGCAGGCGCAACGCACTCACCGCCTGGTGCAGAACCTGCTTTCCTTCGCCCGCCAGCGCACGCCGCAGAAGATTCCGGTGGACATTCGGCGGGTGGTGGACGACAGCCTGGCCTTGCGGGAATACGATTTCAAGCGCGGCAATATCGCGGTGCAACGCGAGATTGCGGAGGAAATTCCCGCGGTTACCGCCGACCCGCACCAGCTGGAGCAGGTCTTTCTCAATATCATCAACAATGCGGTGGATGCGATGCTCGAAATGGACCGCGGAGGCGTGCTGTCGGTACGGGTCTATGCCGAGAATGGCGCGGTTTGCGTGGATTTCCGCGACACCGGCAAAGGTATCGCCGATCCCAAGCGCATTTTTGATCCCTTCTACACCACCAAGCCGGTGGGCAAAGGCACCGGGCTGGGACTCAGCATCTGCTACGGCATCCTGAAAGAGCACGGCGGCGAAATCGAAGCCCGCAATGTGCCCGAGGGCGGAGCAGCCTTGCTGGTGCGCCTGCCGGCCGCGGGCAAGCCGGAACCCATCGCTGTCCCCGCCCTGACGCCCGCCCGCGAACGGGTGCTGCAGGGCCGCTTGCTGCTTCTGGAGGAGGAGGAAGCGGTACTGGAATTCGAGCGCGAGGTACTGGCGGGAGCGGGCGCCGAAGTCGTGGCTGCCTCCGACCCCGAAAAGGCGCGCGCTTTAATGGGTAACGGTGGCTTTGACGCCCTGATTCTCAACGGCTCCATGCCCGATGGCTGGAGCGCGGTCCAGATCCATGGCTGGCTTTCCCAACACCATCCCGGCATGTTGGGCAGGGTGCTTTTCACTTTCTCCAGCCTCGATGGTGAGACACAAACCTTTTTGGAGCAAAGCCGCATCTCTTATCTGGTGAAGCCATTCGATGTAGCCGACCTGATCGCCCGCAGCCGTAAACTGCTTCAGAAGGCGATGGCGGCGTCGGCATCCTCGTAGCCTCTTAGCGGCGCCCTGGTTCCAACTGTGGGTATTTTCATACCCACACCCTGCTTTGCGAGCCATATCCCCTGTTCGCTTCTCGTGTCCTATCTGCAGCTTGCTCCAGGCAAGAAGGACCCAATTATGAGCGGGGACCCTTGAAAGAAGGGCATTTTTTGCAGTGCAACTTTATGCATTGCGGGTGTTTGAACTAATAACAGCCAATCTTTTCATGGTTTATAGGAGTGGCTGGGAACGTGCAAAAGTACAGGCTGGGTTACAGAAGCCGAAAGCAAACCGCAATAAGTTTTACTAGGGGGAATAATGGCAAGGGCTTTGGACCAGGCAAAGATTACCGGGTTGACGGCACATTTTCCCGTTACCGCGGAGCAATCCCTCGCACGTTTTGAGAAAGCTTACGAAGAGCACCGCCATCGAGTTTACGCGCTCGCCTTCTGGATGACAGACAGTGAAATGGCGGCGGAAGAGATTTCCTCCAGCGTGTTCGCTCGTGCTTTCGCCAACGGCAACGTTCCCAGCGCCGAAGCTGTGGACCGCATCCTGCTCAGCGAGATTCGCGACCTGATGCCGATTGGGGTTCTGCGGCTGAACATTGCCGCTACTACGGAAGTGGCTTCGGTCCGCGGCAACGTGAAGCGGGTTAATCTGGAGCGCGCCGTAGTGCAATTGCCGACAACTGAGCGCATGATTTTCCTCCTGCACGATGTGGAAGCTTACGACCACGCCCGCATTGCCCGTACCCTGGGCGTGAGCGAGCAGGAATCGCAGTTGGGCCTGCACCAGGCCCGCCTGCGCCTGCGTCAACTGCTGGCTGCCAAGATGTAATTCCAACCATTCTGAGCGGATAAAAAGGGGCGCCTCATGAAGGCGCCCTTTTTGTTTTTTCGTGGAAGATGTTGGCTTTTGTCTTTGCATCTCCCCAGCGAATTGCGCGTCTAACACCTGTGCTTTTCGAAGGTAAAGAGCGCAAACAACTCGAGCAGGAGATGCAGAAGGCCGGGCGCTTGCCGCCACGCCAGGCGCTTACTCTTAAGTGGCCAGTGCTGCACTATGGCTCCGTTCCCCGCTTCGATCCCGCCACCTGGGATTTCCGCGTTTTCGGCCTGGTGGAGCAGCCAGTCCGTCTGAGCTGGGAGGAATTCAACCGCCTGCCCAAGACGCAGGTGACCAGCGATTTTCACTGTGTCACCCGCTGGAGCCGTTTCGATAACCGCTGGGAAGGGGTTTTATTTCGCGAGGTCCTCGAACTGGTGAAGCTCAGGCCACGGGCCGGCTACGTCCTGGTCCACGCCGAGCAGGGCTATACCGCCAACGTGCCTCTGCCCGACCTGGACCGGGACAATGTGCTCTTCGCCACCCACCATGACGGCCAACCCCTGGCGCCGGAGCACGGCTATCCGCTGCGGCTGATTGTGCCCCACTTGTACGCCTGGAAATCGGTTAAGTGGGTGCGAGGAATCGAATTCCTCGACCACGACACAGCCGGCTTTTGGGAGCGCAACGGCTACCACATGTACGGCGACCCATGGAAAGAGCAGCGCTTCGATACCGACTAACGGCAGGAGTCAGGAGTTTGGGAGTGAGGAATCAGGTACCAGAGGATGCCGGAGGGTGGGTAGGCGCCAGCCCGGACGACGACGTGGCTCTTCCCCGGCTCGGTCTTACTGCACCGCTTCCAGCGACTCGGCGACGCGGTTCAGGGCAATTTGGATGCGGTCCAACTCACGTTGCGCAGCTTCGTTCCACTCTACCGCGCGTTGCAGGTTCTCACTGAGCCAGCGCAAAGTCTGCCGGCCCCGGTCGGTCAGCAGCAGCGCTCCCAGGCCAGCCACCCCCAGAACCGCCAACGGCACATACCATTTTCGCATCGAGCCTCCTCGTCGGCTGCTTAAAGCCTTACACAACTGCGCTGCTGTCCGCAATGGCCAAAGTGTAGGGCGAAATCCCCAAAAGCCGGAGAAAAACGCCTGCAACGGCAGGGGCAAGCAGCCGAATGGCGGCCGCCTTCATCCAAGGGTTCAGCAACTCAGAACAATTTGAGGTCCGCACATGTGGAGACTCTTTGCACTCGTGGGGTGTTGTTCCCTGCTCTTGGCCAGTCTGGCAGCGGGGCAAAGTTTGAGCCAGCCTTTGCCGGCATCAACCACCGCGCCCCCCAACTCAATTCCTGAAGGAACCAGGTTCATCATTCGTCTGAGCGATAAGTTGGATACCGGCAAAGTGAAGGCGGGCAAACACTTCCAAGCCAAGCTGGCGGAAGACCTGAGCGCTCCCGGAGGAGCCATTATTCCCCGCGGCAAGAGGGTGAAGGGGCACGTGAGCGCGGTAGACCGCGGCTTCCACGCGCGGCTGCTGCTCAGCTTCGACGAAATTGAGACCCAGCATGGGTGGATGCCGCTGGTTGCCACAGTTACCGGGGTGCCAGGGGAGCATGGGGTCAAGCAGCCCAAATCCGAGGGCGATATCGAGCGCAAGGGGCCGAACAAGGGACGGATGATAGAAAGCGCCGCCATTGGCGCCGGCATAGGCGCGCTGGGTGGTGTGGCGGCGGGCGGAAGCCATGGAGCAGCCATTGGAGCGGGCGTGGGCGGCGGCGCCGGTTTAGGCGCGGGTCTGCTGACCGACCGCGACCTCAAGCTCGACAAAGGTCAAATGCTGGAAGTGCGCCTCGATCGTCCGCTGCAGGTGCCGCTGCACTAGAATGGCGCTTCCAGCCCCGGCCACAAACCGTGCGCGTGTGGCGGGAAGGAACAGGGGACGCGAAATGACCAGCAGGCTTGCCCTTTTGAGCGCGGCGATGCTTCTGCTGGCTGCCGCCGCCGTGGCGCAGGAACACCCGGCGGTGACAGCTCAGCCCAACACCATCTACGTGGGCGCGGACGGCAAGTACGAATCGGCACCCGATACCGCGCTGGTGCAATTCAATATTTCCGCCCAGGACGACACGGCCAAGGCGGCTTACGACCGCGCCAGCCGCGCCGCCGAGCAGATCCGCCAGATTCTCCGCTCCAACGGCATTGAGCCCAAGGTAGCGGAAATAGGCTTTTTCTCCCTGGAGCCGGTGTATGACTACCGCAATCCCAAGCGCAAGCTGATCGCGTATAGGGTAAACAGCGGCGTTTCCCTCAAGCTGAGGGATTTCTCCAAGGTTGCCCCCATTGTCTCCCAGCTTTCGGATATGGATGTAACGGCCGGCCAGACCGTCAGCTACATTCTCGACAACCTGGACGCCGCCAAGCTGAAGGCAACAGAAGACGCTTACCGCCACGCTCGCGAAGAAGCAGCGGCTGTGGCGGGAGCGGCGGGGAGGACTCTGGGCGAACTCTCCTACGCTTCTGTGGACACCTATGAGCAGGTGCGCATGGTGGTCCCACGGATGGCGAGAGCCATGGGTGCGGCCGTGGCAGCGCCCGCGCCCACGGAGGAGTTCACACCGCAGAAAATCACGGTGACGGCGCATGTGAACGCGTTGTTCGCCATGAAATAGCTATTCAGGCAGCAGCTCGAAGACCGGATAATTGCCCGCGACTTCCACAAAAGATTGCGCCGGTGAGCCCGCGGGCACAGGGAAGTAGCGCTGCACCGTGGTTTTGAAGCGATCGAGATAAGCCTTGAGCAGTTCGGGCTTGCCGCTATCGGGAATGGCGCGAACGCGGTAACGTTGGCGTTTTCTTCCCTTCTGGAGCGTTACCTCGCCGGCGGCTTCGGCATTGCGCACCCACTGGGTTTGCCCGCGCGGCGCCACCAGGTAGCGCTTGCCATTCAATTCCAGCAGGTCAACGGGTGTGGAGTAGAGCTTGCCGCTCTTGCGCCCCCTCACCTGGACCAGGTAGTTGTGCGGCAGACCCAGTCCCAGCCCCACCAGCGCGCCGAAGGCGCGATTAAACAAGCGTTCGACCGGGGTGGCTTTGCGGTAAGTGGGCGGTCCCGGACCCATGCCTGAATTTTAGCCCTGTCTGAAAGCAGGATCGCTAATGATTCGGAAAAAACGGAAACAGCTGGCGAATCTCCGATTCGCTGGGCCGGCGGCCGTACTCGGTGATCTCAAAGGCTTCGGCGTGCTTAATGCTGGCCGCCGCCGCCCCGTAGCGCTTCTCCAGCGCCGGACGCCATTCCGGCAGCACGTTATCCGGTTGCTGCGTAGCCAGCCATTGCTTGCGCGCCGCTGGGTCTTTGGGAACCTGGTCGAGCAGGCCGTCGTGCCAGGCGAGCCATTCGTAGAACTGAGAAACGTGGGCATCGAGCATGTCGAGTTTTTTCTGGTACACATCGTCAATCGAAATCACAACATCGGGGCGAAAGGGTTGCGGCAGCGTGAACTGGTCCCAGAAATAAACAAACACGGGATTCTTGCGCAGGGCGGGCACGTCGGTCACCAGGTCAGGCACGGTGACCATGTAGGCGGCATCCTGCACCAGCACGCCGGTATAGCGGTGGTCGGGGTGGTAGTCGTTGGGCCGCGGCGAGAG
>Ga0187825_10000087_pt1 | contig 15795 bp, 15 predicted proteins | sample NC_wetland_sal_i_11_FD_132421 | JGI IMG/M metagenome (GOLD analysis project Ga0187825, IMG submission 132421) | Wetland sediment microbial communities from Neuse River Estuary, North Carolina, USA - SourceSoil_5 | ecosystem: Environmental > Aquatic > Freshwater > Wetlands > Sediment | place... | reverse complement strand
TCGGGCGACTCATGTTGTCGATCCGCTACGGCCTTGTCGTATTTTTCCTGCTCTTCCTTCTGTTTTGCAGCAGGCAGAGGCTGTCCATTCACCGCAATGAGGCGTTCATAAGGAGAGCCGTAAAGCATGGTGACGGCATAGGTCTTGTCGCCATTTTTGTCGCGGTCACGCTCGTCATTATCGAATTGGGAAACCGCGGCAAAGTCTCGGTTGTTGGCTTCCGACGATCGGCGAATGATCGTGGCAACATCCTCTTGAGCAACGAGGGGAACAACCCAAAGGAAGGTGGCAGTAATGCCCAGGTAGGCAACGATTGGCAAAAGAACCATTTCGACATTCCCAGATTCAGACGCATGGGGCTATGAATCAATACCTTATTTACTGCACGAACAATCCGGACTCTAATGGATCTTCCTGAGTCCGACGAACTGAGATAGCTAGCCTCAAACTGCTTGAACTCAACAGATCGCATGCGCAGGTAATGCACCGGCTGCATGAGACGGACATCTAAACAATGTGAGAAAGGGAATCGATATGACCAGAATCGAGGGCATTGATCCGAAGCGAACGGCGTTTCTGATGCGCCAGGTATTCAAGAAAGTCCGCAAGATGTTGGGGCGGGATCTCACTCCACAAAAGATCACGGCGCGGGTGCCGCGGGTTTTCTGGTTCGACGTCATCGGGGAATGGTTGCTGGGCCAGAAAGCGGCGGTTCCTCACCGGCAGCAAATGCTGTTATCGCTGCGCACGGCGGTGCGGGTTGGGTGTCCGTTTTGAATCGACGCCAATTCTGCCGGCGGCAGAATGTACGGTTTAACCGACGATGAGATCACCGCAATTCGCGAAGGGAAATTCGAAGGCTTTACAGCCCCAGAACTGAGCCTGCTGCGGATGGCGGACGCGCTGGCCGACACTCCATCGAATGTCCCCGATGAACTCTACGCAGAATTGCGCCAACATTTCACGGAAGAACAACTGATCGAACTCGCTGCCGCTGCGGCCCGCGAAAACTATCGGGCGCGCTACAACCGCGTGTTTAACGTGGGAAGCGATGGACTCTATCGCAAGGGACTACATTTCAAACAGCGCCAGGTGGCGTGAGAGGTCGCGCGAGGATGAAGACCCGCGACCGGGAGGAGTAATCAAATCATGGCAAACAACTCCTTTGATACGGATGTATTGATTGTTGGCGCCGGCCCGGTTGGGTTGTTCGCTGCGAACGAGTGTGAGCGCCACAATCTGCGCTGGCGCCTCATCGAAGAACGGTCGACACAATCCGAACACTCGAAAGCACTGGCAATTTTTCCTCGAACGCTTGAAATCTTCGACATGGCGGGAATCGTCGCCCCTTTCCTTGAAAAAGCAAATCGGGTGACAAAAGTGGCTGTCATGACTTGCGACCGCAGCCTCGCTTATATGAAGTTCGAACCACACGAGAGCCCGTATTCGTTCGTTGCCATGGTGCCGCAGGACGTAACCGAGAGATTGCTGCTCGAAGAGTTGCGGCGTAAAGGCGGAGATGTCGAGTACGAAACCGAATTCATATCCGCGGAGCAGGGCGGCGACGGTGTCGCTGCCACGATTGAACGCAACGGCGAATCCAGCGTGGTGCGGGCTGCAGTCGTGATTGGCTGCGATGGAGCGCACAGCGCGGTACGGCATCAATTGAACCTTCCATTCGAGGGAGCGGAATATCAGGACTCGTTCCTGCTGGCCGATGTCGACACGAACACGAGCCTGCCTGCCGACGAGTTGCAGCTGTGCCCGAGCGAGTTTGGGCCGGTCGCGATCTTTCCCATGAGCGCGACGCGCAGGCGGATTATCGCGTCGGTCGACAATGCCGAGGGCGATGCGCCATCCCTGGACCTTGTGCGCACGATACTGGCGCAACGCGCACCCAGCGCTATGACGGCCGATGGCCTGCGCTGGAGCACGTACTTTCGTATTCATCATCGCCACGTTGCGCGGTTGCGTGATGGCCGCATGTTCATCGCGGGGGATGCTGCCCATATTCATAGTCCATTTGGCGGCCAGGGCATGAATACCGGGCTGCATGACATTTGGAACCTGATCTGGAAGCTCGATCTCTTTCTGAACGGCCGTGGCAGCCAGGAGTTGCTCGACAGCTACAGCAGCGAACGGCTTCCCGTCATCAAGAATGTGATCGAGACCACAGATCTGATAACCAAGGTGATGGGAACACCGCATAAATTTGCCCAAGCTCTCCGTGATACTGTCATTCCCATCGTTTCGCGCCTGGCCCCGTTCCAGCATGCATTCGTGCAGCGACTCTCTGAACTTGGCATCGCCTATCCGAGTAGCCCGATTGTGGAAGGGCCGGGAAAGCGGCATTTTGACGATTCACTGCGGGGCGGCGAAGGTATCAGTCGGCGCTTCCTTCTGTTTCTTGGCAACCAGGCAGAGGACGCCACGAAGGAAGCGGCGTGGCAACTCGGCAAATCGTTTTCAGATGTGGTCGAGTTAAGGGCCGCTGACGACCACGGATTTCTGCTGGTTCGCCCGGACGGTTATATCGCCTATTCGTCGCACAGCAGCGATAAGTCAGCACTCGATGCGATACGCGCGGTTCTTCAGCGTCAAACGATGCCGGATGCATCTGTGCAGCGCGTGGCTTAACGAAACGTCGCCGGCACGCCAATTGACTCCCGCCTGAGCATGGCAATACCATACGCGGGCATTGCGCTTTCAATCCTTCCCGGAGAGAGCATGGATGTCCTCTTTCACAAGCAGTGCCCGCTCGATTTTTCGGATTCTCTTCTTTGCCGGAATCTGCCTCGCCTCCTCGTTCTCCGTCAACGCTTACGCGGCGAAGGGTGCGTCCGCCGAAACGAAAACCGCTGAAAAGAAGAAGGAAGAATCTCTTCCCCTCAAGCCCGCTCGGAAGATCCAATTCACCACCGATGAGGGCACTTGGCTTTCCCTCGACGTCTCTCCGGACGGCAAGACGATTCTCTTCGACCTGCTCGGCGATCTCTACACAATCCCGTTCAGCGGTGGCCAAGCGACGAAGATCACGAACGGCATGGGGTTTAACAGCCAGCCCCAATTCTCTCCTGACGGCAAATGGATCGCATTCGTCAGTGACCGCACCGGAGCCGAGAATGTCTGGATTTCCAGGCCGGACGGCTCGGAGCCCAAGCAGCTCAGCCGCGATGAGCAGGTGGAATTCGCCTCGCCCTCGTGGACGCCCGACTCGCAATACGTGATTTCCGCGCGCGCCAGCCAATTTCCGATTCAGAGCTTTGAACTGTGGATGTACCACGTGAAAGGCGGAGCCGGGGTTCAGGTCACGAAGTTCCGGCCCAAGCCGGACACCAGCCCGCGCGACTGGACGCACACCATCGGGGCGGCCGCGTCTTCCGATGGACGCTATCTTTATTATGCTTCGCGGCCGGGCTTCTTCGATAAGGTCTACAACGTTTCTTTCCCGCTATCGCAGATCGCCCGCCACGACCGTATCACCGGGGAAGAGGACCTCGTCACCGACTCCCCGGGAAGCGCATTCCGTCCCATCCTCTCTCCCGACGGCAACAAGCTGGTCTATGGCACCCGCTACGAGACCGAGACCGGTCTTCGCATTCGGGATCTCAAGACCGGCGAGGAGCACTGGCTCAAATATCCCATTCAGCGCGACGATCAGGAATCGCTGTTCACCCGTGATTTCCTTCCCAGCTATTCGTTCACTCCCGACGGGAAAGAAGTTGTGGTCACCTGGGGCGGGAAAATCCATCGCGTGAATATCGAGAACGGGCAGGAGCAGGAGATCCCGTTCACGGCAAAAGTGGATCGTGATCTCGGCCCCGACTTGAATCTCCATCTGCGCGTCGAAGATGGCCCTGTGCAGGTCCGCATCATCCAGGCTCCCGAGCAGTCGCCCGACGGCCGACGCCTCGCCTTTTCTGCGCTCGCTCATCTTTATGTGATGGATCTCCCCTCGGGCCAACCCAAGCGTGTCACGAACGACCAGAATCGGGAGTTCCAGCCCACCTGGTCTCCCGATGGGCAGTGGTTGGCGTATGTCACCTGGTCCGAAGAAGGCGGGCACATCTGGAAGGTTCGTGCGGATGGGGCCGGAACTCCCCAGCAACTCACAAAAGTTCCCGCCTACTACCGGGATCCCGCGTGGTCGCCGGATGGACAGCGCATCGTGGCCCTGCGCGCCCCGACCATCGCTCACGTGGAAGAGTTCGACGAATTCGGGCGCCAGGAAGCGATGGACTTGATTTGGCTTTCCTCCGAAGGCGGCGATGCCAATCTTGTCCTCCCCGCACGGGGCGGGAAGAATCCTCATTTCGGACCGGAGAAGGATCGCATTTATCTGTACTCAGACGCCGGGTTGACCTCGATGCGTTATGACGGGACCGATCGGCGCACCATCGTGAAGGTGGTCGGGAAAGTCTGGTTCCCGCAGCCGCCCGAAAAAGGGGAAGGCAGTCCCGCCGACGAAGTCCGCCTCAGCCCAGACGGAAACTGGGCGCTGGCGCGGGTTTCAACGCAGCTCTATTTGCTTGCGGTTCCGCACATGGGAGGGGAAGCCCCCACTGTGGACGTCGCCAAGTCGCCTCTTCCTCTTGCCAAGCTCACGGATGTGGGCGCCGATTTCATGGCCTGGTCGGCGGATAGCAAGACCATTACCTGGGCCGTGGGATCCACTTTCTTGCGGATGCCGCTCGACAAAGCTGTTTTCGAAACGCCGAAGCCGAAAGATGAATCCGAGAAGGACAAAGAGAAGGATCACGAGAAAGATTCCGACAGCCAGCCCAAGCCACAGCCTCCGAAGTCGGACCACAAAAAGTCAGGGTCCGGGGACGCTTCGCTCGGCGGCTCCGATTCAGCAGACGACGAAAAGAAAGATAAGAAGGAGAAGCCGAAACCGGAAGAGATCGCGGTCAAGCTTGAGTTTCCGCGTCACCATCCCTCTGGCTCCGCCGTTTTACGCGGGGCTCAGGTGATTACCATGCACGGCGACGAGGTTCTGCAAGACGCCGACATCGTGATTAAAGACAATCGCATTGTATCGGTAGGTAAGCGCGGCAGCGTGTCGGTTCCCGAGGGCGCCAAAGTCGTCGACCTGAGTGGTGCCACGGTGATTCCCGGCTTTGTCGACATCCATCCACATTGGAGCGAGATTCGCCGCGGGGTTCTGGATCTGCAGAACTGGAGCTTTCTCATAAACCTCGCGTACGGCGTGACGGCCGGGCGCGATCCCCAGACCCAGACCAACGACATGTTTGCCTACCAGGACCTCGTGGATGTAGGTGAGATTCTGGGTCCACGCGCGTACTCCACTGGCCCTGGCGTGTTTCCCGACACCGACTTTCAATCTCTGGATGACGCCAAGGGAGTGGTGTCGAAGTACAAGCGTTTCTACCGCACGCCTTATTTGAAATCGTATCTCGTCGGCAATCGCAAGCAGCGCGAGTGGATGGTGATGGCGTGCAAGGCCGAAGGCGTCATGCCAACGACCGAAGGTGGTCTCGATACAAAGCTCGATCTCACCCACGTCCTCGACGGCTTCAGTGGCAACGAGCACAGCATGCCGGTTACCCCGTTATACAAGGACGTCGTCGAGTTCATGGCCAAGTCCGGCATCTTCTACACTCCCACGTTGCTCGTAGCCTATGGGGGACCCTTTGCCGAAGATTTTTATTTCGAAAACACCGAGGTTCACGACAACCCCAAGGTCCGTCATTTCATGCCGCACAACATCGTCGACGACCACACCCGTCGCCGTTCCCTATGGGTGCGATCCGACGAACGGGTATTTCCGCGTCTGGCTGCACAAGATGCCAAGATCATTCAGGCTGGCGGGAAGGTGTGTATCGGAAGCCACGGCGAGTTCCAGGGCCTCGGCTACCACTGGGAGATGTGGTCGCTTGCAGCTGGCGGCATGAGCAATATGGAGGTCTTGAAGTCTGCAACCATTCATGGGGCAGAGGCGATGGGGCTGACTCAAGATATCGGTTCGATCGAACCTGGCAAGTTGGCCGACCTGGTGGTGCTGAACCAGAATCCTCTTGACGACATCCACAATACAAACACGATCCGCTATGTGATGAAGGATGGTGAACTGTTCGAAGGTGACACGCTGAACCAGATTTGGCCCACACAGAAGACGCTCCCGTCACTCTGGTGGTGGAATGAAAAACCCTAAAAGCGACATACTCCAGGCGATCGCTCCCGATGGACGCCAACCATAATTTGAAAGACATCGACGAGGTGATGGATGACCTGCAATCCTGAAGTGCTGAAGCATGTACCCCTGTTCGCTTTGCTCGATGACGATGAAACCGCCGTCCTGGCAGGGCAAGTTGAACTGCGGAGTTTTGCGCCGCGTCAGCGGATTTATAAGATCGGCGATCCCGGCGGGGCAGCCTATGTCATGGTTTCGGGTCGGGTCCGTGTGACCACCGTCGACCAGGATCATCAGGAAGTCGTGGTCGACGAACCCGGCCACGGCGAATTTTTCGGGTTCGCTTCCATGATGGAACAAACCCCGCATCAGACCGCCGCGATCGCCATCGAGGAGACGGTTTGCGTCGAAGTGGACCGGAACGACATTTCGGTTCTGCTGCAGCGCAAACCGCTTGCCGGAATGGACATGTTGGCCGTGCTAGGACGGCAGTTTCACGCCTCGCAACACCTGGTCCGGCTGCGCGCAATGCGGAACGCCAACGAGGTCATCGATCGGGAGGCGACTTTCGGGGAACGTATCGCCGACATGGTCGCGGGCTTTGGCGGCTCCTGGACCTTCATCATCACATTCTTGATCGGCCTCGTTGTCTACAGCGCAATTAACGTCTTGCTGGGACACAAGGCATGGGACCCGTATCCTTTTATCCTGCTTAATCTGATTCTCTCCATGCTGGCCGCCCTTCAGGCTCCGGTCATCATGATGAGTCAGAATCGCCAGGACACCCGCGACCGGTTGCGCGGCGAACTCGACTACGAGGTCAATCGCCGCGCTGAAATCGAGATTCAGGGGTTAGCGAATAAGCTCAACCACCTGAACGACAAAGTGGCCGACGTCGAGGACATGCTGCGCGCCAAGAACAGCTAGCGCTCCGGACTCAGACTACCGGACTGCGCCCTTGGATGACTCGGATCAGGATCACAATAATCGCAAGCAGCAACAGCAGATGGATGAAGCCTCCGAGGGTGTAGGAACTCACCATGCCGAGTGCCCACAAAATCAGCAGAATTACCGCGATTGTCCAAAGCATAAGGCCCCCACTTTCCTGAATCTGGTTTGCTGAACCGGCCAATCCGATTCGGCGCTTACAGTAGACCTTGCATCGGCAACCGCGAATCGGGGGAACACCCGATCGCGGCACATGCTTGCCTGTGTCTATTGCACCGAAAACTGGTACTCGGGCTTGGGCACTCCGCGCGTCCGGCCCTTCCGACGCAAGAAGCCGCGCAGCCGTAAGCGCGCCTGGTGCAGCTGTGACTTGGAGTTGCCAATCGAGCAGCCCAATTCGCGGGCGATTTCGCTGTGAGCTTTCCCCTCCACATCGTGCAGCAGGAAGATGGTTCGGTATCCTGGTGGCAGCCTGTGGAGTGCCCGACGTAGGGCGATCCGGTCGACCGCCCCGGTCAGGGAAAGGTCATCGACCGGGCAGGAGTTCAAGATCGCGCTTTCGCCCGAATCCTCAAGAGAGCTGCCTGTATCGAGCGAGAGCGGCTTTCCGTGGCTGGTGCGGAGTCGCATCAGCACAACGTTTACAGTCAGACGGTAGAGCCAGGTCGAGAGAGCCGAATCACCGCGAAACGTTGACAGCTTTTGAAAGCACTGGAGAAATGCCTCCTGGGTGCAGTCTTCCGCCTCGGCCCTTTCGCGAGTAATGCGCAGACAAATGCCGTATACCCGGCGCTTATGCGTCTCATATAGCCGGGCGAACGCCTCACCATTACCCATCTGCGCTTGCCTTACCAGTTCCATCTCGGGAGATATGACAGTTTGTTCTTTCATTTGCATGCGACAATGTAAACATCGTAGTAACGAATCTACCCATCGGGTGGTGCCTGTAAGGGCCAGACCGCAATTCCGTAAAAATCGACGGGAACCGATGCATAAAAGCCCGTAGAAAATTCGGCGGGCGACCATCTGCAGTTGTGAAATGCTCCCTTACCACTCTTTTAACTGTCGCTCTTCCCTTCTTTCGTGCCGTATGACAGCAAAAATTACATGTGCGGGGAGACTGAGTGAAACACCTTAAGTGCGAATGCTCAGTCGCTTACAGGTTTGGCAATCACTGTGCACTATCTCCCGCGAGTGCAGCGGCAGAGCCTGAGAACTGCAGTGCCGCGGCGCCAAATCCTGTGGCCATCCTGTTCCCAGGACAGGGTCAAGCCAACGTTTTCATCACGCGACAACGGCGTGCGTGGCGCTCTTTACCTATTCCATTGTTCGGGAGGTGCAGGTATGGGCAACTTTCGAATCTTGATTGCCGATGATCATGAAGTCGTCAGGCGCGGAATTCGCGCGCTGATTGAAAATCACCCCGGTTGGGAAGTTTGCGGCGAGGCCACCGATGGCACCGAAGCTGTGCAAAAGGCCAGCGAACTGCGTCCGGATATGGCCTTGCTGGATGTAGGAATGCCGCGTTTGAACGGCCTGGATGCCGCTCGTCAGATCCTGGCAACCGCGCCCCAGACGCGCGTTTTGATCCTCACCATGCATGAGTCAGAACAGATTGTGCGCGAGGTTCTCGAAGTCGGCGCCCGGGGTTTCCTGCTGAAATCCGACGCCGCACGGGACCTGGTGGCGGCCGTTCGTGCCCTCGAACAACGAACCACGTTCTTTACATCGCGCGTCGCCGAGATGGTGCTCAGTGGATTTCTGGAAACTCGTGCGGACCTCTCCCGGCCTCTCAAGGACCGCCTGACGCCTCGCGAACGTGAGGTCGTCCAGTTGCTCTCGGAGGGCAAAACGAGCAAAGAGATCGCAAATCAGCTCAAACTCAGCGTCAAGACCGCGGAGACTCATCGCACTAACGTGATGCGTAAGCTCGATCTGCACTCGGTAGCCGACCTTGTGCGTTATGCCGTCCGCAACAACCTTGTCCAGGTCGCTTGAGAGCGCTAAGTCCTTGACTTGCAAGGGCTCTACAAGGCGCCAGCACTAAGGCCGCTTCCTTTCCATAGTAGGGCTTTAACTGGATAGGTTTCATTTCTTTAACTCCATATTGTTTATGCAACAGCGCGGGCGTCCTCGGAACCATGAGGCGTCTCTGGTTCCGCTCCTGGCTCCTCAGCGTAGCGTCCTTTGGGAGGCATGTTACGAGGTCCCAAATGCAAGTTTTGGTTGTGAGTCCGGGTCCCAACCGCGAGGCCGTGAAGTCGGCGATGAGCCGTTGGTCCATCGACCTGCTTTGTTGCTCCGATGTTCACGAAGCCAAGGTCCTGCTTCCTTCGAGCAATCCCTCGCTCATCTTCTGCGAGGAGCAACTGAGCGATGGAACGTACCGCGACCTTTTACAGGATATTGGGCGCGTGCAAAAGGTACGGCTGGTCGTGATGTCCGAAAGCAATGATCTGGATCAAGCTTTCAACGAGGTCAGCGCTTTTGGTGCGTTCGAAATCATCGCCAGTCCGGCCCGTCCTACAGACGTGCAATGGATCACGATCCGCGCGATGCAGGAAGAGTCGCGGCGGTCGGGGCGGCGTCGCCAGCGGGAAGCGCCCAAAATGCCGCCGGAGTCGCGCCCCGAGAACGGCGAGACTCCCGATGAAGCTCCGAACACCCATCATTGAGGGGTGCTCGCAGCAAACTCCAAGCTTTGCAGCTAAGCCACTCGTTGGCCAAGCGAGCCATAAACCGCTATGACAAAACGAACTGCTCTTGTGGGGATTGCGCTGTACGTTGCGATCGCCCTTGGGATGCAGTCGGTTGGTTTCGCCCAAGATCCTCAGAAGCCTCTTCCTGAAAAGCCTGCAGACGCGCAATCCGCTCCTTCCGCCGAGAATCCAGCTCCATCGAAGCAGGGCGTTCCCGACTCGTCCGCACCGAAGTCCCAGGATGCCGCTAGCGCCCCGGAAGAATCCACTGCCAAGAAATCTTCAAAGCCCGATGAGAGCCGGCAAGAAAGCGACTCGACCGATCAGCCTGCACTCTCACCGTGGAAGACCCTGAGTACGGGCGTGACGGATCGCAATAGCAGCCGTCGCGCCGAAGCCATTCAGGCGCTGGGCACACTGCACTCCTCGTCGCGTGCCATTCGAACCATCGAAAGGACGCTCGCCAACGACGAGGATTCTTCGATCCGTGCCATCGCGGCAAAAGTCCTGGGTGACATGGGCGCCCGATCCGCGATTCCATCCTTGAGAAAGTCTTTGAAAGATGAGTCCATGGGCGTCCGGTTTCAAGCCGCAAAGTCACTCTGGAGCATGGGCGATCGCAGCGGGCGCCCAGTCCTGATTCAGATCCTGGCCGGGGAAAAGTCCGCATCGCCCGGGGTGATCAAGAGCCAGATGGATTCCGCAAAAAAAGAGCTCGAAGATCCCAAGAAGCTGGCCATGGACGGCGCTCTGGGAGCCGCATCCTCTCTGTTCGGCCCCGCCGGTTGGGGCATCAAGATCATGCAGGAGGTCACGCACGATCGCTCGGCTCCCGCTCGCGCCACCTCGGCCATTCTGCTGGGTCCCGACCCCTCGCTTGACGGTTTACGGGAGTTGGAGGATGCTCTTACCGACAAAAGCTGGATTGTTCGTGCCGCGGCTGCGCAGGCGTTGGGGGCCACCAAACATCGTGGGGCAATCTCCAGCTTGCTTCCGCTTCTGCGCGACAGCAAACCTCCGGTTCGCTTCATGGCGGCTGCTTCGATCCTGCGGTTATCTAACCCGGGATCCCTCCGTGCGAGCGTTCCGGGTAAATCAGTTTCGGAATCCCGCCCCGTCTTTGGGGCCACGGCCACACTTCAAACTCGAAAGGAAACTCCATGAGAGTCCGCCTCTTTCATGTTGTCCTCGTATTTACCTTGCTCGCCATTCCGTCATTCGCTCAGCAGGATACTGGCGCCCAGCGCTCCCAGGCGCGTATCCAGAAGGAAGTTCGACACGAACTCCTGATGCTTCCGTATCTCGGCGTCTTTGACAATCTCGCCTATAAAGTCGACGGTTATAACGTGACTCTTCTCGGACAGGTGACCCGTCCGACGCTCAAGAGCGACGCCGAAAATGTCGTGAAGAAGATCGAAGGCGTGGAGAAGGTCGACAATCAGATCGAGGTCCTGCCACCTTCCCCCATGGACGACCAGTTACGCCGAAGGCTTTATCGCGCCATCTATGGATTTCCGAGCCTGCAAAAGTACTCCATGGGTGTGCAGCAGCCGATCCGCATCATCGTGAAAGGTGGAAACGTCTCTCTGGAGGGCGTGGTCGATAACGAAGCAGACAAGAATACTGCGGGAATTCGCGCCAAGGGGGTTTCGGGAGTCTTCTCCGTCAATAACAATCTCCAGGTGGTGAAGCCCTAATCTTTCGCTTCTTCCTTCCCCGGAGGAGTGGGATCACTGCCGGGAGTCGATTCGTCGCCTGGGGCTTGCGCTTTGGAATCCAGATATTGAACGATCAGGGAGATCCGTCGATTCGAGGCGTCTTCCGGATCGGTCGGCTTACGCAGTTGCTGATCGGCGTATCCGCGAATCTGCACCACCTGATTCGCCGATACGCCATTTTCCTGCATGAGCCGGCGCGCGGCATTCGCCCGGTCTGCCGAGAGTTCCCAGTTGCCGTAGTTGCCTTTCCCGGCAAAGGGTTTGGCATCCGTATGCCCTTCGATGGAGATCTTGTTGGGGAGCTTGCCGAGCTCCTTTGCCAGCGCTACCAGCAATGCGCGCCCGTTGGCACTCGGAGCTGGGCTGCCTCTTTCGAAAAACGTTCCTACCTCGGATTCCGTGAGTTCGATACGCAAGCCCTCCGCCGTCACCGTCATCTCCACGTGGTCTTTCAGCTTTTCGAAGTTCGATACCTGCCGGACCGTTTTCTGAAGCTCATCCTTGAGCCTTGGCATGTCGTCTTTAGACAAGCTGACAGACCCTCCCGGGACCGGCATGCTCGCGCCCGCTTTTTGGGACTTTCCGGTTGGATCCTTGAAGTATCCTCCGATCGCTTCCTGGACTTTCTTGTTGGTGTTCATCAGCCAGAGCACAATGAACAAAGCCATCATCGCCGTCACGAAGTCGGCGTAAGCGACCTTCCATGCCCCGCCGTGATGGCCGCCGTGACCGCCTTTCTTCTTGATGATGATGACGGGCCGGTTTTCAGCCATTGGGACTCTGCTCTTCGGAAGCTCCCGGCTCCGCAGGCGCAGCCGCCGGTTCTCCGCCGCCGCGCAAAGCCTTTTCCGATTCCTGGAACGTCGGTCGCACATGGCTGGGAATCGCCCGCCGGCCGATCTCGACCGCCATGATGGGGGATGTGCCTTTCAAGAAGGCCAGCATCACGATTCTTACAACGTGATACAGCGCATGTTCCTCGTCGGCCGTCTTGGCCATGTTGGCCGCCAACGGACCCACCAGCCCGTAGCACAGCAGAATTCCAAGGAAGGTTCCCACCAGCGCTGCCGCTACTTTGTGACCGATCTCCTCCGGCGGGCCGCCCAATGCCCCCATCGTGATTACGACACCTAGAACGGCGGCGACAATCCCAAGTCCGGGAAGCGAATCCGCCATCGTGCTCAGCGCGCTGATCGGCAGGGTCGCGCCATGATGATGAACATCCATGTCGACTTCCATCATCTGGTCCACGTCGAAGGGTTCCACTCCTCCAGTGACCGCCATGCGCATGGTGTCGCAAATAAAATCCAGCAGGTGGTGGTCCTTCAGCAAGGTTGGATTCTTCGCGAAGATAGGGCTTTTGGCTGGCTCTTCCACATCGCTCTCGAGTGCAATCAGGCCTTCCCGGCGCGCTTTGTTAAAGAGGTCGTACATCGACTTGAGGCTGTCGAGATACCGCTGCTTGGTGTACTTGGACCCGCTGAACGCCGAAACAATTCCGCTGGCAATCTTCTTCAGCACATGCAGCGGATTGGCGACCAGCACCGTACCCGCCGCCGCCCCGCCGATGATGAGCAGTTCCGCGGGTTGGAGCAGGACCCGAAGGTTTCCATGCTCCATCAGGTAACCGCCAATGACCGCTCCAAACACCACCAGGATTCCAATGATGACAAACATGGATGCCTAAGTTCCCGTCCCCAGACGCTGTCTTGCTTCCCTATCTTTCTGTTGGGAAGGGAAAAGACCGGACTTCATCGTCTCCAGCTACCTCCGGGTGAGATCAGAACCGTGCGGACCTCGGCCGCCGTCGCTCGCTCCCAAGTCTCTTATCGGCCATCCGGTCGATCATCTTCAATGGTTTCACTGTGGTCGGAGCCCTTTGCATGTCGTGCAACTCACTGGTTTGGGAACTCCATCGCCCACAAACCTTTACAAATCTCCACTGGTACCCATCCGATTGCGGTGGTTTACTGTTATTTAAGCGGATGCCCGTAAGTCTAGGGACTTCCGTTGTTTAGCGGTTTTTTGCGAAAAGTGCGAGAATAGTCCAAACACGGCCTTTGGGCCGAACGCGAAAGTGCGCACCGCACTCGATACTTAGCATCTAAAAACCGAACGCCAGTCGATGTCCATTACACCCACAACGCCCCGTGGCACCGTCCCATCGCCACCTGAGGCACCCGAACTCTATGACGCGCGGCACTGGGAGACTGCCTACCGGCACTTCGACGAGGATGCCGTCCCCACCCTCTTGCTTTCTTTGCAGGACGACCTCACTCGCGCTCGCCGTCGCGAAGCCGCCTGGCTCTCGGTCATCGTTCACCTGACCGTCATTATTCTGTTCGTGAATCAGCCGAAACTGGAGAGCTTCTACCGGCGCACGTTTCTGCATCAACGGCCCGTCATGCGCGTCTGGAACCAGGATCTGATCCGCCAGAAGGAACTGACTTACCTGGAACTGCCGCCTGACCTCCAGAAAGTCACCAAGCGCCCCGATACGAATGTGATCTCCGACAAGGATCGCACCGCGAGCTCGCGCAGTCCGCAACTTGATCCCAAGCAATTGAAGAAGATCATCGACAGCAGTCGTCCCGGTCGCCCGGGTCCCACGGCTCCGCCGGGACCGCCACAGCCGGCGCAATCAGCGTCCGCGGCGGCCCCGCCGAATCCCGCCTCTCAGAATCAGGCTCCGCCCGCACCTCAGGCGCAACAGTCAGGGAACAGTTCGATTGCGGAACTGCACGCCCCCCCAGCGGAGAAACCGCAAGTCAAGTTCGGTGGTGCGATGTCGGCAGGATCGGCCATCGATCAGGCGGCTCATGCGGCCGCGGAAAATCGCGGTGGATACGGGGGCGAAGGCGGCGACTTTGGTCTTACGCAGGGTCGCGCCAGCAACATGGGACCGTTGGAAGTCCTCACCGATACCATGGGCGTCGATTTCAATCCTTACCTGAGTCGCGTGTTGCACGACGTCAAGCAGCACTGGTACGAGCTGATTCCCGAATCTGCGGGAATGAAAAGAGGGAAGGTTGTACTGGAGTTCGCGATTCTCAAGGACGGGAGCGTCGCTGGCCTCCGCGTTGCCGGCACATCTGGCGATATCGCTCTCGACCGGCCCGCCTACGGCAGCATCACCGGCTCGAACCCGTTCCCCCCGCTTCCGCGCGAGTTCAATGGACCCTACCTCGGCCTCCGCTTCAGCTACTACTACAACCTCAATACTGACGGTAGCGAAATCCGCTAGTTTTTGCTCCCAGCCGCCAGTCGCTAGCTAACTCTCACCAGCCGTCTTCCCCGAATCTCATACTTCCCCTCCGCCACGATCCGGATCGCCTCCGAATAAGCAATATGCTCCTGCTCAAGAATGCGCGCCGCCAAAGTGTGCTCGTCATCGTTGTCGAGCACAGTGACCGCTTTTTGCACGATGATGGCCCCGTGATCGAGTTCCTCGTCGACAAAGTGAACAGTGCATCCGGAAACCTTCACCCCATAGGCGAAAGCCTGCTCCTGCGCCTCCAGTCCAGGGAAGGCAGGCAGCAGGGAAGGATGAATGTTCAGAATTTTGTGAGGAAACTGCCGGACAAACCAGGGCGAAAGCAGGCGCATATATCCTGCCAGGCAAACCAGATCGACCTTATGCTCGCGCAGCGAGGCCACGACGGCGCGGTCATGCTCCTCACGCGGAATTCCTTTCGACGGGATCGACAGCGCCGTCAGACCCATGCGCCGTGCCGTCTCCAGGCCCCCGGCCTCTGGCTGGTTCGAGATCACTACCGCAATGCGGGCATCCGGGATCTTCCCCGCTTCAACATTGCGTGCGATCGCCTCAAAATTCGAACCACGTCCTGAAAGCAGTATGCCGAGGTTTTTCATGTTCGTATTTTCAAGGCGCTAGTTGTTGAGCGCGAACACCTGTCCCTTCTCATCGAACCACACGGCACCATCACCCAGCATGATGCCCTGGTCCCGCGCAAACATATTGTGCGGCACGGCCTTGCGGATGTTGGCCACGAATTTGGGAGTGAAGATCTGGTCGTAGTTGCTGAGGAAATCTTCTTTGCTGGCGGCCTTTACACGCTTGCTACCGAGCGAGAACGCCAGTGGATATCGAGTCAGGCTCGCTATTTCTTCCCGGTCTCCCTTCGCCACAGCGCGGCAGAATGCCTGCGCGTTGCGCTCGATCACGGAATCGTCTTCGGCGCCCGCAACCCGATAGCGATGGCCGGGTTGCCCATATACGATGTGAGCGAGACGGAGATAAACAGCGAAGCCCCTG
>Ga0187825_10000086_pt1 | contig 15801 bp, 12 predicted proteins | sample NC_wetland_sal_i_11_FD_132421 | JGI IMG/M metagenome (GOLD analysis project Ga0187825, IMG submission 132421) | Wetland sediment microbial communities from Neuse River Estuary, North Carolina, USA - SourceSoil_5 | ecosystem: Environmental > Aquatic > Freshwater > Wetlands > Sediment | place... | reverse complement strand
CCGCTGGCTGGTCTTCCAGTCATCCTGGACGTAGGCTCCAATTTCCCAGTTGCGCCAGTGGCGGATGTTGGTTTCCAGTTGTCCCTGGCCATTCCCGCCATTCGCAAACCCCGGGTTCACGCCGGCGATTTCTGCTCCAGCAGCATCGGCAGCGAACTGGAAGGGGTCAGCGAACAGATACGACGGCCGGGCCACATTGAACTGGCTGTTTTCCAGGTTGCGCCGGAATTCGCCGCCAATTTTGATGTTGTGGTTCCCATGGCTGATGGAGACCATGTCGCCGTAGGAATACTCGTGGTCCTTAAAGAACTGCGGGTAGCCGTTGTAGGAGCCGAAGGAGGCGGTGCCGTCGAGGATGCTGACGGCTGGCACTCCCGGCAAAGACGTATTCACCTGGGTATTGTTCTGCGTGTACCCTAACCGCACCTCGTTGAGGATGGTCGGCGAAAAGGTGTGGATGAAGCTGAATTGCCCGTTGGGGAAGTAGTCGTTGCTGGGATTCCTGAAACCGCGGGTGCAATACGAGTAGCAAGGTCCGAACTGGTCGGTCTCGTGTTGCCAGTTCACCGACAGGAACATGCGGTTGGAGCTGTTCCAGTTATAGTCCAGCCGGCCCATGGCTTCGTTGCCATTGAACAAGTTGCCGAGGGTCTGGGTTTGCGTGCCGAATACCGCCACCGTATTGTTCTCAAAGGGCATATTGCGGCCCCCGAACTTATCGATGGTTCCCGCCATCGGGCCTCCCGGAATGTTGCCGCAGCCCATGGCGGTCATGGCGGTTATATCGGCGGCAGTCACGCCCAAGATGGGCTGCAATTTGGTACCGATATATCCAAATCCCCCCGGTGTGCTCCCGCCTGGATAATTGGTATCACAGAGAAGGCCGGCAAACCCGGTGGAATAGTTACTCGACACGTACTGACTGAGCGTGGTTTTGGTATTACCGGCGATGCTCGGCGGAAAACCTTTGTACAGTAGTGCCGCCACCGAACCGGGCGCGCCGGCGATCACCGCCTGCTCCCACTGTGCCGATTCCACGGTTAGAGTTTGCGGCTCGCCTACGGTTTTGAAGCGGTCGCCCTGGTAGGAGCCGAAGAAGAACAGTTTGTCCTTGATGATGGGACCGCCAATGGTGCCGCCGAACTGGTTGAAGCGCAGCGCCGGCTTCTTGACCCCCTGCTGGTTCAGGAAGTACTCGTTGGCGTCAAACTTGTCATTGCGCACGTACTCCCAGGCGCTGCCGTGAAAGGCGTTGGTGCCCGACTTGGTGATCAGGTTGTTGATGGAGCCGGCGCTGCTGCCGTACTGCGCCGAAACGTTCAGCTGCAGCTGCTGGAACTCCTGCACCGTGTCCTGAATGGGGGTATTGACCACGCCGCCGCTCAGGTCCTTGTTGGACACACCGTTGATCGTGAACCCGTTGAAGTCCTCGCGCAGGCCGTTGACCACTGTGCCGTGGCCGGCCTCCATGTCCACGCCGTTAACGTTAACCGCGCCCGGCGCCAATTGCATCAGGTCATAAACGTTGCGGCCATTGAGCGGCAGGTTGTTGATCTGGGTGGAGCTGACGGTTGTGCTCAGCTTGGAATCTTCGGTGTTAACCGGGGGGGCCGCGCCGGAAACCTCCACCGTCTGGCTCACCTGCCCTACTTCCAAGTGGAAGTCGGCACGCTGAATGCTGCCCGCATTCAGGTTCACGCTGGTCAGGGTCGAGGTTTTGAAGCCTTGCGCCTGTGCGGTGAGGGAGTAGAGTCCAGCCGGCACTTCTTTGACCGTATAAGAACCGGTCTGGTTCGAAGTGGTGGTCACGGTCAGGCCGGTGGCCGTATTTTTAACCGTCACTTTGGCGTTGGGAATCGCCGCTCCAGACTGATCCAGAACCGTTCCTGAGAACTGTCCGTTCTGCACCTGGGCGGGCAGACTAAAGGCGAAAACCACGAGGAAGGTAAACAGCGCTATAGCGCGCAGCCAAAACCTGGACATACTTTCACCCCCGAAAGGCGTTCAATGTGAGTAGAACCCCACGCTCACGGAAAACTGTCGCAACACAACAGCCCCACACCGTGAGTTGGTCGCGATTCTTGTAGATGGGGTAACCTTTGTCAAGCGCGTCCGCAGAAAAAAGCACCGAACGGCCAAAACCAGGGGACCAAGGCTCCAAAAGGCGGGCCAAACCAGCAAAGATCGGACTTGTCGGGAAGCGACCCTTTCGCCGGGGTATTCGGCCCACGGGACTTGCCGAGCGACTGGAATCTAGCGCTTTGCGCCGGCGGCGGCTGCCGGAATCTGCCTGGTAACCCCTTTTCCTTCCTCCACCACCAGAAATTGGTTCGCCCGCTGGTTGCGGATGGTGTCCACGGCGCCCGAGGGCCAGCGGATGGTAATTACATCCGCCTGGTTCGCCGCCCCCAGGCCAAAGTGCGTTCGGGGATCGCTGGCCGACAGGAAACTGCTGTTGGCGCGCACTTCCTGCATCTGGGTGCGCCCCCCGGCTTTGACCTCGATGCGGGCTCCAAAACCGTCGCGATTGGATTTCACGCCGACCGTTTTTATGGCAACCCAGTGACTTTCAGAAGGCATTGCCGCAGTTTGGTTGCGCAGGACCACCGGGGGCCCATCCAGCTGTGTAACCACAACATCCAAAAAGCCTTTGTTTTCAAAGTCTCCCACTGCTAAACCACGGTGCACCCCGCTGCGGCGCATTGCCGGCCCGGCCTGCAGCCCCACTTCCGCAAAACGCCCGCCCAGGTTGTGAAACAGGAAGTTGCGTTCGGCGTAGCTCACGCCAAAAGAGTGACCTTCCACCTGGGGATTCACATGGCCGTTGGCCACAAAAATGTCCATCCAGCCATCGTTGTCGTAGTCAAAAAATTTCACTCCAAAACCGAGGAACGGCATGCTGATCGGTCCAAACCCGGTTAACCCAGCCTGATCGGTGAAGCTGCCATTGTGATCGTTGTGGTACAGGTTGTTGGTGTCGTCAGAAAAATTGGTTTTGACCAGGTCAGGCCAGCCATCATTATCGTAGTCGGCGCTATCCACCCCCATGCCTGCCTGCGGCAGGCCATCCGCGCTGAAGGCCACGCCCGCCTCCATGCCCACCTCGGAAAACCCACCTTTACAGTTGTTATGGTAGAGGCGGCTGGGAGAGGAGTCGTTGGAGACGTAGAGGTCGAGGCAGCCGTCCTTGTCGTAATCCAGCCAGATGACCCCCAGGCCGTAATCGGCTTCGGCATCAATCCCCAGCTTGTCGCCGACGTCGGTAAACGTGCCATCACCGTTATTGTGGTAGAGCCGGTCGCGCGACCCCTGCAGGCCCCGCGGTCCGCAGGAAACGGGGATGCCGCGATACTGGCAGAAGGGATTGCTGCCGAACGGCGGCAGGTGGTTCAGGTCGAGCTCCACGTAATTGGTGACGTACAAGTCGAGGCGGCCATCATTATCGTAGTCGCCGAAGGCGGCGCTGGTGCCCCAGCGGCCGCCATTATCCACTCCCGCTTTGGCGGTCACATCGGTGAAAGTGCCGTTGCCGTTGTTGTGGTAGAGCACGCCGCCATTGAGATAGGTGATGTAAACGTCTTCGTAGCCGTCGTTGTCGTAATCGCCGATGGCGACGCCGTAGCCCCATCCGCAATGATTCAAGCCGGCTCTGCTGGTGACGTCGGTAAAGGTGCCGTCATGATTGTTGCGGTAGAGAACGACGTGATGGCAGCGCCCCGCGCGCATGTCCGCCAGGGTGGAGCCATCCACCAGCAGGATGTCCATCCAGCCGTCGTTGTCGTAGTCGAAGACGGCCACGCCGCCGCACATGGATTCCATGATGTAGAGCTTTTGCGGGTCGCCGCAGGTGAGATGGAAATTGATGCCGGCGGCGCGGGTGACGTCTTCGAAGGTCACCCCCGCCGAGGGGGGTGTGGCGCGAAGGCCGGGGCGAGCAGCCTTTGCGGTTTGTGGAGAGCGGGAGTCCGCGCCCGCGGCTCTTGCTGTCGCTGTTGTGGCGCGGGCGCCCTCGCCCGCGGCTCTTGCGATTTTAAAACACAGTCCACCAATGGCCACCACCGCCGCCAGCGCCAGCGTGGAGAAGAAGCGCATCAGTGGACGCCGGAGGCCATGCCCCCGGTCTGCGGCTGTTGCTTGCGCAGCTGCTGGAAGAGTTGCAGTTCGGAATTCGCGCCCGCGGCGTCGCCCGCCTGGCGCAGGGCGCGGGCCAACTGGTAATGGGGGCTGGGATCGCCGGGATTGAGGGCAATGGAGCGCCGCAGGGCTTCGGTTGCAGCGGGCGTCTGCTTCAAAGCCAGCAGCGCCTTGCCCAGATCATAAAAGGCATCGGCGCGGGTGCCGTCCTGCTCCGTGGCCTGGCGCAAGTTTTCGGCCGCGCCTTCCACCTGCCCCGACTGCAGCAGGACGTGCCCCAGTTGGTAATAGACCTCCGCGTTGGCGTGGCCGCGCGCCACTTCCTTTTTATATTCCGCGATGGCTTGCTGGTCACGCCCCAGGCTGGCATAGGCGTAGCCCAGATGATAGTGGCCCAATTCGATATCAGGTTTGAGCCGCAGCGCCGTCTTGAATTCCTCAATGGCCTGCAGCGAGCGGTTGCTGTTCTGGTAGGCGCGGCCCAGCAGCAAGTGTGCCAGCGCGTGGTCAGGCTTCAGGCGCAGAGCCTTCTGCAATTGTTCCGCGGCCAGCGCGTACTTCTGATCCTGCAGATGAACCAGCGCCGTGTCGTAATGGATGTCGTAGTCGCGGGGGCGCAGTTTCTCAGCCTGTGCCAGTTGCGCCAGCGCCCCAGGGTTGTTGCCGCTCTGAAAGTAGGCAATCCCCAGCCAGTGGTGAAAGTCGGCATCCTGGGGCCAGCGCGCCACGGCTTTTTGCCCCAGCGCGATGGCCTGACCCAGTTGCTTGGCTTGCAGCAAGCCGAGTAATTGCTCGGCGGTTTGCTTCCGCGCTGGCGTGGCGGCGGGGCGGGCCTGTGCCGGCGCGGTCGCCATCATGGCGAACAGCGCCAAGGCCCAGGCGAGCACCACTGGGAGGACTCCCCGCAGACCGAGGAGCCGTCTGGTTCGAAGCAAGCGCCGGTCCGCAGACAACGCAAAACCCGAGGAGGACATGGGGCGTTGCTGGAATGGTAGCGATTCCCCGTTCCTGAGCGCAACTTCTCAGAAATTGCGTAGCGTGCTCCCGCGCCCGCTCAATCACGGTGAAAATCACTCCGCAATCTTTAATAAAAGAAAGGCCCGGCCGGAGCCGGGCCTTGATTCACCGCAGGAGACCAGTTAGAACTTCGACCCTGCCCAGCCGGAGCCAAAGCGGAAGCTGAGGCCGGCGGAGATGCGCAAGTTGTTCTGGGTCGCCGAAGCATGACGGGTCATGAGGTAGTCGCCCCCAGTGACCACGCCCAGGTGCTTGCTCAGACCGAGTTCCACGCCACCGCCCAGAGCCGACGCGAAGGCGTTGTCGCTGACGCTGGTGGAAACCCCCAGCGCTGAAGCAGAAACGCTCTGGTGGTCAAACCCGAACAGACCGTGCACGAACGGGTTGGTGCGGCCGTGACCGAACTGAACGCGGGGACCAAACACGTAAGTGTAGTGCTTGTCCGACGCGGACGCGGAAACGGTGGTCGTGCCAACCGTAAAAGAAGCGCTCTGTGTGTTGCTGGCGCCGGCGATGTTGCCTTCCAGGCCCAGCCAGTTGTTCATGAAGAAAGTGCCGCCGGTGTTCCAGCCATTAGAGCCCAGCCGGCTGCCCACGCCTTCATCCAAGCTGGTGTAGGTGTATCCACCTGTCAACTCCGCCTTGGGCATCAACTGCGCCCATGCGCTGGAAGCGCAAACTGCGAGCGCGATTACCAGAATACTTTTGAACTTAAACATTTTGTGTTGTTCTCCTGACAAAAAAATTTTCTCCCCCCGGTCTTGCAATGGGGAGTAGTTTCGCGTGAGCAGGAGAAGTTGGCCAGATTACTCCCGTCATAGACCGACAAGGGCGCGCACCTACACGGTCGGCCATGTACGGCCGGCGATGGGACGCTTCCCCCCGAAACTGCCAATCATTGCCCCTGCTGCAGGTAACGTACTGATAAGCAAGGAGATGGGCTAGGGCCAGGGATTGAAGGAGGCATCTCATATCCGATTGCTACTCTGTTCTTGCAGGCCGGAACACCTGCTCCACCCACTCGCGAAATAATGCAAGCATCGGGGCCGCTCCAGCTGCCAACTGTCATCTTTAATGGCAATCTTCGGATAGCATGGTGTGCAGCGCCGCCGTAACCTTCGAGCATGACAACCGCTACTAATCTCGAAAGCAGCAATCGGCGCTGGGCCGCTGTGCTCGGCCGCGACCCCCGCTTTGACCAGCAGTTCGTTTACGCCGTGCGTTCCACCGGCATTTACTGCCGGCCTTCCTGCCCCTCCCGCCGGCCGCGGCGCGAACAGGTCACGTTCTTCGGAGCGCCGCAGGAGGCCGAGAAGGCCGGCTTCCGCGCCTGCCATCGCTGCCATCCCGACCGCAATGGCACCTCCGCCCAGGACCTGGTGGCGCGCCTCTGCCGCTACCTGGAAGATCATGCCGGGCGACGCGTCACTCTGGACGAATTGAGCCGCATCTCCGGCTATAGCGCCTTTCACCTGCAGCGCCTGTTCAAAAAGACGCTGGGCATTTCGCCCCGCCAATATGCGGCCGGGCACCGCCTAGAAGACCTGAAGTCTCGCCTGCGCGAAGGTTATAACGTGACCGCCGCAACCTATGAGGCAGGATACGGCTCGAGCAGCCGCATTTACGAAAGCGCCAACTGCCGGCTGGGAATGACTCCCGCCACCTACGGCCGCGGCGGCGCCGGCATGAATATCCGCTATGCCACCGCCGCCTGCCCCCTGGGGCGGGTGCTGGTGGCGGCCACCGAGCGTGGCGTGTGCGCGGTACAGTTCGGGGAGTCTGACCGCCAGTTGCAGAGCGGCCTGCGCGAGGAATTTCCGGCGGCCGAGGTCAAACCTGCCGGCTCGGACCTGCGCGCCTGGGTGCAGGAGGTCGTGAACGCGGTTTCCGGACGCCAGCCTCATCCCGGCGTTCCCCTGGATTTGCAGTGCACCGCTTTCCAGCGCCAGGTATGGGAGGCGCTGCTGCGCATTCCTTACGGCAGCACCCGCAGTTATCAGCAGGTAGCCGCGGACATCGGCCAGCCCAGGGCGGCGCGCGCCGTGGCCCGCGCCTGCGCTACCAATCCGGTGGCCGTGCTCATTCCCTGCCACCGCGTGGTGCGGGGCAGCGGCGAGAGGGGCGGTTACCGCTGGGGGGTGGAGCGGAAGGAGAAGCTGCTGGCGAGGGAGCAAAAATCAGCGCCAAATGCTGTTCTCGGCTGATTGTTGACGGTTAAGTGCGCCCCGGCCACGCTGGTGAGGGCAAGATGACCTCGCGACAGCCGGCGAGATGCCGGCGCTACACGCGGGCGAGCGCGCCCGCGCCGCATGGCCGCTAGGGCAAAAACCGGAAGTGAATCCATCCCGGCTCGCGCACGGACCCGAACCTGTTTCGTGATCTCCGTGCACCGGCTGCTCCTCACGGCCAGCAAGGCGAAAGGCGAAGCGTCTGTCCGCGAGTCAAAACCCTACTGCTCGAGATTGCCCTCTTTGTCTTGCACCCCAAAGCGGGCCAGAGCCAGGCCCCACAGCCGCCCGGGCTCGGGCATCTCCTGCATCTGCTCCCAGTCCTTGGCTTTGAGCAGATCGAACGCGGTCAGAATTCCCACCAGTTCGCTGCTTTCCCGGTCGAGCACCGGGCAACGGCCAATGCCCTCCTGCACAAACCGTAGAGCTATGTCGTGCACTACGTCATCGGCATAAACCAGGGGAAAGTCCTTGTGCAGCATGGATTCCGCCGTGGCCATGGGGCTGGCGGCAATCAGGTCGCTGCGCCGCAGCATGCCCAGGAAATGGTCATGGTCATCCACCACGGGGACCGAGCCGTGGGCCATCACATCGGTCAGAAATTCGCTCACTTTGGCGCTGGCCCGCACCGTGTCAACGTCCGGGGTCATCACGTCGCGCACACGCAGCATCTTCATGGGATCCACGGTGTACGCCTCCGGCACCAGGGTGCCGCGACGCACGAGCCGCTCGGTATTGATGGTGGTGCGCATAAAGTAGTGCACCGCCAGGTCAGCGATGATGGCTACCAGGAAAACGGGCAGGAAGGCGTTGTAGGCCCCGGTGACCTCCAGCATGAACAGAATGGCGCTGGGGGTGGCCCGGTAAACACTGCCAAACAGCGCCGCCGTGGCCACCATGCCGTAGAGGCCGACGGTGGAAGCGTTGGGCACCACCAGGTGCACCATTTTGCCGAAAGCCGCTCCCAGGCTGCCGCCGATCATCAGCGCCGGAGCGAAGGTGCCGCCCGAGGCTCCAGAACCCAGAGCGATGGCGAAGGCTCCCAGTTTGGCCACTCCGATGCCCACAAACTGCCCCACGCTGTGCGGCTTGCTCAGCAGATCGGCGATCACGGCGTAACCGGTGCTTAGCACCTGAGGGTAGAAGTAAGCAATGGCGCCCACACCCAGGCCGCCTATTGCCGGAATCAACGGGAACCAGATTTTCAGCTCCTCGAAGAAGTCCTCGCACAGATAAAGCGCCTTGGTCATCACCCAGGCCAGGCCGGCGCAGGCGACGCCCAGCAGCACAAAGAAGGGCAGCTCTCCGGCGTGGAAGTGGTAGTTGGTGTCCAGGGGGAAAACCGGGTTTCCGCCACGGAATGCCATGGCCACAAGCGTTCCAGAAGCTGACGCCAGCGCAATCGGGATGAAGGAACGGGCGCGGAATTCGAATACCAGAAGTTCCACTGCCATCATGGCGCCGGCAAAGGGAGTCTTGAAGACGCCGGCCAGGCCGGCGGCAGCGCCGCAAGCCAGCAGGGTGCGCCGCTCGGAAGGCGATGAGGGAATGAACTGACTGAGAATGGAGCCCAGCGCCGCCCCGGTCTGGATGATGGGACCCTCAGCCCCGAAGGGGCCGCCAGTGCCGACGGTGATGGCCGCGCTCAACGGCTTGAAAAAACCCACCCGCGGCTTGACGATGCTGCGGTTGGTCAGCACCACCGCCATGGCCTCAGGGATGCCGTCGCCCTTGATTTCCGGCGAAAAGTAGTTGACCAGCAGACCCACCAGCAGCCCGCCGGCGGCCGGCAGCAACAAAAACCACCAGTGAGACGGGGCCTGGTTGGGCGGCAGGTAAGCCGAGCTGAAGCGATGCCAGTAGAGGAGGTCGGTAATGAAATTGATGGTGCGCAGCAGCCCTTCCGCCACCAGGCCGCCGGCGATTCCTACTATGATACCCAGCGACGAGAGCACCAGCAGCCGGTCGCGCGAGCCGATGGATCGCTTTTCCCTCCCGTTATTTTCTGCCTTCACCTTTTTGCTCGACACTGATTGCCCTTGCTTCCTGGTCGCTTCTGTTCCTGGGCCCGCACGGCCCGCTGCGCGCTAATCCGCTGGGCAAGCCTGCTGCCGGTGACCGCCGACTGTAAGACGTTTCTCTGGCGGGGCTATCTCCGGCGCCGGCGCTTTTCCCCGTTCATAACTTGCTTGAGCGCGCGCAGCAGACTGGGACCGGCGTCGCGCAGCTCTTCCCGATGGTGAAGCGAAAGGTCGCGCAGGACCCGTTCTCCCTTGGAGGTCAGGGAAAGCAGGACCTCGCGCCGGTCAACGCCCCCACGGTGCCGCTTCACGAAACCGTGCGCCGCCAGCCGGTTCACCAGTTCCACCGTGCTGTGATGCTGGATCTGCAGCCGGTCGGCCATTTCCCCGATGCGCGGCCGCGCCTCCTTGGGCAGACCCTTCAGAGCCAGCATGAGCTGATGCTGGCGGGGCTCCAAGCCCGCGTTGCGCGCCACCTGTTCGCTGAAGCGGAGGAATCTGCGAATCTGGTAGCGTAATTCGGCCAGTGATTCATAGTCCTGTGTTTTGATGTCCATAGTCGTCCCACCGCTGCCTTGATTATATCGGATACGGTATCGTATCACGACATAAAAGACCTGCTATTTTCTGGTGGTCGTTGCACCAACGTCACCTCTATGTCGTAAGCCGAGCTTTGCCCCTCCCGCCCTGCCCCGCCGGACATCCACCCTTCACCCCAGGATTAGCTTTCGGGAAGGCGGGCCAGCATTTAGAATCCACTGTTCTTTACATACCGGAGGAGCCTGGCCTTGATCCCGCGTTATACCCGCGCCGAAATGGGGCGCATCTGGAGTGAGGAGAACCGCTTTCGCACCTGGCTGGCGGTGGAGGTGGCGGCCACAGAAACCCTGGCCGAGGCCGGACTGGTGCCCAAGGATGCCGCCCGCGCCATCCGGGAAAAGGCCGACTTCAGCCTGGAACGTATTCACGCCATCGAGGCCGAGGTCCGCCACGACGTCATCGCCTTCACAACCGCGGTGGCCGAAATCGTCGGTCCGGAAGCCCGCTGGTTCCATTACGGCCTTACCTCCAACGACGTGGTGGATACGGCCCAGGCTCTGCTCATCGGACAAGCCTCGCGCATCATCCTGCAGGACTTGCGCAACCTGATTGAGGTGCTGCAGCGCCGCGCCTTTGAGTTCAAGGACACGCCCATGGTCGGCCGCACCCACGGGGTGCACGCCGAGCCCATCACCTTCGGCCTCAAGCTGGCCAACTGGTACGACGAAGCGCAGCGCGACCTGGCACGTTTCCAGCGGGCGGCGGAGGAAATGCGCGTCGGCAAGTTTTCCGGCGCGGTGGGCAACTTCGCCCACCTCAGCCCGGAACTGGAGGAAAAAATCTGCGCCCGCCTGGGGCTGAAGGCCGCGCCCATCACTTCCCAGGTAATTCAGCGCGATCTGCACGCCAATTATGTGGCCACCCTGGCGGTGGTGGCCTGCACCCTGGACAAGATCGCCACCGAAATCCGCCATTTGCAGCGCACTGAGGTGCGGGAGGCCGAGGAATACTTCAGCGAAAAGCAGAAAGGCTCCTCCGCCATGCCCCATAAGCGCAACCCGGTGACCTGTGAGCAGATCAGCGGGTTGGCCCGCGTGGTTCGGGCCAACGCCCAGGCCGCCTTTGAGAACGTCGCCCTATGGCACGAGCGCGACATTTCCCACTCTTCGGTCGAGCGCATCATCCTGCCCGATTCCACCACCTTGCTGGATTACATGCTGGCCAAGACCACCAGCCTGGTGGACACCATGTTGGTTTATCCGGAACGCATGCTGCAGAACCTGGAGAGCTCAGGCGGGCTGGTATTCAGCGGACAGCTTCTGCTCGACCTGGTGGAGCACGGCGTCTCCCGCGAGGAGGCTTACCGCATGGTGCAGCGCCATGCCATGCGCGCCTGGCAGGAAGGCAGGAATTTCCGCGAACTGGTGCTGAAGGACAAGGAAATCACGAAGCGTGTGCCGCAGGCCCAGATTGAGCGCGCTTTTGACTTGAAGCGCCAGCTGCGCAATGTGGATAAGATTTTCGCCCGTGTCTTCCCTGAGTCTGTGTCCGGGCGCCCCAGCAAGCCACGGCGTAAATCAAAGAAGACGTAGCCCAAAGAAACATTGATGATTGAAGATTGACGAATAAAAACCCGTCAGAGGCTGAGCCTTTCAATCCTCATTCTTCCATCGTCAATCTTTTGCGGTGAACGGCTTCAGCACAGGTTGAGGGTCGCGGACTGGCTCATGGCCAGCAGCACCGTCTGGGCCAGGCGCTGCAACACGGCTACATCGCCTTCATCGAAGGCGAAAGCATCGCCCGAAAAAACTTCAATTACGCCTACGATATCGCGCTCGTACTGGATGGGCGCGGCCAGGATGGAGCGCACGCCAATGCGGCGGCAGGTTTCCGCGTCCACCCGGGGATCGGTCTCGCTGTTATCGCAGCGCAAAGCTTTGCCGCTGCGCAGGCACTCCCCGGTAAAGCCGGAGTTCACGTCAATCAGCGTGCCCAGAGGCGGGGCAATCAAGCCGGAGCGCGCGCGGCACACCATTTGCCCCTTCTGGGTCAGGGCGATGGCCGCACCCGCCGCCCGGGTGAGGGAACGAACCTTCTTGACGATAAGGCGCAGGGCCGCATCCAGGTCGGACCCCAGCGAGGCGAATTCGTATTGCGCGGTGGTGGATTCGGGCGCGCGCTGGGTGTTGGCCGGTTCGGGCTCCAGGCTGACGGCCAGGGGCTCGTGACCATCCGGGGCCCGGGTTGGCTTCTCCACCTGCTCCGCCACCGCCAGCTTGGGCGCGGTGCGGCTGGGAGCGCCGGCATTCACGGCCAGCCACTGATTGAGCCTGCGCCGCGGCTCCTCCGGCAATTCGGAAAAGCGCACTCCGGCCCGCCCAAAAGCGTCTGCCCAGGCGATGTAGCCGGTGGTTTCCAGGTTGGTGACCGGGTCGGGAAGGTTCAGGTGCAGGTTGATGGGCCGCGTCACTTTCTGCGGCGCCGCTGTCTGCATGGACATGCCCTGCTCGCTCAGGTCCAGCACCATGCCGCCGGTAACTCCATCGAAGCTGGCAAAAGCGGGTGAGTGCACGCGGTGGCGCATGCAGCGGCGGCGTTCCGGCGGCGCCTCAGCGCCCGCCTCAATTTTGCGGGTACGTCCCCAGGGAAGGTTCATGATTCGGCCAGAGCAAAATCACCAAGACTCCAGGATGAATCCGGCTGCGGCTCGCGCCGGGCCAGCCGTTCGCTTTCCGTACGCACAATGGCCAGCGCCAGGCCATGTTTGCCGCCGGGCTGCGGCACGTGGCGCACAGTCCGGCACTGGCACAGGAAGCGCACTCCCGGCGAACGCAGCGTGGCGGGAAACAGGAACACCAACTCCAGGAGCGAGTGCGGTGGAATCTCCCGGTTGCTCTCCAGGAAGACTCCGTCGGGACTGGCGTTCAGCACCGTCCCGCTAACCTCCCGCGGACCGTGCTCCCAGAACTTGATGGTCACCGGCTCGCGCAGATCGCAGCGCTGCATGCGGCGGCGCTCGGGTTGAGCTGCGAACATGGTTCTCCTCAAGACCCGCGGGGGAGTCCTGGGTCTTACCCAGATAATCGGTGGAAAAACGTAAGGCGGGAAGTAGTTCCGCAGGTTCCGGGGACGGCTTTAGGGTAGGTGACTCATCAGCCGCTTGCCGTCCAGCGGTGCCTGCAGACTACGGCAAATATCGGCAGACGCGCAAAACTTCCGCCGTCACCAGGTTCGGCCATAGCGCCCGGTCCCGCGAGCGGGCTACGGCGTGGCCTTGGGCAAACAGCTTATAGCGCTGGGGCTCTCGTTCTTGCTGGAATCGCTGTCGGTTACGACGTAACAGCGCGCGCCTGTGTCGGCATCTTGAACCACCAGAATGTCGTAGCGCCCGCCCAGATGGAGCTTTTCAATTCGGGAGAGCACATTCTGCTCACGGCTGGCCAGAAGGGGCAGGCACAGTAGAAGAAACATCAGGATCAGAAGGTTTTTCATGGGCGCTTATCTCCTGCGAAGAAATATTGCACCATTCGCGCAGGGAGCAAGACCGCGGTTGGTTACTGGTGTGGTGCGGGCTGAAGGAAGGAGCGGGACGCACTGGCGACAGACGGAGGACGCCGGCGCAACTGACAACCGACTGCTGGGAGCTAACAACTGGTTTTATGCTGAACGCCGCCGCCGCGTGGAACGGTGATGTTCGGCGCCACCGGTGACCTGGGTCTCTGACGCCCTCTGCGCTTCGGCAATCCGCGCCGCCGGCTTCTTCTTGCCCTCCATCTGCGCCAGGCTCTGCTTCAACGCCGCCATCAGGTCCACCACGGGCGCCATCTTGGCCGGCTTTTCTACCTCGGCCACTTCGCCGCCCTCCAACTTGGCCTCAATCAGCTTCTTCAGGTTGGCCTCGTAGGTGTCGTAATATTTCTTCGGGTCCCACTTGTCAGCCAGGGCTTCAATGAGTTGGTGGGCGACCTTAACTTCGGCTTCTTTCAGTTCCACGTCCGCCTTGCCGAATTCCTCCACCTGGCGAATTTCGTCGGAATAGTACATGGTGTGCAGCATCATCCCGCCTTCGTAAGGCCGCAGGAACACCGTGTACTCGCGATTGTGCATGGTGATTTTGGCGATGGCGACGTACCTGGTCTCCTCCAGCGCTTTGGTCAGCAGCGCGTAAGGGCGGCGGCCCGCTTCTTCCGCCACCAGGTAGTAGGAGGATTCGAAGTAAATGGGGTCCACCTCGTCGGACTTGACGAACTCCAGGATCTCCATGGTCTTGGCGGTTTTGGGTTCGATTTTCTTGATCTCATCCGGTTCGACGATCACGTATTCGCCTTTGCGGTACTCGTAGCCCTTGACGATCTCATTCCGCTCCAGCACTTTGCCATCGGCGGAGCAAGTGAGCTGCTGCTTCACCCGGGCGTGATCGTCGCGGTGCAGCATGTTGAAGGAGATGCCGCTGCTGCGGGCGCCGGAAAACAGCCGTACCGGCATGGAGATGAGACCAAAGGTCAAATAACCCGACCAAACCGAAGCCGCCATATCTTGCTCCCCATTGCCTGCGGATTGCAGGGGACAGCAGTTTACACTGCCCCACGGGCGAGGCAAATACTCGCTCGCAGGTGTCCTTCGAGGTGCGGGTGCCGTCCCCCAGAGGACTCTGATAGGATGCGCAGCGCCACCGGGCTTATGGCTGAGAGCCGGCATAAGCTTCCGGAGTGTTGAGGTATGTAGTTGATTGCAATCTGCTTAGTATTCGTCCGATGGCCTGAGCCCGGGGTTTTAGCCGCCCTGGAGCGGCATTTCTGGCCAGCCTTGGCGGTAACGGTAGTTTTTGGCGTGGTGGCCAGGCTGCTGCGGGCGGTGGACCTTTCCGGAGCCGTGGCGGGGGTAATCGTCACCTGGCTGTTGTACATTACCGCTGGCCCAGGGGCGTTCGCGGCGGTGGCAGCGGTATTTGTACTGGCCTTTATCACCACGCGCCTGGGCTACCGGCAGAAGCAGTTCCTGGGCACGGCAGAGCGCCGGGGAGGGCGTAGCGCTTCCCAGGTCCTGGCTAACCTGGGGACGGCTACGGCTTGCGGCGTGGCTTCAGTGCTGACCCGCCGGCCAGAACTGTGGCTGCTGGGAGTCTCGGCAGCGTTGGCGGAAGCGGCTGCGGATACGGTTTCCAGCGAATACGGGCAGGCTAGAGGAAGCCGCGCCTATCTGATTACCACCTGGGAGGTGGTGCCCGCCGGCACCGATGGCGGCGTCAGCCTGCCCGGCACCCTGGCCGGCATTGCGGCTTCGATTTTGCTGTCGCTGATTTGCGCCGCCGCCCACCTGGTGCCACGCCACTGGATAGCTGTAACTTTTGCCGCCGGCATATTGGGCATGTTGGCGGACAGTTACCTGGGTGCGTTGCTGGAGCGGCGGCGGCGCTTGAACAATGATCAGGTGAACTTCCTGAGCACCATCATTGCGGCGCTGCTGGCCGCGCTGCTGGTGCGTTTGCTGTAACCCATACGGCCTGCTTTGCCGCCATACAAATTACCACTCACAAATTATCGCAAGGTGAATTAAGCCGCAGGAGCATCCGTGCAGTCCGGCGCCATGGCAGGAAAGAACTATGGCAGGACGAAGGAAAAGGGGCTTCGCGTTCAGCTTGCAAACAGCATGACAGCGGAACAGAGTTTCTGTTCAGGCAACCCGAAGCATGAAAGCAGCAGGTGTTGCGCAAGTGGAACTCTGTTGACGGTCGCGAGCTGTTTTTGATTTACCCGTAAGTGCATGTCCCACTGTTCCTTGCCTCAGCTTCGATTGGGACGGCAAAATTAATCCAACTTGGCGATTTGGCTCGCATCTATTTTAAGAGCCGGTTCCCGCGG
>Ga0187825_10000085_pt1 | contig 15818 bp, 12 predicted proteins | sample NC_wetland_sal_i_11_FD_132421 | JGI IMG/M metagenome (GOLD analysis project Ga0187825, IMG submission 132421) | Wetland sediment microbial communities from Neuse River Estuary, North Carolina, USA - SourceSoil_5 | ecosystem: Environmental > Aquatic > Freshwater > Wetlands > Sediment | place... | reverse complement strand
TCGGAACCGCAGTCGATACATTTCAGTACCTTGTCCTGGAAGTCCATCCCTCACCCCATTCCCCGGTCGCGATCGACGGGAGGAAAGCTGTGCTTTCCGCACGCGCGATCTGCGCGCAGAGTCGTTACGCACCCCCCCTCAAATTTACCCTTGGATTCGGCCCACCTGCGGGTCACGCAGGGCACTACGAAAGAAAAAAAGAGATGCCGTTCTAATGACTGCCGGCATTTATTTTTACGAAACGGCGGGGGAAAAGAATGGGCCGCCGTCTGGGGGCAGCGACCCACGTTGTATCAATCTTGTTCTTTGCGTGCCTTTTTCCGGCTGCGTTTGCGAGCGAGAGCTTCCTTGACGCGCTTTTTCTCGCCGGGTTTCAGGTAAAAGGAGTGGCGCTTGACCTCCTTGATGACGTCTTCCTGTTGCACCTTACGCTTGAAACGACGCAGCGCATTCTCGAGGGATTCGCCCTCTTGAAGTCTGACTTCCGCCAACTAACTACACCCCCAAACTCGTCCCGTTTGGACTCGATAGTTATTGCAAGGTTCCGAAGGCAAGTCAAGGGGGAACGTCAAAGATATCGCCTAGGCACAGCAATGCACGTATCACGACGAGAAGGTCTCGGCGTTGTGCCGCGCACCGACACCAGACTAAAAGACCAGCTTCACGCCGAACTGAAGTTGCCGAGGCGCATAAGCGCTGGTGGCCTTCACCAGATTCGCGGGACGTTGATAGTAAGCGGGGAAGTATCTGATTCCAATCGCCTTATCTGCCTGCACGAAATCTGTTGCTGTTGTGTTAAAGCCGTCATCGGTAATGGTGACGCGGCGGTTGTCGCGGTTGAGAGCATTGAAGGCTTCGATTGCCAACTCGAGACGGTAGTGCGGACCAAGGTAGAGGCGGCGAGTCAATCGAAGGTCGGCAGTGGCGTAATCCGGGCCGAGGAACGCATTGCGCCCGTATCCAGGCAGTCGATCATTGGAACTATTACCGTCCTGATTGGGATCCCCAAAAACCTTGGCGTCCACAGGACGGCCGCTTCCGATCGTGAGGACGCCCGAGACCTTCCAATCGTTGAACGCTTTCGCAAGCCAGACGTGATCGCGGCCGAAGGGCTGGATGTCCTGAATGGCAGACAGCACAAACCGATGACGCTGATCGGTGACGCTTGAGCCGCGTTCCGATGACGTGGAATAGGAGTTCTGCACGGTGACGGGGCGGCCGGCAACGAGCGCGTCCTGGCCATCGTCGTAGGCGTGGGCATAGGTGTAGGCGAGGCGGAAGTAGAGTCCGTCTGTCATGCGCCGATGCAGGGAGATGGTGGCTCCGTGGTAGACACTGGAAGCGGCGCTGTCAAACTCATTGATGGCGCCAAGTTGGGGAATCGGCCGCGCCAGTGGATTGATGCACGGCGGGAAGGGACAGGTCATGGATCGGGTCATCTGCCAGGTGGAGAACGACGGGACGTCGTAGTAAGCCCCGAGAAAGTTCGTGCCAGTTTCGTCGTAGACCGGATAGGTGACAGTGACGGGCGCCGGAAGGTTCACGTCTCGAGCACGGATGAGGTTCTGCCCGTGCACATACATATAAGAAATCCCGCCAGCGAAGCGGTCGGCCAACTCGCGCTCGATGTTCACACTGGCCTGATGCACGCGCGGCGTGACGAAATTCGGTGCAAACGCCGCGACATCGGTACTGAGATAAGACGCAATGCTCGAGGGCGGCGCACAAAAGGCAGACCGGAGCGCGCAGGTGGCCAGGGGTGTTGGGAAAGTCGGAAAAACCTGGTGCTGATAGTAGTCCAGATTATCGAGGATGAGATTTGCGGAGGTGAGTCCGTTGTCGGTAGCGATGGCGGAGGTGTAGATCTGCGGAATGCGGGTGTAGAACAGGCCGTATCCGGCGCGGATCACGAGCGGACGATCGTGGCCGATGGAGTAGGCCAGACCGATACGGGGTGAAATGTTGCGGTCCTTGAAAGGAACTCTCCCCGACTGCGGCCACAGGGGACTGCTGAGGAGACCCTTCGTCGAGAAAGTCTGCAGGTCATAGCGGGCTCCGAGACTCAGGGCAAGCCGCCCGGTGACGCGAACGGTGTCCTGCAAGAATGCGGAGTATTCCTTGGTATCAGGGTTCGAGACTGCGTCGCCGAAGTTCTGGATGTAATACCGTGGGACCTGATGCGCATAAGAGCGCAAGGGTGTGAGCTTCAAGCCGTAACGCATGGGCTCAAAGGTCCAGGGATCAACTGGGATGCTGTCGTAGTAGTACTCTCCGCCGAACATCGATGGGAAGAAGTTGTAGATCCAGGAGACGAGGGCGTCACCGCCGAATTTCCACGAGTGCCGGCCCTGCTCGAAGCTCAGCGTTTCCGCTAAATGCAGTCGATGCTCCCGTGTTTCGCGCGGAAGAATAGTGGAGCGGCCAATGCCTTCCAGGACGTCTGTGATGTGAGTGCGGGGGTCGCTGGAATTGGCGGCCGAGGATTGCAGGTCGCGGGAAAACTGCGCTCGGAAATGGCTCACCAGGCGCGGAGAAAGACCACTGATGAGGGAAATGGACCCGGATTCGGTGGTGACCTCTTCCTCGCCATTATCGCTCAGGGCTGAGTTCGTGATGGGGCTGGCGGGGTCGAAGAAAACGTTGTTGCTTCCGTAATAGCGCGAGGTATTCAGACGTGCCGAGAGATGGTTGCGCGGTGTGAGTGTGGCGTCGAGTTTGAGGAATCCGGTGTTGCCGAGAAGTTCCGCGCGAAACGGACCTGCTAGCTGGTTGAGTTGGTTGGCTGCGGCAAAGACAAGGGTCTTGTCAAAGTCTTCGTAATCCCCGTGATTGAGCGGACCTACTCCAGCCTGCGGTACGAGAACGGATCCGCCGCTCACAAAGTTCACGACGGTGGGAACATGAAAGATGTGCTGGTCGTATCCAGCGAAGAAGAAGATTCGGTTGGAGCGAATGGGGCCACCAATCGTGCCTCCGAACTGTTGCTGGCGATCATTCGGCTTGAAGTCTAGGAAGGCGGGTTGTGCCCCGAATCTGCTGTCGCGCAGGAAGTAGAAGGCGGTGCCATGGACGTGGTTGCTTCCCGACTTGGTCACGACATTCACGACGGCACCGCCCGCACGCCCGAGTTCGGCTCCATAGGTATTGGAAGAAACGCGGAATTCCTGTACGACTTCGTTCGAGAGCTGATAAGGAGCGCGATAGCGACCGCGTGCCTGGGCGAAGAAGGCATTGTTATTGTCGGTGCCATCGACCAGGTAGCTGGATTGGTATCCGCGGATTCCTCCGAACGCGAGGTCGCCATTCGAAGCCGACGTGAGGCCGCGGGGGTCTTGCGTTACGCCCGGCGCGAGCAAGGAGAGATCGGTGAAGCGGCGGCCATTCAGAGGAAGATCGCCAATCGCCTTCTCGTCGACCACGGTGGAAACCGAACTGGGGACCGTTTCCACCAGCGGCGGCGCTCCGGAAACGGTAACGGTCTCACTTGCTCCGGCGAGGCTCAGGTGAAATTCAAGCTCGATATTGCTTCCCACCTCGACGCGAACCTGGGGGTACACCTGGGGCGACATCCCCTTGATTTCGGCACGCGCGGAGTATTCGCCCGGCGAAAGCAAATCGAGCGCAAAACGCCCGTCCGCGTCGCTGTTAGTGGAGCGAAGCGCGCCAGTGTTGTCACTAACCAGAGCCACGGTGGCGTTCGGAACTGGGCGGGCATCAGGGTCGAGAACCAGGCCGCGAACCGCCCCGGTTGAGGCGTCTTGTGAGTGCAGCATCGAGGCCGGGAAGCAGAGTGCAAGGACGATCGCTAGATTGAGAAGTCCACGAGTGTGTGGCATGAGTCCCACCTGGAGTGGAATGGGGCTCGGACAGGAAGGGGAAACAAGTGTAGTTGTATCAGGCGGGTTCGAATCGCCGATGTGTCAGAGAGCACAAATCAGGGTGTCATTGTTTGGGTTAGTACCAGAAGGGGAACGCGTGGCCTGCACTTCGAGGAAAGGTGTTTCTCAAGCCCGCCGCTTTAGACCACAGACGGAGCTCGGAATCCACCACACTCACCTTCCACCTCCTCAGCGATTGCCAGGACAAGTTCTTCCTCCCACGGGCGTCCCACAATTTGCACGCCGATTGGCAAACCATCCGTGCTTTGTCCGACGGGAACCACCGCTGCGGGATTACCCAGCACATTGAACCATTCCGTGTAGCTCCACGCGTCGAGATACTTCACGGTTTTGCCCTCGATCATCCATTGGCGTTCGCCATGCCTGAAGGCCGGGATCGCGGCTGCGGGACACAGGAGTATCGGACAGTCCTGCATTTGTGACAGGACTCGTGTGCGCAGTTGGTCGCGCTGTAGCCAGGTTTCCAGTAGAGAGTGTCCGGTGTGCGCGGGCTCGGCGGAGGCCCAACTAAGGAATTCTCTGAGAATCGGAGAAATGTCGTTCTCATGGCCGCTCGCCAGAGGGCCGAGAATCATGCCACCGGCGATTCCGAAGAACTGCCACCAAAGTTGTCGCGCCTGCTCAAGCCCTTCTGGCCGGAAGGGATCAACTTGCAGGCCTGCCCGGGCGAGGGCTTCGGCAGCCTTCTGGACGGCTATCCGTGTTTCTGGAGTCACGGGGGTACGGCCGTCGTCCTCGAAGTAGCCGATGCGAATCGTTTTGAGGTCCGCGCGATTGATGCGACGAACGGGAACAGGCGCCGAGCACGGATCGCCATCGTCGGCTCCGGCCATCACCTCAAACAGAATCTGCAGGTCGGGGATGGTGCGCGCCATGGGACCGACCACTCCCAGCAGCGCGAATGGCCCGGCGCCCACGGGGAAGTGTCCAGTGGCAGGGATGCGCCCGGGAGTGGGCTTGAGCCCGCAGATCCCAGTGAAGTGAGCCGGGACGCGAATGGAGCCGCCACCGTCGCTGCCAACTCCTCCCGCCGACATGCCCGAAGCAATGGCGGCGGATTCGCCACCGCTCGAGCCTCCCGCAGTGCGCGTCACATCCCAGGGATTGTTGGTTCGTCCATAAAGAAGATTGTCGGTTTCCCAAGCCATCAGGAGTTCGGGGGTGTTGGTGACGCCGAGCACGATGGCGCCGGCCTGACGAAGGCGAGAGACCAGCACCGCGTCTTTCGCGGCGATGGTGCCGGCGCGTAAGCGAGTGCCTGCTTCCCATGGCAGGCCGGTAGTCTCGACCGAACTCTTGATGCTGATGGGAACTCCGTGCAGCGGGCCGCGAAAATGGCCGGCCCCAGCTTCGGCTTCAAGGGTGCGGGCATCTCGCCGAGCGCGCTCTTCATCCAGAGCGATATAAGCATTCAGGCGGGAATTCAGCTTCTCGATACGCGCGAAATGGGAGTTAACAAGATCCACCGGAGAGATTTTCTTCTGACGGACGTGTGCTGCCATTTCAGAGGCAGAGAGGAATGTCAGGTCGTTCATGGGGATTGCCGGATGAAGGGCGAGTCTAGCACTTCAGACCGGGCATGGCAGGGCTACAGGGTCTTCAATCTTGAAGAGCCAGGAGCGTGCTTAGTGCGAGGGATGCGCAGCGCGCTGGGTCGTGCTGTGCCGGGATCCAACCCGGGCAATACCCTTCTTACGTTTATCCTTCTTGATCATCCATGACTTGAGTTGCCGGCGTGCGGCGGGCGTGAGCTCGCTGAAGAAGATGCCGGCGCGGCCATTGTCATCCGCCCAGGTGACTTCTCCCGTACCTTCGAGGGTGTAGTTGGTTCCGGGCAGGATGAAGCGCAAGGGCAACTCGAAAACCGGCAACGGCTCAGAGGCCTGGACGGACAGTCCTTCTTCGCTGATCTCGGTGACCAGCGCGGGCACAGGGCAGACATTGCCGAAGCGCAGGTAAACCAGCGATTCGGCTTTATGGCGCGGCGAGCGGCGGCGATCGGGCCGCATGAAGGCGCGGCCCGCCCGCAAGGATCGCAGGGTCGGCTCCCAATCCAGCGGTTTGTAGAGAACGAAATTGGCGCCCGCTTGGAACGCGCTGCCGACATCGGTCAGGGCATCGATCATGGCGAAAACTACGGGGCGGCGCTGCGCCGGGGCGAGTCGGGCCATGCGCGTCACCTGCGTTGCCCCCGGCAAATCGAAATCCACGATAAGTGCAGAATAATAGCCGAGGGCGAGAAGCTCCATGGCTTCTTCCTCGGAAACGCAGACCTCCTCTTCCACGCCGAGGTCGTCGAGCGCGCTGACCAGCATGCGCAGCGTCTCGTGTTCGCGGCACATCAGGAGTGCGTTGAGTTTCATGGCCGCAGCTTATGCCCGGCGGGTAGGTGGGTAAAGTAACGCTGGTAATCCGGAGTTCTTACCAAAGAGGAAAAAGCGGAGCTAACTAAGTTTCGACTAACTGCTCAAGAGCGGGCTTATTGAGAATGAGGAGTGTAGAGCCTCGCAACTGAGCCAGTTTCTTTTGCCGGAATTCGCTCAGAACCCGGGTGACGGTTTCCCGCGAGGTACCGACCAACTGAGCCATCTCCTCGTGCGTAAGAGAGACCTTGATACGGATGCCCTCTTTGGTGACCTCGCCATCGCTGGACCATTCCAGCAGCAGACGCGCCATTTTTTCTGACACCGAGTTCGACAGGCCGAGCGAGCGGATCATCTCATAAGCGCTCTGGCAGTTCTTGCTCAAATGCTCAGCGGCGTTCAGACAAGCGTCGACATGGTTCTGCAGGAAACGAAGGAAGTCGTCGCGCCGGATGAAATCCAGTTGGCAAGGCTGCAAGGTCTCAGCGGTGAGTTCGTAAGGCTTGCCGGAAACAGTCGCATGCAGCCCCAGAACCTGTCCCGTTTGGGCGATGCGCAGGATGAGGGTCTTGCCATCGCGCGAGGTGGTGGAGAGTTTCACGCGGCCACTGCAGATCAGATAAATGCCACGTGGCGCCTGTCCTTCGACGAAAAGAACCGCGCCTTGTGGGTAGGCGCTGGCGTATTTCACCTTCTCAAGTTCTTCCAGAGAGTTCTTGGGCAGATTGCAAAAATAACCTTCCTGCCGCAGCTTGCACAGCACGCAGTTTTCGGTGATCTGGATGCCGTAAGGAGTGCTCATAATCAGCTCACGATGCGGACTATAGCACCGAGGCGTCACTCCAAGTTGTGACATAGATCACACCAGTTCTGAGTGGAGAAGTTCGGAAGTCACGGGTGAAAGGCTGATCCTTAGTAACAGGCCCTGGCGGTCGCGCTTCTTCTGAAAGCAAGTAAAGCGTGAGATGTAGGGGGATGTTACGAAACGGCCCGGATCTCTTCCTGGTGGTAGAACTCGTCCATGGGATAGCCGCGATCTTCCCAGGCTTGCAGGCCCCCTGCCAACGGACGCACGTGGGAGATCCCAATCTTCTTGAGTTCCATCGCCACCTTGGCGCTGGTGGCTTCGCTCGGGCAGGTGCAATAAAGCACGACCTCGCGATCGCGCGGAATCTCGGCGTGGCGCAGGGGCAGTTCATCCGGCGAAATGCGAAGGGCGGTCGAGACCGTTCTGGGGTTCGTGATGAACTCGAGTGGGTGGCGCAAGTCGATCACGAAGGGTCGCTCGCCGCGATCGATGGCTATCTTCAGGTCCTCGACCGTGACGCGCGAGATCCACAAGGAGCGGATGAATCTGCGGCGCTGGATATATTTCCAGATCACATTCGCGATCAGGGCAAGCACGAGAGCTCCGAATAGCCAGCCAGCCGCTTGCTCAAGGAGAACGTCGATGGGAAGTTTCCGGGCTGGGACAAACCCGACCAGGGCGGACGCCACGACCCACACAGCCGTACCGAGAGCGTTCAAGAGCAGAAACCGCCTACGCGACATCTGTGCCATCCCGGCAAGCGGCGCGGCCAGCCGTCCGACCCCAGGCAAGAACTTGGAGTAAATCAGCGACCAGCTGGATTGCCGTGCAAAGGCATCTTCGGATTTGCGAACACAGGAGTCAGGCTCCAGCGAAATGCGGCACAGCAAGCGCAGAACCGAGGAACCGCGCCTTCGTCCCAATTCGTACCAGGCGGCGTCGCCGATTTCCGCGGCCAGAATGGCGACGGCCATCACTGCGAGCAGGTTCATGTCTCCCATGCCAGCGACCGCGCCGGCACCGATGATGATGGGCGTGACCAGCAGAGGCAGCCCGAGCCGCTCCAGCAGAGCTGCCAGGAACAGCCACAAATATCCGTGATGGAGGATGTCGCGCACGCTTTCTCGAAGCGGTTCTACTTCACTTTGCTCAAGTACTGATGAACCATCTGCACTGTGATCGAGCCTTCGCCGACCGCTGAGGCAACGCGCTTGATCGAAGAGTGCCGGGTATCGCCCGCCGCGAAAACGCCGGGAATCACGCTTTCGAAGAGGAATGGATCGCGTTCTTCCGCCCAGCCCTTCGGTCGGTCACCATCGCGAGGCAGCAGCGCGCCGGTAAGCAGATACCCGCGCTCGTCCATGGGCAGCAGTCCCCTTAGCCAGCCGGTGCAGGGCACAGCGCCAATAAAGATAAAGAGCGCGCTGGTTTGCGCGGTGCGGACCGATTCGCTGGCGTGATTGGCGATGGTGATGGACTCCAGATGGCCGTTGCCGTGCACCTCGACCACTTCCGCGTGGCTCTCGACCTTGATGTTGGGAACTTCCCGGATCTGGTCGATCAGATACTGCGACATGCTCTTTTCTAGAGAGTCTCCCCGAACCAACATGGTGACCGAACGCGCGAACTGTGCGAAGTACACCGCGGCCTGCCCGGCTGAGTTGGCGCCGCCGACAACGAAAACGTCTTCCCCGCTGCAGAGCTGCGCTTCGGCCATCGAAGCCCCGTAATAGACACCGGCCTCCTGCAGCCGCTCGATTCCAGGGATGTCCAGTTTTCTCCACGACAAGCCGCTGGCGATCAGCAGGGCATGGCAACTGATCTCGCTGCCGTCGCGCAGTTTGATAAAGCGGTAAGGACCGTCCACCCGGAGTCCGACTGCCTCTTGCGGCGAGAGGATCTCTGTTCCGAAGCGCTTGGCTTGGGTGAGCGCGCGGCGCGCGAGGTCTGCGCCCGTGAGTCCGGAGGGGAAGCCGAGATAGTTTTCGATGCGGGAACTCATGCCCGCCTGGCCACCGGGCGCCGAGCGCTCAACCAGCAGAGTTTTTAGCCCTTCGGAAGCCCCATAGACCGCGGCGGCCAAACCCGCCGGCCCTCCGCCGACGATGACAAAGTCGTAGAAGGTTGTTTCAGCTCGGGTGCGCAGTCCGATGCGGGCCGCCAGGTCGTCGACCTCGGGATTCGATAGAACTTCCCCGCCAGGCAGCACAACCAATGGCAACGAGGCAGACTTCAAATCCACGTTCGGAATGAGTTGCTGGACTTCCTTGTCGGGCGCGGCCAACTCCACGTCAGTCCATTGATACGGGACCTGATTCCGTCCCAGGAAGTCTTTCAATTGGTGGCTGGCTGGCGACCAGCGGGTACCGAGCACGCGTAGACCGCTGTAAGGAGTCTTGTATCCCGCTTGCCAATCCTCGAGCAGATCATCCAGCACCGGGTAGAGCTTTTCCTCCGGCGGATCCCAAGGTTTGAGCAGATAATAGTGGACCTTGGCGGTATTGATGGCAGCGATAGCAGCATTGGTGTCGGCGTATGCGGTCAGCAGGGCGCGCTTGGCTTGCGGGAAAAGCTGCATCGATTGACCAAGGACATCGAGGCCCGACATCTGGGGCATACGCTGGTCGGCGACCGTAAGGGCCAGGGTATCGCCACGCGTTTTGAGTTGTTGCAGCAGTTCCACGGCGCTGCTGCCCGAGTTCGCTCCCAGAACGCGATAGTCTCGACCGTATTTGCGGCGCAAGTCACGCTCCACGGCGCGGAGTACTTCAGGTTCGTCGTCAACGGTAAGGATTGCAGGCACTGCCATGAACTCGTCCCTTGACCTTTTATTCGAAGCGGGTGGTGGACCGCAGGAACTTCTCAGCCGCTCGGTGCTTTAGACGATCAAACCCGCTCCTGGGATTCGAATCTAGTTCGAGCCGTGCGTTTTGGACTTTTCTATCCTACGCGGAACGAGGATTTTGCGCATGGACGACCAAGTCGGAGCATCGGTTTCGATAGACTATGGCTCGCTTCATTTCTCGTAAGGAGGATGTTATGGCAGTGCAGCACCCCCCCCGCTTTCTGAAGATTGTGGATGATGCCAAGACTCGAGTTCGTGAGACTACGGTGGACGAAATTAAGGCGCGACTGGATCGCGGCGAGAAATTTTTGCTCGTGGATGTGAGAGAAGAGAGCGAATTCCAGAAAGACCATCTGCCCGGAGCCATTCACATGGGAAAGGGTGTGATTGAGCGCGATATCGAACAGAAAGTCCCCGATCTGAATACCCCACTCGTGCTGTATTGCGGAGGAGGTTTCCGGTCGGCCCTGGCAGCCGACAATCTCCAGAAGATGGGCTATACCGACGTGATCTCGATGGATGGCGGAGTACGCGAGTGGCGCGAGAAGCGGTATCCATTCGTTAAGGACTAGCCGTTTTCGTCCAACAAGCCCCGCTCTTCCGGGGTAAGGGGGCGCACTCTGCCCTTCGGGAGGTCTCCTAATTTCAGATCCCCGATCGCGATCCTTACCAGTCGCATAACCTCAATACCGGCCCCTTCCAACATTCGTCGAATATGCCGATTTTTTCCTTCGTCCAGGACGATCTCGATCCAGGAATTTGTTTTGCCGTGGCGCACGCTTGTGACGCGTTTTGCGGAGAGTAAAAGTCCGGACTCGGTCCTTACCCCTCGCATCAGGCGATGGAATAGGGAATCGTCGGCTTGGGCTCGAATCTGAACGTGATAATTCCTATCGAGATGACTTTCGGGGGCGAGCATTCGAGCACCCCATTCGGAATCGTTGGTAAACAAGAGCAAGCCCTCGCTGGCCTTGTCGAGCCGCCCGATCGGCGCCACCCATGGCAGGTCACGGGGCAGGAGGGAGTACACCGTTTCACGGCCCTTCTCATCGGCAGCGCTGGTTACCAGCCCGCGCGGTTTGTTCATCATGAGGTAGATCTTCTCGGCGCTGGGCACAGAAGCCTGGTCCACTTCAATGCGATCGCGTTCGAGATGAACGGGTGCCTCGGGGTCGCGGGCGACATTGCCATTCAGGCGGACCCGACCGTTGCGGATCAACTCGAAGCCCTGACTTCGGGAACAGTATCCGAGTTTCGAAAGCGCTCGCGCCAAGCCTATACGACGTGACGGCTCTGCGGCAGCGGCCATGCTGCCATCCTAACCCATTGAAAATCACCCGCTCGCAAGGGTACGACCAAAAGGAAACGGAGGTGCGGTTCGCGTCGTCTATAATGACGCTTCAACGTCATTCAACCTGTCAGCCTCTTTGTGAGTCTGCCAGTTGCTGTTCTTATGAAGCCACGGCCTAAATCCCCTTCCATCGCGTACTTTTCCATGGAGATCGCCCTCGATCCCAACATGCCCACCTACAGCGGCGGTCTGGGCATGCTGGCCGGCGATACTCTTCGTTCCGCTGCCGACTTGGGTGCACCCCTGGTCGCGGTCAGCCTGGTATACCGTAACGGCTACTTCCGGCAACACCTCGATGCTTCGGGGCAGCAAAGCGAGCAAGCCCAGCAGTGGGAACCCGAGCGGCTGTTGAAGGCGGTCGAGGGCCGGGTCAGCGTGGAAATTGAGGGCCGGCAGGTCTGGATCCGCGCCTGGGAATATGACGTGCTGGGAGTCGACGGCGATATCGTGCCCGTCTACCTGCTCGATGCCAATCTTCCCGAGAACTCTGAGGGCGATCGTCGACTCACTGAGTCCCTCTATGGTGGAGACGACTACTACCGGCTGGCGCAGGAGATCATCCTCGGCTTGGGCGGACTCAAACTGTTGCAGAAAATCGGGCACGACAAGATTCAGGCGTATCACATGAATGAGGGGCACTCGGCGCTGCTGGCACTCGGTCTGCTGGAACGACGCCTGGATCAGAGTTTCGCGCCTCGCGTAAAGCAATTGGACATCGACGGCATTCGACGCATGTGCATCTTCACCACCCACACGCCCGTGCCCGCCGGGCACGATCAGTTTCCGAAGCCGCTGGTAAGTCGAGTGCTGGGTGAAGAGCGCGTAAAGCTGCTAGAGGAGACGCAGGCTCTCCACCATGATGCGCTGAACATGACCTACCTGGCGCTGCGCTTCTCGGGTTATGTGAACGGTGTGGCCATGCGTCACGGAGAAGTGTCACGCGGCATGTTTCCCAACTACGCCATCAGCGCGATCACCAATGGGGTCCATGCCTTAACCTGGACATCGGCCGCCTTTCGCGAACTGTTCGATCATTACATCCCCGGTTGGCGCACTGATAACAACTATCTGCGATACGCCATCAGCATTCCGCTGGAAGACATTCGCGTGGCTCACGCCACGGCAAAAGAGGCGCTATTCGCGGAGGTTCGGCATCGGACGTCGGTGAACCTGGATCCGAAGGTATTCACCATCGGATTTGCGCGACGCGCCAGCACCTACAAGCGCGCAGATCTGCTGTTTCAGGACCGCGAGCGGCTGCGCAGAATTGCCACGGACGTCGGACCGATTCAGTTGGTTTATGCCGGCAAGGCCCACCCCCGCGACGATGGCGGTAAGAAGATCATCCGTCAGGTCTTTGAGGGAGCCGCGTCGCTCTCGGATGTGATTCGTTCGGTTTATGTCGAGAACTACGATATGAATTGGGGACGGCTGATCACCAGCGGCGTGGATGTCTGGCTCAATACCCCGATGCGCCCGCAGGAAGCCTCCGGAACCAGCGGTATGAAGGCGGCTCTGAACGGGGTTCCGAGCTTCAGCGTGATCGATGGCTGGTGGGCTGAAGGCTGGATCGAGGCCGTCACGGGATGGGCGATCGGCAATACCGACATCATCGAGGATCCGGCATCGGAAGTGGCGACCCTCTACGACAAGCTCGAACGCCAGATCCTGCCGATGTTTTACGGCACGCCGAACCGTTATACCGAGGTCATGCGATCCGCGATCGCGCTGAATGGATCGTTCTTCAATACCCAGCGCATGGTGCAACAGTACCTGGCGAATGCGTACATGCTGCGCGAGGTCGCGCCGGCAAATCCCTTACCCAAGCAGGCGGTCCCGGCGACGGCAAGCGAGTAACTTTACCCCTGAAGATTCCCGCCTCCCTGTCGCTTTAGGCAAAAAAAAGCTTTTAACCGCGAAGGGCGTTAAGGTGTCGCAAAGATCGCGCAGGAAGCAACTTGTCTGCCTTGAAAGAGCTTGCCCGGGTTGGCTTGCTTGGCGTGCTTCGCGGATTTTCTTTGCGGCCTTAGCGGTTAAGAGCTTTCTTCAACCACGCGGCCAGGTTTGCTCGTTCCACCGATGTCTGCTCCCCAGTCTGCTGATTCTTGAGAGTGAAGATGTCGGACTTCACTTCATTTTCTCCAGCGATTAGCACATACTGCGCGCCGAGCTTACCCGCCGCGTCGAATGATTTTTTCAGGCGGAAGGTTTCGTCTCCCAGTTCGACGACCAGATTTTCTGCTCTCAGCTCACGTGCCAGCCGGGCGGCTTCGCGGTTCATGCCTCCGCCCAGCGGGGCGATGTAGACGTCGGGTCTCAGCACCGGGACTGGCGCGGATTCCGCCAGCGACATCACCAGCCTGTCTTCGCCGATGGCGAACCCGATGCCGGGCGCAGCCGGTCCACCTAAAGCTTCCGACAAGCCGTCGTAGCGCCCTCCGCCCAGGATCGCATTCTGAGCGCCCAGCGCGCCGTGCGTGAACTCGAACGCGGTGCGGGTGTAGTAGTCGAGGCCCCGCACCAGGCGATCATTCAGCGTGAAGGCCACACCCACCGAGGTGAGAATGGATTGCACTTCTTCGAAGTGTTTGCGGCACCCTTCGTCCAGAAATTGGCTAATCCGGGGAAGCTTTTCGATGTTCGGCTGGTCCTCGGGAACTTTGCAATCGAACACCCGCAACGGATTGGTCACGGCGCGGCGCTGGCAATCGACACACATCTGCGCAGCCACGGGCGCGAGCGCCGCTTTGAGGGCTTCGTTGAACCGTGCGCGGTCGGCGGGACAGCCGACCGAGTTGAGTTGCAGCGTCCAGTTCTTGATCCCGAGGCGATCGAGCAGGGTCGCGAGCATTTCGAGAATCTCGGCGTCCCGCGCAGGCGACTCACTACCGGCGGTCGATGGACCGATCGCTTCGGCTCCGATCTGGTAGAACTGCCGGTAGCGTCCTTTCTGCGGACGCTCGCGGCGGAACTGCGGGCCGATGTAGTAGAGCTTGTTGAGGCCACGGTCCCAAAGCTTGTGCTCGATGTAGGCGCGCACCACACCCGCTGTGTTTTCCGGGCGGAGCGTGAGCGATTGCCCTTTATCCGATTCCGCACGGCCGCGATCTTCCCAGGTGTACATCTCCTTGGAGACGATATCCGTCTCCTCTCCGACCCCGCGGGCGAACAGTTCCGTCGACTCGAAAATTGGCGTGCGGATTTCCTGGAAGTTGTAGGCGCGCATCACCTCGCGCACTTTTGCCTCGACGAAGTTCCACAGCCCCGTCTCCGGAGGCAGAAGGTCTCTCGTTCCTCGAACCGCTTTGATCAAACTTTGTATTTCCTTTCCAACTCTCTATTTTCCATTCCAAATGTTCCCGGAGGGACCCCTGACAATAGCCCGCCGCTTTAGCGGCGGGTAACCGCGTTTTCTTGAGTCCGTGCCGGAGGCACGGCTGAAATTACGGCATGCCGGCTCAGGCGTCCCTGCGGGACGCGACCCGCGAGGCGATCTGCCTTAACGGCGAACACCCGGAAAGACGCTAATGCTTAAACCCCCGTGTGACATCTACCCCTGTCGCAGATACTCATCCTTATATCCCAGATAATTCCTCGCGTAGCGCAGGATCGTCTCCTGATCTTCGGGTCCAAGCTTCCGTCGAAATTTCCCGGGCGACCCCATCCAGAGCGATTCCGGCTCGACGATGGTCTTCTCCGGGATCAGCGTGCCCGCGGCGATGATCGACCCCGCGCCAATGCGCGCTCCATTCAGGATGATGCAGCCCATGCCGATCAGGCAGCGGTCTTCGATCACGCATCCGTGCAGCGTAACCGAATGGCCGACCGTGACGTACTCGCCCACATAGACGCCGTACTGCTGCTTCATGCCGTGCAGCACGGAGCAGTCCTGCACGTTGGAATGGGCGCCGATGCGGATCTCATGCACGTCGCCGCGCAGCACCGCGTTCATCCATACGCTGGCGTGCTCGCCCAGGACCACGTCGCCGATAATCTGCGCCGAAGTGTCAACGTAGCACGACGCCGGAATCGTCGGATTCTTTCCCTTGAACGAACGAATCACGTGCGCCTCAGTGAGCGTATCCACGCAGCTCGAAGTTATTGAACATAACACGTGCGTTGGGAAGGGCGCGAGTTAGGACATTTTGCTGGTTGCGGGCACTCAGCATTCAGCAGTTCGCATTCAGCCATTTCGGCTCCTTGCGGATCGTTTAGAAAACCCGTACGGGCTGAATGTCGAGTGCTAGAAGCCATCTCATAAGGGATTGTGGGGAAGGGCACGACTTCAGTCGTGCCGACCACGCCGCAAAAGACGCGGGCTTTAGCCGCTGAGGTCTTGCGGCTTCGGTCATTGCAGAAATGTATGAGATCGCTTGCGACTGCTGATGGGTTGAGTGACGCTGTTTGCTTTGTCCTATTTCTGCGGAGCCGGCGGCTGCGCGTACTGATACGAGTACGCCCCCTCTTCATTCCCCGACACGTGCCGCGTGTTGTACTCGAGCCGATAGTCGAGGTGTTCGCGGTCGGTGGGGTAGGCGCCTTTGTACGGATA
>Ga0187825_10000084_pt1 | contig 15883 bp, 10 predicted proteins | sample NC_wetland_sal_i_11_FD_132421 | JGI IMG/M metagenome (GOLD analysis project Ga0187825, IMG submission 132421) | Wetland sediment microbial communities from Neuse River Estuary, North Carolina, USA - SourceSoil_5 | ecosystem: Environmental > Aquatic > Freshwater > Wetlands > Sediment | place... | reverse complement strand
CTGCTATATAGCATATCTCCGATCCGATTTGTGGTGCGGGGTGCACTGCAACTTCTGCGTGGGAGGTTCTGTGATGAAGCGAAATTGGCTGGGCGGAGTTCTCTGCATAGCTCTGGCTGCGCAAGTTTGCTGGCTGACGCCGGCCTGGACTCAGGAAGTAACCGCCGCAATCGTGGGCACCGTAACCGACCCCAGCGGCGCACCCATCAACGGCGCTAACGTAACCGCAACCGACACCGAGCGGGGCACCATCTGGAATGCCAAAACCAACGATTCGGGCGCATACAACATCCTGCGCGTCCCGGTCGGCAATTACCGCGTGAAGGTTGAGATGCAGGGCTTCGCCATCTCCGACGTTCCGCCCTTCACTCTCGTGCTAAACCAGACCGCCCGCCTCGATGTACAGATGAAGGTGGGCGCGGTTTCGGAGACGGTCGAGGTGACCGGCGCGACGCCGCTGCTGCAGACGCAATCGACCGAAGTCAGCACGCTGATTGATGCGAACACCGCAGTCTCTCTGCCGCTCGCCTCCCGGAACTACCTCCAACTCACCTTGCTTGTACCGGGTGCTACCAACCCGAACCCGTCGACGCTGTACGAGAACCAGAACATGACCGGGGCCGGCCGCCCACAAATCAACGGCAACCGCGAGCAGTCGAACGAGGTCCTTCTGGATGGCTTGGTGAATACGGAAGACACCAACAACGAAGTTGGATACCAACCTGCCCCCGACGCTATTCAGGAGTTCAATGTCATAACGCAGAATGCCTCTGCGGAATTCGGCAACTATCAAGGCGGCATCATTAACGCCACCATCAAGTCTGGAACTAACAACTTTCACGGAAACATCTACGAGTTCTTCCGCAACGACAAACTGAACGCCAACACCTGGTCTGCCGGCCTTGCCGCAGGAGGCCCCGGCACACCCAATGGTCTCTCGAAACCAAAGCTGCGCTGGAATGAGTATGGTGGAACGTTTGGTGGGCCGATCATTAAGAACAAACTCTTTTTCTTTGTGGACTACGAGGGCGGGCGGTTCGACCATCCCGCTTCGCAGCAGTCGTACACATTGTTCACCCCCAAGGAAGTGGCGGGCAATTTCGGGCAGCTCTGCACGGAACCGGGCGGAACATTCTCCGGTGGAATTTGTACCGGTGGCACACAGCTAGTATTTCCCAGTGGGCCGAATGCAGGCCAACCGATTCCCAACAATGATCTAGCAGCGGCGGGGTTGACCATCAATACCGTCGCCAATGGGCTCTTCAACCTGCCTGCCTATACCGCGGCATTAGCGCACACCAACCCTGATGTCGCCACCGGGGCGAACTTTTTCGCTCCCGGATATAGTTACCTCAACAACGATCAGGGGGATGTCAAGATCGACTGGAACGCCAGCAATGCCGATCATCTCTTCTTCCGCTACTCGCAGGCGCACATCAAGAACCCGAGCGTCAATGTTTTCACGCTGGGTAACCCGGGCTTGGCGATCGACGAGCCGTTGAAGAATATCGTCGCCGATTGGACGCATACCTTCAGCCCTAACCTGTTGAACGAAGCACGTTTCGGCATTAGTGTCGTGAAGTACGATCAGACCTCCAACGTCGGCGGTCTGGGCAATCTCGCTCAGCAGATCGGGATCAACGGAGGGAACCAATTTTCACCGGGATTGCCGCAAATCAACATCGGCAATATCACCTTCGGCAATAACAACCTCTTGCAGAACTTCGGCACGGGCACCGGCCAAATCGGCGACAACTTGGTTATCACCCACGGACGCCACACCATCAAAACCGGATTTCAGTACTGGCGGCAACGGCAGAACTACAGCTACCCCGGGAACAACGGGGTTCTCGGTACCTTCAACATCGGCCAAGTTACGGGTGCGCCCCAGGCGGACTTCTGGCTTGGTCTGGTTTCGAGCGGCGGTCGCGATGCAGGCGCAGCCCGATTCGGCCTCCGCGGCTACACCTTCGGCGTATTTGCGCAGGATGACTGGCGCATCACAAGCACTCTCACGCTGAACCTGGGCTTACGTTTCGAAGATCACAGCCCTCTGCACGAAATCCAGAATCGCGAGATCAATTTCGGTCTCTACAGCGGACAACTTTTCGTTGCACATAGCGGTCAAGCTCTCTACCAGAACTATCTGGGCATCGGCGACTGGCTGCCGCGCTTTGGCTTTGCCTGGTCTCCGTCGCACTTCGCCGGGAAAGCAGTGGTCCGTGGCGGCTACGGTATTTCTTCCTATATGGAGGGAGGCGGCGCGAATCAGCGACTGACCGGAGATTGGCCGTTCACGCAGGCCAGTTCAGGAACGCTGCCCACCATCGACCAGGGATTCGCCGCAGCGCCCCCGGTTTGCCCTGTGCCCCTTACGATCACTTGTTTCACGGGAGCGCGCATCAAGGTCTTCGACCAGCACCTGCGTCCCGCGCGGACACAGCAGTGGAATCTGGCCTTTCAGTACCAGCTCAGCCCCAATACCACGGTGCAGCTCGGATACGTCGGCCAGCATGGTACCAACCTTTACAACTTCGAGACCCTTCAACAAAACCAGCTACTGCTTCCCAACGGCAAGATTGCGAAACCCGGCCAAGTCGGGACCGTGGGCAGCGATCGCTACGTGGGCAACAATGTGGTGAACAGCGGCTACATCGGCGGCACCACCTCCAACTCAGATAGTTCCTACAACTCCCTGCAGGCAGTTCTAAAGAAGGCGATGTCCAACGGCTTGGATGCGCAAGTGGCTTACACCTACTCGCGCTGCCTCACTAATTCGCCAGGCTTCTTCGGAACGGGAACCTGGGGTGGAACCAGCGGCTCGCAGACCTCGATGGGGCTGCCCGGTTGGCAAAATATCTACGACCCCCGGTCCGACTGGGGACCCTGCTACTACGATGAGACGCACATTCTTTCCAACTACGTCACCTATCAACTGCCTTTTGGACGCGGCAAGAAGTTCGGCAGCAACATGAACCCGGTTGTCAACGCCGTAGCTGGTAATTGGGAAGTGGGAGGAATCATTACCTGGCACACGGGCAACGCCGTGACCCCCACCATCGGTTTCCAGGATCCCTCTGGAACCAGCGGCGCCGGTGGACTGTTCGCGAGTGAAAGGCCGAATTGCAGCGCAGCTCCCAGGTACCTAAAGCAAAAGGTAAATACACCGGGCGCTGGATACATTCAGTGGTGGGATCCAAGCACTTTCAGCTTGCCCGCGACCAACACGTTCGGAACCTGCGGTTCTGGCGTTCTGCGTGGACCTCGGTTCTCCGAAACCGACCTGAGCCTGCACAAAGACTTCCTCTTTACGGAAACGAAGAGGTTAGAATTCCGGACGGAGTTCATCAACCTGTTCAATCACCCAATTTTGAATTTCCCAGGTGGTATTGCGTCATTCCAACTGGGCAGTGGAACTTTCGGGCAGGTCAGTTCTTCTCAAGGCGAGCGTCAGATCCAACTGGCGCTTAAGTTCTACTTCTAACGCATGTATCATGGGGCAAGCGTCCCGAGACGCTTGCCCTTCTCTATGTTCATCACTCCTGGTGCGGCCTGCGCTGTTTTGTGCTTGAGCGCGCTGGCGTCGGCGCAAGTCCCGAAGCAGACTCCGGCCGAGCCGCCTAGCGCGAAGCACGCATTGGAACTCGCCAAGTCCGGCCATTGCCGCGAGGCTCTTCCACTCCTCAAAAAGAGCGCTGCCGCCAATGCTAACAAGGACATTAAGCGCGAAGTCGGCTTCGCCGGCGTGCGCTGCGCTATGTTTGTGAACCAGGCCGATACAGCCATCGACTTTCTGCGTGTCCTGAATAGCGAATTCCCTCACGATCCGGATGTTCTCTATCTTTCGGTACACACCTACTCTGACCTTTCCACGCGCGCATCCGCCGAGTTGGCCGATAGTGCGGGCAACTCCTATCAGGCGCAGCAGTTGAATGCCGAGGCCCTTGAAATCCAGGGCAAGTGGGACGATGCTGCCAAGGTTTACCGCGCCATCCTGCAGCAGAACCCAAGTCTGCCCGGAATTCACTACCGCCTCGGCCGTGTCCTGGTTTCCAAGCCCGGCTTCGGCGCTGCGGAGGCTGAACAGGCGAAGCAGGAGTTCGAAAAAGAGCTGGAGATCGATCCTAACAATGCAGGCGCCGAGTTCGTGTTGGGAGAGATGGCCAAGCAGAATCAGCAATGGGAAGAAGCTTTGCATCACTTCTCACAAGCCGCCAAAATTGATGCTGGTTTCGGCGATGCTTTCGTGGGATGGGGTGGGGCGCTCGTGTCGCTGAAGAAGTTCTCGGAGGCGATTGCTCCGCTGGAGACCGCCGTGAAGTTGCAGTCCGCGAACCCAGCGGCGCACTACCTGCTCGCCATCGCGTATGCCCGCTCGGGCCGCAAAGAAGAAGGCGACCGCGAATTTGAAATCCAGCGCCGACTGACCCAGAAAGGTGCAGCCGGCGAGGCTCCCGCGGAGTCGCAAGCGAGTCCGAATTAGCAAGCTTGAGTTATTTTCCCGGAAGGGACACATCATCCGCAGTGAAGAGCCTTACATTCACCACAGGCCCCTACTGCTTTAGCCGGCGTAATTTCTTGTCCGGTCTGGCGAGTTCCTTTGCGGTTCCTCTGCTATCGCCCCTCACCCGCGCCATCGGTCCCCCGGTGTACCCATTTGAAGAGGTGTCCGCTTCCGCAAGCGGCATCACCTGGACCCACACCAACGGCAAGTCCGTCAACAAGTACCTGCCCGAAACCACCGGAGCTGGATGCGCTTTTCTCGACTATGACGGCGACGGCTGGATGGACATCTACCTCGTGAACAGCGGCAAGTGCGATTTTTTCGACCCGAATCCGCCGCTGCGCAATGCCCTCTACCGTAACAACCGCAATGGGACCTTCACCGACGTGACGGCGAAAGCGGGAGTGGGCGTGGGAGGCTTCGGTCAGGGCGTGGCGGTCGGAGACTACGATGGTGACGGCTTGCCCGATCTCTATATCACGCAGTATGGGAACAACATCCTTTACCACAACAATGGTGATGGCACGTTTACCGATGTGACTCAAAAAGCAGGCGTCGCGGCGCCGGGCTGGTCCTCGAGCGCTGTCTGGTTCGACTATGACAACGACGGCCGCCTCGATTTGTTCGTATGCCGTTTCGTGGACTTCGATAAGTCGAAAAATTTGCCTTGCGAAGCCGACAACAAGCCGGGATACTGCATCCCCCGGCTCTACAAGCCTATGGCGAGCTGGCTTTTCCACAACAATGGGGATGGCACATTCACCGACGTCAGCAAGTCTTCCGGGATTGGAAATTACCTGGGGAAGGCTTGGGGCGTTGTCGCGACCGACATCAACAACGACGGCCGCATGGATCTCTTCGTCGCGAACGATACGACCCAGAACTTCCTGTTCCTTAACAGAGGCAACGGCCACTTCGACGAGGTGGGGACAGTAGCCGGTGTCGCCTACAGCGAAGCCGGGCGCCCACGTTCCGGTATGGGAGTCGATTCGGCCGACTACAACGAAGACGGATGGATGGACCTGTTCGTCGCCAACATCGATCATGAGATGTACTCGCTCTACCAGAACAACCACGACGAGAGTTTCGACGATCAGGCAGGCTCAAACGGCATCGCTTCCGCCACACGGTTGATGAGCGGCTGGGGATTGAAATTCTTTGATTTCGACAATGACGGCAATCTGGATCTGTTCCTCTCGAATGGAAATCCCGATGACCTCATCCAGGTCTACCACAAGGATGTCGGCTACGAAGAACCGCTTCTGCTGTTCCGAAACAATGGGAAAAACTTTCAAAACATCAGCGAAACCAGCGGTCCACTGTTCGCCAGGAATCTTTCCGCGCGCGGACTCGCCGTAGGCGACTTTGACAACGATGGCTCGGTCGATGTCCTCATCACAGTGAATGGTGGGGCGCCGCTTCTCCTCCGCAACAACGCCGGGAAGCAGAATAACTGGCTGGGACTAAGCCTGTCGGGCACCAAGTCGAATCCCGATGCTGTGGGGGCGCGGGTTACCTACCAAGCCGGGGACCTGCGAAGAAATCGAATGAAAACCGGGGGCGGAAGCTTCCTCTCCTCCCACGATCCCCGCATCGTACTAGGGCTCGGGCAAAGGACCAAGGTGGATTGGCTTGAAGTCAAGTGGCCAAATGGAACCGTCCAGCGGTTCACGAATCTTCCGATCAATCGATACATCCGAATTGTCGAGGGGCGCGACCAATGGCAGTGATGGCCGCGGCTGGCTGCGAATGAAGGGCATCTGGATTACCGGCGTGCTCGTCCTGTTCACCCTGCGTGTCTCAGCTCAGATTGCTTCAAGGTGCCCGGCGCCGCCGGACCGGACAGAACCGATCACCCCGAAATCAGCCCCCGCCCGCGATGCGTACGTCGGAGATGACGTTTGCACCTCCTGCCATCAACAGCAATCGTCTTCGTACCAGCAAACGGCCCATCGCAGGACTTCGCAGCTGCCAGATAAGAGCTCCGTACTGGGTGCTTTCGGCAAGGGCGAAAACTCTTTCACGACCTCGAACCCCGAACTTGTCTTCCGCATGGACGAAAAATCTGACGGCTTATTCCAGACAGCCATCGAGGGGATCGCTCCGTATACGACTGAACGTACCGAGCGTCTGGATTTTGTTGTCGGTTCAGGTGGCAAAGGTCAAACGTACTTATTTTGGAAGGGGGAGCGGCTGTTCCAATTGCCGATTTCCTTCTGGCGTGAGCTGGGCTGGGTAAATAGCCCGGGCTACCGGGATGGTGTTGCCTACTTTGATCGCCCCATTCTGCCTCGCTGTTTAGAATGTCACGCAACCTATTTCGAGACCTTGGCAGTACCAAACCGCTATCGCAAAACCGGCTTCGTCCTTGGTATCTCGTGCGAAAAGTGCCACGGCCCAGGACGGGAGCACGCCACTTGGGAAAAGTCGCAGTCTACGCGTTCGCCAAAATCCGGGATCCTCAACCCCGCTCGCTTCCCCCGCGATCGGCAGATGGATCTCTGCGCCTGGTGCCATGCGGGTCACGGCACTCCAACGGCAGCAACATTTTCCTATATCCCGGGACAGAGACTTGCGGATTATGTCGAGTTGCCCAAGATCGATCCCGAAGCTGAACTCGACGTCCATGGCAGCCAGGTAGAACTACTGGAGAGAAGCCGCTGCTTTCAATCGTCGGAAATGACCTGCCTAACGTGCCATGATGTGCATACAACGCAGCATGGCCCGGATCATTTCTCGAAGATCTGCCTGAACTGCCACAAGCCGGAAGCTTTTTCCAAGGCAGGGCACCCGGCAGGGAACAACTGCATCGATTGCCACATGCCCCGGCAGCAGACCAACCTGATTGTCTTCGCGTTAAAAGGAAAGAGCGCACGCCCTGAGGTGCGCTCGCACTGGATCAGAATTTATGAAGCGGATAAGCCCGGTCAGTCGAAGATGGATCCATCGGCGCCGCCACTGGGCTACGGCGTCAGTCTCCCCGTGACCAGGTAATTCTGCGACGGCACCCCGAACGCGTCGGCCACGCGGTTGAAGAACGCGAACATCGCGGTGACGTAAACCGCCTCCGCGATCTGCTCTTCACTCCAGCCGGCGTTCCGTAACTTCTGAACGTCCTCGGCCGTAGTTCGGCTGGCGCAATTGGTGACGAGTTCGACGTAGTCGAGCAGAGCCCGCTCCGCTGCCGTCAACCCGGCCTCGTCCAGCTTGCCTTCCAGAATCGCCGCCACACATTGTTCCGTCGCTCCCTGAACCCGCAGGAAGTAGGCATGACTGTCCAGTCAATATGGACACCGGTTCAGGTAAGACACATAACTGGCGATCATCTCTTTGTGGCGCCGCTGCAGGTGGCCCTCGGAGAAGTGGACCGTGTTCGAGAACTCCACCACCTGGCGCAGAAAGTCCGGCCGTGCCCCGAAGCACTTGATGATTCCCGGAACCTGCGTCCGGCCCGAACCCGCGCGCCAGAAATCGTAAGCCGCCGCCGTGTCGCCGGTCGCCTCGGCATCCTCGATGATGCCAATCTTGGTGCGACCAGATCCGTGCTCGCCTTCAGCCGAAATTGGCGCTTTCCTTGTGGTGTCTTCCATGACCTGATCGTACCTCGCCCTGGTCAGAACAGAAACTTCAGCGCCACCTGGATGACGCGCGGGCCCAGGTCAGAATGGATTTGCGTAAACGCCTTCGAGCTGACATCGCTGTTCGGCAATAGCAGGTTGGTGTGATTGAGGAAATTAAAAAGCTCGCCACGAAACTGGAGTTCTTTCCCCTCCTGCACGCGAATGTTCTTCACCGCGGCAAAGTCCCAGTTTGCAAGTCCCGGTCCCTGCACGACATTGCGTCCTTCGTTGCCAAACTGCTGAACCGGTGAATTTGGATCGATCGTCAGAGCCTGGAACGCACACGGATTCATCCACGAACCCGGAACACGAGTGCGATCGGCCGCACGCCCGCCCTGAGAAATCGTGGCGCCGCAATGCGGGTCGCTATTCGACGGAACCGGACCCGCCCGGAACGGATCCGCGATCAGATCGGGGCGATTGCTGGAAAAACCGGAAATCTCCGGAGCCTGTCCCTGCAGCGAGACGTCATTCGAATCAAACACCGTGAATGGTGTTCCGCTTTGTACGGTCACGATCCCATTGAATTGCCAGTTTCCCAGCACATGCTGATACCAGGTGTGTGCCTGGCGCCAGAAAGGAACGCTCCACTGATAGCTGAGCACCAGGCGATGACGCGAGTCGAACATGGAACGTCCGCGCTCGGCAGCCAGGTCGAACGGATTCTGCGCCAGATCATTTTCTCCCGCAGTTTGCTGCGAGGCGGAACCGGTGATGTTGAACGACGACACATCATCGATCGATTTCGAGAATGTGTAGGAAGCCAGGAACGAGATTCCGTGCCCGAAGCGCTTGCGCAAACTCGCCTCGAGCGCGTTGTAGTTCGAGTTCGCGATTCCGGCAATCTCACCCACCGAAGCGTAATTGCAGTTGTCCGGTTGAGCCAGCGTGCAACCGGAATACAAGCGGCGCTGATTCACATTGTCTTCCGTCGACTGCCCCGGATAGTAGATCGTCGGATTGCCTTCGATCAGGCGGGGCAAGTGGACCCCGTTGGTCCCGACGTATCCCACCTGGAGCAGCCAGTCGTTGCCGAAGGATTGTTGCACGTTCAAGTTCCAATCCTGCGCATAGGGGAGCCTCAGATTCGGCGCGACCACCAGCAAGGTCATGGGCTTGGAGAAGGAACCGTCGAACGGAGTCTGTCCGGCGAAAGGATTCGCGAAGTTCACCGGAAACCCAGCCTGCGGTGTCGCCAGGTACGGAGGCGCGCTGATCGGGTCCTGTAACGGACCGCCTTGGCCGTTGTAGAACGGCTCATAGAAGATTCCATAAGCAGCGCTCACCAGCCATCTGCCGTCTCCGTTGGGATCGTAGGCAAGGCCGACGCGCGGCGCGAATGCTTTTTTCTCCGTCGGGATCAGGCCCGCGGGCACCCCCGGATCGCCCGGGTAAAGCAGTCCTGCGGGTGCGCTCGGCAGAACCTTGGACTGTGCTCCGGGCACAAACAGATTCTGCAGATTGTGGGCCTCCGTGTAGGGGAATGGCAAGTCATAGCGAAGGCCCAGATTCAGGGCCACGCGAGAACTCAGCTTGTAAGTATCCTGCGCATAGAGATTCAGGGCCTTCCCACGAATGTGCCGGCTGAAATTTCCGCCGCCCTGCAGGAAGACCACGGGTTGACCTTCCAGGAAGCTGGCAACCCCACTTACGAATGAAGGAAATGGTGCGAATACGAAAAATCCGTTGCTGGCGATGCCCTGCAATGCGTTGATCTGGTCACGACGAAATCCACCGCCGAATTTCAACTCGTGTCCTCCATGATTCCAACTCAAAGATCCAGAGACATCGTAGGTGTTTTGAAAGGTGTTTCGCGGTCCTGTGATGGGATCGCCAACCGAACCCACGCCCGTAACTTGAACGAATGGCACCCCGGTGGCTTCCGGAAGTGTCGGTTCGTACTGAAACCCGACGCTCGACGGTGGCTCGTGGTTCAGATGCTCATCGAAAAGGAATTTATTTCGCAAATAAGAGAAGCGGATGACGCTTACCAGCGCCGGAGAAAATATGTGTGTTTCCGCCATAACGAAGTTTTGCGCGCGGTCTTCTTCGCCGACAGGGAAGCCGGGGACATTGGCGCCTGAGGTGGACAAAGGATCCGTCGTCGGCCCGCCGCTGAACATATAACGCAGGCTCAGGTTGTCAGACGGCGAGAGGTACTGGTCGAAGCGCAGCCCAAATTGGTCGTTACTCTCACTCCGAGATGCGGTAGTGATAAATGTATTCAGCCCGACATTGGGTTTTGGATAGAAGTTCAGAATGTTTTGTGCGATTGGATCGATAGAAGTCAGTTTGTTGAATGGGACCGGTACCGGATGCGGAGGCCCTGAAGAGAAATCAAATTGATAAAGCTGGTGCCCGTCGTTCGGATTCGGATCGCTGCAGATGCCGGTAACCGGGTCAAAGCCGCCGATCGAAGCGGGACAAGCATCCGAGAAATCGCCTTGTCGCTCCAAAAGTGACGGCACGGTGGGCGAGACCGTCTCGCCCTGGCGATTTCGGAGACCCTCGTAGTACAAAAAGAAGAAGCTGCGGTCCTTCACGATCGGCCCACCAAATGTGCCCCCGAACTGGTTCCGCTTCAACGCCTGCACGCTATGCGTGGAAAAGTTCGATGCGTCCATCGCATCGTTGCGCAGAAACTCCCAGGCGGCGCCGTGAAACGAATTCGTTCCGGAGCGAGTGACGATATTGGTCGTTGATCCGGAATTCTGACCAAACTCCGCGTTCGCATTGTGGCTGAGAATCCGGAATTCCGCGATCGCATCGATCGGCGGCTTGAGCACGAATCCGGCATCGACCGCGTTCACATTGTTAGCGCCATCGATCAGGAAATTGTTCGACTCCGGCCTTTGCCCGTTTACCGCATACGCCTGCCCATTGCGTAACGAGCCACCCGCGTCTTTCAGCCCCTTGGTAAGCGGCACCACGCCCGGCTGCAATAGCCCCAGTTGTGAGAAGTCACGGCCATCAAGCGGCAAATCCAGCAGCTCTTTTTCCGCAACTACCAATCCCAGCGCGCTATTGGTCGTTTGTATCGGGGAAGCATCGACCATCACCTCCACCGCCTCGGTTTCGGTGCCAACCGCCAGCCGCACGGGAACGCTCGCGGTCTGATTTACGTCGAGCGAGATTCCTTCCTGCACATACTTCCGGAATCCTCGTGCGGCGACCTCGACCGAATAATGTCCCACCGGCAACTCGAGCAGGACGTATCCTCCGCTCGCATCGGTCAGGGTGGTTCGTATCAGTCCGGTTTCGGCCTGGTGAGCGGTTACTCCGGCCTTCTGCACGACCGCTCCGGTGGTATCGGTCACCGTCCCGCGCAAAGTGCCGGTAATCTGCTGTGCCGCCACGTTCACGGCTATCAGCGCCATCAGGACACACATCGACCCTTTGAGGTAACGCATGCTCCTCACTCTCCCCTTGCGAGTTTTTCGGTGTGTTACGGGACTACGTGCTGCGGGTTTACGGTTCTAAATCAGTTTTGTTGCGTGACCAGTAATGATTATTTATCGATTCCCCATGCCTCAAAAAATGACCCCGAGACGGTGCGAGCCAGTTTGTTAAAAGCCCCAGCTGACCGTTGCAGCCAGCTGGGGAATACCATTGCCCGGCAGGGGTGCTGCCGGTGTGTCTAGGGGTGCCTCAGAAGCGCGTGCGTGGGGCGGCGCAAATGAGGAACGATGAATGCACGGCACTTTAACGGCGCCGCACAGCACGCACAATACTGTAAAAGAATTAGGGTCGGAAAGACGCTACAGCAGAATCACCGAGGGGCGGGTCGGCACCGTCCGGTTCGCTTAGATGACACCCAGCCTGGAGCCTAAGCTCTAAGCCCTGAGACCTGGTTATTACATCCCATCGTAATTCGGCCCGCCCCCGCCCTCGGGCGGCACCCACGTAATGACCTGGTACGGATCGGCAATGTCGCACGTCTTGCAGTGCACGCAGTTCGACGGGTTCAGGCTGATGCGCTTGCCGTAGGGTTGGCTCGCGTCGTCGACAAGTTCATACACATTCGCCGGGCAGAAGTTCTGGCACGGGCCGCCATATTCCTTCGCGCAGCGATCGCTGCAGACCTTCGTATCATGAATGATCAGATGCGATGGTTGATCTTCCTCATGCTTGGTGCCCGAGTGATAGAGGTCGGTGAGCTTGTCGAAGGTGAGCTTGCCGTCGCCCTTCGCCGGGCCGAGCAGGTGGGCCTCGTCGCCACCGTCAGCAGGAAGCTGCGAAAGCTTTTCCATGTGTTCGTGCCCGGCGTGCGCGGGATAGCGGTTGCGCACTCCGCGCCCTCCGGTGAACTGCTGTAAGCCGGCGTGGAACAGGCCGGCGAGAAATCCCTTCTCAAATCCCTGGTGGAAGTTGCGGACTTTCCATAGTTCGTCTTTGATCCAGCTGGATTCGATCTTCTGCTGAAATTTCCCGAGTGCCCCAGCGGAAGCGTCGGCGCTCTTGAGCGCCTCGAAAGCCGTCTCGGCCGCCAGCATGCCACTCTTGATGGCCAGGTGAATGCCCTTCAGGCGCTGCGAGTTCAGCAGTCCGGCCGAGTCGCCGAGAATCATCCAGCCGTCGCCCGCCACCGGGGGCACCGCCCACCATCCGCCATAAGGCAGCGACTTCGCTCCATAGCGGATCATCTTGCCACCCGCGAGCAGGCTCGCGATAAAGGGGTGCTGTTTGAAGTCCTGCAGCACATGCTGTGGATCGAGACGCGGGTCGGGATAATCGAGTCCGGTCACGAAGCCGAGCGAGACCAGGTTGTCCTTCGAACCATAAATCCACGCGCCGCCATACTCCTTCATGGTCAGCGGCCAGCCCATGGTGTAGATGACTTCCCCTGGAGCGATGCGGCCAGAGGGAACTTCCCACAGTTCTTTCACACCCACACCGTAAGTCTGGGGATTGCGATCTTTCGCGAGATCGAACTTGGAGACCAGTTGCTTGGTGAGCGAACCCCGCGTGCCCTCGGCCAGAATCGTCACTTTGGCCTTCAGATCGTAGCCCGGCTCGAAGTTCGACTTTGGCTGGTTCTGCTTGTCGACACCTTTATCATCCGTGCGAACCCCGGCCACGCGATTGCCGTCATAGAGCAGTTCCGATCCCGCGAAGCCGGTGAAGATGGTGATGCCGGCTTCCTCCACCTTCGATCCCAGCCACTTGGTGAACTTGTTGATCGAAATGACATAGTTGCCGTGATCTCGCAGCGGTGGAGGCGTGATCGGCAGCTTGAACTTGCCAGTCTTGGTCAAAAAGTAGACCGCTTCCTTGTTGCACTGCGCGTCCAGCGGAGCTTCTTTTTCGAAGCCGGGGAGCAGTTCGCGCATGGAACGCGGATCGAGCAGCGCGCCGGAAAGGCAGTGCTGACCAATTTCGCGCGCCTTCTCGAGCACATAGATGTTCTCTTTACTGAGAGGCGCGTCCGGGCTTTTGGCATTGTGCTCGTCGATTAACTGCGAAAGCCGGAGAGCGCAGGCCATTCCCGCCGGCCCGCCGCCGACAATGACCACGTCCGCTTCCATCTGCGGGCGATCGATGTTTTCAAGAGGAGTGCGGAAAACCAGCATTTAGCAATTAGCCTTTAGCACTTAGCCAAGATCACCTGCGCAAATTAACTCCCTGCCTTCGCCTTCTTCACTTCCTCGATCAGCGGCGGTACCACTTCAAACAGATTCCCGACCACCGCATAATCGGCGATTTCAAAAATCGGCGCCTCACTGTCTTTATTTATGGCAATGATCGTGCGGGAGCCCTTCATCCCCACGATGTGTTGGATGGCGCCGCTGATGCCTAGCGCGAGATAAAGCTTCGGAGCGACCGTCTGGCCTGAAGACCCGATCTGGCGATCCATGGGAAGCCAGCCCGAGTCGCAGATCGGCCGCGACGCCGCGAGTTCCCCGCCGAGCGCCTCTGCAAGCTGCTTCGCGATCTCGATGTTCTTCTGCTCCTTGATACCTCGACCGACCGCCACAATCACCTCGGCCTGCGTGAGGTCCACCGCCTGCTTGGCCTCTTTAAAGACCTCCTGCGGCTTGTTACGCACCACGCCGTCGGCGATCTCAACCTGCACAGTCTCAACCGGTGCGGCACCGGCTCCGGCCTCGGCTTTGTCGCCGCGGAAGGCGCCATTCTGGAACGTCGCGAACCAGGGAGCCTCACCCGTGAAGGTCACGTCCGCCACGAACTTGCCCTGGAACATCTGGCGGGTAAAGGCCAGCTTGTCGCCATCTTTCTTGTACCCAATGGCGTCGCTGATCACAGAGCGTCCCATCGCGGTGGCGAGCTTGGGCACAAAATCGCGCACCTGGTAGGTGTGCGGCATCAAGACCAGTTTTGGTTGTTTGGACGTAATGAATTGCTTGAGCGCGGCCGCGAACGCGTCGGGCGTATAGGGATCGAGCTTCGCATTTTGAATCGCGTACACCTTCCCCAACTTCTTCCCAGCGACTTCTGTCGCGATCGCACCGACATTGCCACCCACGACCGCTGCTTCGAGCGGCCACCCTGTTTCCGCCGCAATGGCCTGTCCGGCAGCAATGGTCTCCCAGGAAACCCGGTTCAGCTTGCCTTCACGTTGTTCAACAATGACGAGGATCATAAGTGCAGTTCTCAGTTCTCGGTTCTCAGTTCCCAGTTAAGACGTGCGGTCGCAGTCGCCGCTCGAGATATCTCGATATCTCAGATCACGCGCACTTCATTCCGTAGTTTGTCCGTCAGTTTCTTCGCAATCTCTGCGGGAGAGCCCTCGAGCACCTCAGTCTTCTTGGTCTTCTGCGGAATGTACAGGCGCTCGATCTTCTGCAAGTTCTGTCCCAGCGCGGGTTGCACCTCCGCCATCGTCACTTTGCGCAGCGGCTTGTTCTTGGCCTGCTTGATGCCGATCAGCGTGGCGTAGCGCAGCTTGTTGATGCCCGACTGAATGGTGAGCACGGCCGGCAGAGACATATCCACGAACTGGAAGTAGCCGGCTTCGAGTTCTCGCTTCACGCGGATCCCACTATCCTGCTTCTCGATCTGCATGATGATGGTGGCGTGCGGCCACCCCAGCAGTTCTGCAAGGATCACGCCCGTCTGCGCATATCCATAGTCGTCGGACTGCAGGCCGGTGAAGATGAGGTCGAACTGCTCGTCTTTGATCGCCGCCGCAAAAGCACGAGCCGTGTTGTAGGCATCAAGCCCGACGAATCCGGTATCTTCCAGATGAATGGCACGGTCCGCGCCCTTGGCGAGAGCCTCGCGCAGAACCTGGCTGGCACGCGCCGGTCCCGAGGTGATCACCACCACTTCTCCGCCGTGTTTTTCCTTTTGGCGGAGAGCCTCCTCGAGCGCGTAGGCGTCGGGCTCATTCACTTCGTAAGAAACGTCTTCCCGAATCCAGGTCCCCGATTCGTTCAGCTTCAGGGGCGCATCTTTCTGCGGAACCTGTTTCATGCAAACCAGGATTTTCACGCTTCACTCCAGTCCACCCATGCCTTGATCGCGGCGAGGCGCACAGAGAAACCCCGCTTACCCGGGCAAACAAATCAGTATAAACGACCAGAGCGACGTGGCGGAGCAGAGGCCGGCAGCGGGCCGACTGAAATTCTAAAAAGATTTCCGCCGATGGGAACTTGTTCAAAACAACAGCGCCAAAAACGGACGGGAGAACAATCCCAACGGGACTCGTGGAAGGATCAGTCGAGAAAAGCGACCGACTGGACGGACGTGATGTCGAAACGCTTGCGGCAGCGGAGGTTCTTGCACATCAGGACATCAT
>Ga0187825_10000083_pt1 | contig 15991 bp, 15 predicted proteins | sample NC_wetland_sal_i_11_FD_132421 | JGI IMG/M metagenome (GOLD analysis project Ga0187825, IMG submission 132421) | Wetland sediment microbial communities from Neuse River Estuary, North Carolina, USA - SourceSoil_5 | ecosystem: Environmental > Aquatic > Freshwater > Wetlands > Sediment | place... | reverse complement strand
CAGGTCGCGCATGGAGCCGATGGTGGAGTGCTTGTAAGCGAAGTTGTCGAAGGAGAGATTGTCGATTTCCAGATACGACTTGCCGTAGGGCTGGTTGTCAATGCCCAGCCGGCGCTCTTCCTGCACCGCGTTGCGCTGGTTGTCCAGATTGGGCTGGTTCACTGCCAGGTGCCCCATGCGGTCGGCTTCCAGGAACAGCGCCAGGTCAAGCTGGTTCTTGGGCAGCACTTCGAAGTAATTGGTGCGGTCCTCGTTGGTAGTGCCGTTTATGCCGCCGCCATTGTTCTCCACCAGGATGAAGTGCTCGCCCTTGCCCACATTCTGCGAGCCTTCGAACATCATGTGTTCGAACAGGTGGGCAAAGCCGGTGCGTCCCGGCCGCTCGTTACGCGACCCCACGTTATAGGTCACGCAGATGCCGAACACGGGGGCGGCGTGGTCGGGCGCCAGGATCACACGCAAGCCATTGTCCAGGTGGAGATCCTGCAATGGCAGCGGCGGCAGCTTGGGCGCTTGTGCGGCCGTCTGGGCCAGGGCCGGCAGGGCAAGCAACACGGCCAGCGCCGGGGCAAGGAACAGTTTTCTTGGCATGGTTTGTACCTCGGATTCACTCAAAAGTGGGCCTTTTGCGGGGTGCTAAGCAGTGTAACAGACGGGCGAGGCGGGAAATAGTCAACCCCGCGGATTGACGATTTGGCTGGCTCCTGACTACTGCCCCACCACTATTACCGCCGCCCCGTCAATGGCGTCCTTTTTCAGAGCTATCAGGGCCTCGTTGGCCTGGTCCAGGCGAAATTGCGTGGTCTTGGGCCGCAGACCAATTTCCGCCGCCATGCGCAGAAAATCGCGCGCGTCCGCCCGCGTCATGTTGGCCACGCTGCGTAGCTGGCGCTCGCCCCACAGCAGATGGTCATAGTCGAACTCCGGCATGCGGTCCAGGTGGATGGCGTTGATGGCCACCACCCCGCCCTTGCGCAGACTGGAAAGCGCGGTCAGGACCACGTCGCCGCTGGGCGCGAAGGTAACGGCGCGGTCGAGCTCCACCGGCGGCTTCTCCCGCTCGCTGCCTACCCACTCCGCTCCCAGAGACTGGGCCAGGTGGCGGTGCGATTCCCCCCGCGTCGAAACGTACACCTTGCACTTCCAGGCATGCAGGACCGGCAGAGCCAGATGCGCTGAAGCGCCGAAGCCAAAGAGTCCCACGCGCTCGCCCGGTTCCACGCCCGCCACCCGCAGGCTGCGGAAGCCGATGATGCCGGCACAGAGCAGCGGCGCCGCGTGCAAATCGTCCAGCGCCTCCGGCAGGGGATACACCCAGTCGGCGCGCGCCACCGCGTACTCCGCATATCCGCCGTTCACGCTGTAGCCGGTGAAGGTGGGCGCGTCGCACAAGTTCTCCATCCCGTGCTTGCAGTACCAGCAGGTGCCGTCGTTGCCGCCCATCCAGGAGACGCCCACCCGCGCGCCCAGCGGCATCTCCGCCGTCGCCCCGCCCGCCACTTCGCCAACAATCTGGTGCCCGGGGACCACCTGCTTGTGCTTCGGCGGCAATTCGCCTTCCACGATGTGCAGATCGGTGCGGCAGACGCCGCATGCCCGCACCCGCAGCAGCACCTGGCCCGGTCCGGGCTTCGGTTGGGGGATCTCCCGAATTTCCAGGGGACGCTGAGAAACTTCCCGCGGCGAGCTCAGCACAGCAGCTTTCATGACCCACTTTCGCTCTTCCCATTTTCGCATCTCGGCTCGAAATCAGTCTTGGGCCGTCATGGTGGCGCGATGATTAAAGATTTTGATGGGCTTCCTCACACCAGTTACCTGGCGAATGCCAAGGCAGCCCCCGCTGTGCCTTGCTGACCTAGCCCTCGCGATTCGCGTGCTACACTCCCCTGTTCTTCTCCGAGGTTCTTATGCGCATTTTTCGCGTACGGTCCGGCTCCCAACTTCCGGTTGCCATCTGCCTTGCCGTCATTTGCCTGGCTACCTGGGCCCGTGCTCAAGCCCCCGACCTGAGCACCACCGTGGACCGCATTGCCCAGCAAGTGCTGGGCAGCACCGGCGTGCCTAGCGCCTCGGTGGCGGTCGTGCGCGACAACAAGATCGTCTACGCCCGTGCCTATGGCGATGCCAGCCTTGAGCCCAAGGTCCCGGCCCGCTCCGAAATGCGCTACAGCATCGGCTCCATCAGCAAGCAGTTCACCGCCACCGCCATTCTCATGCTGGCGGAAGAGGGCAAGCTCTCGCTCGACGATCCCGTCTCCCGCTTTCTCCCCCACTTGACCCGCGCCAGCCAGGTCACCATCCGCCAACTGCTCTCCCACACCTCCGGATACCAGGATTACTGGCCGCAGGATTACGTCATGCCCATGATGCTGGAGCCCACCACGGCGCAGAAAATTCTTGAGCTATGGGCACGCAAGCCGCTGGACTTCGACCCCGGCACCAAATGGCAGTACTCCAACACCAATTACGTCATCGCCGGACTGATCGTGGAAAAAGCCTCGGGCATGCCCCTGCTCAAGTTTCTCGGGGAGCGGGTGTTCAAGCCGCTGGGAATGGAGCAGGTGGTCAATATTGACCAGCAGCGCCTGGCCGCCACCGACCCCACCGGCTACCTGCGCTACGCGCTGGGCCCGCTGCATCCGGCGCCCAAAGAAGGCCAGGGTTGGCTGTTTGCCGCTGGCGAGCTCGCCATGTCGGCTCCCGACCTGGCCCGCTGGGACATCGGCATGCTCGAGCAGCGCCTGCTCAAGCCGGCTTCCTACACGGAAATGCAGGCCGAAGTCCGCCTCAAGAACGGCCTGGGCACGCGCTATGGCCTGGGAATTGACGTAACCAGCGAAGCCGACCATCGCGCCCTGGAGCACGGCGGCGAAGTGTCCGGCTTTACTTCCGAGAACATCGTCTTCCCCGATGACCATGCCGCCATCGTGGTGCTCACCAATCAGGACGCGGCCATGGCTGCCGGCCAGATCGCCCGCCGCATCGCGCCGCTGCTCTTCCAGGATGCTCGCGTCGCCGAAAAAGAGCAGCAGGCGCGGAAGATCTTCACCGGCCTGCAGCACGGCCAGCTCGACCGCTCCCTCTTCACCGCCAATGCCAACAGCTATTTCAGCCCGCAGGCGCTGCAGGATTTCGCTTCCAGCCTGGGCCCGCTGGGGGAGCCCCGCTCCTTTACGCAGGCATCCCAGGGCCTGCGCGGCGGCATGAGCTTCCGTCGCTACACCGTTACCTTCGCCGACAAGGCGCTGTCGGTTTGGGTTTACGAGATCCCGGACGGCAAAATCGAGGAATACCAGGTCATGGCCGCCGACTAGCGGGCGCGAGTTCTTAAAGCAGCAGCCACCAGGCCGGTGGCTTCCGGCACCGATGCGATCCGCTGGTTTCCTGGCATTCCAGCCATGGTTGAGCGCGCTGACGCAGGCAGGAAGCCGCGGAGAATTTTCGAGCCGGCATCTCCATTCATCGGCAATGGAAGGTGGCCTGCATCGTCGCCGTAATTACCTGCGCCGCTTTCTGCTGGAGGTACTTTGGATGGTCCTGCAGAAACCGGGTCACCAGCTTCTTCATGTCCTCGTCGGAAGCTCCGCGCACGCAGGCATTGGGGCTCTTGATGAAGCCCGCCTGCTCCGTGACTCCGCGAATGTAGCCCAGACAAAACGTGTGCGCCAGGGCATTCAGGCTGGCGTCCTTAGTGTTGGCCCCGCACAAAGCCTGCAAGTCCCTGCCATTGGAAAGATCATAAGGAGTCTGCGCCCAAACCGCCGTTCCTGCCAGGACGATTGCGATTATTAGTATGGTTTTCATTGCGCCTCTCTCCACGGCATTCTAACCGGGGTAGTACAAAACGGGCAGCACCGGATAGTATTTCCCTGGGTACCGTGCTGGCTTCAATAGGTCACCAACGGCGCCTGGAAAAGATAGAAATTGCTGCTCAGCTGCTGCAAGGCAAATTCCACGGCATCGAGCAACGCAATCCGCCGGGCTCGGAAGTTACGCAGGTCAGTGAGCACCATGTACTCGCCTCGGGGACGTCCTTTGCTCAACCGCGCCGGACGCACAATCACCCATTCCAACCCGGTGCCGCGAATCAATTCCTCCTGCCGGTCTCGATCTTCGTATACCCGTTTGAGAAATAACGGTTGGACGATTTTGTCGTAGAAGAACCCGCAATGGCCGCGGCTGTCTCCCGCTCCGCAGGCGCTGATGCAAATCAGCCGCCGCACCCCATGCTTTTCCATCATTCGGACCAGGTTGGCTGTGCCTTCCCAGAGGTAAGTAGTGGGCCGGCGGGTGGCCTTCTGCGTCAGCCAGCAAACCACCGCCTCCTGTCCCGCCACCGCGGGCCCCAGCGAGCTCTCATCCAGCACCTCTCCCGCAATCACCCGATGCTGGGGACGGCGCCAGCGCAGCCTCGGCCGCTTTCCTTCCAGAGACGTCACGTCGTGGCCTTCCGCCCGGGCCTGCTCAATGAGCTGGCGGCGAATCCGGCGAGACGAGGCGATGACCAAGACCTTCATGTTTCCCCTGTCCAGTTTCGAATTTCGTCTCGAGTTTTGTCCGGAGTGCCAGGAGACGAAACTTAAAACTGCTCCATGAAAATCCTAGCCCGGCTCCGCCAAATCGCAAGTAACCACAGGCGGAGTCTGTCCTGGCCCGGCATTGTCCTCCCGGACATACACCCCATCGCCCTATTTCCCGGGGCTTGCGAAGCTGGCCACGTTTCCCGTGTCCACCTTCCTGGCGCCAAGTTGAACCTGGGTCATGTTCCAGAGCCCATGAATTGACGTAGATTGATGTTGTGAGCCAGCTTAACGCTCTCGTCCTCACCCGCGATCCCCGTTCCACCGCTCGTTTGCTGGCCCCCTTACATCAGTGGGGAGTGCTGGCTGAGGTGGAATCGGAGCCGGATTACGCCATTGCCGCCCTCCTCCGCCGGCACTTCGACGGCTTTATTGCAGATTTCGCCAGCGTACCCAGCGTAACCGACGCCATCACCGCCATTCGTTCCGCCACGGCTTGCAAATCCACCCCCATCCTCGCCCTTGTAGACGACTCCATCAACGTGCAGTCTGCCCTCGAGGGCGGGGCCAATTCCGCCCTCAACAAGGGCTCGTCCCCGGCACGCTCCCGGCCCTACCTGCGCATTGCCCTGCTGCTGATGACGCGCGAGCACCTGCGTTACTTTCGTTACCCCGTGGATACCCCCGCTGCCATTACCTACGCCGGCGGAGCCACGCTGGAGGCGCGCACCGTGAACGTCAGCAACGAAGGTCTGGCGCTGCGCCTGACTCATCCTATGCGGGTAACCCGTACCGTGCGGGCCCGCTTTCAGCTGCCCACGGCCAATCCCACGGTGGTGGTCGCCACCGGCCATACCGCCTGGATGGACAACCAGGGCCGCCTCGGGCTGCGCTTCCTCTACATGCCGGAGCCCTCCCGTAACCGCTTCCAGCAGTACATGGCGGAAATGCACAGCCGCGCGGGCAACCACCTCACCCGGCACTGCTCCTGAAATCTGCCTTGCTCGTCCTCGCAGGCCAGCATTCTTCCCCAGAGCTATCGCGCCTGTCCGTCGAACGCAACGCACGGTGCCAGCCCTTGATCGAACGCCATAATTCACCCGCTAACCCGCCCGCCACAAACCTCCGGCTCGTGGAAACAAATCGGCTGCACATGACGTTTGGTGCCGCATCCGAGGCGGGTAGGGGACGCAGGATCGAAAGAAGGGCAAGGCAGCCCAAGCGGTGTTCGGGGCCGCTTACGGCCAAAAAAAAATCGCGCGCCCTGGAGCGCGCGATTCGGAAGCGGGCAAAAACCTAGGATTTCTCTTGCCGGGTTTTCAGCACGTCAATGGCTTTGTGCAACTGATCGTCTTCGTGCTGCTTCTCCAGTTTACGTTCCTGGTCGGTGGCATTGCTGCTGTCGTCATCGGGCAATACCACATCCTGGCTGGCATCGGCCACCATGACGTTAGGAGTGATCGCCGTGTCCTGGATGGCTTTGCCGCTGGGCGTGTAGTACTTGGCCACTGACAGGATGAGGGCGGAGCCGTCGGGAATCTCGATCAGCTTCTGCACCGAACCCACGCCGAAGGTCTTATCGCCCACCAGGTCACCGCGGCCGTTTTCCATGATGGCTCCAGCCACAATTTCCGCCGGGCCGGCCGTGCCACGGTTGACCATTACCACCAGCGGCAGGTTGGTAACTGCCTTGGAGGGATCGGCGTTAAAAGTCTGGCGAGGATATTTTTGGCCCTGCAGATAGGCGATGGTGCCGTGATTGAGGAACAGGTTAGCTACTGCCACACCTTCGGCTTCCTCTCCATCGGCGCAGTCGCGCAGGTCCAGGATGAGCTTTTTGGCGCCCTGCCGCTGCAAAGCTTTGATCTTGCTGGCCAGTTCCTGGGACTTGCCCTTATTGAGGATGTCGGCCTTGAGATAACCGATCTGCTCCTCAAGCATTTTGTCGGTCACGGGCGGGTAGGCGACCATTTCGCGCGTGAGCGTCATCTTCTGCGGCTCGGCTCGGCGGGCGCGCACGATGGAGACCAGCACGTTGGAGCCTGGGGTGCCGGAAAGCTTGTCGCGGATTTCCGCCAAGGACATGTCACGGGTGCTCTGGCCCTCGATGGACTCGATAATGTCGGAGCCTTCGATCCCGGCTTTATCCGCCGGCCCGCCGGGCACCACCGCGATGACCGCGGCATAACCGAAGCGCTTGGAGATGGCGGCGCCAACATCGGCTTTGCCTTCCTGTTTGTGCTCCTTGTATTGCTTGTACTGCTCCGGGCTAAGGTAGCTGGAGTTGGCGTCCAGCGATTCCAGCAGGCCGTGGAGGGCGCCGTCGGTCACCTTGGGAATGTTCGGCTCCTCCACATATTCACTGCTGATGCGAGACAGAACTTCGCTGTAAACGCTGAGCTGGCGGTAAGCACCGTCATTGTCGGAAGCCCGGACCACCAGGCCGCCAGCCACCATGAACAGCACTACCACCAGAGAAACAGAGAGAATTAACGCTTTAAATCGGTTAGACATTGGTACTTCGATCTTGAATAGACCGTCCTTTGGCGAGAGCTGACGACATTATAACCCGTTTGATGCCGAATTCCGGCTGCCCGGTGCAACAAATGCCACCAAGGTAACCGGATGCAGGACAGCACGTTAAGCCATTGGACTGCCCCGTTGAGACCAGGGTTGCACCCTCGCCCGAGGGTGGCGCCGCCCCCCAACACCGCGGCTTTTCGGGGCAGGTCACTGCAACTATCGCTCTATGGCTCAAGACTCAATGACGGCGTCCACCTCGATCTCTACCAGCATGTCGGGGGAAACCAGTGCGGTAACGCCGACCATGGTAGCGGCGGGGCGTACATCACGGAAAAACTCGCCGTGGGCCCTGCCCACCCTTTCCCAGTCGGCGATATTGACCAGAAAGGTGCGGGTGCGGACCACATCCTTCAGTGTGGCACCTGCCTGGATTAAGGCGGCCTCCACGATACGGAATATCTGTACCGCCTGCGTGTAAGCGTCTCCCTGGCCCACCACCTTGCCATCCTTGACGGCGGTGGTGCCGGCGACGTGAATGTACGGACCAACCCGCACCGCACGGGAGTAGCCGACGACGGGTTCCCAAGGTGCACCGCTGGAAATATTCTGACGTGCCATTACGAGGCTCCTCCGTTTTCAGTGTGCCACAGCCTTTCTTGGCCATTGGCCGATTTAGCAGCCAGCAACTGCGAGCGCCAACAACTCTAACTCCTTGCGCAGAAGCGGCAAGTGCACAACTACAACCAAAAGCACCCGTAAGCTGTCCAATGAAGAGGCGCGAAAGAGGCGCTGGACGCGGGAAAACGGGGAACACGAACGGCTTCCAACAAAAGTCACTTGCGTTCCCGCCCGGCTTACGTTAAGTAAACGCCAATCCGGGTGCTTTTTCCCGGATGGGCGCGGGAGAAGGCGAGGAGACCAAGTGATTCCTGATTCGCACCCCTTGCGGGGCTTATTTGTAGAGCTGGTGAACCGTCATTACCACGATGAATTGGGCATACGCGACCCGGAAGTGAGCGGCTACGTGGCCAACATCCTGGCCGAATTCTGCGAGGTGGATCAGCTCTTCAAACTGCGCGATGCCGCCGGCAAGCCCCTGAATGATGTGGGCCAGATGCTGCTGGAATCCGACCCCATTTACGGCCCCGCACCCTCCTTCGACTACGAACGGCAGGTGCGCAAGCACATCGGCGACTTTACCCTGTTCTTCACGGGCATGTTCCCGGAAAGCATCAACCATTTCCGCATGCGGCGCCAGCGGCTGGAAAATTTTGTGGACTTCATGAAAGCGGGCAAGGAGAGCTACTACATCGTCTCCAAGTTTGAGTTCTTCGAGTACGCCAAGGTGGCGCCGATGTTCGCGCGGCTCTCCGAGCACTTCGAGCAGTGCGTTTACGGCCTGAACCTGGTCAAGAACGAACTGGCGGAGATGCAGCACCCCATTACCGCCAGGGCAAAAGAAATACTGATGTAGCATTTAGCACTCAGCAGCCTCTTCACCGAATCTGCTTCTTCGCGATTTCTCGGGACGGCCGCGGCATTCGATTGGGCCCTGACTCCCAATTCCTGACTACTATTTTTTATAGAAGCTTAATCCCGCATCGCCCTGTTCCAGTTTGCGGTAACGTTGGAGGGCTCCGATCTTTGCCGGGGCGTCGAATTTGCGGTCGTGTTCAGCAACGACGACGCTGGCGGGTTGCAGCAAATGCGATTGCGCGAGGAAGCCGAGGGTCTGTTCATAGCTCGCATGCTGCCGATAGGGCGGATCGAGGAAACAAAAATCGCAGGTTACGGCCTGCGCGTCCAGCCGTCGCAAACCGGATAGAACGTCACGCTCCACCACCTCAAAGCTGTCGCCCTCTACGCTGAGGGAGCGCAGGTTTTGCCGCACCAGCTCAGCGGCCCGGGTTGACTCCTCGACGAAATAGACCATGTGGGCGCCACGGCTCAGGGCCTCGATCCCCACCGCGCCGGTGCCGGCGTAGAGGTCAAGCCAGACAGTCTCGGCCAGGCGGCCAGGGTCGCCGCCCACCAGAACGTTAAACAGGGTTTCGCGCAGGCGGTCGGAGGTGGGGCGGATATCAAGTCCGCGCAGCGAGCGCAGGGGACGGCTGCGGTATTTGCCCGCGATTACCCTCATCGGTCCCAGCCGCACAGGACAACTAGGCGGCTCAGGCTGCTCAGTCTAAACTATAGGAAGTCAGGGCGCGGTCTCCCGGCGCCCCATTGCTGAGCATGAGAAACTGGTCGCTTCCCGCAGGGCGGATGTTCGGCGCCGATATCCGTATTCACGTCACCTTTCTGCTGGTGTTGCTGTTTGTCTGGTTCACGGAGGCGCCGCCGCAGGGGCCAATTGGCGCGGGCCGAGGCTTGGCGCTGGTGGGCATCATCTTCGCCTCCGTGCTCGTCCATGAGCTCGTGCAGGTGGCAGTGGGACGCCGGCTAAGCGTACCGGCTCGCGCCATCATTCTACTGCCCATCGGTGGAGTCACCCTGCTCGATGAAAGTCAGCAAATGGCTGCCGAAACCGGGACCAACATAATTCCGTTCTGGAAACGCGACCTGCAGGTGGCAGCGGCCGGGCTGCTGGCTAACCTTGCTATTGGCGGCATTGCCGCCGCGGTCCTGCTAGTCCTCTATCCGGGTATCGGGTTGTGGAAACAACCTTTGGTGCACTCCGGCCACTTGCTGCGCAGCCTGGTGTGGTGCAACCTCTTCCTGGTCGGCTTCAATCTTTTGCCCGCCTATCCGCTGGACGGCGGCCGGGTGTTGCGCGCCCTGTTTGTCCGCCGGGTCGGGACGCTCCAGGCGACGCGCCAGGCTGTCAGCCTGGGGCAGGGCATCGCCATTCTGATGATGTTCGCCGGCATGGTCTGGAATCCGTGGCTGGTGGTGGTGGGAGTCTGCCTGTTCATCGGGGCGCAATTGGAAGAGCGCTCGGTGGTGTTCCACTCCGTCCTGGAGCAGGTGCGCCTGGAGGAGGTTATGCTCACCGATTTCGCCACCCTCTCGCCCGGCGACACACTGGAAGACGCGCTGCACAAAGCGGTGCACTGTCTGCAGGACGACTTTCCCGTTATCCGCGGCAGCGACATGGTGGGAGTCATCTCGAAACAGAAGATCCTGAACGCCTTGCGCGCCAGCGGCAACTCCTACGTGCAGTCGGCAATGAATCAGGTGTATGAGGTGGGGCAGAAAGGTGAGTCGCTGGCCACGGCTTTCCATAAGATTACGCAACGCGGGCTGACCCTGATTCCGGTGGTCGAGGAGCAGCGTCTGGTCGGCATTATTACCCTGCAAAATCTGACCCACAGCATGGCCATGCTGGCGGAGAGCCGGCGGCTGCGACAGAACGACTCGATTTGAGCAATTCCGCGGTCGGGGATGTAAATCCAACATCTCAAATCTGTGTTACCGTAAGAAATTCCAGCGTAAATGGCGGGACCAGAAGGTATAGTGCGCTGCTACATGATTGTGGGAACTGGAATTGATGTTGTGGAAGTGCCCCGGGTGGCCGCAGCCATTGAGCGTTTCGGACAACGCTTTTTGGAACGCATCTACACGCCGGACGAAATCCGCTACTGCGAGGCCAAGGCCAACCGGACGGAACGCTATGCTGCCCGTTTTGCCGCCAAGGAAGCGGCCATGAAAGCCCTGGGCACGGGCTGGAATCACGGGGTCAGGTGGCGCGATATCGAAGTGCGCCGCCAGCCTGGGGGCAGGCCGACGCTGGTATTTAGCGGCAAGGCAGCCGAGTTTGCCGCGGGATTGGGCGCGACTCATACCGCGCTCTCGCTCACGCACACTGCCTCAGAAGCCATTGCTCAGGTGATTCTGGAGACCTGAAGAGAAAGCTGAATCTGCATTCCATGAGTGAGACGGCCGTTCTTCCCAAGCAAATGCAAGCTAAGCCGCTGGTTGCAACGGCACCGCTCTCCGGTGTCGCCTTGGCCAGCTTTGCCGCCCTCTTGCTGGAATTGGCTCTGACCCGGTTGTTTTCGGTGGTGCTCTTCTACCACTTCGCTTTTCTGGCCATCTCTATCGCTCTGCTTGGCCTGGGAGCGGGAGGAGTGTTTGCCTACCTCCGCCAGAACTGGCTGGCGGTTCACGATGTGCGCAAAATAGGAGGCCTGCTCTGCCTTCTTAATGCGGTGGCGATTGTGGTCGCCCTGGAAGTGGTGTTGCACACGCGCGTGGCCCTGCAGTTGAGCAGCTACAACTTCAAACGGTTGACAGCGATATATCTGTTCTCTGCCGTTCCTTTTTTCTGCACCGGACTGCTATTTTCGGTGGCCTTCGCCCGCGAGAGCCGCCGCATCCCGCAACTGTATGGCGCCGACCTGGTGGGCGGTTCGCTCGCCTGCCTGGCTGTGGTTCCGCTGCTCAACTGGATCGGCGGCCCCAACACTGTGGTCTTTGCCGCCGTGGCTATGGCCGTGGCGGCAGTCACCTGGTCCACTTCCCGCCGCGGGCGGCGCGCCGGGGTGGCCCTGGCGCTGCTCCTCGCCGCTCTCATCGGCGCCAATTACTCCGGCCGGCTGATAGATGTCATTTACGCTAAAGGGGTCCGCATCTCCGATTACTTTACCGTCGAGTATGTGCGCTGGAACGCCATCTCCCGCATTGAAGTAGACCGCAAGAAGGATGGTTCCAAGTGGGTGGTAATTGATGCCGATGCCAACAGCGCCATCATGAATTTCGATCCCAAGGTGTGGGAACAGACGCCTTTGCACAAAGCCATGATGTCCACCGCGCCTTCGGTCACCAATGTCCTGCGCCCGCACGGCAGCTACGCCATCATCGGCCCCGGCGGCGGACCTGATGTGATGCGGGCTCTGGCTAATGGCAGCGCCAACATAACGGGAATCGAGATCAATCCCATCATCATCAACGATGTGATGCGCGGCCGGTATGCAGACTACTCGCATCATCTCTACGACCTGCCCCAGGTTCACATCCACATTGCCGACGGCCGCTCCTGGGTGCGCAACTCACGCCAGCGGTATGACGTGATCCAAATGACTCTGGTGGATACCTGGGCTTCCACCGCCGCGGGCGCCTTTGCCCTCAGCGAAAACAATTTGTATACGGTGGAAGCGTTCAAGGAATATTTCGAGCACCTTAAGCCAGACGGCATGATCGCCATTACCCGTTGGGAGTTCAAACAGCCGCGGGAAGCTTTGCGCGTGGTGGCGGTGGCCATGCAGGCGCTGCATGAGATCGGAGTCCCCAACCCGGCCCGCAACTTTGTTGTGGTCTCCGAAGGACCGCTAAATGTGGATGGCCGCCCGGTGGTGGTGCTGGCCAAAAAGACTCCCTTCACGCCGGAAGAGGAAGCGGCGGTGCGCGCCCATCTGGCCGAGACCAGGCTGGTGGCGCAATACATGCCCTCCCAGCCGCAGGACAATGCTTTCGGCCAGCTTATCGCCAGCAACGATCCCTATGGCTTCGCCAGCCATTACGAATTCAATGTGGCGCCCGATACTGATAACGCACCATTCTTTTTCTTCACTCTTAAGACCCGGCAAATTCTCAACAAACACCTGCTGGCCCGGGGGATTGATTGGAAGGTGAATCTGGGCGTGGTGGTGCTAGCCATGGTGCTGCTTATCTCCATTGCCGCGGTGCTGTTCTTCCTGGTGCTGCCCCTGGCGCTGCATGGCGGAGGCGGAGGGCGAACTCTGCAGCTGCTCTATTTCATTGCTGTCGGCCTGGGCTACATACTGGTGGAGATCACGTTCATTCAGCGCTTTGTGCTCTTCCTGGGTAATCCCACCTACGCCTTGACGGTGGTGATCTTCCTGCTCATGCTGGCCAGCGGAGCGGGCAGCATGCTTTCGCGTCAATGGCTGTCGCAGCCCAGCCGGGTCAAGATTCCCCTGCTGGCCCTGGTAGCCGCGCTGCTGGTCTATGTGGGTGTGCTGCAGAGGCTGCTGGGGGCGCTGGTCGGACTCCCCTTTTTGTTGAAGCTGATGGTGAGCGCCGTTGTGCTGGTTCCCCTGGGATTTGCCATGGGAATGCCTTTTCCCACGGGGTTGCGCTGGCTGGCGGGAAACCAGGTCGAGGCCGAGGATGCCACCATCGGACCCTCGGATGCTGCTCCTTCTCAGCACAACGCGATCGAGTGGGCCTGGGCCATGAACGCGGCTTCCAGTGTTCTGGGCTCGGTGCTGGCAATTGTGATTGCCATTCACGTCGGTCTGAACCTGACCCTCACCTGCGGGGCTCTCGCCTATCTGCTGGCCCTGGTGTTGACCATCACTTTCCGGCGCCTGCCCCTGGCGCGTGGAGCTTGAGTCCGGACGTCTGTTATCATCGCCTGTAAATTTGAGTTATGGCTGAACTTACGGGCTCCAGCAAGGCGCCGGGGAGCGCCGGAGCTGGTGTGCACCCACGGGGCCACTACATAGATAATTCCGGAGCGGCTCGCAAAGCATCAGAATGGCTACTAGTTTTCCGAGGAGAAGGTGGCTAGCCAGAAGCAACTGAGATGGTCAGAACTGCGCGTGGGGCTGACGGTGATTTTTGCCAGCATCGCCCTGATTGTTCTGATCTTCCTCATGACCGGCTCCACCGGCTTATTTACCCATAAAATCACGCTGTACGCCTATTTTGACAATGCTTCCGGCCTGCGCGTGGGCGCGCCGGTGCGCCTGCAGGGGGTGGACATCGGCAACGTGGATTCCATCCGCGTGGTGCCCAATCACGGCTTGACTCCGGTGAAGGTTGTGCTGCGGGTGAGCACAAAATACGAGAACGGCATACGGACCGACTCCAGCGCCGAACTGAGCACGCAAGGGGTGCTGGGCGAAACCTTCGTAGATATTGATAGCCGTGCCGCGCACGGCCCTCCGGCGGCCGACGGTACCGTGCTGCCCATTCACGAGCAACCGGATTTGACGGACGTCGTGCGGGCCAGCCAAAGCACGCTGCAGAACGTGCAGGCTCTGCTGCAGCGCGTGGATAACATCGTCTCCTTCATCCAGAGCGGGCAGGGGTCCATTGGCAAACTGATTTACGACGAGGCCTTGTACAACCGCCTGAATACCACCCTGGTGGAGCTTCAGAAGGTAGCTTCCGCCGTCAGCCAGGGCCAGGGCAGTTTGGGTAAGCTGATCGTCAGCGACGACCTGTATAACCGCGCCAACACCACAGTGGACAAACTCAACGCCATCCTTGACCAGGTCAATTCCGGGCAAGGCACAGCGGGCAAATTCCTCAAGGACCCGTCGTTCTACAACAATGCTAACGCGACCGTGGCCAAGGCCAACGAACTGATGGACAACATCAATGCGGGCAAGGGAACGCTTGGCCTGGTGGCCCGGGACCAGGCATTTGCCCAGAAGGTAAACGACACCATCAGCAAGCTCAACGCGCTGGCCACGCAACTGAATTCCGGCCAGGGTTCGGCGGGAAAATTCATCCAAGATCCGGCTGTTTACAACAACACCAACCAGCTGCTGACCGAAACCCGGAACCTGATTACAGCCATTCGCAAGAACCCAAAGAAGTACCTCACCATCCGTCTAAAGGTCTTCTAGAACGCGTATTCTCGGCGTCCTTTGCCTCCCCGCGTTTCCGGTTTCTTCACTTCTGCAGAAACATCTTGGCCGCCGTAGCCACCATGGCGATCGCAAACACCTTACGCAGGGTGGGGCCGGAGATTTCCTGGGCCCAGGCGCCCCCAAAGTAGCCGCCCAGGAAGACTCCGGCGGCGATGAGCAGACCTAGCTGCCAGTTCACCTTGCCCGCTTTGTAATACTCCATGAAGGCCAGAATGCCGGTGGGCGGGAGCAGCATGGCCAGGGAGGTGCCTTGGGCCAGGTGCTGATCCATCCCGAAGATGTAAATCAGGGCGGGGATGAGAATGATGCCGCCGCCCACCCCAATCAGTCCGGAAAAGACGCCAACTGCCACACCCAGGGCCAAGGCCCCCACCACATGCCACATGGTCATGACTAGTCTCGCAAAGGGAAGTGAATGCGAAGTGATTGTAGATTAGCAGCGGGCAATTCGCACTTGCGAGAATGGGGAAGGAGGCGGTTACGCCGCTTCCGCCGGCTGTTCCACGGTCATGGCCGCCAGTTCCACGCGGTCATGGGCGCCGGTCTTGCTGAAGATGCTCTGCAGGTGGCGCTTTACTGTATTCTCACTGATGTTGAGTTGAACCGCGATTTCGCGGTTGCGCAGGCCGCGCGCCACCAGCACCGCCACGGCGCGTTCCCGTTGCGAGAGCCGCTGCAGGCCGCGCACTGGCGCCCGCATGCGTTCCCCCGCCATCCAGCTCACCACCTGCTGCGCAATCTCGTTGGAGAATGCCAGTTGCCCCGCGGCCACGTTGCGAATGGCCTGAAACAGCTTATCCGGGCTGTCGCGCTTCAGCACCAGCCCGCTCGCTCCCAAGCGCACCGCCTGCACGTAATCCACTTCGTTATCGGAGGCGGTAAGGATAAGAGTGGGCAGCGACAGTCCTGCATGGCCCAGTGTGCGCAGCACCTCCAAGCCGGTCAGTTCAGGCAAGTCAAGTTCCAGCACCAGCACGTCGGGGCGGTGCCGCTCTACCAGCTCCGGCACCTGACTGCCCGCGCCGGCTACTGCCACTACCTGCATGTCGGGCTGGGCCTCCAACAGGTTAGCAATGGAATCCCGCACTACCTGATGATGGTCGGCAAGGATAAGTGCCAGTCTCTTACTCATGTTCTAGTTCTTGCCTGCCCGGTTGCCTCTCCCCCGAGAGCGCCCCAAGCCTGCTCCCCGCTTGGATGTGCGCAGCCCCGGGCAGGTTCGCTGCCCAAAATGACCGTTTTGGGGGGTGACCTTCGTACCCTGGAGCGGACCGGCATCTCCTCTTTTCGCCTCTCCCCTGTGTTACATTGCGTTTTTCCCCATTTGCACCACTATTGTGCTCGGGACCTGCTCCAAGGTGGCGCCCGCCGTTTGAGGTGATT
>Ga0187825_10000082_pt1 | contig 15995 bp, 22 predicted proteins | sample NC_wetland_sal_i_11_FD_132421 | JGI IMG/M metagenome (GOLD analysis project Ga0187825, IMG submission 132421) | Wetland sediment microbial communities from Neuse River Estuary, North Carolina, USA - SourceSoil_5 | ecosystem: Environmental > Aquatic > Freshwater > Wetlands > Sediment | place... | reverse complement strand
CGCGCGCACGAACGCCTCCCAAGCGGCCGAGCGCCGGTTCGGTGAGGCTCAGGACGGGCACGTCGCTCGCCCCGACGATCAGGAGGGCCGGTGCATGCACGCGCTCGAGCACGCCCGGTCCGGCGAGATCGACGCGGCCGCCGCGCGAGACGATTGCCCCGACCGCCTCGGGATGTTCGGCGGCGGCGATCGCCGCCGCGGCGGCGCCGGTGCTCGCCCCGAACAACCCGATCGATCCGGGCCGCGCCCCCGGCCGCGCGGCGAGCCACTGCACGATGGCGCCGAGCCGCCGGGCCAGCAGGCCGATGTCGAAGCGCAGTTCGGCCGTTCGCTCGTCGACAGCTTCCTCCTCGCGGGTAAGCAGGTCGATCAGCAGGGTGCCGATGCCGTAACCTTGTAGTGCAGACGCGACACGGCGGTTGCGCGGGCTCATCCGGCTGCTGCCGCTGCCGTGCGCGAATAACACGACGCCGTGCGCCTCCGGCGGGAGCGCAAGATCGCCCTCCAGCAGCACGCCGCCCGCCGGCACGCGGACCTCGCTCACGGTGACCGCCTCACCCGCCCCGCAACGCCGTGGCTGGGCCGTTATCCGGCGGCCAGGTCCTCGTCGCGCAGGTCGGTGACGAACATGTGGCCCGGCGTATGCGTGATCATGAACTCCACGCCGGCCGCCGTCGCGACGGCCTGGGGCGTGACACCGCACGCCCAGAACACGGGCACTTCGCCCGGCTCGATCACCGGGGGCTCGCCGTAGTCGGGGTGCGCGAGGTCTCTGACGCCGATCGCCGCCGGGTCGCCGATGTGCACCGGCGCCCCGTGCGCGCGCGGGTACCGGCCGGTAATCAGCACGCTCTGCGGAATGTGCGCGGCCGCGAGCGGCCGCATGCTCACGACCATCGGACCGTGCAGCGCACCCGCGGGCCGGCACGGGATGGACGTCACGTACATCGGGACGTTGCGGCCGCAGTCGATGTGCCGCACCGGAATGCCGGCGCGCTGCAGCGCGCTCTCGAACGTGAAGGAGCACCCTAGAAGGAACGCGACCAGGTCGTCGCGCCAGTAGGGCCGGATGTCCGTCTCCTCCACGACCGGGTGCCCGCGGCGGTGCACCCGGTAGCGCGGCACGTCGGTGCGCAGGTCGGCGCCCGGGGCGGTGATCGCCGGCTCGGGGTTGCCGGGGTCGGTAACCTCGAGCACGGGGCACGGCTTGGGATTGCGCTGGCAGAAGACGAGAAAATCGTACGCCGCGGAGCGCAGCAGCACGACGAGGTTCGCCTGCACGTACCCCGGCGCGAGCCCGGCGGTCGGCTGACGCCACTCGCCCCGCCGCACCCGCGCGCGGAGCTCCGCCGGTGTCAAACCCTGGACCGTCTCGATTTTGGTGCTCATCCGCCGCCTCTCCGGCTCAGGCTAAATGCGGCCGCTGCACGCGGCGTACGAGCGGCTCCACGAACGGATTGCTGCGCTTCTCTTCGCCGATCGTCGTCTCCGGTCCGTGCCCCGGGTAGCAGACGGTCTCGTCCGGCAGCGGCAGCAACACCCGCGCGATCGAGGCGAACAACTGGTCCTGGTTCGCGCCCGGCAGATCCGTGCGGCCGACGCTGCCCGCGAAGAGCGTGTCCCCGGTGAACGCGAGGCCGTCGCCGATGAGGCAGACGCCGCCCGGGCTGTGTCCGGGCGTGTGCCGGACGGTCAACTGCAGGCTGCCGACGCGCAGCACCTGGCCCTCGGTGAGCCACCCGTCGGGCACCGGCGACGGCGGAAGGTCGACGCCGAACAGTACCCGCGCGCGCGCGGGGCCGGCGTCCAGCACCGGCTGCTCGGCCTCGTGAATCCAGAACGGCACGTGCATGGTCCGCCGCACCGCGTCGACCGCCAGCAGGTGGTCGAAATGGCCGTGAGTATTCACGATCGCGATCGGCCGCGCGTTGAGCCGGCGGATCGTGGCGAGAATGCGCTCCGCCTCGTCGCCGGGGTCGATGACAAAGACTTCGCGGGTGGCGTCGTCGCCGAAAATGTAGCAATTGGCGGCGACCGAGCCAACGGGGAACCCCTCGATGATCATCGGGGTTCCCCGCTTGTCCACCGCATACCGCGCGACAAGGATTAGACTCTCGCGCCGACCTTCGCTGCGCTCAGCGCCTTGATGATCTCGCGGCAGAACGCCGGCAGATCCGGCGGCGTGCGCGACGAGATCAGGTTGCCGTCGACGACGACTTCCTTGTCGACGTAAGTGGCGCCGGCATTGATGATGTCGTCCTTGATCGCGCTGACGCACGTCATCGTCTTGCCCTTCACGATGCCGGCCGAAATCGGCACCCAGCCGGCGTGACAGATCGACGCGACCACTTTGCCCTGCTGGAACGCCTCGCGTACGAGCCGCAGCATCGGCTGGTGGCGCCGCATGTGGTCCGGCGCGTAACCGCCTGGCACGATCACCGCGTCGAAGTCGGACGCCTTGGCGTCGTCCATCGAGATATCGGCCTTGGCGGGGAACCCTTCCTTGCTCTTGTACGCCTCGCCGGCCTTCGGGCCGACGATCGTGACCGTGGCCCCGGCCTCGCGCAGGCGCAGGACCGGATACCATAGCTCAAGGTTTTCGTAGTAGTTCTCGGCGAGGACCGCGACCCGCTTGCCGTTGAGCTCCATGCAGCACCTCCGGGGCTGAAGATCGTGGAGAGTGGCGCAGCTTCAGTATAGGAAGCGTGACGGCTGACGGTCAACGGACCGGCGGGGTATCTACTCCAGCCCGGAAAGTGAGCCCCCCTCATCTACCAACGCTTGCACGAAGGAACCGTCGCATACGCAGGCCGAACAGATGGCCGCCAATTGACCATGGTGGAGTTTGGGAGGCGTCGTGTACGACGCTCCGGGCCGGTCGAGCGTCCCCGCTAATTGCCTCGGCAGGGTTCTTTTGCTCATCCTCATGGTCTATGCCGTGGCGCTCATTTCGCCCGATATATTGCCGCCCTACCGTCCTGTATCAACAACTTGCCCATTACCTTGAGGGCCTAGGGCCCGACCCTCGCTCAACAATCTTGAGTCGGGCTTCGAGAACTTCGAGGGCATTGCAGATCACGTCGCTACCTTCCAAGAGACTATGCGATATTTCAAAAGATGCAACCAGGTGATAATATCCGGAGGCGCATGAGCTCGCAACACGCTTGCTGGAGGAGCGCGAGTCTAGCCTGAGACGGGCCGGGGTGATCATCGATCCCCGTCCACCGCCCGCGGTGGGCGAGGAGGCGCCCCCAGGCGTCCCCGGAGCCACCGGCGGGCTGCCGTGGCGGACGGCCGAACGTCCCGGGCGCTAGCCCGGGCGGAGGACGGACGACGGCGGGGGGCTCTGGGTGCCGCGTGCGTGGGACGTTCCCCGACACCTAACTTAGCGGCTTAGTCCCTGGCCTTGATACCCAAGCCCTGGCGGGCGTTTCCCGCGGCGCGGGCCGCGCACCCGAACGGGACAACGAGCTCCCGCCCCCGCTGGGATGCGCCCGGCCGACGTTACGCGGTGGAGGTGCCCCGGCGAGGGGGTCGAGAGGCACCCTGCCGTTTTGCGGCTAATGGAGGACCGAGCCGGAAATCGCCGCGCGGGAGCTCGCTCAATGCGGCGGCGTGGGCGGGTGCGTTGCTGCTCCAGAATACCAACGCCATGTTCACGGCCAGTGTCTAGCCGGTTTCGCCGTCGTCCCCTTGGCCGGAACGTTGAAATAGGCGAGACAGCACTGCGGCCCCCGCGCGCCGCCGTACGCCGAGCTTGTCGTACACGTGTTGCATATGCTTCTGCACGGTGCGGGGGCTGATGCCGAGCACCGCGGCGACTTCCGCGTTCGTCTTGCCGTCCGCCACGAGTCCAACCGCCTCGCGCTCGCGCTGGCTCAGCAATTGGACACGCCCCGCAGCGTCAAGCTCGCGTTGCATTTCGGCTAGGTAGGGCTGGACGAGCCGCAGTAGTTTCAAATCTCGCTCGCCAAAATCACGTCCGTCGCGGTCGAGCGCGACGCAGCGCGCGGCGCCGGCCGGGGCCGGCAGGGCCAAGGCGATCTCGCTGCGGAACCGCAGCGGGCGGTACAGTTCGGTCCACAGCGCCGTCTTGCGAAACATCCGCATCGAGGTCATGTCGGTGATGCGGCGGGGGCTGCCGTCGCCCGTCCGCAACTGGTGGAGCAATAGCGGATGGTCGCGGTAGTGGCGCGTCACCGCGGCGGTGCTCTCGGGGGGCAGCACGGACACCGGTAGGGCGGTCGTATTGATCATCGGCGGGGCCGCGTGGAACTCGTTGTAGCTGACGATGTCGCATGGAATCAGGGCCTTGAGGTCCTGGAGCACCATCGCGACGAACCCCGAAAGAGTCGTGCCCCGACGTACCCGCCACAGAAAGTCGGCCACGGCCTTGACGTCCGTCAGGCTCAGGTGGTGCACGGTTCCGTCCCATTACGCCAAACGGCGTATTGTTCCTTCGCCGTGTTCGCATGATACTGGGAGAAATCCCACATCACGCAGGAGGACGACCATTATGGGGATCGAGCAGCTGGGACTCGCCGATGGGAAGTGGGTTGTCGATTCAGGGTTGCCCGCCGCGGAGTTGTCGGGCGATCCGCGGCAGGGCGGCTCGGCAGACCGTGCGCGGGCGATAACCGACGTCAAAGGGAGGCAAGTATGACATACCATCTGGAAGGTAGTCTGCTTGAGGTCTGTGATTGTCGTGTTCTCTGCCCGTGTTGGATCGGCGAGGACCCTGACAACGGCACGTGCGATTCTGTCCAGGCTTGGCATTTCGACGCCGGCAAGATAGAGGGTGTTGACGTGACAGGACGGACAATTGCGATGGTGGCGCACATCCCGGGCAACATCCTCAAGGGCAATTTCCGAGTTGCTCTCTACCTTGATGACGGTGCAACCGATGCGCAACAGCAAGCTATCCTGAACGTCTACTCTGGCAAACTCGGTGGGCCCGTGGCGGACCTCGCCAAGCTGGTCGGCGAAGTGGTTTCGGTCGAGCGTGCGCCCATTACCTTCGAAGTACGAAAGGGTCGCGGCACACTCCGGGTCGGTGACGTCAGCTACGCCGAACTCGAACCCTATAAGGGCGCGGATGGATCGACTACAACATTAAGCAACACAATCTTCTCGACTGTACCGGGCGCGCCGGTGTTCGTGGGAAAGGCAACCCGTTATCGTTCGAAGCACGCTGCGCTCGGGCACGATCTCGACCTGAGTGGCCACAACGCGCTCCAGAGCGCGTTCGTCTTCGACGGCTAGGCCCGGACGGTGCTGTGATGATCGGCGCGATCCGCACGCCGGCCGATGCCCGTTGGTACCGTCTCGCGGTGGGTGCGCTGGTTCTCCTGGCATGGGTCACGCTTTCCGCGTGGGGCGCGTCGCCGTTCGCCGGATTGCTCGACCACCGGGGGATCGGGGAGGGCGCCCTCCCCCCCTCCCGCGTGGCCGTCTTCGTCGCCGGTTGGACGCTCATGGTGATCGCCATGATGCTGCCCGGCAGCCTGCCACTGATCAACCTCTTTTCCCGGATGGCCGTCGGCCGGTCCGGCGGGGCGGGACTGGTGGCGCGGCTCATCGCCGGCTATCTCGGGGTGTGGGCAATCTTCGGCGCCGCAGCGTTCCGCGGCGACGCCTACGTCCACGCGGCGGTGGCGCGCGTTCCCGCCGTTGCCGGGGCGTCGCAGTGGATCGGGATCGCGATCCTGCTACTGGCCGGCCTCTACCAGGTGACGCCGCTCAAAGACATATGTCTCACCAAGTGCCGATCGCCCTACTCGTTTGTTGCCGAACACTGGCGGGGCAAGAACGCCGCTGCGGAGGCGCTCCGGCTCGGAGCGCGTCACGGGCTGTTTTGCGTCGGCTGCTGCTGGGTGCTGATGTTGCTTATGTTCGCCATCGGCGGGGTCAACTTGGGATGGATGCTGGCGCTCGGCTCGATCATGGCAGCGGAACGCTCGTCCCGCTGGGGCCAATATCTCACGATACCGCTCGGACTTGTGTTGATGCTGGCCGCGCTTGGCCTCGCGTATCGTGTCCCGTTCGTGATCACTGTGTTCGGCGGCTCCTAAGAGACCAAGCGTTACTGGGAGCCGCCGGAAAGCCGCCCTTGGATGGTGCATTCTGCCAAACGCTTACTGGTGGCCCCGCCAGCATGCCACTTCGAGAATCCCAATATGCCTAAGGCGACCACCGCAAGCGCGAGCACGACGTAGAGAATGGATTTCATCATCCAACACCTTCAAATTCGTGCTTGCACGATTTGGCAGACTATCGATGCTTTGGGGGTTCCCAAAGCAAGACTGGAATCCCTGGTGGCAAGACAGACAAGTCGTAGACAAAGCCTTGCCAACCTGCCCTTCGAGCCGTTGCAGATAATGGCTTGCGAGGTTTGAACATCTTTGGACCTTGAAGGTCCGAGGGCACATAGAGAACCCGCTCGGGTTGGCCCTTATAGACCGTGACGATGAATAGCGGAAGATATATATGCGATTTCATCCGTTCGTTCTGCACTGACCACGCAGCGCCCAGTAGAGACTTCAATTGCTGGTTCCGCTTGGTTACCGTAACAGCCTTTGCCTGAGCCGTGAACCCACAAAAGTCACAAATTATGTCTGCAGCCTTGAAGTTCGCTCGCAACCGCCTCAAGGTACGCACTTGCTTGCATCTTGGACACCCGCAAGTCTGAATTACTGTGAGTTCGCCCAGCTCACCCAACAGTTGAAATCGTGTCTGTCGCTTATCGTTCCGCATCTGCAAATCTGGTGCTTTGTCCGCATGGCCCTACAACCCTCCCGAATCAAACGCGAACGCTCCGCGCTACGCGGTCATCCGTTGGCGCGGATCTCTGCTGTCGCGGCTGCGCCCCCGCTACGTCTCGCTACCTAGCGTCGAGAGAGAGCCCCCAAACGGCTCTACCCTGGACGAACGCTGCAGATTCTAGCGTGCCCGCGCTACGTTGCCGCGCTTGCGTAGCCTGAACGCCCGGTGCTTGCAGGCGACGTTACAGTAGCGGGCGCGCAATGGGCGCGCTTGCCTTTGCCCGCCAGAGCATTAGGTGCCGGAGACAAGTTGCGCACTCTCTTATGTGACTGCAACGCCATGCCACCGAAAGGCGCGTCGAAAACCAAGCCGCTCGGCTTCTTCGACGGTCGCCACATAGCATTCCAGCTTATGATGCCCGATCACAGTCTTATCGTATTGCTGGTCAAAGGGAAGATGATATATCTTCTCACTATCTCGCAGAGACACATTGCACTTTATGCATGGATACTGCTCAAGCGGACCAACTCTGGCATCTGACCCCCCTTTAGAGATCATGGAAGTTCGCGTCCGATGAGAATGCGTTCCTCCATAGCTGCGCGCCTTCGCACACGGAGTCGCGAGCATTCCTCCGCATCGCACCCACGCTCCGGGCCACCGTGCGGCGTTGCTGCGCATTGCGTTTGACCTTGTCCAAAAGGACCTCCATTTGGACAGACACGGACGGTGTCTCGCAACCCACGGAAAATGCGCGCCGCCGCGGCCCTGTAGAACCGTACCTTTTGGACATGGGGGGCCTGGCTCCGTAGGCGTGACTGAAAGCATAGGCGATGTTAGAGGACCTTAACCCCGGGGGACGGCGGGGTCGAACCGAAGTCACCCGGCGGACGGCGGATGAAGAACGGCGCGATGCAAACTGCGACCGTGACTCCAAGTCCCGCCAGAACTCCCCACCAAGAGCCTTCATCCTTCTTCCGCTTCCGAGTGGTGCGAGACTTGCCGGGCGAACCTTCATGGGGACTGGTCGACGCAGCGATTGCGGTTACACCTTCGCACAGGCGCGCAACGGTAGACTTTGAGACGCCCATGAGAGCTGCAATTTCGCGAATGGACTTCCCCTGCCCGCGCTGAGCCAGGGCGAAAGCGCGGCGGTCCTCGCGTGAGACCCGCGGCTCACGACCCTTTGTTTCGTCTGACATGGCAACCTCCTTGCGCTTATTCAGCCTCCAGCGGTCCGCCCCACCAAGTGATCCGCCGACGGACGTAGCGAAGGCCAGTCTCCGTAGGCTAGCAGCATCCGTAGCGCCGTCTTTGAAACCGCGTACGAAACGGCCACGTCCCGGAACGAATCCCCGCCGCCAGGGCTTGCTGAATGCCCTCGCGCTGCGGGTGCGCGCATATGGTGCACGGCCTTCCCACGCGGAAACCCTCCTGTGTCCCGGATAGAAACCGCGAGCCTTACCTCAAATTGTACCGGGCACGGGAGAAAATGAGGGGCGATCCAGACTGAGCGTGTTCCACCATGCGGGACGAGCGTTACGTTTCGCGCAATTTCAGGGGTCCTTATCTCCTAACCCGTCAACGGACCGGCGGGGTACTACCGAAGGGCCGCCGAACGACGCCCCCCTCTCCCTGATCGTGGCGGTGGTTGCAGCGAGCGGAGTGGAGCGAGCGGGGGTGTGCCTCGTTTACCGAGCATCCACTTGTGCATAGCGGACTTGCCGGCCAGCGCTACCGTGAAGTGCTCGGCCATATGCGCCGGGGGCCGAGACCGCCGGGTGTTCCATATCGTAGAGCAGGATGGAGTCTAAGAGAGCACGCTCTTCCTTGACCACGCGGTCCTTCCTCGCTGTCGCGCCCGCAGGAGGCGAGGCGGCCCTTCCGGGTGATTGCAAGGACCGCCATCGCCTCCGGGTTTTAGGCTCGAGCGCCGTCGTGCTCCACGATCGGAGCGTTTGCCCGAGCGCCGTCGTGCTCCACGATCGGAGCGTTTGCCTGACGATCGTAGCGCTGCGCAACGAACGGGGCCGTCGTCGTGGCCGCCATTGCCACTCCCAGCACCGACACACCAAGTACCTTCTGAATCGACTTCATTGCTCTTCTCCTCCGTTCTTAACCTGGATTTTGATCAACTTAGCCACTCGCCGTCACAGTGCGCGGTGGACGGAAGCTATGCCTCGGCGCTGCGCGTCTCACCGCTGTCGACGAACTGGGCGCTGCGCGTCTCACCGCTGTCGGCGAACTGGGCGCTGCGCGTCTCACCGCTGTCGGCGAACTGGGCGCTGCGCGTCTCACCGCTATCGGCGAACTGGGCGCTGCGCGTCTCACCGCTGTCGGCGATGCTCGGGTACGATGAGAGCGTGAGAGCCAGGCCTGCCACGAGCAGTACGAGTGACTTCCGGATCACCGACACACCAAGTACCTTCTGAATCGACTTCATTGCTCTTCTCCTCCGTTCTTAACCTGGATTTTGACACAACTTATGGTCGCTCTTGTGCGTCACGGTCTTGTCGATGATAGGTCACGGGTATGTATTGACGCCCACTTCGATTTTCGATTAGAGCACCCGTGCCAGGTAGATCGCCGCAACTATGGGCAGTCTGCGACCATTCCTGGATTGCAATGTGGGACAAATTACGGCGTCCAGCGAGGGCGCTGGGCCGCTCCGGCGCTTTCGGTTCAGCGCGGGGGAATACACGTGCAGTTTCCACGCGTTAGATATGATCGGAACGCAGAAATGAGATAGTCGGGTCTACTCCCGGATGCCTATACCGTTCCACAGCATTGGCCTTGGGCGTGGGGCACTGCGTAGCCCGACGCGATCGCCCCGCAGGGATACTGCGCCTACGGCGTCGGCCCATCACGTGTAGACGGAGGCGGCCTCGAGCGGGGAGTAAGGCGACACGAATTCTCGGCGGACGTCGTGTGAGCTTAGCCGCTGCGCCGGTATGTGCCCCCGAGTTGGGACGTCACTGTGCAATGGAGGCAATCAACGATGGCGACGGCGCTTAGGTCGAACCGACAGCCCGGCGGGCGCATCCTCGTTGTGGACGACGACACACACATCGTGGAACTCGTCCGCTACAATCTCAGCCAGGAGGGCTTTGAGGTGGATGGGGCCTACGACGGGCACGACGCCATCGAAAAAGCGCGCGCGAACCCGCCCGAACTGGTGATCCTCGACCTGATGCTCCCGTACGTTGATGGGCTGGAGGTCTTCCGCCATCTTCGCCGCGAGGCGCCGGTGCCGATCCTCATGCTGACAGCCAAGGACAACGAGCACGATCGCGTCCTCAGCCTGGAATCGGGCGCCGACGATTACGTCACGAAGCCGTTCAGTCCGCGCGAACTCGTGGCGCGGGTGCGAGCGATTCTCCGGCGCGCCGGCGAGCAGGACCGGCAGGCAGAGACCGCACTGGCCTCCGGAAGCCTCGTGCTTGACCCGACCGCGCACGAAGTCCGGCTCGGGGACCGCCTCATCGATCTCACGGCCAAAGAATTCGATCTCCTGCAGCTCCTGATGGGCCATCCCAATCGGGTCTTCACGCGCGATTTCCTGCTTGAACGCATCTGGGGCTACGAGTACGTCGGCAGCACGCGCACCGTGGACATGCACATCAGCCGTTTGCGGGAGAAAATTGATGATGATCCCGACGCGCCGCGCTTCATCATTACGTTGCGGGGCGTCGGATACAAGCTGAAAAAGGACGCGGGATGAAGGTCGGCGGCGATCCGCTTCTTTCATCTGGATAGGGAGGCCACCGCGCTTCTGAACGTAATCTAGAACCCGCATCTTTGACTGTTCTGGTTAACACCACGAGATGCTGTGGGGACGGACGCCCCGCACCATACTCTATGTGCCGTCCTCCTTGGTAGGAGGACTACGAAGTATCTCCGCTAGCGGTGGGTTCTTGCGGTTCGCTCAGTTTGGAGGAATTTGTCGGCGCGCTCGTCTCAGAGCCCGTCCCCACGGTTTGCGTCTGAATCTCGTATCGCGAAAGATGGAGAAACAGATATATGAGAATCTCAGCCTTGTCTTGGCCAAAGTCGCTTACATTAGAGTAATTGCCGCGCATCGCTCGATGCCTGATCATAAGCCCGACATCGTCAGTCAAAAGAGCCTGGAGGGTCGCGATGAAATCCTCGCCCAGGCCGTGTCGGATGCGCGGATGTTGCAGCGTGGTATCCAAAGTCTGAGGCGTCATCCGCTTTCCACGCGCAGCGACGGCGGGTTCTCCAAGCGCCCTCGCTAAATCTCTTACAGCACCTTCTAGTTGCGGAATGAAGATGTGGACGGGAGACACGTAACGGCGTTGGCGCGGACGAGCGGCGTCCGGGTAAAGAGACAGGTAGCCCGAGCAGCGGAGTTTCCGCTCGATGTCGTGGAGGCAATTCGACAAGCCTGTCGCAGCGTCTATGATCGGCAACCCCGGGGCATGTTGAGGGCAACCAAGTCTTGAAAGGTCTTCTGTCTTTTCTTACGATGGCTCGCCGGGCCGAGCTAAGCCGGCGCGGGGTGGAACCGGTTGGCGAAACCAAATGTCGCGGGTTCGGGTGCCCGCCAGGTCGCAGATTCGCAAGGCGGGACGGAATCGCAAAGATTGCTTGCATTCCTGGCCGGTTTGGCCACGGATCTTGCTGCAGCGTTTGATCTTTCTGCCCTCCTCCAACACATTATCCGATCTATGGACGAAACACTGGGGTTCGACTCGTGTGCCGTGTCACTCTTAGAACGACACGATGACCATGAGGTGCTTGTCGTCAAGGCAGGGTCCGGGTTGCGAGGTGCGGTTACGGGCATGCGTTTCCCACGCGGTCAGGGCTTGCTCTGGAACGTCATGGAAACGCAGACACCCGCCTTGGTCCCAGATCTTCACGCTGATCCACGCGTTATCAGAAAAGACCCCGGAGTCCGGTCCGGGATTTATGCACCATTGGTGTCTCGAAGGCTAACGGTCGGAGTGCTGAGCGCTTATAAGGCTGATGTGAATGCGTTCACCGAGCCCGATCTTCACCTGCTGACCGTGGTCGCCCGGTACATTGCGAGCTCGGTCGAACTAAACCACATGCACGACTACATAAAAGCAATGGCCACAACGGACGGTCTGACGGGGATTGCCAATCGTCGCGTGTTCATGGAACGGGTAGAGCAAGAGATTGCCCGGTCGGAACGAACGGCTCGCCCGCTGAGCATCGTGTTGTTCGATCTAGACGGGTTCAAGGCGATCAACGACACTTACGGCCATGGGGCAGGCGATGCATATCTGATTCATGTCGGGCGTGTTCTCGCGCACGGCCTGCGAAAGGCGGACCTTGCAGCACGGTACGGTGGCGATGAGTTTGTGCTGCTACTGCCGGAAGCAGGAGAATCAGAAGCGCACGCGGCGGTCAGCCGTCTGGTGGGCGTCACCATTCCTGTGGCTCAACGGACGGATGTGAGCGTTGACCTACAGTTCTCGTGGGGTAGCGCGACGTGGCCCACAGACGGACTCTCCGCAGACGACCTGTTGCGGGTGGCTGACGTCCGTCTCTATCGAATGAAAAAAGCCCATGGACGGCTTCCCGGACAGCCAACGTAGTAGACTAGTAACGAGCGCGTCGCCACCTCTCTCGATTTGTCCGCACCGCCAGCCCTTGCGGGACAAGCAAAATCGCCCGCTAAGTCGCACAAACTCGTCCATATCTGGCGCCCTCCTCGCCGGGTCCGAGATCGCGAGGGGTGGACGCCCGTTCGGCCGCAGCTCGAATGGGCCTCGCGGAATCGATGCAGGCAAAGCGGTCGAATCCGGCGCCGACCGTTGCACAGGAGCCTCTCCGCGCCCTTCGAATGTCGGGGCTGCCCTCCATTAGACCGCAAAACTTCAGGGTCCCTTCCGGCCTCTCTCACCCGGCTACCCATTGCTCACCCGCCCGCTCGAAGAACAACAAGCGATCCTCTGGGTGCTCCAGCCGGGCCCTTGTCATCTAGCTCTTATGTACGACCTCGAACGAATACCCGTCGGGGTCGAATACATCGGCGGCATAGTATCCCGGATAGTATTCTAGTCGTGCGCGGGGAGAAATGTTGTCCCTGGCACCAGCCGACATTGCGGCCTTGTAGAATTCATCGACCTTATTGTCATTTTCGGCCACGAAACCCCAGTGAATGGCTGTTGGATCAGGCTTTCCTTGCTTTAGCCAGAAGAACGCCTTCTTGCCGTCACCAAATCCCCACAGGTCGGGATGACCATCTTCGCCCTTGTACGGCATGAAGAATTTGATATGAAGCGGCTTCAAGGCCGCCTCATAGAAGGCCAGCGAACGTTTGATATCGCTGACGGTCAGAATGATGTGGTCGAGCATCGTTCTCCCCCCCAAATCACGACTGCTTCAAGCGCGGCAGGCGCTGCGTATCTGGATTCCACGACGAACTCCCCCTCCGCGCGGCCGACCCCTGGATCCCGCGTAGAACTGGCCGCTTACGCGATCAGCCGCAGTTGCTCCTCAACGTGCGCGAACTTCAGAAGAGCCCGCAATTGGACCCTGGACTTCCCAACTCTCCGCAGGCGAGATAACGATGGACCTGTCCAGATTCAAAGCACACGGTGGCCTTCGGCGTTCCGTAGGGCTGTGCACCACCATAATAGGTAAACGCATTCAGGAAGTGCTGCGGCGATCCGGGTCGCAAGGCGATGATGCAGTGATCAATGCAGACCTGCTTCCCGTCCGCATAGAAATACGCCTTACCGCTACTCTGATTCTCAAGAATAATCGGCATTGGCGTAGTGTTCAGCATCTGCGTAATGCTGTCGAGGCGGTTTTGGTGTCTCAGTACTCGACGGAGGAAGGTTGTCTTGCCTGCCCTGATGCTTCTACCACGCTACGTGGGCTTGTCGGGCGAGGAACCTACCATAGTCCTATCAAGACAACTAGTAGGCAAATTGAACGAACATGCCGCGCATGCCCACAAGAAGCGGCTTCTCAGCGTAGTGCGGGAGCGGTCGAAGCCCCAGCTGCTGCGTCGGTGTCCGCAAGAGAAAGTCAAGTCGATAGAGCGAAACGAAAAGATCCACGGGGCCGCTTCTCGATTTACCTTTCGAAGTAACAGTGTCCTTCCCACCCCGGCAGGCAGGCTCTGGCCGGGCGCTACTAAGTCGACTTCAATCGAAGTGGACCCGCGACGCCAATCTGGTGACAGTAGCGCGGCCGGAACCTCCCATACGTCATCAAATTGGTCTAGATTGCAAGGGTCCAAGGGCCTTGTGTCCGCCCATACAGTGCTGGCCCAAGGGCGAGGCGGTCGGCATCTACACGATGAACCCGGACGTCGCACGAACCATCGGCCGGCAACGGCGGGGGCCAATTCGAGGAAAGGTAACGCGCGCTGAGTTCGATAAGAGCCCTTACACTCGGATACAGGAGGCCAATCATGGCGCGGGTCGTGGTTCTCTTGCTCGTGTTGGGTTTGGCGTTCCCCGGGCACGCCGCACCAGCGAGTCAACAATCCGGCACTTTTCTGATCGTCGCCGGGACCTCCATCGGACCTATTAGCCTCGGCATGTCTTTCGAAGAAGTGCTTAAGCTCTTCGGACACTACGGGTCGCAAAACGTAGCCATCCCTGGCTTCCCCCGCTATATCTGGACTGAGCTTCCAGATAATCGCCTCGTCGGACGCTTCGTCGTCAGCACCGCTGGCAGCCCTGCGTCGGTGGACGCGATTAGCGTGGCGTCCGATGGTCGCTACATGACATCTACAGGGATCCATATCGGAGACCCGTCCGCCAGCGTCAGGTCAATCATGGGGGCACCTGCGGCAGTACAGACAGGATTCTACGATGCGGATATTTGGCTCTATCAGGGGATCGCGTTTACAATTGGCAATTCGAATTCCAAACAATGCGAGGGCCGTGTCTGTGGTATTGGGGTAGGTCGAGGCTTCGCCGAGGTCTTTTGAAGAATTCTGGGGACACTGCTTCGTTTTTCTGCGCGCACCTCGACCTCGCGGGGAGAGACCCCGAAGGTGCGCAGGGAGTGACACATCTCCTCCACTATCCGCTTCCATCCTCGATCAGAAATGTCCACGGCTCCTTGCGTGGCCAGCCGGGCCCGTACCACAAAGATCCGGCGGCGGGGGCAACGTCACCCGCCGCCGCAACGCCGCTTACCACGACGCACGTGAGCATCTATCTCCCGTCACGCCGTGGAGACCCTCCGTGAAACGTCCCGTGAAATCGCGGCGTGCCGACCGGGGCGGAGCGCCGGTGATGAAAGTCGTGATGTCCTGGACCGATCACAATCCCGATGCCGACCGGTGGACCGTAGTAGCCCCATGGATAATACCCATACGGGTACGGATAGTAGTACGGAGCGGGCGCCGGAGCGGCCGCCAGCATTACGTCGATGCGCCCCGCGACCAGTTGATTCCCCGCCGCCGTCACGGTCGCGACGGCGTACCCGCCGATGTACTGTTGCAGCGCACAAAATGCGACGGGGACTCCGTTGACAAACGCCGCTGTGTAGGGCGTGCCCGGTACAGTGTTGACGACGCCGCCCGCTCCTCTCAAGAACAGCGTGTTTGTCTGGCAGTCAACGGATTGAATCGTTCCCGCGACCTGAACGACGCTCTGCGCCGCCGCAATCCCCGGCACACCCACCGCCACCAATAGCAGCACGACCGCGAGCACCATGATCCGCTGCATCTTCGTACCCTCCTAACGTCGCCCGCCACTCCTAGGGGGGGCATCTTTATGATAGGCGCCTCGCCCGAACGGCGGCCATCAGGCCGGAGTCGTATCTACTGTCGGACGGCGCTTTGAGGGGTTGGTCTTCACATTCCGTTCATGATCGCCGTTCCGCGGCCGCGATGCCCGGGCTCGTTGGCGCGTGGGACGGCGCGACGAAGGTATGCGCGAGGGCCGCCGAGAGGTGCGCTCCTGCCCCGGCGGGTCGTGCCATTCCCCGATGACGTCCGCGATGTCTCGAAACGGCACGCCCTGGTTGGCGACCCATGATACTTGGCCCCCGCGGCGCCCTTCTATCACGGGCAGGGAGTCCGGTCGCGGAGGCTGAAACTTAGTGACCGCCCGCACGATCGACCTCCGGCGTGCCGGCCGCAGTCTACTAATACAAAGAGGGGTTGATACGGTGCAGACTCCTGCGCGGTTCGATGCTCGATCCACCCGGCGGACTCTGCTGCGCCGGGCGGCGATGGCCGGCCTCGGCGCCGCGGCGCTCCCGCGGCTGGGCGACCTGCT
>Ga0187825_10000081_pt1 | contig 16027 bp, 11 predicted proteins | sample NC_wetland_sal_i_11_FD_132421 | JGI IMG/M metagenome (GOLD analysis project Ga0187825, IMG submission 132421) | Wetland sediment microbial communities from Neuse River Estuary, North Carolina, USA - SourceSoil_5 | ecosystem: Environmental > Aquatic > Freshwater > Wetlands > Sediment | place... | reverse complement strand
ATCGATCAAGGTCATGGATACGAGCAAAGACAGCCAAAAGAAGGCAGCAAGGATGACGATACGAGTCAGTCCAGGCTTATACCAAACGTGCATGAAGAAGAGAGCGACCAGAAGCATTTTGGCTGCGGCGATCGCCAGTGCCGCTACCGTGTTGAAGGGCCCCAGATCGATATAAGCAAGCCCCGTCGTCAACGCCGCGAGAGCCAGGAGCGCCACAAAGACCATTGTGTAGGTTCGGACCGGAACGAGCGGTTCGGCCATCAGCGCGGCCCTCCGATCAGATAAAGCAAGGGGAACAGAAATATCCAGGTGATATCTACGAAGTGCCAATAAAGACCGCTAACCTCTAGCTGCTGGTAATTCGCCTGGGAGAGGGATCTGTTCCACGCGCGAATCGCCATCACTGAGAGCAGGCCGATGCCTACGATCATGTGCAAGGCGTGCAAACCAGTCATAAAGAAATAGAAACACAAAAAGAGGTCGACCGCGTCACCGGGAGCGCCACGGAGTTGATCGGGGGTTGGGTGAAAGTTCAGCCCAGGGACTAGATGTTCGTGCCATTTTTCGGCGTATTCGGTGAACTTAATCCCGAGGAAGATCGCGCCGAGAATAATCGTGAGCAGCAGCAGGGCGCAGAGGAGTTTACGGCGACCCATTCGGATGGCATGGATGCTGAGCGCCATCGTGAAGCTGCTGCCGAGCAAGATAAAGGTCATTGCCGCCCCGAACGGCCGCTCGAGGAGATGGCTGCCGACTTCAAACCCCGCGAAATAAAGGGAGCGGTACACCGTGTAGGTGGTGAATAATCCGCCGAAAAAGAGTACTTCCGTGGCCAGAAACACCCACATCCCCATGTTTCCGGCGTCGCGCTGCTGCTCGATCTCTTCGAACTGATGATGCAGGTCCGCAGCGGTAGAAGGCAGGTCGGACGCGCCGACAAGTGCGCCGGAGGCAGGTGCAATATCAGACACGGGCAGGCTCACTTGCGGCGTACGCGTAGGCTTCTTCGGTGACCACCGGAACGTCTTCGAAGTTGTCCTTCGGAGGTGGCGAAGGCGAATGCTCCCATTCGAGGCCCTTGGCCTTCCAAGGATTAGGGCTGGCCTCCGGGCCATAGCGGATGGACCAGATTAAATACACAAACGGAATCAGGTAGCCTATGCCGAGAATCGATGCTCCGGCAGTGGAAAGCACATTGAGGGCCTGGAACTCAGGCGGGTACATGGCGTAACGCCGGGGCATGCCAAGGTAGCCGAGAATGTATTGCGGGAAAAATGTGAGGTTGAAACCAATGAAGATTACGAAGGCGGCAAAACGCGCCCAGAGGTCCGGATACATGCGCCCGGTCATCTTCGGCCACCAGAAATGAATGCCGCCAAGATAGGCCATGACAGCGCCGCCTACCATGATGTAGTGGAAATGCGCGATGACGAAGTATGTGTCGTGGACGTGAACATCGACGGCCAATGACGCGAGAAAGAGGCCGGTGAGACCGCCCATTGTGAACAATCCAATAAATCCGAGCGCATAAAGCATGGGCGCCTGATAGGAAATGGAGCCCTTATATAGCGTGGCAGTCCAATTGAAGACTTTGATCGCCGACGGGATCGCGACGGCGAAGCTCAGTGCGGAGAAAACCACTCCGGCATACACGGACTGACCGCTGACGAACATGTGATGGCCCCAAACCAGGAAACTGAGCAGAGCGATAGCCATGCTGGAGTATGCGATGGCCTTGTATCCGAAGGCGCGTTTGCGAGCAAAAGCCGTGACGAGTTCGCTGATCACGCCCATTCCGGGCAAGATCATGATGTAAACAGCAGGGTGGGAATAAAACCAGAAGAGGTGCTGAAACAGCACCGGATCACCGCCGATCGCGGGATCGAAGATACCGACGTGCAACACACGCTCGAGCCCGACCAGGAGAAGCGTGATCGCCAACACCGGGGTGGCGAGGACGAAGATGACGCTGGTGGCGTACATCGACCAGATGAAGAGCGGCAGCCGGAACCAAGTGAGCCCTGGAGCTCGCATTTTGTGAATGGTGACGATGAAATTTAGACCGGTAAGGATGGAGGAGAATCCGGTGATAAAAATGCCAGTCGCCGCGGAAAGAACATGCGTCGTGAGGTAGATGCTGCTGAGAGGCGTGTAGAAGGTCCAACCGCTATCCACGCCACCCGAGATCAAGGCATATAGCGTGAAACCAGCCCCTACGAGATAGATGTACCAACTAAGCAGATTAAGGCGCGGGAAAGCAAGATCGCGGGCGCCTATCATCATAGGCACCAAGAAATTTCCGAGCGTCGCGGGAATCGAGGGGATTAAGAAAAACCAAACCATGATGATGCCGTGCATGGTGAACAATTTGTTGTAGGTTTCCGGCTGCACGATGGCGCCGGCAGGCTCGAGCAGGTTGAGGCGCATGAGAAGAGCGGCAAAACCCCCGATAAAAAACATCACGGTGATCGAGCCGAGGTAGAGGAGCGAGATGCGCTTGTGGTCCGTGGTGAAGAGCCATGATTTAATTCCGTAACTTTCGTTGAGGTAGTGCACGCGCGATCCGGTAGGGGGAGACACTTGCGCGACGGCAACGCCCATGGGCTATCTACCTTTCTGCGGAGGTCGGTTCCGCGTTCGCGAGGGACTTGATATAGGCAACCAGCTGCAGAATTTGTTCTTCGTTCAGCTGTCCTTGAAAGCTGGGCATAATGGGCCGGTAATTGGGGAGTTGCAGCGAATTAGGGTTGACGATGGCTTGATGGATGAAATCCTCGTCCATCACTTTTGTGGAACCGCCGGCCAAAGACACGGGTCTGCCGAATACCCCCTGGAGGGAAGGGCCGGCGCCGCTCCCGTCGGCGGAATGGCAGGTAGCACAACTGAAGGCGGTGAAAAGCCTCCCTCCGATCTGGGTCATGGATTCCCCAATCGCGTTATCCCGCAGCCATTGCGCATATTGGGCCGGTTTGAGCACGTAAATCCATCCGGTCATATTGGAATGCAAAGTGCCGCAGTATTGCGCGCAAAACAGGTGATAGGTGCCAGGCTTGTTCGCGATAAACCACTCTGATGTGTAACGGCCGGGCAAGACGTCCATCTTTACGCGAAACGCAGGCACGAAAAAGTCATGGATCACATCCTGCGAAGTCATGACCAATTTGACAGGCACGTTCACTGGGACGTGAAGACTGTTGATCTCGCGCTGTCCCCCGGCGTGCTGCAAGTGCCACATCCATTGCTTGCCGACGACGAAAATTTCCGTTGAACCTTCGGGAGGCTCTGCATTGCGGAAATAAAGCCTCGTCGCCCAAGCAAACACAAAAATACAAATCAATGAAGGAATGACGATCCAGGCGACTTCAATCAAGTTGGATTTCTGAGTAGGCGGGGGAATGTAATCATCTGAACGCCGCCGGTACTTCAGCATGAAGTAAAAGACGGTGAGGAAGATTCCGATTGTAAAAAATAGTGTGATCCCAGTCAGAACGAAATAGAGAGCATCGACCTGTCCGGCCGAGGTGGAAGCAGCCTCGGGACGAAGCGGGAACCCGCTTTGCCAAAGCACGAGAGCGAGATGTAAGGCTCCCATAAGACGGCGATTCCCTTCCCTATGCAGCCACCGAGCTAGGCGTGCCGTCCATACCACTGCTTTTCTCGCCGGAATAAACCAACGATCAGCAGGGTCATGCCCAAAACCGTCAGCGCCCCAGAGATGGCGATCACGCGCGAAATTAGCAAACCGTACTTGCCCGTGCTCGGGTCGTAATGGAAGCAGTACAAGAGAATCCGGTCCACCGGTGTGCCGATCTTTTCCTGGGACGCCTCGACTAATCCCAAGCGCAAATCGCGCTCGGGATATTCAATGCCGTAGAAATAGCGCGAGAGTTTGCCTTCTGGCGTGAGCAACATAATGCCGCTGGCATGGGCGAACTGCCCGGATTTCGGATCATAGGCATAACGAAAACCGACAGCGTCCGCGAGTTTGCGGATCTCCGGCTCATCGCCCGTGAGGAAATGCCAGCCGCTTGAATCGTTGGGCCTGTTGTACAGATCGGTATAGACCTTGTGTTTTATGGCGGCAAGTTCGGGCCCTTCCTTCGGATCAATGCTAAGTGTAACGACGGTGAAATCCCTGCCCAGTTCCAGGGGTGTTTGCCGCATGGTCCGCACCAGTCCATTCAGCACTTCCGTGCAGAGCATGGGACACTGGTAATAAACCAGCGTGAGAATTACTGGCTTGCGGCCAAAGAATTGCCCCAGCTCAACCGTCTGCCCACTCTCATCCCGGAACGCAAGATTCAAAGGGATTTGGCGGTTCAGGTTTTGGTCCAGACCGACGTCACGCAGCAGGGCCGGATTAACACCAATGTTCTGGATTGGATCAGGAGTGGGCACTTGTGCCACAACGCCACCCGAAGACAAGAGACAAAGCACCACAGCGGCCACCGCGAAAGGAACCGTCTGCACGAGCCGGGTATGAATTCTCATCATCTTTTCTCCGGGTTAAGATCGCGTGGTGAAGAGGGGGTTGCATCGGCGGAAAGAGCAGATACTGGCCGACTTTGCGCCGGACGCACAGGCAGTCCTTCGGTAAGAATCAACTGCATGGCCTGATCGATTGGAATTCGAACCACGCCGTTCTTGCGATCGATCCATCCGTAAGAATTCAGGATGTGCTGCTGGGATCGTTTGTACTCCTGGATGTCCAGACTTGGCGCGGGCTGCAGGAGGGGCGCCTCCGTAGGAATAGGCCGCGTATTTCCGAAAGGTGATCCTAAAAACGGCGCGGGCCGATCGCTCCGAGATAGATATTTAAGCACTCCACCCAAAACGATGGCGATGATCACCAAGGCGCAGGCCATAAAAACAAAAAAAATAAACAGTCCAGGCGGGTTGGCGTCGGCATGTTCGTACCGGGATGCGGGCGAGGGGGCTAAAGGTTCAGTCGCCACTTGCGAACTCCTGCTGAATGACGGCTGATTGCGGGGGCAAGAGCGGATGCTTCTTCAACTGCTCCAAGTAAAAGGCGAACCAGCATGCTCCCAAGCCTACGGGCAACAAGAAATCGAGCAAATAGAATCGAGGTGCACCTGGATGAAACGAAGGAACAATCATCCAATAGATGTCTACAAACCCTGCGAGCATCAGCAGGGCTGAAACAGCGGACAGGGCGTTCAGGCGCCCTTTAATGCCGCGCATGAGCAGCAGCACGAAAGGCACGGCAAAAAAGAAGAGGATCAGGAAGACAGCGATGATGGACCAGCCACGCTCGGCACGCGAGGCATACCACGGAATTTCCTTTAACAAGTCCCCTGACCAGATGATCAAGAATTGCGAGAAGGCTAGGTAGGCCCAGAGCATCACGAACGTCAGAAGCAGATTGCCTAGGTCGATAAACCGCACGGCCGAGATGGTAGTTGAAACCGGCTCGTACGCACCGACAAGGCGGGACATGAGGATGACGAAGGCGATCGCCACCTGAACCTCCAGTACCATGAAAATCATGCCGAAAATCGTCGAAAACCAGTGCGGCTCAAGCGACATGACCCAATCGATGGAGAAAAAAGTGATGGTCAGACCATAAAAGATTAAGCCCGGCCCGCTCATCTGTTGCAAACGATCCTCTATCGTCGGGTCGCCCGTTCGGTACAGCTCGGAGGACCAGTGCGTCAGGCGCTGAGCGTTCCAAAGCCAAACGGCGAAGTAGATCGCTTCGCGGACGAGGAAGAAAGGCACGTTCAAGTACACGTGCTTGTATTGCAGGATAGGATCGGCAGCAAGGTCGCCTGGCCGCGCCCACGCGAAAAGACGCGGCAGTGCGAACAGAAGAGGCACCAGAAAGAGAAGCAGGAGCGGCAACGTTCGCACGCCGGCTTCGAGCGGCTGCTTTACGGGCAAGCCCCAGTCGCCGCCGGTTAGGTAATGAATCATAAGGAAGGCAGCGCACCCTAGGGGTAGACCGATCCAGAAGATGAATCCGAGCAAATAAGAGCGAAAAAACTGCTCAGGGACGCGGATGCCATCGAGGACCGAAGCAACCAGAAACACAGCCCCGATAATGAGCGAGCGACGCTGTATGCGATCGCATTTGGCGCGCAGTTCGGGGTTCACGGCTGTCCATCCAAGGCGCTCGATTGCGTCGGGGACAAATCGCTCATCGGGGTGTACTGGCTGCGCTGCAGGGCACGGATGTAAGCCGCTATATACCAACGGTCTTGCGGAGAAACGCGCGAGGCGTAGCTATACATCAGGCCGAAACCGTTGGTCATGACGTCGAAAAAGTGACCGACAGGAGCTTGCCGAAGACGATCGTCGTGAAAAGAAGGAGGCGCCGGGAAGCCGCGCTGCACAATCATGCCATCGCCGTATCCCGCGTAGCCGTGGCAGGGAGAACAGTAAATATTGAAGCGTTCGCGGCCGCGGGCCAGTTCGGCGGTGCCGATGGCAAAAGGAAAGATGTCAGCGACATTGCCATCACTCTTGCCTGCGTAAAGGAGTTCATCGGTGCGCAACTGACCGCGGGCGACGGTGCCCGTCACAGGTTGGCGGGCAGAGCGGCCGTCGCTGAAGAAATTGCTGGGCACCTCGGGGTTGTACTTGGGTTGGAGATGCATATCGAGACGGCAACCGGACAGCAGGCTGAGCGCCAAGCAGACCGGAGACAGCCAACTGCGGCGGGCGGTTCGGCAGACGCTACCGATGCGTATTGGGCTAGACCTCGACATCGTAAACACCATGGGCAGCCAGACTTTCGAGAAAGGACCGCGTTGCGGAGAGATTGAATTTCTTGTCGCGGGCCTTGATGCAGAGGAAAAAACGGCCACGAGTGACCAGCGCAAATCGGGGAACGTTGAACAGCGGGTGATATGGCGTCGGCAATCCATTCATCGCGAGCATGCCGAACGTTGCTGCAATGGCGGCGAACAGGATGGTCAGTTCGAATGTAATCGGGATGAAGGACGGCCAGCTATTGTGTGGCTTTCCGTCGATATTCACGGGAAAGCTGACGACGTTGGCGTAATACTGCAAGAAAAAACCGACTAGCATTCCGCAGATGCCTCCAATCAGCACCACAAGCGGCAACCGAGTGGAAGAGAACCCAACAGCGTCGGAAAGGCCCTCCACAGGCATCGGGGTAAAGGCATCCATTGCGCGATAACCTTCGGCATGGGCTTTTACCGCGGCGTCAAGAATCTCTTCGGGACTGCCGAATTCCGCCAAAAGCCCGTAAATCGCTTTTCTCTTAGCCGAGCTCACGTTTCGATCTCCGGGTTCGGGTTGCGGAGCTTGCCGAGATAGGTTGTTCGGGGCCGTACATTCAATTCAGCCAGCAAGCTGTAATTGCGCGTCGAAGCCTTCAGTTTGGAGACCTGGCTATTCGGGTCGTTGATGTTGCCGAACACAATTACGTTGGTCGGGCAAGCCTGCTGGCAGGCGGTGATGATTTCACCGTCGCGAACCAGGCGGTTTTCTTCTTCGGCGTGGATTTTGGCTTCGTTGATGCGCTGCACACAGTAGGAGCACTTCTCCATGACGCCGCGGCTGCGCACGGTAACGTCGGGATTGCGCATGCCGTACAGGCTTTGCGATTCCCAATTCGAATACAGCTTGAAATTGAAGCGGCGCACTTTGTAGGGGCAATTGTTCGAGCAATAGCGCGTGCCCACGCACCGGTTGTAGATCATTTCGTTTAGTCCCTCGGAGCTGTGCAGGGTCGCTCCCACGGGACAGACGAGTTCGCACGGCGCCTGCTCGCAATGCATGCAAGGTACCGGCTCCCAATACATCTCGGGATTTTTCAGATCGCCGCGGTAGTAATTATCAATGCGGATCCATTGCATATCCCGGCCGGCCATGACTTCGTACTTTCCGACGACAGCGATGTTGTTTTCCGCGTAGCAGGCGACGACGCATGCTGAGCAGCCGGTGCAGCGGTTCAAATCGATGGACATTCCCCACGCGTAGCCCTCGTACTTATAAGGGGCGTAGAGTGAAAGTCCATCGTTCTCAGTGTGATCCGCAGCGAAATAAGGATTTTTCTGAAATTCCTCAAGGGTGGCGATGCGAACGAGGTCGCGCTTAAAGGCATTGATGCTTTGCTCTTCGACCTGGTGACCGTTTTGATCGATCGGATGATGCAGTTGCGTATTGGCCAGAAGATAGGTGCGGCCAGTCTTCTTGATCGTGAGCCCGGTGGAACTTTGCGGGGCGGAGGAGGTACGCAACAGATAGCCATTGACGCCGATTCCAGTGCCCACGGCTCCAGCGCGCTGCCGTCCATAGCCCAAATGCAAGGTCGCGGAGTTGTCGGCGTGGCCCGGCATGATCCAGACTGGCCCGCTCAGTTTCCGCTCGCCCACGGTCATGTCGACGACGTCCCCGTTCGTCACGCGCAGATTCCACGCGGTCATCGGGCTGAGCATGAGGGCATTGTCCCAGGTGAGTTTTGTCAGCGGTTTCGGCAACTCTTGCAGCCAGGCGTTGTTGGCCCAGCGGCCGTCGCCAATCGTGGGATCGGGACGGAAAACGATCTCGATGCTGTTCGGCGCTGCTGGAGTGGGTTGCGGTAGCCGAGGGTAATCAAGCGTCAGATTGGCGGTAACCGGAGTGAAAGCTGTTCCAGCCATAACTCCGTCGTGCAATGTGGTTTCCCAGAACATTTCGAAATCGGACTCGTTTTGCGAAGCGTTCTGCCCTTTCCAATAATTGCGGACGAGGTTGTGAGGTGTCGTATCCAGATCGCCGAGCAAAATGGCCACAAGCTCATGCGCTGAGAGTCCCCGATAGAGCGGCGCGATCAACGGCTGGACGATTCCCACCGTGCCGTCGTATGCGCGCGCATCGCTCCAGGACTCCAGGAAATGGGTCTCCGGTACGTGCCAGTTGCAATACTGGGCTGTTTCGTCGTCGTATAAGCCGAGGTGAATGCGCAGGCCGACTTTGGAAAGTTTGCTTATGAAGTTTAAATCGACTGGCGCTGTGAAAACTGGGTTGGAGCCGATGATCAGTAAGGTCGAGATTTGGCCCGCATCGATTTCTTTGACGAGATCGGAAAGCGAATCCGCGATTGGACTCACCTCGACTAGGTTGGTGTAGAAGACGGTTTGACCTATGTTGCCAAGCTCCAAATTCATGGCGTGTGCCAGAGCGTGCACGGCAGGCGGCTGCGCATCGCCCGCCAGAACGAGGCTGGCTCCCTTGTGGGCATTGAGATCGCGCACCATCGCGGCGAACCACGGAGTTGGAACAGGCGAGTTGCCACTCTGCACGCCGAGACCCAAGGCCGAGGCCATAGCACGCGCTACGTCTGGAATCTCCGTAGCGCGCAATGGGAAGCGGTGATCGGCCATGCTGCCGGTATTTGTGGGCGTGCTTTCGATGACGTAGAGGCGGTTCATCTGCGCACGCGCGTTTTCGACGTTGCGGCGCTGCGCGAAATCATGTGCATAGCGAACCGAAGTTGGCCCGCTGTACAAAAAGTCCGAATCCAGCGCAACCACCACGTCCGCTTTATCTAACCGGCACACCGTATTCACGGCTTTGCCGAAAGCGAGGCGCGCGCCCTCGTACGCAGCATAGGGAGCAAACGGTTCATGCCCGTACCACTTGGCTTGCGGGTAGTGCGTGAGAAGATCCTGCATCTGCCGGGCGAACGTGGGCGAAGATGTCGAGCCGGTTAGAATGCGCAGGCCGGCTCCGCGGGTTTTGCCCAGCGACGTCCGTAGCGTCGCCATTGCGTTCAGAAATGCGGGCGAGTCGCTAATTCTTCCTTCATGCAGAATGACTTGCGAGCGGTCGGGATCCCAGAGCGTACGGATGGAGGCCTGCGCGAAAATGTCTGTCGAGCCGAGGCTGGCAGGATGGAGACGATTCCCTTCGATTTTCGTGGGCCGGCCCGTGTGGCTTTCGACGAGCAAGCCGAATGCTGAGTTACCGTGCGGCATCGAGGTGGCATAGAAAAGTGGCCGCCCTGGGACTATTTCTTCGGGGGCGCGAACGTACGGGATGATCTTTTCAGTGGGGAGCTTCGTACAGCCGATCAAGCTGGAGAGCGCCGCTGAGGCAGTCATGAACCGCAAGAGATCGCGGCGAGAGATCTTGCTGGCACTTGAATCTTCGGCTGGCTCTGATGGGAATTCGCTGTGCAGAGCGGCCTCATAATCCGGCGTATAAGCGAGTTCGTCTAGACTGCGCCACAACTTCTTCAGTTCTTTCTTCGTGAGGTCCCGCAGTGCGGGAATATCCGAAAGGCTGGGGCGCGGCTTCATCGTTTCGTCGTTCACTCTGCTCAATTCCTCAGCTGCTGACCCGCTTCATCGATGGCACGTGACGCAATCCTGCAGCGAGTAGATCTTGTATTCCTTCACCAGGCGCCGGCCGAGCTCCAGTTGGTTTGGAGGCGGCTGGTAAGAAATGCTGAAAACTTGGTCTTTGGGGCGGACATATTTCTCTGGCTGCCGATGGCAATCCAGGCACCATCCCATCTTCATCTGCGTCGCCGCCCAGGTGATGGTCATCTCACCTATAGGCCCGTGGCACGTGGTGCACCCGATGCCTTTTGATATGTGGATGCTGTGATCGAAATAGACGAATTCAGGAAGCGCATTCACTCGTGTCCACTCGATGGACCGATCGTCGCGAAAGCTGGCGCGCACCGGTTCAAGCATTGGACTGGTCTTCCATATTTGCGAATGGCAGGTCATACAGGTTTCTGTCGGGGGCAATCCGGCGAAGGCAGATTGCTCCACGGAGGTGTGGCAATAGCGGCAGTCGATGCCGAGCTCATTAGCGTGATGGCGGTGGCTGAACGGGATGGGCTGTTCGCGCGGGACGTTCTGCTCTGTATTGTATGGTGAACGATCGATGAGCCAGGGCACAAAACCGGCTGCGAGAATGGCTACGAACGCACCGTAGACCGTCAGGCGGGAGATGAGGTTCGTGCTGTGGTGGAAGACTTGAGCCATGGCTTAGGTTGAGGGCGGCGAAACGGAATTTCTCAGTTGCGCGACCGGAAATCAGCTATTCATTCGCGGTCTCGGTGACGAGCTCCCGCATTTCGTAAATCGAGATCATGGGCAGATACCGAATAAAGAGATAAAACAGAGTGAAAAACAGGCCGACCGAACCAAAAAGGGTCATCCAGTCCCATTGTGAGGGACCGTACATCCTCCAAGCGGAGGGCATGAAGTCGCGGTGCAGGGAAATCACTATGATCACGAAACGTTCCAGCCACATCGCGCAGTTGATGAAAAGCGCTTCGATGAAAATGGCTTTCACGCTGCGACGGACACGCTTGGACCACAGCGCCTGCGGTATGAGCACGTTGAAGATGATGAGACACCAGTAGGCTACGCGGTACGGCCCATCGACCCGGTTCTGCGTTTCGTAGGCCTCAAAGACATCCGCGCTATAGAACGCCATGAAAGCTTCCATCAAATATCCGTAGGCCACGACCGATCCCGTGGCCAACAGTAGCTTGGCCATGATGTCTAGGTGATACATCGTGATGAAGTCTTCGAGGCCGTAGGCTTTGCGCAGAGGAATGGCCAAGCACAGAACCATGGCGAACCCCGAGTAGATCGCGCCAGCGACGAAATAAGGAGGAAAGATAGTGGTGTGCCAGCCGGGCAAAATTGCGATCGCGAAATCAAAACTCACAACGGTGTGCACTGACACAACGAGAGGGGTCGCCAATCCCGCCAGGAGCAAGGAAGCCGTCTCGTAGCGCTTCCAGTGCACCGCCGAGCCGCGCCAGCCCATCGCCAAAATCCCATAGACGACTTGCTTGAAACGGCTGCGAGCCCGGTCACGTATGGTGGCCAGGTCGGGGATTAGACCCACGAACCAAAACAGCAGCGACACGGTCAGATACGTGGAGACGGCAAATACGTCCCAAACCAGAGGGCTGCGGAACTGCGGCCAATACCACATTGTGTTCGGGTACGGGAATAGCCAATAGAAAAGCCAAGGCCGTCCCAGGTGCAACAGCGGAAACATGCCCGCACAGAGTACGGCAAAAATAGTCATCGCTTCCGCTGTGCGGTTGATGGAGGTCCGCCATTTTTGATGCAACAGGAGAAGAATTGCGGAGATCAGAGTGCCGGCGTGCCCAATTCCGACCCACCAGACAAAACTGACGATGGCAAAGGCCCACGCAACCGGAATACCTACGCCCCAAATCCCCACACCAATGACAAATAGATAAGAGACAGCAAACAGCAGCATCATCAGAAGCAGGAAAGCCACGGTGAAGCCGCCAAACCAGCCGATCCGGCGTCTTTGTCCCAAGACGATCGAGCTGATCTTGTCGCTTACAGTATTGATCGTATAGCCGGGCTCAATAACTGCGGACGCTTTAGTGGCATTGTCAGAGGATTGCTCGCCATTGGGTGCCAAGGTATTTTTCCAGTCGCAAGGTTCGTGTGAGTGTGTCCTCTGGTCGGCGCCTGATAGGCGTCGTCCGGGCCACCCCACCAAAGGTTTAGAACTGACTCAGCTCGATCGTGTTTGGCTGCCCGATATTGGCGAAGCCGGATGAACGGCTCCGGTGGAATACTCCGTTACGTCCCGGTGAAAAATCGCCTCGACTCTAAGTTCGCAGGGACCCGGCGTCCATACAGCCGATGCCTTAAATGCTCACAGCGAGCTGGGGACGGAGAAGTCGCTAAGAACGATTAAAATGCGTGTTTTGGCTGAGCTGAACTGAAGAAGCCAGGCGGACTAGCACCGTTCTTAAGGACGCTGAGCCGCACTTTGGCGTTAAGGCTGCCTTAAGGTCGGCGGGGCGTAGGATAGGGCAACTCACTAAGTAAAGCACACCCGGGAAGCAGTTGCGACCACACCCCGCTTCTGCTTCCCTCGACTCCAACGTTTTCGCGTCTGGTTTCAGCTCTCATAGGTCGAGGGCGTACAACCAAACCCCTATTCGTTTAGCCAATTCCTACGATCATTCCTTTCTGCGTGGCAGAAAATAATGTCTCGCGAGGAGTAGGTTAGAGGTACAAGGAAACTTCGAACTCCCCTGCAGCACGAAGGACATCGGACTCAAACTTCGTTCTCATCCGCTCATCCTGAAAGAGGCGCGGGATGCGGTTCAACTGGCACGCGTTGCAAGGGCGGAACGAGAGGCTACCGCGGCATTCCGGATCGCAAGTCAGTCACTCGCCCAGGCCGAGGCTCTATTTCGGGAGGGACCCGCAAAATCGGCAGCCGTCGAATCGACGGCGAGGCAGGCCGTAATCGCCGCAGAAGATGCGCGTGCGGCGGCTGAGAGGACAGACGATGGACCGAGCCAGGGACAAAGCAGGTGAAGGTCCATCTCCGTTTGCTCCATTGCAATCTCAAGGGAAGCCCTCCTAGCTCGCTTTTCAGTGGGTCCCCTCGGCGCTTGCGCCCGCGAACCCCCGAGCTCCGGTGAATGAGCTGCATACGGCAGAACCCTGATTCCGCCGGCTCTATATTTTGCGGACCATACTCGGATGTGGCTCGCTTGCCATGGCTTAGGACCTGCGACGGCGCGACACGAGCTTTCCTCCCGAACCGCAAGCCTAGCGAGAGGAATCGTTACACTCGATCCTTTCGGGGCGGCGAAGGTTCTCCTCGCCGGCATTTCCGGTCGTGAAATAGAGCCCCTGGCGACTCGGGAGGGTACGAAGTGAGCCCACGCTGCGGCGGGTGTCGGGGGGCTAGGTTCAAAATCAGGGTTGCCTTCTTGCTGATGCTGTTTTGCCTCGCCAGCGATCTTCTCGGACAACAAGCGGGGCCGGACACTTACGCGGGATTCGATGGACAGACCGTCTCCGGAATAGCGATCGCAGCTGCCTCGTCAGTGGAAACACAGTCGGTTCGTGGCCTCATTGAGCAGCAGCCTGGCCGGCCTTTTTCGGACGATGCGATTCGCCGTAGCGTTGCTGCGCTGCAGCAAACCGGCCAGTTCACGTCCGTCAAGGTGACCATCGAGCCTCAGGAACACGGTCTCCGCGTTGTATTCGTGCTTGAGCCGGCGGATTACATTGGAATTGTAAATTTCGTTGGAACGGGAACCGCTATTCCCTACACCGCGCTTCTGCAGGCCGCAAACATTCCTGAGCAGACGCCGTTTTATCCCGCCCTCGTTGACGATGCTAAGAACGGCGTCACCGAGTATCTGCACAAGCTTGGCTATTTCGAGGCTCAGGTCCGCACAGACGTGAATCGCGACTCCCGCCACGATATTGCTAATGTCACGTTTGTTTGCGCGCTCCATAACCAGGCCAAAATACGCAACATCGAGTTCGATGGCATCTCGCTCGAACAAAGCAACACAATCCGCAATTCGCTTCGCGGCATCTGGGCCAGGCTTAAGCGGGTCTCGCTAAAAAGCGGCCAGCGATACACCGAAGCAAGAGCGACGAGGGCAATTGCTTTCATTCGTGACCACCTGAGAAAGGATAACCGACTGGCGCCGTCGATACGGCTTGCTTCAGTTACATATGAGATTGACTCGAAAACCGTCGATATCAAGTACCAGGTTACTGCCGGTCCCCGTGTCACTGTAGAAGTGAGCGGCGCACATGTTTCGGCGAAGACGATTCGCCGCCTAGTTCCAATTTATGAGGAAGGAAGCGTGGATCAAGACCTTGTTGAGGAAGGTCGAGGAAACCTGACCTCGTACTTTCAAACTAAAGGTTATTTTGACGCCATGACAACTTCCCATTTGGAGCAACGTGGCGACATAGTCGCCGTGGTTTATGACGTCGATTTAGGCGCCAAACACCGCGTGACGAGAATCACGTTTCAAGGCAATCGTCACTTTTCCATTAAGCAGCTCGCCACCCAGATTTCCATCAAGAGAGGCTTTCTTTTTGGCCATGGCACATACAGCAAACAATTGTTGACCAAGAGCGTCACCAGTTTGACAGATCTCTACCATAACGACGGATTTAGCGGCGTTTCGATTCAACCTCAAACAGCGGACGTGGCTTCGCGAATCGTGGTCACCTTCCATATCAACGAAGGCGACCAAGACAAGGTCGCATCACTACAGGTTAGGGGAAACCAAACACAGAATCTGGCTGAACTAAATCGCAGATATCGCTTGCGCCTTCAACCCGGAAGTGCCTTCTCGCCCCGAACCTTAGAGACGGATCGCAGCCAACTATTAGCCACCTATCTCAATCTTGGCTATTTAAACGCGCGCGTCCGAACGTCGGCATCGCCCAGGGCTTCCGGCTCGCACGAAATCAACGTCACATTCGACGTTGACGAAGGTCCGCAAGCAAGAATCTCACAAGTTTCGGTACTCGGGTCCGAGCACACCCATCCACCCTTTATCGAGGCGGTTACGCAGCCCGAAGTTTCACCCGGCCTACCCCAAAGCGAGGGCGGCTTCCTCCAGGCGGAGACGAATCTTTACAATCTCGGAATCTTCGATTGGGCCAGCATCAAATCTGTTCGCCCGATTACCGACCAAACAGAGGAACAAACGCTCATCAAGGTGCATGAGTCGCCCCTGCACACGATGGACATTGGAGGCGGCCTTGAAATCATCCCGCGGGACGCCAATGTTCCGGTGAACGCAGTCGCGGTTCCCGGCATTCCTCCTGTCAGTCTCGGCAATAAGTTCACCGTCAGCCAAAGAAGTCTGGTCAGTCCCCGCTTCACGTTCGATTTCGCACGACACGACCTGCGCGGACGGGCCGAAACTGCAACGATTGGAGCAGTTGTATCCCGTCTCGATCAGCGAGCCTTTTTCACATACGCCGACCCGCGCTTGAGCGGTCCGTGGAGTTCACTCTTCAGCCTGTCCGCGGAGCGGACGACGCAAAATCCAATTTATGCAGCGGTTCTCGGGAATGCTTCGTTTCAGACGGAACGTGCTCTGGACCCCAGAAGAACTAAACGGGTCGTCATTCGCTACAGCTTTCAACGCACGGACCTCGCCAACATTCTGATCCCGGGTTTGGTTTTGCCGCAGGATCAGCATGTGCGCATCTCCACCGTTGAAGGCGAGTTCCTGCGCGACACTCGCGATAAACCTTTGGAT
>Ga0187825_10000080_pt1 | contig 16029 bp, 14 predicted proteins | sample NC_wetland_sal_i_11_FD_132421 | JGI IMG/M metagenome (GOLD analysis project Ga0187825, IMG submission 132421) | Wetland sediment microbial communities from Neuse River Estuary, North Carolina, USA - SourceSoil_5 | ecosystem: Environmental > Aquatic > Freshwater > Wetlands > Sediment | place... | reverse complement strand
CGTCCGGGAGCACTTGGTGCTCGCTCCCGAGGAAGTCGCGGTCTGGCTGGAACGGGAGCGGCAAGCGGGCCGATCGCTCGTCGTGCTTTCGACGTGCAATCGGCTCGAGCTGTACTGGTGGGGCGATCACGATCAGGAAGCCGGGCTCCGCGCCGTCGCGCGCGAGCGCGGCTTGCCGCTCGACCCGCGGACGGTGTACCGGAGGGATGGGCTCCCCGCGCTGAGCCACCTGTTCCTCGTGGCCGCCGGGCTGGATTCGCAGGTGCTGGGCGAGCACGAGATCGCCGGGCAGGTGCGCCGCGCCTACGAGCAGGCCCACACGTTCGGAACGAGCACCTGGGAGCTGGACGCCGCCTTCGCCGCGGCACTGGCCGCCGGCCGCCGGGCTCGCCGTGAGACCGCCCTCGGCCGCCATCCCGGCTCGGTGGCTTCCGCCTCGGTGGCTCATGCCAAGCGCTGCTCCGGCGGGTCATTCGAGGGCCGGAACCTGCTCGTGCTCGGCGCGGGCGAGGTTGCGGAGGGTGTGCTGCATGCGCTCGAGGCCGAACCGTGCGCCTCTGTGCTGGTGCTGAGCCGGACTGAGGCGCGCGCCGAGGCGCTCGTCAGCGATCGGGCGGCCGCCTGGGCGGCCTGGGATACACTGCCGCAGGCGGTGGCCCGGGCCGACGTCGTCTTCGCCGCCACCGCCGCCGCCGAACCGGTGCTCTCCGCCCCGGCGCTCGCCGAGGCGCTCCAACACCGGCCCGAGCGGCCCCTCGTCACCCTGGATCTCGCCGTGCCGCGCAACGTGGAAGCGGCCGCGCGTGACGTGCCGGGCGTCCGTCTGTTCGACCTCGATGATCTCCGGCTCCAGCACTGTCCCGCCGCCGTTGGCTGCTCGCCGGCCCTGGAGGAAGCGGAAGCGCTGGTTCGCACCGAGCTGAGTCGCTTCCGGAAGACCCTGCGTGGCAGGGTGGTGGGACCGCATCTCGCTGAGCTCCACCGCCTGGGCGAGCGCGTCGCCCGGGAAGAGGCGGACCGAACGCTCGCCGAGCTTGGGTCGCTCTCGGAGGAGCAGCAGGAGGTGGTGCGGCTGATGGCAGAGCGACTGGTGCGGAGAGTGCTCTACCCTGCGAGCCGGAAGATCAGAGAGAGTCTCTGACGGCCCGGAGGGGAACGTGACGAGGGGCCCGGCCGTCGGCCGGGCCCCGCTTGTTTCTCAGGCCCGCGGCCGTACCGGGTTGAGGATCTGCCGGCAGGCCGGGTTGGTGCATCCGGGGCATCGGAGCGCATACTGGGATCCGTACGGCTCTCCCGACGCCAGGTGCCGCTTTACGACGTCGGCCAGCGCATCCAGAAAGTCGGGCCGCGCGTTGAGCGCGGGACTGCGCCGGTAGTGCGTGATGCCGACCTCCCGGGCCAGGTGGCCGTTCTCGCGGTCGAGCTCGGAGAGGGTCTCGATGTGATCGCTGGTGAACGCGATCGGCACGACGAGCAGATGCTTGTGTCCACGCTTGCCGAGCAGCTCGATCACGCTCTTCGTGCTGGGGCCAAGCCACTTCACGGGGCCCACCTCGGACTGATACGCCAGTATGTAGGGATGGGAGAAGCCGAGGCGCTCCATCACCCGGTGCACGCTGGCCCCGATCTCCTGCGGATAGGGATCCCCCCGGTTCACGATGCTCAGCGGCAGCGAGTGCGCGCTGAAGAGCAGGACGACCTTGTCGCGGTCGCCGGCCGGAAATCCGAGCAGTCCCTCGCGGACGGTCTCCGTCATTGCACCGATGAATCCGTCGTGGACCGGCCAGCGGTCGATGATGCTCCAAGTAAACGCGTCGCCGAGCCCGAGCCGCTCGCTCGCGCGCCAGAGCTCATTCAGGCTCGAGCCGGTCGTGGCGCAGGAGAACTGGGGATACTGGGTGAACGCCACCGCGCGCTCAACGCCGTCCGCCTGCATGGTGCGGAGCGCGTCCTCGCTCTTGGGCGAAGCATAGCGGAAGGCCACGTAGAAGCCGTGGGGCGCGGTGTCCGGTGAGAGGCGGTCCAGCCGCTCCACCATTCCGCGGCCCTGCGCCTCGGTGTGGGCGAGGATGGGGGAGCCGCCGCCGATGTCGGCGTAGAGCTTCTGCACGGCGGGCGTCCGCCGCCGGGCGATGAAGGGGCCGAGCCAGCCTTGGACCGGCAGCTGGATGATCTCCCGGTCGGCGAACAGCTCCAGCAGAAAGGGCTCGACCGCTTCCAGCGTGGCCGGTCCCCCCAGGTTCAGCATGACGATGCCCGTCTTGGCTCTGCGCTGCGAAGTGTCCACGGATTGGATCCGGTGTGCGAGTTGATGTGCCGGGTGACTAGTCGCCGGCCAGCCCCGCCTCCAGGGCAAACCGGGTCAGGCCCGCGACGGTCCGGATGCGGAGCTTGCGCATCAGGCTCTCGCGGTGGGTCTCGACGGTCCGGTGGCTGATGCCGAGAGCCGCCGCGATCTCCTTGTTGGTCTGCCCGCGAACAATGCCGCGCAGCACTTCCCGCTCCCGGACGGTGAGCGAGCCGAGGTCGCCGGTCCGCGCCTCGCGTTCGAGCTCGCCGCGTACGGCGGCGGTCAGCCGGCTCGCCACCGGCGGGCTCAGAAAGGCCTCCCCGTTCTGCACCGCGCGGATCGCGCGGCGGAGCTCGGTGGCGGCTGTGTCCTTCAGGATGTAGCCGTGAGCCCCGGCCCGCACGCTCTCCAGCACATACTCCGCGTTGTCGTACATGCTGAGGATCAGGATGCGGATCTCGGGATGCCGCTGGCGCAGCTGCGCCGCGACCTGGATGCCCGACTCGCCCGGCATCGAGATGTCCAGCACCGCCACGTCCGGCCGGTGCCGCTCCGCGAGCGGGAGCACCTCGCTGCCGTTCGCGGCCTCCGCCACCACCTCGAATCCCGGCTCGCGCTCGAGCACGTGGCGGATCCCCTCCCGAACCACCGCGTGATCGTCGGCCACGAGCACCCGGATCGTCGGCTCGGTCATGCGGAGTCCCCCGGCGTGAGCGGCACCCGCACCGCGACCCGCACGCCGCCCTCGCGACGCTCCTCGACACGCGCGGTGCCCCCGAGGGCGCCGATTCGCTCCCGCATCCCGGCGAGTCCCATATGGCCGTTGCGCTCGAAGTCCTCCGGCCCGAGCCCGGGCGGTAGGCCGCGACCGTCGTCCTGCACCTCGAGCGCCACCTCCCGGTCCGTGACGGAAATCCCGATCCGGACGCCGCGCGCGCCGGCGTGGCGCGACACGTTGGACAGCGCTTCCTGAAGCGCCCGGAACAGCGCCAGCTCCGCGTCCTCGGAGAGCGGCGGAAGCGCGGCCGGGGCCGCCAGCTCGGTCAGGATGCCGCTGCGCTCGGCGAACTCCGCCACGAGCGAGCGCAAGGCCGGGAGCAGTCCGAGGTCGTCCAGGAGCGACGGGCGCAGGTCGTTGGTCACCGCCCGGATGCTCCGGATGCCGGTGTCCACCAGGTCGAGGGCGCGATCGAGACGGGCCGCAACCGGCGGCTCGGCGGTATCCCGCAGCACGCCCAGCTCCATCTTCACCGCCGAAAAGACCTGCGCCGTCTCGTCATGCAGCTCGCGCGAGAGCCGCCGGCGCTCAGCCTCGTGCTGCTCGACCATGCGGGCCGAGAGCCGCGCGAGCTCGACGGTGCGCGCCTGGAGCCGTTCGTAGAGATCGGCGTTCTCCAGCGCGGCTCCGACCTGCTGTCCCAGCGCCACCAGAAAATCCTCGTCGAGAGCGGCAAACGGGTCGCGGGCGTCACCGACGATCACGAGCGCGCCGGTCACCGCGGCGCCGTGAAAGATCGGCAGCACCGCGGCGTACGCATAGGGCGTTTCCCGCGGGGCCAGCGGGTCGGTCCATTCGGCGGTGATTTGCGGCCGGCCGGCGGCCACGGCCTGCTCGAGCACCCGGGCGCCCGGGCCGGCGGGCGCCGCTCCGGTCCACCCGGTGCACACCCCCGCCCCGCCGACGAAGCGTCCTCCCTGCTCGTCCTGCAGGTACATCGCCGCGCCCCGCACGGCCGGAAGCGTGAGCTGCCGGGCGAGCAGGGCGTCGAGGACGTCGCGCTCCCGGCCGCGGCGCTGGAGATCCCCCGAGAGGGCCGAGAGCGCGGCGAGCCCCCGCCGGAGATCATCGAGGACAAGGAGGAGGATGCCGGCGCCCACGGCCAGCTCGAAGAGGACGTCGAGATAGTATCCCCAGGGTGTCCATGCGCCCCGGGCGCGGAGGAACGGGTAGTCGAGATGATGGAGGCCCCACAGGAGAAATGCCCCGCCCAGAAGGGCGGCCCCGCTGGAGGCCACCCGGCGCCGATACGAGAGAAATACCCACCCGGTCCAGAGGGTTGCGAGGCTCAGGAAGGCCACGGCAGGCCCGGCCGCCCACCCGAACGCGTCGATCCGGTAGATCGCCACGTAGGACCAGAGGGGCGGGAAGAGGAACAGCGGGAGGTACGACCAGCGCCAGCGCAGACCCCGCGAAAAGACGAGCGCGGCGGCGAGCAGGGCGAGCGCCGTCCAGCCGGTGACGACCTGATGCCAGTAGAGCCAGGCCCGCTGCTGGGTGAGGACGAAGCTGATGATGGCCGCGAGGCGCAGGAGATAGAGCGTCCACGCGGCGCTCCACCAGCCGAGATAGGGCTTGCGGTAACGCTGGAAGAGAAAGCCGCAGAGCCCGGCGAGGGCGGCGGTGATGGCAGCCTGAAGAAGCGCGGCCGCGAGCTCGGAGTTGTCGGCGAGCGGGGTCGCGGCGTTCATGGACGACAAACAAAGACCCGCGGGTGCGGCGGCGCAATGGACGCTGGGGCCGGGAGACCGGGAACCGGCGGTTCGACGCAACAGTAGTATATAGACATACTACTCTATCGGCATTGAAAATGGTTGCCGTTGCGTAAGTTGGTGCCCGCGCTCAGCAGCCGCCGGGTTGGTATGGTCGGTGCACCTTCATACCACGCCTCGACTTCGAGCACGACTTGAATCCCCACGCCACGTTCGTCAAGCGGTTCGGCGACCTCGTCGCGCTCCTCCGGACCGACCCCGGGAACGATGCCGCCCAGGAGCTCGCGCTCACGGCTGCGGCCGCAGCCGTGGACCGGCATCCGGTCGTCGTGGAGTCCGGCGTTGAGCGCGGACTCGTGCTGGGCGAGGACCTCACGCTCGAGGGCCGGCTGCGAGCCCGTCGCATCGACGCAATCCGGGTGAGCCCGGGTGCCGCGCCGGAGGAACTCCTGAGCCTGGCGCGCGCGCTCTCCCACGACCGCACCGGCTTGGCCAGCACGCCGCGTATCCGGGTCGAGCTGGCCCCGGAGGTGCGCCCTGAGGAGCCGGCGGCTGACTCGGACTTCTTCACGCCGCCCCGGCTCACGGAGGAGCGCCGGAGGTGGCGCGAGCGCCGGCGCTGGCGAGCCGAGCGCTGGCGGGGGCCGGAGCGGCGGCGGGTGAGCGATCGCCGGAGCACGGGTGAGCGGCGGGCACGCCTCGCAAAGCATCACCAGGCTGCCGCGTCCCGTCTCAAGGAACGGCTGGCGCGGGCCGTATCCGGCGGCGCTTGGGCCGCTGCGCTCGAGGCCGCCCACGCACTGCTCGAATCGGCGCCCCGCATTCCCGCGTCGGAACGGCGCATGTTCGCGCTCGGCGTGCGCAAGCAGCTCCCCCGTCGGGCGCTTGGCGGGTTGATCGACGTGGCCCTCCACGACCCGGCGGAGCGCGAGCGCGCGGTGGAAGTGCTCTGCTGGACCGGGCTCGAAGGCGCTGACGCGATGGTGGACGCCGTGCGGGCAAGCGAGGGAGTCGGCGGCCGCAGGTTCCTTCACGACGCGTTGGGCACCATGCCGGAAGCGTTCCCGGCGGTGGCGCCACTGCTCAGGAGTCCGGAGCCCCACGAGGTCCGCCACGCCGCCGCCATCCTCGGGCGCATGGGGCGGCCGGAGGCCGTCGGACCGTTGAAGGAGCATCTCGCTCACGGAGACGCGGGCGTCCGGGAAGCGATCCTGCACGCGCTCGCCGAATTCCCCCTGCGCGACGTCGCCGACGCGCTGCGGAGCGGCCTCGCGCACCCGTCCGCGGCCACCCGCGCCGCGGCGGCTGAGGCCATCGCCGGCACGCGGGCACCGGCCCTGGCGATGCCGCTGGTCGCGGCGCTCGATGCCGAGCCCGACGGCGGGGCCTGGAGCGCGATGGTGCGAGCGTTGGCCGCGCTGCCGTCGCCCGAAGCTTGTGCGGGACTCGTGTCCCTGGCGCTGGCGCGGCGGCGGTTGCTGGGCGGAGGGCACTCGACGGAGCGACGAGTGGAGGCGGTGCGAGCCCTCGCAACCGTCACCGCGCCGTGCCGCACGGGGGCGCTGGAGCGGATTGCCTGCGAAGGGGACGAGCCTGTGCGCCACGCGGCGGCGGCGGCCCTGGCGGCCCGGAGGTGAGAGGTAAGAGGTGAGAGGTAAGAGGTAAGAGGTGAGAGGTGAGAGGGAGATTGCCCCATCCTTCCCTCTCACCTCTCACCTCTTCCCTCTCACTGCTTCTGCACCCCGAACCCGTCGATGTGCACGTCCAGGTTGTGGTTGACCCGGAGCCCGACGATGCCCTTCGCGTCGATCAGCCGCGGGTCGGCTGTGTAGACCTCCTTGCCGTTCACCGCGAACGCGAGCCGGTCCCTCCCCACCGTCACTTCGAGCCGGTTGGTGCTCTGCCCCGCCGCGTTGGGCCGCAGGATGGCCGGGTGCGCCGTCCAGTTGGACGTGATGTTGGATGTCGCGCCGCCGTCCCGCTTCTTGATGAGGAACCTTCCATCCTGGCGGATCAGGAAGTAGGTGTACTTCTCCCCGCCGCCGCCGAGGTCCTGGCCGCCGACGAACAGCCCGTACCCCTCAGCGTGCTGGGTGGGCCGCGTCTGGGTGAAGAGGGCGACGGCGTGGAAGGTGCCGTCCACCTTGTCCGCGGCGCGCCAGAGGATCGTCGCCGGTCCGAGCGTCACATGATATCCCTTGTCCATCGTCACGAACTTGACGTCGGCCTCCTTGCCTTCGTCGTCGGTTCGCGCCGACCACCCGGCGGGCAGGGAGCCGCCGCCCTTGACCGGCTTGTCCGGATCGGCCGCCTTGGCCGGTTTTCTGGCCTGCGCGGCCAGCGGGGCGGCCAGCAAGAGGAGCAGCGACAGCGAGCGCGCGAAACGCATGGTACCGACCTCCTGGGGAAGGGGCGGGGCAGCCGGAGTTGCGGGGCTCAGCGGGCTTGGCTAAGCTAGGGACCGCGTGGTCCGACGGCCTTTCAAGGGAGCGTAGCCGTGTATTGGTTTGGCGTCCTGTTCGCTACGATCGGAGCCGGGGCGATTCTCGCCGCCCTGACATTCGTCTCGACCTTGGCCGGCGTGCTGATCACGGCGATGATCCTGCTCTTCGCCGGTCCGGTGGTAGACCGGTTCCTGCCCGGCCGGAACGGGTGACCCCGGTCAGTCCGGGCCGGGTGCCGCCTCCGCGCCGGCCTCGGGCGTCGTCGCCTCCCGCAACGCCGCTTCGTAGCTGACCTTCAGGCTCCCCAACTGCTCTCGCAAGCCCCGTACGCGCACCTGCAATCCGCCGCTCCGGCGCGCCAGCGTGGCCATGAGGCCGGCGGTATCCGCGACACGGCTGAGGTTGAGGGCCTGGGCCTGGGCCCGGAGTTCATCCAGTTGGCGGGCAAAGCCCCGGACCACGACCTCATCGGCCCGGAGAGCTCCCATCTCCTCGATCACGGTCTGCATGCGCTGGAACCTCGGCGGAAGCAACTGCAGGAGCGCGAGTTGCGCCTGCTGACGCGAGGACAGCTTCTGAGCCATCGTGAGATCCGTCGACTGGGGACCAGCAATCTAGCATCCGGGGCGCCTGCGGGCTGAATCTCCGGGACCGCGGTGCCGTAGTATCCGAAAACTCCCCCAAGCCGGTCCCCATGAAGATCTCCGACATCTCCATCCGCCGGCCCGTCTTCGCCAGCATGGTGAGCGCCGCGCTGGTTCTCTTCGGGGTGATCGGGTATTCGCGCCTGGCCGTCCGCGAGTACCCGGACGTCGACCCGCCCATCGTGTCCGTGTCCACGGAGCTGCCGGGGGCCAATCCGCAGGTCGTCGAGTCGGCCGTGACCGATATCCTGGAGGAGGAGCTGAGCACGGTCCAGGGGCTCCGGACCCTGAGCAGCTCGAGCCAGGAGGGCGTCAGCAACATCACCCTCGAGTTCACGCTCGACCGCGACGTGGAAGCCGCGGCGCAGGACGTGCGCGACAAGGTGGCGCGGGTCCGTGGCCGGCTCCCCCAGGACGTGCGCGAGCCGGTCGTTGCGAAAGAGGAAGCGGACGCGAGCCCGTTCTTCTGGCTGGCGCTGTCGGGCGAGAACTACGACCTGCTCCAGCTCTCGGACATCGGCGACCGGCTCGTCAAGCAGCGGCTCCAGACGCTGCCCGGCGTCGGGAGCGCGCGGATCTACGGCGAGCGCCGGTTCTCCATGCGGGTCTGGCTCTCGGCGTCGGAGCTCGCCGCCCGCGGCCTCACCGTCCAGGACGTGCAGCAGGCCATCCGGACGCGGAACGTCGAAGTGCCTGCCGGCCGGATCGAGTCGGAACGCCGCGAGTTCACCGTGCGCTCGCTGGGTGAGCTCAAGACGCCGGCGGAGTTCGCCCAGCTGGTGGTGTCGAGCCAGGGCGGGCAGCTGGTGAAGCTCGAGGACGTGGGCCGGGTCGAGCTGGGGCCGCAGGACGAGCGGAGCGAGCTCCGGTTCAACGGCACGCCGTCGGTCGCGATCGGCGTGATCCGCCAGTCGAAGGCGAACATCATCGACGTCGCCGACGCGATCCGGGCCGAGCTGCCGAAGGTGCAGCAGGTGCTCCCGCCGGGAGTGAAGCTCCAGGTGGCCTTCGATCAGTCCACCTTCGTCAAGCGCTCCATCAAGGAGGCGGAGGAGACCCTCGTCCTCGCCGCCGGCCTCGTCGTCGTCATCATCTTCCTGTTTCTCCGGAACCTTCGCGCCACCATCATCCCGGGGCTCGCGATCCCGGCGTCGATCGTCTCGACGTTCGCGATCATGTACTTCCTGGGCTTCTCGATCAACAACTTCACGCTGCTCGCCCTCACGCTCGCCATCGGGATCGTCGTGGACGACGCGATCATCGTGCTGGAGAACGCCTACCGCCACCAGGAGGAGCTGGGCGAAGACCCCGAGACCGCCGCGCGCCGGGGCACCTCCGAGATCGGATTCGCGGTGATCGCGACGACCATCTCGCTCGTGGCGGTGTTCACCCCGCTCGCGTTTCTCAAGGGCTCGACCGGCCGGCTGTTCAACGAGTTCGGCATCGCCGTGGCGGGCTCGGTGGTGCTCTCGGGCCTGGTGGCGCTCACGCTCACCCCGATGCTCTGCGCCAGGATCCTTCGGGTGCCGAAGAGCCACGGCCGGGTGTACAAGCTGCTCGAGGCGGGGTTCGACGGGGTGGCCGAGTGGTACGGCCGTACGCTGGCTGTGGCGCTCCGGCACCGCTGGGCCGTGATCCTCGGGGCTGTGGGCGTGCTGGTCGGCGCCGGACTGCTCTTCCGCTCGCTCAAGCGGGAGTTCGTGCCGCCGGAGGACCGCGGCTGGTTCATCACGCTGGTGATCGCCCCCGAGGGCTCGTCGCTGGCCTACACGGATGGTTACCAACGGCGCGCGGAGGCGGTGCTCGGCCGCACGAAGGGCGTGGCCAGCTACTTCAGCGTGGTCAACCTCGGCGACGGCGTCAGTCGCGGCATCATCTTCTCCAATCTGGAGGACTGGTCGACCCGCACGCGGACGGTGCAGGACATCATCGGCGAGGTGCAGCCGCAGTTCTTCGGCATCCCCGGGGTGTTCGTGTTCGCCAACAATCCGCCGGCCTTCGGGTGGGGGAGCCCGGTCAACTTCGTGGTGCAGCACCCGGATTTCTCGACGCTGGCCCAAGGGATCGACACGCTGGTCAAGCGCGCGACCCACATCAAGGGACTGTTGAACGTGGACACCGACCTCCGGGTGAACAAGCCCGAGCTCACGGTGAGCTTCGATCGGGACCGGGCTGAGGATCTCGGCGTGCCGGTCGGCGATGTCGCCTCGACCCTGCAGACGCTCCTCGGCGGCACGCGGACCAGTACCTTCACCCGGAACAACAAGCTCTATGACGTGATCGTGCAGCTCGACCCGAAGGAGCGGGCGACGCCCAGCGACATGACCGGCCTCTATCTCCGCGGGCGGGGGAACGAGCTGGTCAAACTGGAGGCGGTGGCGAGCGTGAAGGAGGGGGTCGGTCCCCGCGAGCTGAACCATTTCAACCGGGTGCGCTCGGCGACGCTCACCGCGAGCCTCGCTCCGGGCTTCACGCTGGGGGAGGCGATCGACTCGCTTCGCCGGGTGGCGGCCGAGGTGCTGCCCAAGGGGAGCACCACGGCCCTCGCGGGTGAGTCCCGCGAGCTGGAGGAGAGCGGATCGTCGCTGTACTTCGCGTTCCTGCTGGCGTTGGTGGTCGTATTCATGGTGCTCGCATCCCAGTTCGAGTCCCTGGTGCACCCGTTCACCGTGCTGCTGGCGGTGCCGCTCGCGGTGACCGGCGCGCTGCTCACGCTCAAGCTCGCGGGCTCCACCATCAACCTGTACAGCCAGATCGGGATGATCCTGCTGATCGGGCTCGTCACCAAGAACTCGATCCTGCTGGTCGAGTATGCCAACCAGCTGAAGGAGCGGGGAATGACTGCGGTGGAGGCGGTCCGGGAGGCCGGGCGGATCCGGCTGCGCCCCATCCTCATGACCTCCGTTTCCACCATCATGGGCGCGGTTCCGATCGCGCTCGGCCTCGGCGCCGGCTCGAGCAGTCGGCGCCCGCTGGGTTATGCGATCGTGGGCGGCGTGCTGCTCTCCACGCTGCTCACCCTGTTCCTCGTGCCGGTCGTGTACCTGATCTTCGATGCCCTCCGCGCGCGGGCAGGCGCGCGGCGACCGGTGCTGCCGCACGCGGCTCCCGCCGTGGCGGAGGCCGAGTGAGCCGGGGCCTCATGGTCGCGATTGCGGCGGTGCTGGCGACGACGGGCGGGGCGGTCCGGGCCCAGGAGCCGCCGAGCGTCACCCTGGCGGAGGCGCTCCGCCGCGCGACGCTCCTGGACCCCAGCTACGTCGCGGCCCTGGGCCAGCTGGACAACGCGGAATGGGGCCGGCGGGCGGCCCGCCTCGCGTTCATTCTCCCCGCGGTGAACGCCGAACTCGACCTGACCAAGTACTCGGCGGAATTCTTCAATCTCGGCACCGGACAGCCGCAGTCGTCGGCGGTCACCGGGACGCTGACGGCGAGCTACGAGTTGTTTCGCCTGCGGAAGCTCACCGACCTGAGCGCCACCAACGCGGGGCTGGAGAGCGCGGGGGCCTCGGAGCTGGAGCAGCGGTTCCGCACGGCGTTTCTGGTCGAGTCCGACTACTACGGCGTCCTCGCCAGCCAGGCGCTCGACCGCGTGGCTGCCGAGCGGCTCCGCCGCGCGGAGGAGCAGCTGGCGGTCGGTCGGGCGCGCGTCGTCTCCGGGGCGGCGGTACAGACCGACTCGCTGCAGCTCGTGCTGGAGGCCACCCGCGCCCGCATCGACCGGATGCGGGCGGAAGCGGCCCTGCGGGTGGCCCGGCTGCAGCTGGGGCGCCGGATCGGCGAGGCGGGGCCGGTGGCCGCCGCCGACCCCGACAGCGTCCCGCCGCTGGAGCTGCCGGTGACCCTGCCGGACGCCGTGACCGAAGCCCTGGCCCAGGGACCCCAGTATCGCGTCGCGCGGGCGAACGAGCGCCAGGCCGAAGCGCTCCTCCGCGGCCGGCGGGGCGAGTATCTGCCCTCGGTGGTCCTCTCGGGGGCCAATCAGACATTCGACTCGAAGTTCTTCCCCACGGCGCGGAACATCTCGTCGGTGACGCTCTCGGTGATCCTGCCCGTCTGGAACCTGGGCCAGCGGGAGATCGCCGTCACCCAGGCACGGGTGAACCGGGACGTGTCCCGCGCCATCCGCGCGGACCTGGAGCGCGGCGCGCTGCGGGACGTGACCGAGGCATACGAAGCGTATCGGACCGCGCGGGGGACGGTGGACCTCTCCGCGCTGGCGCTCGCGGCCGCGGCCGAGAACTTCCGGGTGCAAGGCGCGCGCTACCGCTCGGGCGCGACGACGATCCTCGAGCTGCTGGACGCGCAGATCAGTCTGACCCAGGCCGAATCCGACGTCGTGCAGGCGAACTACTCCACCCGCCTCGCACTGGCGGGCCTGGAGGTGATCCTGGGACGCCGGCTCTTCCCGAACAAGGATGCCCCGTGAGAGCACCGTTGAGAGCGCTGCTGGCCGTCGCCGCCCTCGCAGCGTGCGACAAAGCGTCGCCCGAGTCCAAGGGCGCCGGGAGCGGCGGGCCAGGGGCCGCCGGACCGCCCGCCATGCCGGTCGAGGTGGCGGTCGCCCGGACCGACACCGTCGTGGACGCCATCCTCGCGTCGGGCCAGATCGAGTCCATCCAGTCGATTGAGCTCCGCCCGGAAATCGAAGGCCGGCTCGCGGCGATCCTGGTGCGTGAGGGAGCGGAGGTCGTCAAAGGCACGCCGCTCTTCCAGGTGGACGATGGTGAGCTCAAGGCCGAAGTGGCCCGGGCCGAGGCGGATCGCGATCTTGCGCGCCAGGCGCTCGAGCGCACCCGCGAGCTCATCGATCAGCAGGCGTCGTCGCAGGCGGACCTCGAGCGCGCGGAGGCCACCGCGCGAAGCACCCGGGCCCAGTACGACCTGCTCTCGCTCCGGCTGGCGCGGACCACCGTGCGGGCGCCCTTCTCCGGCGTGGTAGGCCAGCGGTTCGTGAGCGTGGGCGACTACCTGACGACGTCCACGCGCCTGGCCTCGCTCCAGACGGTGCACCCGCAGCGGGCGGCGTTCCAGGTACCCGAGCGCTACGCGGCCGCCCTCAAGGTGGGCCAGCGCGTGGTCTTCCGGGTCGCGGCGCTCCCGGGCAAGGAGTACACGGGAGTGGTGGACTTCGTGGACCCGGTGGTGCAGCTGCCCGGCCGCACCATCACGGTGAAGGCCGAGGTGGCGAATCCGCGCCGGGAGCTTCAGGCAGGAATGTTCATCGACGCCCGGCTCGCGACCGCAGTCCGGCCGAACGCCGTGGTGATTCCGGAAGATGCGATCCTCCCGATCCAGGGGTCGAGCTTCGTATGGGTCGCCAAGGACGGGAAGGCCACCCGCCGGGAGGTCGTCCTCGGCGTGCGGACGCCGGGCTGGGTGGAGACGAAGAGCGGAGTCGAGCCGGGCGAGTCAGTGGTCGTGGGCGGTCAGGAGCGCCTGTCCGAGGGCGCCCCCGTGGCGCCCAAGGTGGTCGAGCGGATCCACGCCGCCGCGACGGAAGGGGATCAGTCCTAGAACAGGCCGCTTTTCGCCGCCTGCCACAGACGCGTGAGCCGGTCGAAGCCGTCCTGCAGAATCTCGGCTTGCTGTGGGGAGGGCGTCGCGGCGATCGCCGTCCGGAGCTCGTCCACCAGGCGGGCCATCTCGCCCCGGCCGGACTTCGCAACCTCGACGTGGATCTGCTCGAGGATGTCGGTGATCTTCCGGCGGACCTCCGCGTCGCCGGGAACCTGCCAGAGGTACTCGGCGCTCTCTTTGCCGACGGCGCACAACTCGCCGAGCCGGTCCTTGAGCGGAGTGAACGACCGGCGCGGGGCGGGCCCCTGTCCTGATTGGTCCATACGGCCTCCCTGCTTATACTCGACGTGGCTTGTACCCCAAGGATCGACGCGCGGCCCGGGCGCGACAACCCGGCCGGAACCCGAAGCGGCCGTCTGGGCCGCGCGCCGCGACCAGTGAGGAGACGATGCTCGGCACCGGTGTTAAGGCCCCCGATTTTTCCCTGCCCGCCGACGACGGGAGCACGGTCACCCTGGCCGGGCTCAAGGGGCGCAAGGTGGTGCTGTACTTCTATCCCAAAGACGACACGAGCGGTTGCACCAAGGAAGCCTGCGGGTTCCGTGACAGCTGGAAAGACGTGCAGCGAACCGGCGCGGTCGTTCTGGGGGTGTCCCCCGACGGCGTCGCCTCGCACCAGAAGTTCAAACGCAAGTATGACCTGCCGTTCCCGCTCCTGGCCGATACCGATCACCGGGTCGCCGAGGCCTACGGCGCCTGGGGCGAGAAATCCATGTACGGCCGGCGCTATAAGGGCATCCTGCGGACGACGTTCGTCATCGATGGCGAGGGCCGAATCGCTTACGTGTTCGAGAAGGTGAAGCCCGAAGGGCACGCGGCCGAGGTACTGACCGCGCTGCGTTCGTGACCGTGCCGGCGCGCCCTTCAATCCGGGCGCCGAGTCCCTCATCTTGCCACCAACCTTTGCCGGCCCGCGGAGCGGGCGCCCGGACATGACCGCCTCGCCGAACACCCAGATCCCCGCGCCGACCTCGCCGCGCCCGCAGGCCGCCCGCTCCTTCGCCGTGTGGCTCTGGGAGTGGACGAAGTCGATCCTCGTCGCCCTCGTGGTGTGGTTCCTTCTGCGGACCTTCCTCGTGGAAGCCTTCCGGATCCCCTCCGGCAGCATGGAGAACACGCTGCTGATCGGCGACTTTCTGTTCGTCAACAAGGCGCTCTACGGCGCAGAGGTGCCGCTCGTCCACGTGCACCTGCCGGCCTTCCGCGAGCCGAAGCGGGACGACATCCTGGTATTCGATTCGGTGGAGGAGGAGGGGCTCAAGGTCGTCAAGCGGCTGATCGGCATGCCGGGCGACACATTGTGGATGGAGAACGGCGAGCTGTGGCGCAACGGGAAGAAGGTGAGCGAGCCGTACGTCCTGCACACCGACCCGACCCGGTCGGAGGACCCGGTGCAGCGGCTCAAGATGCGGGAGTGGCAGTTGCCCCATCTGGTCAAGGCCGATCCGGCAACCTACAAGCCCGATCTCCAGGATTGGGGGCCGATCGTCGTGCCGGCCGATTCGTTCTTCATGATGGGCGACAACCGCGACAGCTCCTACGACGGGCGCTATTGGGGATTCCTTCCCCGGAAGAACGTGCGGGGCCGGCCGCTGCTCGTCTACTACAGCTACGATCCCAGCAGCTGGCACGCCTTGCCGGCGCTGACCGCGATCCGCTGGAACCGGCTGTTCACGACACCGGAATAGTCCCGGCGGTCAGCGCGCTTTCGGAGCTTCGGGGACGGGGGCCTGGCCGGCGCCGCGGTCGATGTAAACCGCGCTGCGGCCGCAGGCCGAGCAGTGGAGGGTGACGCGACCGGCCGGCTGGTCGTCAGCCTTGAGGGGGCGCGGCGGGTTGCGATCGACGGCCGGGGACCCGCACGACGGACACACCAGAGGTTTGTGGTCCCGATCGGCTGCGATCAAGATCAACGCCTCCGGTGCCCGGTACTCCTTGATTCCCCGACGACCCACAGTCGGTCCTTCCGGTGGGAACGGTGGCCAGCATGCGAAACGAATCCCACCTCAAGCCAATTTACGGCCGGCTTGAAATGCGCGCAAAGTGGCTGGCGCCGTTGGTGTTCGTGGCGTGGCTGGCATCGTGGGGCGCAGCGTCGGCAGGGGCCCAGGCGGTCCACATCGTGCGGCTGGAGGTCGACCTGAGCCGTGAGGTCTACCGCTTCGTGCCTGCCCGGGTGACCGCCAAGCCGGGCGACGTGCTCCGGTTCCGGGTCTCGAGCGGCGCCCCGCACAACGTGACCTTCGAAGCGGAAGGGCTGCCGGCGGGCGCGAGGGAGGCCCTGGATGCCGCCATGCCCGACCGGACGGGCGATTTGAGCGGGCCGGTCCTGGACCATCCCGGAGCCGAGTACCGGATTGTGGTACCAGCGCTTCCACCGGGCCGGTACCCATTCTTCTGCACCCCGCACCGGGTCTACGACATGCGGGGCGAGTTGATCGTGACGAAATGAGTAGTAGTCTTGACTACCTCTGACCAATGGCCTGTCAAATCAGCAGTAGCACTCGCTTGACCTTCACCCGATCACGTGATACGTTGCCCGCCACGGAGATACGGGGCGGATGCGACTGCGCCGGCGCCG
>Ga0187825_10000076_pt1 | contig 16313 bp, 10 predicted proteins | sample NC_wetland_sal_i_11_FD_132421 | JGI IMG/M metagenome (GOLD analysis project Ga0187825, IMG submission 132421) | Wetland sediment microbial communities from Neuse River Estuary, North Carolina, USA - SourceSoil_5 | ecosystem: Environmental > Aquatic > Freshwater > Wetlands > Sediment | place... | reverse complement strand
GGAGCCGGCGGCCTGGGCCACGTCGCAATTCAGTACGCCAGGGCCATGGGCATGCACGTGGCGGCGGTGGACCTGGGGCCGGAGAAGATGGCGCTGGCCAGGAGCCTGGGAGCGGAGATCACCATTGATGCCAAAACCCAGGATCCGCCGGCAGAGATTCAAAAGCAGATCGGCGGAGCGCACGGCGTTCTGGTGACGGCGGTTTCGACCATCGCCTTCAGGCAGGCGATTGGCATGCTGCGCCGGGGCGGCACATGCGTGCTGAATGGCCTTCCCCCGGGCGAATTCCCGGTCTCCATTTTTGATGTGGTGTTGAACGGATACACCATCCGAGGTTCGATTGTGGGCACGCGCAAGGATCTGGAAGAGGCGCTAACTTTTGCAGCTGAAGGCAAGGTAAAAGCGACCATTGAAACCCTGCCATTGGACTCCATCAATGACGTTTTCAAGCGGCTCAAGGAGGGGAAAGTCAACGGGCGGGTCGTGCTTGGCATTGGCCAGGGAGCCCGGCAACAAACAGGAAAACTAACCACGGCAGCCTGAAGCTTCGGTGGCGGCAGGCGGGGGCCGGCATCTCTGCGATGAAGGCCCAGGCCTGGGTTCACCGCTTCAGGCCAGCCGGATAGTAGCTTTCGACAATTTCAGGTCCCAGCTTACTAAAGCCTGGCCCGCTCCCGAGGCGAGGACGGACCATTTCGTTTTTGCCAAAGACCAGCAGGGCGAGCAGCATTAGCAGGAGCAACATGCCGCTGGACAGAAGCAGCCAGCCTCCGGTACTACGCGTGCTCTTGCCAATCACGAACATAATCTGACAACTAGGATGCCAGAGCGGATCGGCAGCGCGTAAAGAGTCAGTCACGATAGGTAAATCTTTGTAAATGTGCCGCCGCCCCAAGCTCCGGCGGGTGGCGCCGCACTCGAACCACCAGGGAAACGAGGCCTAAGGCCCATAGGCTGGTCTGTGACTCACAAGGTAACCACAGGTCAAATTCACCATAGGGCACGGCCTCCTGTTTATGCTCTAATTGTGTTATGCGGAAACAACGAGGCAACCCTGGGTGGACACAGGGACTCCAGGGCGAAGGCTCCTACCCGCCAGTTCCGTCCGAGTTTGAACAACTTACCAAACGATTGAAACTCACCCCCGAACAGTATGCTAGTTCGCCACAGCTCCGCGAATGGGTGGAGAAGAATTGGCGGCAAAAGTTTGTGCCGGAGAAGCTGTTGCAGGCGTGGCGACTGAGCGAGTGGGGTTTGCCCGATCCCGAATAGCTCAAGCAGATTTTTGGCGCAGGGGATGGGGTACAGCTATCAGTTGCGCGGGTTATTGAGCAGTACCTGAGAAGAAGCTTCCGATGCCGGTAATGCCGGGCGCTGTTTGCGCCCCTCTTCGCTGGTAACCACAATCTGCTTCCACTTGCGATAAACGTTGGCGACGGCAAGCGTCCAGAACGGAACCAAATCCGCTCCGGGCACGAGTTTGCCGACAAATGACGGCAGAAACTCCCAGTGCCATCCCAGCAGGTTGACCAGCACGGCAGCGACGGCGAGGTCGAGCACATCGTCGAGAGGTGACAAAGCTCCTTCGAGAAATAAGGGGAAAACGATAAGTTGCAGGGCATCAGCCGCGACGGCCAGCAGCATAGCCGCTCGAAAGCGGAATTGGGAAGAGAGTGCGACTGGGGATTCATCCGGCGCGGTCATGGGTGTCTTCGCTCATTATGCTGCGCCAGTGGAATATGGATGCCGTCTGGCACAGATAGTTCGATGTCCTGAGAGGTCTCAGAGGCGCGGGCAAATGCGGGCAGTGAATGTCTTCCGCAGTCGGAGCCAATAATTTTCCCGCAGGCGCACAAGAAAAAGAATTCAGAGGCAGCCGGAGCCGCCTCTGAATTCAGCATCTTGCTTGCCGCGGCTACTGCATTCCGCCCGCGGGAGCTTTCTCTTTTTCTGGCAGGCGGTTGATTTTATCTACGTGCATGCTTCCGGTGCTGGCATCCACGACGGCGTGAACGGCGACCCGATGGCCGATGAGCGGCTTCACTGAATCTTCGTTATCAACCGTATAGACTTTCTTCGTATGTTCGTCAACGAAGACAGCGTGCTCGCCGGCGGCCAGACATTTTTTGCCACATGCCTCATGCCCGGCAGCAGCGCCCTTGACGCCACATTTGGAATCGCTCACCCAGCCCTTTTCCCATTTGGCTTTGGCCGTTCCTGATTTAGCCGCGGCCAATCCTGCAACCGCCAGAATCATAGTTGCCGCACAACAAATCGTAATCAGTCTCTTCATGCATCCTCTCCTCGTGTGTTTATCGCAGAGTACAAGGGCCCAGACCAGGCTCACCGCATAAGGTGATCTTAATACAGCACCTGGTTTTCACCTTCCTTCGCAACCAGCTTTTCAAAGCGCTCCACGATCTTGTCACGCCGCGCCATGACAGCGTCAACCTCTGATTTGGTCAGATATCCCTTGGTTTGCGCCATCAACTGGGGCCGGTCCAGCGCCTTCAATTTTGCCAGCAGTTGCCGGTCGCACCGGACCAGGTCATTGGGCCGCTGCAAGTTTTTGAAGGTGCGAAACGCGCGCGTGAAATCCACCCGATAAACTTTCCAATCGGTTCCAATCAGCACGTTAGTGAGATTAGGATCGGTATCGTAAACCAGTTGGTCGAAGACGCGAACCCTGTACATCTGCTTGTTCCAAGCGTCGGAGTCCGGCACCGCGATCTTCTGCTTCATACGCTCTTCTTCGTCCATTTGGATGGGCAGCCACCAGCTCAGGGACCCCCGGTTGCCTTGCCACTTCCGCTCCACATAGACGGGCAGCATATCGTCAATGCCCAGTAGTTCGGCTAGCGCATAGGCCGCAAGGTTGTACTTATAGGAATCAACAAAATTCATTTCCATGCGGCCGCTGGAGAATTCCTCCATGGACTTGTGCTCATCCACCGACTGGAACGAGGCATCGTGGGTGATGTTCCCGTCGCTCAGCGTCAGGCGGTAGGGATGAGTAATTCCAGTACTCGATTGTTTGCTCTTTATCACTTTCGCCGTGAGCAGGAACTGCTTGATCTGCTCTTTGCTGAGGTTGGCATCGGCCGGCTGGTCCGGAAAGGCATGGCAAACCGATGACGATAGCCAGACCAATACTCCCAATCCCAGGGCAGCGCAACGAAGACCAGTCACACGCATACTGGATACCCCCCTGCTTTCTCGCCGTGAGACTTAGCCCGAATCACAGCGTGATGAGTACCTGGTTCGACGCCTTTGGCACAAATTCGAAACCGCCGGTTTGGGTAACCCGATAAGACCCCATCGGAAGTGGGCGGTATTGTAGCGCGTTTCCGCCGCCCTTCCGAGGTATTTTCTGCCAGAGCCTTTTCGCTCCCAGTGGTTCAGGCCTTTGCCGACTGCGAGTGCGGGCCCAGCCGCAGCTTGGCTGCGCGCGCGGTTTCCCGCAGCAGCGCGTCAGGGTGATCCAGACACTGGTTGAGTTGGTCTTCGAGCGACTTGATCCCAAAACTGCCAATGGCATAGGCGCCACACGATCTGAGCCAGGGGTCCTCGCTGGACATCAGGGCCAGTATGGCCTGCTCCGGTTTATCCATTTCTACTCGTATAAGACGGTTGGCCTTGCTGGCGCGCTCGGCCACGGTGGTGCGTCCGTCCAACAGGGGCACGAGAAGGTCGCGCAACTGGGCCTTCAAAACATTGTCGAGGAACTCGAGCGCGTTGTCATGAACGGACGCACTCTTGGATTGGAGTCCAAGGTAGGCACTATAGGCATCCACATGCGGGTAAAGCAGTCCCAGCAGACGGAAGATGCGCTCCAGTTCCTGGTCCATGGCCTCCTTGAGGGCGCCTGCCAAATGGCGATCCTCTCCGGAGCCCAGCATATGAAGGATCTGATAGGAACGGTAATGGCCGAGAATTTCGGCTAAGAGCACGGTCTCCAGCAACTGGACGTCACGCTCAATCTCGGGATGCTGACGATATAACTTGTTGAGCGCGCTGATCACGTGAAAGCGCAGTTGCGTATCACTCTGCAACAGGTTTTCCATCAGGGTCCTGGCCGCCGCCGGGGTGCCGGTTTGGACCAAAACGCCGGGGATGGCGCGTCGCACTTCGAGGGCAACGGAAGCATCGCAAAGGTGATCCCCGAGCGCGCCGACAATTATGTTGCCGAATTTTGCCAGAGCGTCCCGGACGTCCGTTGTCAGCGCCGGATTAGCAAGCCGCTCCAGCAAATCGGGCAGCAAGCGACGCTTGTGCAGCGCGCCGGCGGAGCGGATTGCCTCGCGGACGACATCCGTATCCGGATCGCCCAGCAGGGTTGAAAGCAAGGGATCAAAACAGTCGGGCAGAATACCAAGAAGGCGGGCGGCTTCCAGGCGGGTACGCTGGTGTTCAGAGCCGGTTTCACTCACCATGGCTTCGAGCAAGTGGTGGGCAGCGGGCAAATTCTGGGCCTCGCCCGGGCGCGCCAAGTAAGCCACCATGGCCGATCGCACCGAGAAATCAGCAAAATCACCCACCTCCTGGATGCGGGTCAGCGGGTCCACATTGGTGTGACGGCTCAGGAACAACAAGGCTTCGGTGCGCACGGTCAGATCGGGGTCCTGCACCAAACGCTCCACTTCGGGCAGAACGGCTTTGTCGGCCGAGGACGACAGAATAGCCAGTGCTTTTTGCCGGACCTCAGCGGCGGGATGCAGCAGCAGGCTGCGGATGCCAGGATGCACCGCGCGCCGCCGCTCGGCCTCAAACATGCCCAAGGCATAGAGGATGTCGGCGGGGTTGGAAGCGCTCAGGCTGGCGGCCAACACATCGGAGGTCTCGCGGTCCAGCACCGGCGTGGAAAGCTGTTCCAGCTCCAAGCGATGACGGGTCACGCTATCTTTCAAACTAAGGACGTATTCTTTGCGCGCGACGAAAACTGCCAGCAGCCAACAACTGATCCACCCCAAGACAACCCAACTTAACGTCACGGGGGACAAGTGAAGCCAATTGGCAAAAATCAGTACGCTTACACCTGCGAGCGTGTCGCCGGCCCGCCAAATGACCGTGTCAATGAACCACTTGACCTGAATCTTTAAACGCGAGGGGAGAGGCAGGTAAAGCAATTCGGCCGTGGATTTGTCCACCGAGTAACGCAGCACCTGGTCGGTGCCTTTGAGGGCCACGACCGCCGCCAGCGTACCCACCGCCAGCAGGCCAATAGAACCAGCCATCACTGCCAGAGGCAGCACGAACAGCGCTTTCCCTATACCGAAACGCCGCAAAAGGCGAGTGGTCAGAAGCAGCTGAAAAGCCAGTGATGCCATGCCGGCATAGAGGTTGAACTCGCCAAAGAATACGGCCAGGGCGTCTTTGTGGACCAACACTTGCTGGGCGATGGCCCGGAACTGCCACATGGTGAGATTGGTCACCAGGTTTGACAGACAAATGACTCCGGCAATGGAACGCAAGTAGGGTGAAGCGAAGACCAGCCGCATGCTTTCCCGCAAGCTGCTGGGTCCGGCTTCGGCGGCATGCGCCGCCGCCTCCTGCTCTTCTCCCAGCCGCACCCGGCCACTTCGCCAGATAAATACAATCAGGACGGCGCAAAGCAGCAGGAAAACCGCCATGCCGGCCAGGAGGCTTTCGGTTCCGAATAACTTGGCGATGGTTCGGGAAAAGAAGCCCGCAAAAATCCAGCCCGAAATGGCACCTCCCCCGATCAGGCCAAAAACCCGCTTGGCCTCCCGGGTAGTGAGCACGTAGTTGGCCAGGGTCCATACTTGCGCCGGAGCCAGCACTCCAAAGGTTTTCACCCAGACGTAGAACACGGGGTAGAGCCACGCCGGACGGTAGCTATGGGCCAGGACCCAAAACAAGGCGCAGTTGCTGGCGAAGAACACCATGCTGCTCACCAGCAACTTAACCACGGACAGTTTGCGCCCAAAACGAACGTAGGCGGAAATTACGAGGGCCACAACGAAAGCGCTGCAGATGTCGGCGTAGGCCAGCTCCCGGGCGTTGAAATGTGCAAGAAAAAGCGCATCACCGGCTACTTTGCCGACCACGTAGCTGGTAATGATCAGGAAGAGACAGGAGCAGAGGAGGGCTCCTCGACCCAGGTCCCCGGGACGAAGGTTCAACCCACGTTCCAACCACCGTACCATGGACTTCATTTCTTGCCGTTCCGGCCGCCCAATCCCTAGAGGCCGGCCATTCTAAGCACCCGGCCTGGACGCAAGGCCAGCTACCGTTTAGCTTGTCCCGAAAGCGCAACCGTCTGGTCCATGTACTCGGCCGTGAAGTTCCCCCCATCGCCGATTTGCAGTGCCGACGCTCTACCCTGTGGGTAGTAGCTGGAAAGCATTCCCGTATCAATGAGAAATACCTTGCCGTCGAGGCGGCTGCGAATGCGGCCATCGCGCTGTGGAGTGTGCCCAACCACTACGGCCGTCGCCCGGTACGCCGCCAGAACCGCTGGTATGCTGGCCGCAATTTGCTGGTCGTTCCACTCATCGTATCCGCGAAACCACAGCGGACCATTGCTGGCAACGCTCAGCCATTGCCCATATTGCAGGAAGTCCTTCATGACCTCCATTTGCGTGTGCTCGGGGAGTTGGCCCTGGGGGTTGGCGGGGCTGGGATGGCGCGATCCGGGAGCATTTTCGCGAGCGTTGACCTCGGCTTGGACAACTGCGGTAATCTCCTGCAGCGTGAAAAAAGGCAAAATCAGGCGTTGAGCCACCAGAAACTGCTTGGCCCTGTCAAAGGCGCTAATTTCCTGATGAACGCGACGGTCCATTTCCTCCAGGCTCATCGAAGCGAGGCCGGGATCAATTCCTCCGTGAAGAAAAACAATATGGTCCACTTCCGCGACCGCCGGCCGTTCCCGCAGCCACTTGCCGTATTTACCGTCGGGGCTGAAGGCCTCGCGCTGCTCAATAAATCCGGGCGGATGGCGCGACATCCATTCCGCTTCACTGGTTTCGGGAAACACCTGCGCCAGGCTTGTCAGCAGTGTCTGGTGGTCTTTACGCCAATCCACATATTGGCGGTAGGCAGATTGCTGGAGCTTCTCCGAATTCTTGCCGGCATAGCTGGCGTAGTTCTCCGCAGTAACGTAGCGGAGGTCACCCATGATGTTCATCACTTCATGGTTGCCGAGCAGCGCCACTACCCGCCCGCCCTTTTTGCCTGCTTCCTTCTGCAGCGACATCAGCAGGTCCATGGCTTCACGAGGTTTGGGGCCGCGATCGAGCAGGTCTCCGGTTTGCACCAGAATAGCGTGCCCTCCGGTCCACTGCAGCTGCGCGTCAATAAGACCGGAGTGTTGCAGGAGAGCGCTGAAAGCATCGAAATCGCCGTGTACGTCGCCAACTGCCGTAACCGCCGCGGGCGAACTGGCGGCAGAAGCGGCGCCCGGCCGGGCCAGACTTAGCCCGGCAAGGAACAGAAAAAGCAAGGCCAGTCGGGGACGGGAGCCGGGCCACGTTCGCGTGCCAATCATCCTGAAGTTCCTCTTGAGCGCCTAACGGTAAGCAACAGAGGCGGGCACACTACAGTCCACACGCCCCTGTGTGGAGCGCATCTTAGGTCGCCTTACTGCACAAGTCAATCCGGACCTGCGCGGCCAAGGCGCCAGGCGCATTAGGGGGGCATATACCCACCCAACCACTTCCAGGGCGGGGTGCGGGGTGCCCGGTTCCCGCTTCTGAGGAGGTGCGGGAAAAAGCCGGGCGCCAACAAACGGGTGGGCGGGTTTCCCTCAACTATTCGGTCAGTACCTGATCCAAGATTTGGCCGACTGCCCGGTGCGCCTCCCCTATTGCCGTCCTGTGATCGGGCGCCCCGGAGAGGTCGGTATTGGCGAAGGCGATTCGCCCAAAGGGAGCAGCGCGGAGCACATCGCGTGGGGCAGGGCTTCCACCCTTGCCGAAAAAGAATCCCGGTTGCGGGCTTACATAGGCGTGCCCCCAGCGGTTAAGCACGATTCCGGCGATGTCTCGACTGGGGTCAAATCCAGATGAGGAAAACATCTCCGCCAATTGCTGCCGGATTTTCCGCTCGTATTCCCGGAAGGAAGTGGAGAGCAGTTCTGCCCGCCCCTGGTTGCCTTGTTCCCGCAGGGGCAGGCCGGGGTGAGGATAAAGCACCTTGAGGGTGAGAACGACGGGTGAATCTGGTCCGATGGTCTTATTGTCGGTGGAAAACGTCGGAACCTTGCGGACGGCTGTAAAGCTGGCCAACCCCTCGAACCACTGGCAGGCCGAGATCCCCAATTTGTACAGGAACCGCCAATTTCGGACTGCCACGTTGGCCATCATGCAAGGGGAGCGGTAAAACTGGTCATACGCCTGGCGCTGAGGCGAGGGGAGATCGCGCACCACCAACTTCGATGTCCAGCACCCTCCAGCCATCACCGCCGAGCGAGCCTTGAGCCGATAAACCTTGCCGTCCCGCGTGTAAGCGATGTGGACAAATTTGGATGCAGCGGGATTGCCCTCGTGCTGCACCCACACGACCGTGCTATTCAGGCGGATGCGGGTGGGCTGGCCTGGCTGGTCCAAGGCGGCAAAATTGATTCTGTTACGGCAGACCGCCTCCAGAGTCCGCGGACCGGAGATGGACTGCGGAATCAGCGTCTTCACCATCTGCCGCCCGATTCCGGCATTGCCTCCGGGGAAGGAATGGTTAACATCATTCAAGGGGTGCTCGGCGTCAAACGCATACAGGCAGTAAGCCGAAAGCACATCCGGCCCGGCGCCGAACCCGCCTCCCTCGTCGGCGAGAAAGGTCTGAATTGTGGCGCCGCTTAGCCCGTAAGTCTCGGTCAAGTGATCCTGGATTGTGACGCTGTCCAGCCGGCGTGACTTCTCGTCCCCCGGATACTCAAAAGGCAAGCCTTGCCGGGGCTGGGCCTGATATTTGAGGAGTTCAGAGCGGGTTGCAGCCGAGATGGGCGCCCCCTGCAGGTTCTTTCTCCAGGGATCAACCAACCACATTCCGGGTTGCTGTCCGAACTTGGCTCCGAAATAAAAACCGACGGGAGATCTCATGTCCTCGAAGCTCGTTCCCAGGGGAACCTCGGGAGAGGAACTGTTCCAGGTTTGATAGCGAAAATCGCGCAAGTCCAGCCCAATCAAATCGTAGAACCTGGCGATGAAACTGTGCGGATAAGGAACCTGGAAGTGGTCCGAGCCCTGAGGACCCATAACGCGCTGCCCATCCACCACGAATTCGTTCCGCTTGGCTTCCCCGCCGAACACCGGATGGTTTTCCAGCACAAGACACTTCAGTCCCCGATCCGCATACTTCTGAAAGAACAGCGCCGCCGCCAAGCCGCTGATACCGCCGCCCACAATTACGCAGTCGAAGACCTCTCCCGTGTCAATCGTCTCAGGGGGCAGAGAATCAAACACCCCGTTTCGGATCTGGTGACCGGCGCTCATCACTTCGAACGTGTTTCCGTTGGCGCCGGCGTAATCTCCCAGGCCGCTGTAGCCGGTCCACTCCTCCTGATTCAACAATTGCCTGGGAGTGAGAGGCGCAAGCAGCAAACCGCCCGCTGCCAGCAGAGTCGAGTTCAAAAAATCACGGCGGCAAATCCGCCGGTCCATGCCGAGAGCTTGGTCGTCTTTGTCACTCTCTTCCGAGAAAGACATAATCTTTTGCCTCCAACCGGAAGCCCGGCGGGTTCGGCGCACGTCCGCATCCGCATTGAACTTGCCGGCCTACTTGCACACGGTCGCACGCATGGTACTGCGGTTCGTGCCGTGTGTCTGAATTGGCGAGCGAGTACAACTCAAGCCAGGACCAGACTGGCTCGCAAACAGTGGGCGCTTATACCCCTTTTCTCCAGTTGTCGTCACTGCCGTTCTTCAGGCGAATGGTCAGCGAACCATCGGGATTGGTGGGCTGGTGACAGGCCCAGCGCACCGGGCGCCGCACTCCCTTAACTTCAAGTTCCGCGCGCAAGCGGATCTGCTGCCCGTCCATGCCCCGGGGAAGAATGATGGAAGCCTGCCGAACCTGCCCGGCTAAGGGCTGGCCGGCATCGAGATTGCCTCCCAGTTTGAGCCGTCCATCCAAGCTCTCGGCATAGATGCCCAGTATGCCCGGCACTCCGGCCACGCCATCATTCGCGATGCCCAGAATCAGTTCCATGGTTCCGTAGCGCTTGCGCTGCCAGATCCAGGAAGGCCGAAGGCGATAGCCGAGCCGCTGCTCCATGGCCTGCAGCGATTGCGGATATCTCTCGTAATAGCGCCGCACGTTATCGGCCTCGGTCCAAAGGCCAAAATAATTCGTGCCAATATCGAGGGCGTGGAAGCCCGCCACCTCGCGCTCGGGCCGGTCCATGGGACCGCCGCTGCGGCGAGGATAGTCGTCGGTGGATTGCACTTCGTCATCATTTCCCATGAACGACAGAGCAGTAGCCGGCAGCTTGCGAAAGCAGGCCTGCTCCTCGGCCCTGTACTCGGGCAGAACATAATGGCGATTTCCCCCATCTTCAATAACAGTGGCCAGCCAGGCGGGCCGGTGCCCCAGGTCTTCGATCTGGATGGGTTCGTCCATGATGAGGCTGTCGGAACGCAGCCAGCAACCGGCACGCACCGCCATATCCCGCACCTGGCGGTTGCCGACTTTACTGATGTCCGGCTGCGTGTTGACCGCCAGCGGCGTCCGCTTCCAGGCATCGATTTGCATCTGGGTCATGTGGACAAACGTTTTCTCGGCCGTCAGGTAGTCGCGGAACGGATTGGGCATATCGTTGGTATGCCCCTCGCCCCAGAAGCCATACATCATCAGGTCCATGTACTCCAGGAGCGGGTCGCTATCGAAGCGGGCGGCCAGAAGTTCATTCAGTTCCGTAAATGCCTTCTGAAACTCCGGGGAATCGTACCGCGGCTCGTAGAAATCAAAATCCTGACGGCGCTCCTTTGACTTCCGCCCGATATTGACCACCGGAACCTTGCCCCTTAAAAAGTCGGGCATGGATAATTTTTGCGGCTGAATGTTCGGGCTGGAGAGCTGAATGCGGAATGCCACCCGCAAGTTGTGACGCCTGGCGGCGTCCAGGGTGAGAGACCAGACCGGAGAGAGGTCGAGGCGGCCGGGGCCAGACTGCACATCCCTCCAATCGCAGCGAATGTAAAGCACGTCCACGAAGGGCAGGCTGGCCATTTTTTCGACGCTTTGTGCGAGCGTTTCCTCGCCGCAAATGGCGCCCAGCGCCGGCCCGTTCTCTTCCCAGGTGTAACCCACCAACCCGGTGCCGAAATTTCGCACGTGCTGGGTGGAGGGCTGCGCCGCGAAGATAGTGAACCAGCCATCATCCTGCTCGATGCCAAAGGGGCCCTGGTCCAAGCGATGGGCCGGACGCGGCCCGGGACCAAAGTCGTACCCCTGCCACTGATGATCGGGTACGTCTGCCCACACGCGCTCAGGCGCAAGCGCGCCGGCTCCGGTTAGAACTGCGCCCAGCTTGACGAAGTCGCGCCGTCGCATGCTATCGTCCTCCCGCCTTTATGAGTGATGGGAATTCATGGTTGCCGGCCGTCCCGTCAGGAATCGCGGTGGTCGTTACGAGGCGTGACGGCCGTTGGGACGCAGCGACAGCGTGCCATCTTCATTCAGTTTCTGGTGGCAAGCCCACCGCACCGGATAGCGCACTTGCTTCACTTCAATTTCCGCCCTGAGCCTCAGTCCCTGCCACTTTGTGCCTTGCGGCAGCACAAATTGCGCCTGGCGAATTTTTCCGGGCAGGGGGTAGCCGGGATCCAGGCAACCGCTGGTGAGCCGCTTCCCATCTTCGCTCTCCACGCTTACCCGCAACACGCCGGGAACGGCGGCAATGCCGTCGTTGGCGAAGCCGACAATCAGTCCGAGGTAGCCGTTCTGCTCATAGCTCCAGATGAAGGAGGGCCGCACCCGGTATCCAATCCGCCGGTTGATGCGGTCGAACCAGGCGGGAAACGCGCGGTAATAAGCCATCAGGTTGGCGGCGCTGATGTCGTGAAAGTTCCAGAGCGACCAGTAATTGGCTCCTACGTCCATCACGTGCACGATGATGTCGTCGGTCGGCGATATGCCCTCGCTGAGGGTAAGAGTGTTCGGAGGATTACCCGGAAAGCCCTGCTCAATCATCACCGCAACCCAGGGCGGCCGATTGCTCAGGGCCTCGATCTGCTCGTTCTCAATAAAAATGGTGTCGCTGCGAATCCAATTGTTGCTGCGCACCGTGCGGTCGAGGACCTCGGAATTGCCGACCCGGCTGTAATCGGGCTGGGTGTTGGTTACCAGAGGCGTCTTGGTAAAGTGCTCCTGCTGGACCTCCCACATTTGGATCCAAGTGCGTTCCGCGGTCTGGTAATCGGGAAAGGGATTGTTGCGGAAGGGCCAGGTGTGTCCCTCGCCCCAAAAACCATAGATGAAGGTGTCAATGAACTCAATGGATGGATTGCCGTTAAATTCCGCCGCCATTTCTCCGATCAAGTCCTTGAACGCCTGCTGAAAGAAAGGATGGTCGTAGCGAGGCTGATAGCGCGAGAATGGGTTGTTCAGGAACCGTTCCCCTTGCGCGGGTGGCTCCCTTGGGTCCATAACCAGGTCAACCGTGGGCACCTTCTGGAGGACGAAGTCGGGGAGAGCCGGCGCGTGGCGATAGTCGGGCGCGCTCATCTGAACCCGCAGGCCAATCTGCTTGCCGTTTTTCCTGGCGAGATCGAAAACCAGCTTCAGATAATCGGGAAAGTGAAGGCGCCCGGGCCGAGGCTGGATTTCCCGCCAGGTAGGGCGAATGTAGAGCTTTTGCCCCAGGGGAAATCGAACCAGGTCTTCGATGGCTTGGGGAATGTTGTCGGACTTGATCTCCTCGGTGCCCATGTCCGCGGTAATGTAGGTGACCAGCCCCTTGCCAAATCCGGGCACGACCTCTTCTGAGGGTGTGGTGGTCATGACCACTTCATCGCCAGGAATGACGGCGTCCGGAGGATATTGAGGGAATGGCCCCTGATTCAGGCGGTCGGTGACGGGCGGGCCCGAGCCGAAGTCGTACTTGCCCCAGTTGTGAGCGGGCACCAGACCGTGGGCGCTCTGCACTCCCAGTTCCGCGACGGCGGCAAGCGCGACACTACTTTTCAGGAACTCTCTGCGGCGCATGAGAGTTGCTCCCCTCGAGCTCAGAACTAGAAGTGCAATTTCAACGCAAACTGAATCTGCCGCTGCGGTATCACGGTGGACGTGATCACACCGACGGCTCCGGGGCCATCGGTAATAAATGGATCCGGCTGAGAAAACACGGCATGGTTGAAGGCGTTGAAAAATTCGCCACGAAACTCCAGGTTGACTCGTTCGGTAACACTAAAGAATTTACGCGCCGACAGGTCCGCCATCGTCGCTCCCGGTCCCTCCAGTATGTTTTTGCCGGCATCGCCGAAACATCCGTTCGGGCAGTTGGGAACTGGAAAGTCATTTACGTTAAACCACAGGTTCGGACTGGGATTCGGCAAATGACCATTGCCGATCTGATTGGACCTTTGCAAGCCTGGGGACCCGGTATTGCTGGGGTCAAATCCGATTTGTGGGGAGAAGGGGAATCCCGAACGAAAGCTGATGATTCCTCCCACGTGCCATCCACCCAATATAGCGTCGGGCACGCCGCCCCGGTTCAAGAATCGGCGGCCCTTCCCGACCGGCAGTTCGTAGTCAACACTATTGACCCATCGTTTGCGATTATCGAAGTCGGCCAGGCCTTTTTCAGCCCTGATGTTGTAGCTGTCTTGCGGCCAGGGAGAATTGCAGCAAATTTCTGGCTGGTCGTTGATGGCTTTGCTGAAAGTGAACGCACTGAGAAAGTAAAGACCATGGCTGGTCCGCTTTTCGGCCTTGAGCTGAAACGCATGGTAGGTGGAACTCCCGCTATTCGTGATTGAGGTGAAAGTTCCATATTGGGGATAAGGCGCCAACGCCTGATCGAAGCTAGGCTGGGGCGTGGCAATCTGATTAAGATCGCGCAGGACCTGGAGGTGTGTACCCTTGGTTCCCACGTACGCCGGGCTGATCACGATCTGCCCCGGCAGTTCATATTCGAGATCGACATTCCACTGGTCATAAACCGGGGTTTGCGGGTTCCAGTCCTGACTGGTTACCCCGGCGAGTGGCGCATTGCTCGGATTCAGAGCTGGAAATCCAGTGGCGAGGGTAACTTGTGATGGCGTTATCCCATCGCTGTTAAATGTAGGCTCGTAGAAAAATGGGAGGTTGTAATCAAGTTGCAGCGGGTCGCCGGTGCGAATTTCGTAAAATACAAAGAACCGGCCGTATCCCGCCCGTACCACCAGCGGTTTGGATGGAAACGGGCTATAGGCTAGCCCGACGCGGGGCGCGAAGTTGTCTTTGTGGGGGGTAGCCAGTTTTTCGGGATAACCGGAAGTACCGGCGGGAACGATAATTCCCTTGGTGTAGTCGAAATTGCTCATCTTATTGTGGGCTTCATAGAGCGGCGTGGCATAGTCGTAGCGCAGGCCCAGGTCGAGCGTCAGCTGGGAGGTGGCTTTGTAGGTATCCTGAACGAATGCCCCGTAGGTGTGCTGGCGATTGCCGAAGTACGTGACCGTCGAAATCACCGATGTAACCGGAATCCCCAAAAGCATGTCCGCCAGGCCATTGCCGCTGCCGTCTCCCAGCGAACCGGCATCGGATGTAAATTGACCGCTGAACGACAGGTTGCCGCGTGGCTGGCCTATTTGCAGCAGGTTGAACTGGTCAAAGCGGAACTGCGGTCCCACCTTTATCAGGTGTTTCCCATGCACAAAACTTAGCGTGTCATTGAGCTGAATAGCCTGGCTGGTGCTGCGGGTGGGCGTGAAGGTCGGCTCGCCGAGTCCTGCATATTGACCAGGGGCGAACCAAGTCAGCCCATTGATCAAAGGATTATTTGGGGTTCCAGGCACCAGCAAGTCAGGAGGTGGATAATGCTGCCCGTAAGAAGGGGAGTTGGAAATGTAATGAACGCGGTTGAACCCGACCCGCAGCGCGTTTACGACATTGGGGCTTATAGAGTCGGTCAGGCCCAGTACCAACCCTTGTGTGGTGAGAGGCCGATTACCCGTGTTGTAACCTCCCCCGTCGGCAATTCCGGAGAACACCGGCGCCTGGAAGCGCGTGTCTTTAATCAGTGAAAATCTTTCGAACAGTTGGGTCTTGCTGGTGATGTTCTGATCGGCTCGTGCATCCATCTGATCGATCCGGTCGTTACCCGGTGCATTCACCACGTAATTGTTGGCGAAAGCGCCGGGCACGTTAATGGCAGGATAAAGGGCGGCGTACTTCAGACCGACGCTATTCATGGCGGCCATGGGAATAATGTTGGCCTGCCCCGGGATGGGGAGTCCGGTGACCGGATTGAACCCGAAGCCATCGCGCACCGTAGAGCCATTCACCGTGCGAGTGGTGGCAGGATTGAAGATTTCATTGGTGAACACCGGGCGGCCTAGAGCGTCCACGCAGGGCGAAGTACCATCCGGCCCACAGGTCATGGACTGCGTTCCTAAAATGTCGCTGAAGTTTCCGGTGCGCTCGCCGGCGGTGGGAATGGTGGCGAAGTCCGTTGTCGCCGAGTGAATTCGTGTCCCTTCGTAATCGACGAAGAAAAACGCCTTATCTTTTTTGATGGGCCCGCCCAGCGTTCCGCCAAACTGATTTTGCTTGTAGGGCGCTTTCGGCTGGTCCGGCGACTCAAAGAATCCGCGCGCGTCAAAGGCGTCGTTGCGCAGGAACTCCCATGCTGATCCGTGAAAACTGTTTGTGCCTGACTTGGTGGTAGCGTTGATCACAGCGCCGCCGCTGCGTCCGAATTCCGGGGAGTAGTTCGAAGTCTGAATCTTGAATTCGGCGATCGCGTCCACGCTGCTCAGCACCGCGACATCGCCGTTGTCATTGGAGTTGTTGTCAATGCCGTCGAGGATGAAGTTGTTCTGGTCGCCGCGCGTCCCGTTGACCGCGAAGCTTCCGCCAGTATTGCCGTTGGTTGGCGCATTGCCGCCGTTGACCGGGCCTTCTATGACCTTGGTTACGCCTGAGCTCAGCTCGGCGAGATCTGTATACCGGCGGCCGTTCAGGGGTAACTCCTCCACTTGCTGGGCGGCGACTACATCGCCCAGAGAAGCCGACTCGGTCTCCAATTGCGGGGGCTGACCGCTGACCTCGGTGGTTTGTGAAACCGACCCCACCTTCAAGCTGAAATCGAGCCGCTGCCTCTGCTGAACGTTGAGGACGATGTCAGTGCGGGCTTCCGTCTGGAATCCGCTGGC
>Ga0187825_10000074_pt1 | contig 16369 bp, 15 predicted proteins | sample NC_wetland_sal_i_11_FD_132421 | JGI IMG/M metagenome (GOLD analysis project Ga0187825, IMG submission 132421) | Wetland sediment microbial communities from Neuse River Estuary, North Carolina, USA - SourceSoil_5 | ecosystem: Environmental > Aquatic > Freshwater > Wetlands > Sediment | place... | reverse complement strand
CAAGGTTTGCAAGGACGACACCGAAGTCGACGATCTCAACGCGCAAATTTTTCGCGAGACCTTGACCTTCATGATCGAAAACGTCCAGACCATCAGCCGCGCCACCAAGATCAGCTCGGTTTCGAAGTACCTTGAGCGCATTGCCGACCACGCTACCAACATCGCCGAAATGGTCATCTTTATGGTCAAAGGAAAAAGCATCCGCCACATGAAGGAGCTCCCGCCCACTGTTTGATTATGGCTAACAGCGGACAAAAAATCCTTGTCGTCGAAGACGAGCCCGATATCGCCAAGCTCGTCAGTTACAACTTGATCCAGGAACGCTTCAAAGTCGTCACCGCCGAGGACGGCGAGCAGGCTTTGAAAACGATTCAACGCGAGAAACCCAACCTCGTGGTACTGGACCTCATGTTGCCAGGGCTATCGGGCATAGAAGTTTGCAAAATTCTCCGCGAACGGGAAGAGACCGCGCAGCTGCCGATTTTGATGCTCACCGCCAAAGCCGGCGAAGCAGACCGGGTGCTCGGACTTGAGCTGGGCGCGGACGATTACCTGTCCAAGCCCTTTAGCCCCAGAGAGCTTGTCGCCAGGGTGCGGGCCATCCTGCGCCGCACCGACGGTAGCGCGACGAAAGAGACTCCGCCGGCATATGATAAGGGTGGTCTTAAAATAGATTTTTCCACCTACGAAGTCTTGGTTCGCGGTAAAGCCGTGAAGCTAACGCTCAAAGAGTTTGAGCTTTTGCGATTCCTGGTTCAGAATCCCAACCGCGTGCTCAGCCGCGACCAGCTTCTTGACCGCGTCTGGGGCGGCGAGACCTTCGTCACCCCGCGGACGGTCGACGTCCATATCCGTCGATTGCGCAAGGCGATTGAAAAGGACGACAGCAAACCCAAGTGGATCCTAACCTTACGGGGTGTCGGCTACAAGTTCGATGAAAAGGCTTTGGAACAATAAGCTCGTCGTAAAATTTTTTCTCTCCTATTTAATTCTTGTCGTACTGCTTTCCGCAAGTTTTTATTTTTACTCCAGCGACAAGCTGCGAAATTTTTACCTCGCCAATCTGACCGAGCGTATGGAGCGGGACGCGCATTTATTGAGCCGCCTGCTCCCCTTCGGTCAAGAAGGCTCGATTTTCGACACGCTATGTCATCGGTTGGGCGAGGATCTCGCGCTGCGCATTACGGTGATCGCCCCTGACGGCAAGGTTCTTTGCGACTCATCCGAAGCCTCCGCGCGGATGGAAAACCACGCCACCCGCCCGGAAATCGTCGCAGCCCTCCAAAATGGTTCGGGCAACGCGACGCGTTACAGCACGACCGTGGAATTCGAAATGCTCTACCATGCGTTTTACCAGACCATTTCCGGGCAGGAGCGCATTATTCGCATAGCGAAGCCGCTGACGGAAGTGGAAAGCGCGGTCCAAGCGCATCGCTCCTCCATTCTGAACGGCCTCGCGCTCGCTGCCGCGTTCGGTTTGCTGTTGGCTTGGATATTTTCCCGCTACCTTACCCGCCGCTTCCAACGCCTCGAACAATTTGCCGACCAACTTGCGCAGGGGTCTTTCCCGCAGAATTTCTTTCCGGATCGAAGCCGCGACGAAATTTCGCGGCTGGAACAGCGCTTCAAAGACATGAGCGACAAGATGCGTGACAATCTGCAGCAGGTTGTCGGAGAAAAAGAAAAGGCGGATTCGATCCTGCGCTGCATGATCGAGGGAGTTTTGGTACTCGACCCGAAGGGGCAGGTCTTGGTCATCAACGATCAGGCAAGAAATATGTTTCACGTCGCCGACGGTCGGGACATCTACGGCGCATCGATGTTGGAAATCTCGCGCCACCCCGCAGTCCACGAAATTCTGGCCGATGTCCTGGAATTTGATTTCACCGAGCAACGCTACTCAAAAGAGATCGAGCTCGACGAAGACCGTTGGTTTCGCGTCAACGCGGGCCGGCTGCGCAATCCCCAGGGCGAGTCCCTCGGTTCGATCTTGGTGTTCCACGACATTACCGACATCAAGCGATTTGAATCCATGCGCTCCGATTTCGTCGCCAACGTGTCGCACGAGCTGCGTACACCGCTCACCGCCATTCGTGGCTACGTCGAAACCTTGCTGGAGACGCCGCCGGTGGACCCCGAGGATAGCCGGCAGTTTCTCACGATCATCGACCGTCATTCCGAGCGGCTCAGCCGGCTCACCGAAGACTTATTGACTTTGTCCGACCTGGAATCGGGTAAAATTCAACTGGCCCTTCAGCCCCTGGACGCCGCTCAGTTGATTCAGCGAATTTTAGAAGTCTTCTGGGATCGCGCCGCGAAAAGGCGCATCGAGCTCAGTCATCACGCGGCCAGCGATCTGCCGAAGCTTTTGGGCGATAGCGACCGATTGCAGCAGCTGTTTATCAATCTGGTCGACAACGCGATCAAATTCACACCGGACGGCGGTAGGGTGACGCTGACGGCGGCGCGAGTCGCTCCGGGAAACGGCGCTCTTCCGCTGGTTGAAATCTCAGTGAGCGATACGGGTCCGGGCATTCCGGACAAGGACCTGCCGCGGCTGACCGAGCGCTTCTATCGCGTCGACAAGGCACGCTCCCGCGCACTCGGCGGCACCGGTTTGGGCCTGGCGATCGTCAAACATATCGTGCAAGCTCACAAAGGCGAATTGAAGATCGACAGTGAGATTAACAAAGGCACCACGGTGCGCGTGCGCCTTGCAGCGGCGCCGTCGAGCCGCGATCGGCATAAAGCGATCCTGTTTCTATGCACCGGCAACTCCTGCCGCAGCCAAATGGCCGAAGGTTTCGCGCGTCATTACGTCACCGGTGCGGTTGAAATTTTCAGCGCCGGCACCGAGCCCAAGCCCGTCCATCCTTTGGCCGTGCAAGTGATGAAAGAATCGGGGGTCGACATTTCCCATCAACGCTCCAAAGCGCCCGATGCGGTGCCGCTCGACCAGATCGATCAGCTGATCACGTTGTGCGGCGACGCCCGGGAGCAATGCCCGGTATTACCGCTCGGCGCTCAACGGAGCCATTGGCCCATCATCGATCCGGCGCAGGCCATCGGCAATGACGCGCAGGTCCTGGCCGTATTCCGCCAGGTTCGCGACGACATCCGCGAGCGCGTGAAGAAGCTCCTTTCGAAGTAAACCCTTCCGATTCGGTTGAAGCCACCCGAGGCGCGTGGTAGATTCCATCGCGTTTCAACTTCTTCATTTCAATTTCCATATCATTGGCAAGTTGACGGAGAGAACATGGTTAAATTCCAGTTTTTGCCGGCGGAAACAAAATTCTACGAATGGTTCGAAAAAGCCACCGGCAATCTGCTCGAAGCGGCGGAAACCCTGCAAGATCTGTTCGACAATTACGAACAGGTGGAGAGTAAAGTCGCGCGCATTACCGAATTGGAGCACCGCGGGGACTTTATCGTCCACGAAGTCATGCATCTGTTGATGCACACCTTGATTATCCCGCTCGATAGTGAAGACATCGAACGCTTGATTTCCGCGCTGGACGACTCCGTGGACAAGATCGAGGCGACGGCGGTGCGCATGCAGATTTTTCGCATTGAAGCGCCCACCGAGAAAGCCCGGCAACTGGCCCACCTGATACGCAGCGGCGCGCAAGAGTTGAACATGGCCATGCCCAATCTGCGGGAAAAGAAGAATTTTCGCCTGGTCAACGAGCATATCAAGGAAATCAACACGATCGAGAACAACGGCGATCGCATCTTGCGCGAGGCGCTGGTCGAGATCGTCAATCACAAGGAAAATTTGTTTGACCTGATTCGCTGGAAGGAAATCTACGAGATGCTCGAAGAAACCACCGACACCATGGAAGATGTCGCCGACGTGCTGCAACGGGTTGTAATTAAAAATGGCTGAGCCGGTCTTCATCCTGACGATATTGATTATCGCCATTGCCATGGTTTTCGATTATGTCAACGGCTTTCACGACGCGGCGAACTCGATCGCCACGGTGGTCTCAACTCGCGTTTTGACTCCGCTTCAAGGCGTCGCTTGGGCGGCCTTCTGGAATTTTATCGCCGCATTCACTTTCGGCACCGCCGTCGCCAAGACCCTCGGCGGTGGTTTGCTCGACGTGCGGCAGGTGGATTCCTACGTGATTTTGGCCGGACTGTTGGGCGCGATCACCTGGGACTTGATTACCTGGTATACCGGTCTGCCGACCAGTTCGTCGCACGCGCTCATCGGCGCCTACGCGGGCGCCGGCATCGCCAAGGCGGGGCTCGGCGTCATCATTCCCGGCGGCTGGGGCGGCACCTTACTATTTATTGTCTTGGCCCCGTTGCTGGGCATGGGTTTGGGCATGCTCAATCTGATGGCTATCCTGCATTTTTTCAAGCGCTCGATTCCTTCCAACGTAGATCACTTTTTCCGCCGCGGGCAGCTGTTGTCGGCCGCTGCATACAGCCTCGGGCACGGCACCAACGACGCGCAAAAAACCATGGGCATCATAGCCGGTGCCCTTTTCACCGTTCCGGATTATCGCTATCTGGTCAGCGATCCGGCGGGCAATTTGATGATTCCGTTTTGGATTGTCTTGCTCGCCCACGCGGCCATGGGCCTGGGGACGCTATCGGGCGGCTGGCGTATCGTGCACACGATGGGTTCGCGCATCACCCGCTTGCGACCCATGGGGGGGTTTGCCGCCGAGGCGGCGGGAGCCGTTACCCTATTCGGCGCCGCCCACTTCGGCATCCCCGTATCCACCACCCATACCATCACCGGCGCGATCGTCGGCGTGGGATCGCTTCGACGGCTCAAGTCGGTGCGTTGGAATGTAGCGGGACGAATCGTCTGGGCTTGGATCTTGACGATCCCAGCCTCGGCCCTGATCGCGATGTTTTTCTGGCTGGCAATCGATGTCGGCAGAAAAATCTTTTAGTCGGATCAGCCGCTAGATTTCCCTTCGGCCCTCGAGCGCCTTACCTAAAGTCACCGCATCGGTATATTCCAAATCGCCGCCCATCGGCAGGCCGCGGGCGATGCGGGTAACCGAAATTCCCATCGGTTTAATCACCTTGGAAAGGTAAAGCGCCGTGGCTTCGCCGTCCATGGTCGGATTGGTCGCGACGATGACTTCTTTCACCGCGCCGTCGCGCAGCCGTTCGATCAACTCCTTGATGCGCAAGGCGTCGGGCCCGACGCCATCGAGGGGCGAAATGGTGCCGTGAATCACGTGATACAGGCCGCGATATTCCTGGGATTTCTCGACGGCAATCAGATCAGCCGGCTCTTCGACCACACAGATTTTGTCGGCTTCCCGTTCGGTGTTGCGGCAAATGCCGCAGAGCGCGCTGTCATCGTCCTGCGGCGTAACTTCGCTGAAGCCGAAACAGCGGCGGCACAGACCCATTTCCTGGCGCAGTTTGGCGATGCTGTCTGCCAGCCGCAGCATATCGTCCTTGTTGCCTTTCAACATGTGGAAGGCCAAGCGCGCCGCACTTTTTTCACCGATGCCCGGGAGCCTTGACAGTTCTTGAACCAAACGAGCGAGGGGGGCGGGATACAGGGTCATGGCATCAATCCGGGAATCTTCATTCCTCCGGTCAGCTTGCTCATTTCCGCCGAAGCCAGCTCGCGCGCCTTGCGCATGCCGTCATTCACCGCGGCGAGGATCAGATCTTCCAACATATCCTTTTCCGCTGGATTGATCACCGACGATTCAATTTGCACGCGTGTAATATTGAGCTGCCCGTTCACCGTCACTTGAACCATTCCTCCACCGGCAGAGCCCTGCACCGTTTTAGAGGCCAGCTCTTCTTGAATTTTGACCATCCGCGCCTGCATTTCCTGGGCTTGCTTCAAGAGATCGCCCATTGCGCCTATGCTCGCCATTCATTTTCCTCCTTGGAATCCAAAGATCGCGCTGCGGCTGGAGCGACCATAGACCGCTAACCGTTATCCTTACGCACGGTGCGCACCGCGCCGCCGAAAATACGCAGCGCCTCCTTCACCATCGGGGTGCGCTCGTTGGCGGTGTTAGCCCCTGGAGCTGAAGCCGTTTCAGCGCCGCCGCTCGCAGCTTCCGGCACCACATTGACGATTTGTACGTTAACATCCTGAGCAAAGAAACCATTGGCGAGCTCTTTGAGCGCGGCAAGATTATCGCCGTCGAGCAGGAACGCCAAGTGATGCCGCTCCGAAACGCCGATACGCAAGCGCTGCGGTGGCAGCTCCAAAGCCTTGCTCGCGTCGAGATGGGAAGCCAAAAATTTTTTCTCTCGGCCCACGTAAGCGACAAACTCGCGCCATCGGTCGGTGTGGCCGGACGGCGCCCCCGTTTCTCGCGGCGCGCCTGGGGCCGCCGGCACGGTCGTGGTTTCCTTCAGCAATTTGCCCTGCGACACAGTATTGTCGCCGCGGAGCGGCGCCGGCGCCTTGCTTTCGAGCCGCTCCAAACGCTCGACGAGCTCATTCACCGGGAGAGTCTTCGGTAAACCCGTCAGGCGCACCAGAGCGCTTTCGAGCGCGAAGCGCGGCGTCGCCGAACGGCCCACATCTTCATCCCCCGCGCTCATGAAATCAAAATAATCGAGCAGCATTTCCACTGACAGCGTACTGGACTGTTCGCCGAGATCGGCAATTTCTTGGTTGGGCAAATCCAATAACTGAGCGCCCGAGCCCGCTCGTACCGCATTGCCCGACGCCCCATCCTGGCTCTTGCCCGCCAGGCGCGCCACCAGCAGATTTCTGAAGTGCTCGACCAGATCCCGCGACAGACGACTGATGTCACGGCCTTGATTGACGACCTCGGCCACGAGCTCGATGCAGCGGCGCGCGTCCCCTGCCAGCACCGCCGCGGAAATCTCGTAAAGGACTCGCCGTTCGGCCAGCCCCAAAACCTCTTCCAGCAATCGGTCATCCACGGCGCCGCGCTTGGCTTCGCCGTCGGCGGACGCGCTCATAGCGAGAACCTGCTCGAGCAACGACTGGGCGTCGCGCATACTTCCGTCGGCCTCGCGCGCCAACGACACCAGCGCGCCTTCGGTAATCGCTAGCCCCTCGCTCTTGGCGATGGCGCCGAGGCGCTCGACGATCTCCCGGAGATTGATACGGCGAAAATCGTAGCGTTGGCAGCGCGACAAAATCGTCGCGGGGAGGCGCTGCGGCTCGGTCGTGGCCAAGATAAACTTTACCGACGGAGGCGGCTCCTCTAACGTTTTAAGCAAAGCATTGAAAGCGTCCTTGGTGACCTGATGCACTTCGTCGATGATGTAGATCTTGAATCGCGAGTTGGCCGGCTGGTAGCGGACGTTTTCGATGATCTGGCGAATCTCATCGATGCCGCGATTCGACGCGCCGTCGATTTCCAACACGTCGATGGAGCTGCCCTGGGAGATCTCCTGGCATTGAGGGCATTCGTTGCAGGGATTCGGCGTCGGCCCCTTGGCGCAATTCAACGCCTTGGCGAGCACCCGCGCCGCCGTGGTCTTGCCGACCCCGCGGACCCCGGTAAAAAGAAACGCATGCGCGATGCGGTTGGTGCGGATGGCGTTTTGCAAAGTCCGGGTAATATGTTCCTGACCCGAAATATCCGCAAAATTTTGCGGCCGCCACTTCCTTGCAATCACCAGGTAAGACATAAACTCGACGCGGGATCAATTCGGCTCTGGAGCCGATGCCTTGGCCAGCCCATTGTCAGCGAATTTTTGTTTTTGGGGTGTCCATTGCTGACAGCTAGGTTGCCCCGTGGCACAGGGGCTGATCCGTTACCGCTGCTTCCTTCCGGACCTGACGGAGTTCACGGTGCCGCCTTGCACAGGACCTAACTATCAGCAATCGACATCCCGACGCCTCTTTCACCGAGTCATCAACACTGTCGAGCAACAGGCGATGAAAGTTGCTATGGTAAAACTAGCCTCTCCTAAGTCAGACTCTCTTCATGGCGGAGAGGGGGGGATTCGAACCCCCGGTACCCGTATTAGGGGTACACACGATTTCCAGTCGTGCACCTTCAACCACTCGGTCACCTCTCCCATCCGATCGAAAATTATTAAACCACTGGATAGCGCGTGTTTTGAAACTAACACAGAGATAATGGATTTTCTACAAATCGGCAAAGCGCGAATCGAATATCTTTTTTACATCGAGTTTGTGTTTACGCAGCAGCGAATGAAATTTATGTTAAATGTTTTAACGTTTTCCCGGCGCCAGTATCTTCATTGGTCGATGTAAGGTAATGCGTCGTAAATTCACGTGATTCTCAATGCAAGCCATCCTAAGGATAAGCATCGCTCACTTCAACTGTCATAATAGTTTACGATGGAGCTCCCTGGTATTTGCAGTAGACTCAGCGTAAGTCCTCGATTATTCACGAATTCTAATCTCTGGCATTTCAATTGCTCAGTCGCTTAATGAGTGCGCATCGACCGCGAATCGTTTTAACCAACGACATTATTTCAGTACGAGACAACGCGATGCGATTTCGTGATACGTCGCCTAAATGCAACGGCACAGCCGAAGGAGAGGCAAAGGTGATCGACAATCAGGCCAACAACCTGAATACCGTTGCGTCCGCGAACGGCGAACCGATGAAGCTCATTCCCTGGGAGGATATTTGGACCTCGCTTCGGATTGCGAAGATCCGCGGTAATGGGGAAATGATCGAAGTCTTCTACGACACCCTTTTCAGAGAAGCGATCTTCGACGACGACGGAGCGTGGTCGTTCCGTCGCAAGAATCGTTTATAGCTGGCAGTAAAATTTTTCGAGCTCCTTCGTCCATTTCATTCTTTCCTACTGTGCCAGCGACCATCGGCCAAATTCGCGCTGCGGTTCGCGCCGGTGACCGCTAACGTTGATTTTGGCGCGATGCTGATGGAGGATGCCGGTCGCTGAAAATTGGCAACCCCGTTCGGTTAATCCCTGCCGCTGCTCAGTGGGTCAACAAGCGCACCAATTCCACCGCCCGATCTTACCGAAGGAGCCCTCCGACGGCTTCAATGGCCTGTGATCGATTCGGTCATTCGATGACGGAATAAATTGAACGTGGCGATAGTGATCACAGCAGTGGTTTTGGCTGGCGTACAGACGGTTAGATTGCAGCGAGAGACTCGCGAGTTAATTGCGAGTGCGAAAACTGCAGCTGAAAAATTTGGCGGAGAGGGAGGGATTCGAACCCCCGGTACGGTTCCCCGTACACTTGATTTCGAGTCAAGCGCCTTCAACCGGGCTCGGCCACCTCTCCGCTTTCTGGGACTGGCGTTTTCGCAACCTGAGGCGGGTAAAAAATTCGGCGAGCAGAGCCGCCGATTGCTCAGCCAACACGCCGCCGGTCGCGGGAAGTTGATGATTGAGCCGTTGATCCTCACATAAACGATAAAGAGATTCAACTGCGCCTGCTTTCGGGTCGAGGGATGCAAATACTAGGCGGCGCATCCTGGCTTGTAGAATCGCGCCCATGCACATCAGGCATGGCTCCAGCGTGACATAGATGTCGCACTGGTCGAGACGCCAGCTGCGCAAATGAGCCGCAGCCTCTTCGATCGCCAGAATCTCCGCATGGGCTAAAGGCGTCTGCCATTCCTCCCGGCGATTGTAACCGATGCCGACAACTTCTCCCGCTGAAACAATCACCGCTCCGACCGGAACTTCGTCTTTGCCGGCGGCCTCGCGGGCAGCCGCCAGCGCCAGCCGCATATACTCGACATCGCAATTTTCCATGCGTAGTTCCATTCGCTGCCGGGATGATAACACGGCCCGCTAAGGGATTAAATTCACCGGGCTTGATTCGTGCGACGCTGAGGTGAATCCGCTCGACCCGGCAACCGATGGGCTATGGATGCATGTATTCAATCGGAGGTGGTTCGATGTCGGTCACGACGTCCGTGACGCCTTTGACATCCTTGGCGATGCGGACGATTTCTTTTTCCAAATCCGGGTCCGCCAGGATGCCGGAGATGCTGACCTCGCCGCCGTCGCATTTGACATTGAGCACCACGTTGCGGGTCTTGGACGAAGTGATCAAGGCCGCTTGAACGCGCGCCGTCGTGGAGAGGTCGGCAAAGGCCTTCCTCGATTCGGCGGTGGGCTGAAACTCCGGCCGCCGTACGGTATCGGCAATGATCGAGGCTCCGGCTTCCGCAGAAAAACGGGCACCGTTCAACACCAGATCCTGACCGACCGGATCCTGCCAATCGTCGTTAAACAGCGCGCGGAAGCGCCGACTTCGGACGCGGTCGAGCTCACGAATATACTGACGGGCGGTTTCTTCGTCCATACCCCGCTGGGCGCGCACCTGGTCGATGCGGAATTCTATCGGGGCAACGATGAGCACCTTGAGCACATGCTTGATCCCGGGGAGAAGCTGCCGGCCGGCCCGGCCGTAATATACCATCTGACCTTCCGAAGCCACCTCGCACATCGCCGCCTGCAGGGTAATTCGGTAGAGTCGTAGGCTCTCGCGCCAGCGTTCCCACCAATGACCTTCGGCTTCGAGCACCTCGGTATACTTCGCCTCCGGTATCCCGTAGCGTTTGCTTGCCTCGATCAACACTTCGCGATCAACCGAACGATAGTTGAGTATCGATGCAACTTTTTGCCCGATCGCAGCCCCACCACTGTAGGCTGCATGAGAAATCGTTACGACCGACATGACCGTAGATCTCCTTTCCCCTTTTGCCTGCACCTTCGCCGCAATCCAAGGTAAACGCCCACAGAGCTAGATCGCTTCAGGAAACCTACTACATCTTTCCCGGTTTTCCGACAAGGCCCGTGAGCCCCGAGAAAGAGGGGAAGAAATCGAGCGGAAATTATTTGCCTAGCGGTTTGCGCCGTAATCGGCGGTCAGCAGGATACAAACAGTCGCGTCCAGTCGAGGGAAACTACTTCGTCCCAAAGGGGGAGCGTTGAGTAGGTGCGGCGCAAAAATCAATCGATTCGGAATCGGTTGGTCGCGGCACTGCGCCGGGTATCATTCTGCGCCGGGGAACCTTGGCGCAGATAGGTTCTAACATGACCCATCAAATCGATTATTTTGACCGGTTTTTTCATAAAGTCGTCACAGCCGCCATTGAGCGCATTGGTTTTCAAGTAAGGAAAAATACTCATCGCCACAATGGGAATTTTCTGTAGTTGCGGCTGTTCTTTGATCAGGGATACGCAACGCAAGCCATCCATATCTGTCAAGTTCAATTCGAGCAGAATCAAATCGGGGCGATGCTCGATCGCCTTCCGAATCCCGCCCTCGCCAGTGACCGCAACCATCGGGTTGAGACCGGCAAACATGACCTGCTTAACCAAAAGTTGTGTGTAATTCGGTTGTTTCTCGATAATCAGAACGGTCTTGGCATCTTCCCGAGTCATTGCGGTCACACCACTACCGGCCAGAGCAACTAGTATGCCGGTAGGAGAGAATTCAATAAGGCGATTCGGTAGGGTAATTCAGATCAGAAAACTCGTCCGTTGCGGTGAAAATTACCAAAAATCGACCCGCCGGTGGGATGTTCAAATTTGGCACCGGCCAAAGCTGTGCAGGCGGGACAAAAAATTCCTTAGCAGCTGGCAAAATCTGGATCTATTTGATCGTCCGGCCGTTTATGACGATGCCGCTCGGATCGGTACATTCGCAGGGTTCGCCAGCCGGCCCGAGGCCGTAAGGGCAGGTAAACCGGATGACATTGCATTCGCGTGTGGTCACTTCGTCGGCCAATTTGTCGAAGAAACCGCGTCGTGTTTCGGAGCCTGGATTACGACCGACCGGAGTGTTGGAGGCACATGCGGAGAAGCAGATCAAAATAATTTCGGCGCAGAAAAGCACTGCTGCAGCCTTTATCATTCTCATAGGTGAAGCGGTTGTGTAAATGGGTTTCACGTCGGATTGCGCGCTCGGATTGGATAACTGGCGCGCCCGGAGAGATTTGAACTCCCAACCCCCAGATCCGTAGTCTGGTGCTCTGTCCAATTGAGCTACGGGCGCTTGCCGACCCCTAAGATTACAGAGTGGCACTGACCGGAAGCCTGCAATCCAGGGTATTAACTTTGCCATGCGAACGGCAAATGGCGGAGAGAGAGGGATTTGAACCCTCGGTACCCTTTTGGGGTACACACGCTTAGCAGGCGTGCGCCTTAGACCACTCGGCCATCTCTCCGTACGGTCCGATTTCTTTGCATCCGGCTCGCTAACCGGAGAGGCATGCATTCGACACCGAGTCATTTTTTACGCGATGCCCAATGCTCTTAAGGTCCGCTAAAACTAGCATAGGAATTTGGACTTTTCTACAATCATGGCCGGTATAAATGGCCCTGCTTGAGAAACGCTCTGCGATCCGATTCACACATGGCCAAATTAAAAGGGGCAGAGTCCAACCGAACTCTGCCCCCGAGCCCTACTCGTTAAACGGCTGCCTATGCCTAGCCTTCCCAGATCGGTTTGACGTTTATGTCGAGCCACTTCTTCGGATCTTCGAGGAAAAGCTTATCCGTAACCGGCAGCGGCTTGGTGCCCTTGCCGAACGCTGCCTCGATCGACGTGTGCGACTTGAAGTCTTTGCGCGACGACTCGCGGCCCACCGAATCGATGGTCTTCTGGCCCTCTTCCGAAATCATCCACTCGGCGAAGAGTTTGGCCGCATTGGGGTCAGGCGCCTTGGCGTAGACCGCCGCCTGGCGCGGGAAGACCACCGGCGGAATAGTTTTAACATAGCTAATCGGCGTGCCCTTATGAACTTCTTCGATGACATCATGAAGCAGCGCAGGCATGCAGATCGCATACTCACCGGAAATAACCAGTCGAAACATGGCGCTCGTGCTCTTATGCACCGGCACGTTCAGGGCCTTGAGTCCCTTCAAAAACCTGGTGAAGCGCGCTTCGTCGTTCCACTGGGTCTTCAATCCCGAGAGCATCGAGCTTAGCGGGCCGGCGCGCATCGGATCGTCCAGCGCGACCATGCCTTTATATTTCGGATTGGCGACTTCTTCCCAGCTTTTCGGTAGATCCGCCGGCTTTAATTTTTTGGTATTATAAGCCAGCGCCTGAATCTGCAGGCTTACCGTCGCCATGGTCGGATCATGCATATACAGCACATCGCGCTGCACCGTATTGTAGCTCATGATACCGCCCCCGGCGCGGATCACCGGCGGCGCGTTGTCCGAGAGCACGATATCGAAGCTCGATTGACCGCCTTGAAACTCGGTCATTGCGCGGGTGATGATCTCGGGGTTTGAGCCCTGCCAATAGGTCGCTTTGATGCCGGGATAGCGCTTCATGAAGGCATCGGTAATGACCTTGAGATGCTCCACGTCCCACACGGAATAGATGATCAAATTACCTTCTTGCTTGGCCTTGGGATAGAGCTCTGCGCTGACTTTAGCGAAAGCCTTGGCCGCAGCGGCGGTCGCGCCGGTGCCGATAGCCTGTTTTGTCACCTGGCTCGGAACAACCTTTTGCGCGGCTGCTTTCGCATCTTTCATCGCCTTCTCCGCCGCACCCACCGCACCGGCGAAAACTACTCCGGCGGCCAACCCTGCCGCAATGAATTTCGTCGCTCTGCTTAGCATGCATCCCTCCATTTTTTTGATTTCCTAGTTAGACGCCCCTTCACAGACTGAACTTCATTTTGAACGCGAATTTAGCTACAGAGACCGCGACAATCAAGACAATTAAATAAATCACTCCGCCGGCCGCGGCTTCCGCCCACTGGCCGAGCCGGAAGTATTCGAACAACGTCACTGGACCATACTCCTTACCGGGTGAGGTCAGCAACACCGCGACATCGACGTTGCGGATCGCCTCGATGAAGATATAAAAGAGCGCACCCCCCACCGACGGCTTGAGAATCGGCAGCGTGATCTTGAAAAACACATGGCGCCAGCGCGCGCCGTGCACCCAGGCCGCTTCATCCAACTCTTTGTGGATGTTAACGATGGAACCGGAGGCGTTGCGAAAGGCGTACGGGAAATAGGCGACGAACAGTCCTATACCCAGGGCCCACAGGCTATTATAGAGCGGCGTGCCGAGAAAAATGATCACCAAGCCGACCGAGAGCACCAGAGGCGGGAACGCCAAGGGCACCGTGCCGATGAACTCAAACAACTTTGTTCCCGGCGCCCGGGTCCGATAAATTGTAAAGGCCATGACGATCCCGGCGAACACGGTGATCACCGCGATCGTACTCGACAGGACCAGCGAGTTATAAAACCCCGTGACAAAGCTTGGATGGTGCATGACCGTATAGTAATTGGTCAAGACCGCGTTGGACGGGAAGCTCATGAAGGTATCGTAGTCGAAGTAAGGGATCATCGACACGACGATCAAAACCACGAAGGGAATCAAGATTCCAACTAAAAAATAAATAAAGACAGTCAAGAAAGTTGCATATTTCCACGGCCCGATATCGATCACCTTGACCCGGTATCCTTTGCCGGTGATGGTCGCATAGCGCTCGGAGAAGCGCGTTGCGCGCACGTAAAAATACAGCGTGATCGCGGACAGCACGACCAAAATGACACTGTACGCCGTGGCCAGGCCGGTGTTGAACTCCAGCGCCATGGAATCATAGACGCGGCTGACGAAAACGTTGATATTGGCCGGCGTGCCCTGCAGCACGGGAGTTTCAAAAGAGCGCAAGCCGCGCAAAAAATTAAGCACAAACGCCGAGAAAAAAGCCGGAACGGCCAGCGGAAAAGTGATTTTGAACATGGTGTGCAGCGGTTTGCTGCCGGCGATGTAGGCGCTTTCTTCCAGTGACGGATCGAAGGAAAGGAATACCGGCAGCAGGAACAAGTACCCTAGAGGCACGCAGGCCAGGCCGAAGACCCAGATCATTCCTGCCATGCTGAAGGCGTTGAAGACCGGCGTGCCAATGCCGAAAAATTGCTGCAGCATGCCGTTCAGGATGCCCGACCGCGGCGCCAAGAGAAGAATCCAGGCGATGTTCTTCATGACCGGCGGCATCAGAATCGGATAGAGCGGCATCAGCTCGACCAGCGTCTTTCCCGGCGTGTTGGTGCGGGCGACGATCCACGCGAGCAAGGCGCCGAGGCAGGTTCCCAATAAAGCCGCGCCCCCGGCATAAACCACCGAGTTGCCGAGCATGGGCAAGATGTCTTTGTCGCCGAAGACGCGCAGATAGTTGGTGAGATTGAAAGCGACGGTGAATCCCAACCTGCCGGTGGTAACACTGCGCCACAACACGACCAGCACTGGCGTAATGATCGCCGCACCCACGATCGCGCTGCCGACCACCGGCACGAGCGTGCCTTGTCGCATTGCGATTCGAAGTGAATTCCCGTTGGCCGTGACGCGCTCCTTTCCCTACGCTCTGCTATTTTTTAAGACCGGCGAGCATCAAGCGGACACGATCAGGCTGATCGCGGATCGATCGATGGCGACGAAGGTTTTGCCGCCATCGCCGTTGACGCGAATCATCGGGCAGAGTTTATGCGACGTAACGACCAGCTCTTTAGCGCCGATCTGCACCCGGTGATCGGTCAGTCCGCCGCGGTATTCTCTGCTGGTCATGACCCCTTCAACGACGTTTTCCGTACCTTCGGGAAAACCGTCTTGGCTGAGCTTGACCTCGGTGGTGCGGATCACCACTTTACAGGCAGCGCCCGCCGCGGCCCCCTTCGGCATCGGCGAGATTAGACTCGCGCCGTTGAAATCGGGAATATTAACCAGACAATTGACTCCGTTGACGCTCACGATTTTGCCGTCGACCAGGGTCGAATGACCGACGAACGAGGCGACAAACGGATGGGCCGGGCGATTGTAAATTTCATCCGGCGCGCCGTATTGGAGGATCTTGCCGCTCTCCATCACCACCACCGCGTCGGAAATCGTAAACGCCTCTTCCTGATCGTGGGTCACGTAGAGCGCGCTGATGCCGACTTTTTTGATCAGTTTTTTGAGCTCGACGCGCATCTCCTCGCGCAATTTGGCGTCGAGGTTACTGAGCGGCTCGTCGAGCAGGATCAAGCGCGGCTCCAGCGCCAGGCTGCGCGCCAAGGCGACGCGCTGCTGCTGGCCGCCGCTCAGTTGCGAAGGATACCGTTGCTCGCGCCCTTTTAGACCGACCAGCTCCAGGGCCGTCATCACCTTGCGCTCGATTTCATCATTCGATTTTTTGCGCAACTTGAGGCCGAAGGCGACGTTTTTGAAAACCGTCATGTGCGGCCAGAGCGCGTAATTCTGAAACACGAAGCCGATCTCGCGCGAATAGGGCGGCACTAAGATGTGCTGTTCGATCGAAGTCTGCACTTTGTCCGCGATCGAGATCGAACCGGCGTCCGGCACTTCGAGGCCGGCAATGGAGCGCAACAAAGTCGTCTTACCGCATCCGGAGGGTCCGAGAAATGACAGGATTCCTTTTTCGAATTCGAAGCTGACGTTATCCAGAGCTTT
>Ga0187825_10000073_pt1 | contig 16406 bp, 13 predicted proteins | sample NC_wetland_sal_i_11_FD_132421 | JGI IMG/M metagenome (GOLD analysis project Ga0187825, IMG submission 132421) | Wetland sediment microbial communities from Neuse River Estuary, North Carolina, USA - SourceSoil_5 | ecosystem: Environmental > Aquatic > Freshwater > Wetlands > Sediment | place... | reverse complement strand
GCCCGCAAGCCTGCTCCACCCTCCAAACTGATTTCCATCCGGGTCACCGGCTCGACTCGCTATACCTCGGCCCAGATCGTGGCCGCCACCGGCCTCCAACTGGGCCAGACCGTAGGTGATGAAGATTTCCAGGGCCTGAGCCGGCGCCTGGGCGAAACCGGCGCGTTCACCGACGTCGCCTACAGCTTCCAGTTCAGTCCCGAAGGCATCAAGCTCGACTTGCAAGTCAGCGACAGCAATCCCTTCGTACCTGTTCGCTTCGAGAACTTCGTCTGGCTTTCCGATCAGGAGCTACGCCGGAAGCTCAGCGCCCGTGAGCCCCTCTTCCAGGGCCAGCTTCCGGTCACCGGCAACCTCGCCGACCAGGTATCCGAAGCTTTGCAGGTAATCGCCATCGAACTCAATCTGCACGGTCGCGTCGACTACCTGCGCCTCGGCCCGCAGGACGGGCCCACCGAGGCTTTCGAATTCAGCATCACCGGCCAGCCCATCAGCGTTCGCAAAATCGCTTTCAGCGGCGCCGGCCCTGATGAACTGCCTTTGCTGGAGAACGCCTCCCGTCGGCTCTCCGGCCAGGACTATTCGCGCAGCCGGCTCGCGCTCCAGGCCGAGAAGAGCTTCCTGCCCATCTTCCTTGCCCACGGCTACCTGAAAGCGACCGTCGCCGAACCTCAGCCTAAAGTTGTCGAGGAAACGCCCGAAGAAACCCTGGTGAACGTCACTTTTCCCGTCGATCCCGGACGCCAGTACAAGGTCAGCGCCATCCAGCTCGCCGGCCAGAGCAACGTGTTTGCGGTCGAGAAGCTGCGTGAGCTCATCCATGCGCAGCCGGGTCAAACTGCGAATGCGGTGCAGACCGACCAGGATATCGAGGCCTTAAAAAAGCTTTACGGCACCCGCGGCTACATGGGCATCCAGATCCGTCCCACGCCCGAAATCAACGATGCGGACTCCACCGTCAAGTACGTTTTTCAGTTTGAGGAAGGCAGCATTTACAAGATGGGAGACCTCGAAGTTCGTGGCCTGGACAGCAAAGCCACCGAACGCATCGGGGTCGATTGGAGGCTGCTTCCCGGCCAGACCTACGATTCCGGCTACCCCGGGCAGTTTCTGAAGTCAATCGCCGATCGCTTTCCCGCCGACCAATGGAAGATTACGGTCCACGAAACCCCGGACGATCGGGACAAGGTAGTGGACGTCTCGCTCCATTTCGAGCCCATACGGTGAGGCCAAAGTCCTCGCTGTTTCTGTTATTTTTAAGTACCAGAAGAGCGCCGCTCTTCCCGGCGGCATCTAAAAACATGCCCGTCGTAAGCCAGAAGTAAGGAGAAAATGTTCTGATGAGCCCAGCTACCTCGAGATTCGCCATCGCCCTCGCTACCGCGTTCTTGGGCGCAACCCTCTGCGTGTCCTCAGCCCTGGCCGCCAAGCCCCAGGCTTTTACTGGCAAAGTCAGCGACGCCATGTGCGGGGCCAACCACATGATGGGCGGCGAAGCTTCCGACTGCACCCGTGTCTGCGTGCGCAAGGGCTCAAAGTACGCCCTGGTGGTCGGCGACAAGGTGTATACCCTCGATACCAGCAACCAGGCCACCCTCGATCAGCTCGACAAACTGGCGGACAAACAGGTCAAAGTCACCGGCGAGGCCAACGGCGATTCCATCTCCGTGCTCTCCGTCACCGCCGCCAAGTAGGCCAGCGCTGGAAGTGTTCACTTCGACACGTGGGGAGCTTTTTTTCCTAAATTCGCTTGATTTTCATATTGTCTCCGCAACTCCCTATGTTATGTTTTAGCGAATTTACCCAAAAGCGCCACGGGAGGAAACTCGAATTGTCTAAAGACATGGTCCCCAAACGCATTTTCTTTACCAAGGGGGTCGGGAAACATCGCGAACGTCTAACTTCGTTTGAGCTGGCGTTACGGGACGCCGGCATCGCCGCCCAGAATCTGGTTCGAGTCTCCTCGATTTTTCCGCCACAATGCAAGCTCGTGCCGCGCTCCCAGGGACTGAAGTACTTGAGCCCGGGCGAGGTGGTCTTTTCCGTGGTGGCCGAGAACTCCACCCACGAACCGCACCGCCTGCTGGCTTCGAGCATCGGCGTGGCCATTCCCGCCGACCGCAACACCTACGGCTACCTCAGCGAGCACCACTCCTTCGGCGAGACCGAAGATGCGGCCGGCGACTACGCCGAAGAACTCGCCGCCGAAATGCTGGCCACCACCCTCAATGTCGAATTCGACCCCGACCGTTCCTGGGACGAGAAAAAAGAGATCTATCGCATCTCCAATAAAATCGTCCGCACCGCCAATGTCACCCAGTCCGCGGTCGGCGACAAACGCGGCCTGTGGACCACGGTCATCGCCTCCGCCGTCCTGATCTTCGATTAAAAAAACGGCCCATCGCTAGAAACGATGGGCCGTTGCTTTTGGTAGCCGGCGTCCCGCCGGCTGTCGCGGGGGCGTCTCGCCCGCGCAGGTTTTATTTATCTTTATCCGCGGCTCTTATTTCCGCGCCAACGCTTTCTCCTTCTTCGCTTTGTGGTTCTGTCCGTCCTTCCCCAGCCGCTCCAGCACCGCGGCCACGATCAGGGGCAATCCCACGGTCGCATCCACAAACACTTCGCCAAATTTCCCGCCCTCCGCCGGCGGCACAAACTTCCCCCAGGAAATCGCCTCGCTGTAGGGACTCCCCGACAACCCTCCCCAGTAAACCGGCTCCGGACAAATCCGCAGCCCGTAGTGATAGCGCTTGAGCGGAACATTCTCGCCCATGCGCCGGTGCCGCAATTCAATGAACGGCCCAAACTGCTGCGACCAGTTGCGCGGCACTCCTCCGCCGATGGTAAAAATGCCCAGCCGTTTCTGCCGCAGCAGCGTGGACGCGAAATGTTCCAGGTCCTCAAACGGATCGAAGCGCAGCTTGTGCCTTCCCGCCGACTCCCGCATGCGATTGGAGAGCGCCACATCCAGCCCCAGTTCCGAGTCGGTAAAAGCGGGCACGAAAACCGGTACTCCTTTTTCGAATGCCGATTTCAGGATGCCCCGCTGTCCCTTGGCCGTCCGGGCCAGGAATTCGCCGATGGCGTGGTTGAGTTTGTACGAACAGAGCATTTCGCTGGGGTCCCATTGTTCCAGTACTTCAAACATCACCCGTTCCACGTCGTCCAGGTTCTGCTCCGGCTCCAGCGTGTCGTAGACCCGGTTGTAACCCTGCTCGTAAAGCTCCTCGTCCGGGACTTCGGGGTTGTAGCGGAAGTGCGCCCGCCCCGTCGCTTCCACCAGTCCATGCGCCATCAGCGCGCCCGTCGACACGATCGCGTTCACGATGCCGCGATCGATCAGTTCCGCCACCACCAGCCCCTGCTTGGCTACAGTCATCGCCCCCGCCAGGGTCATCACCACAAAACAGTCCTTGTCGCGGGCCATGGCTTCCAGCACGTCGGCGGCTTCACCCAGCTGCCGCCCGGTGAAGGCCGTCTTCGACATCGCCCGCACCAGGTCGTCGATCGAATGCACCTGGGTCAGGTCAAGCGGCTCCAGCGGAACCAGCCGGTCTTCAATCGGATCGTGTAAGTGGCGCTCCATGCCTGCGCCGTCATGGTTCTCGTGTTTCAAAATGACACCCCCAAGTGGTGCTGCACTACTCTACTAGAACCCCGCACCAACTGAAAACCGCGAACTGAAAACTAAGAACTGAAAACCCGAAACCGAAAGGCCGGAACTGTTATGCTATTTTCTCTTTCGGGAGGGACACGTTGCCACCGCAGAAATTCAACGTCGGGCTGATCCAGATGTCCACCACGTCCGACCCTGACGCGAATTTGCAGCGCGCCGTCGACAAAATCCATCTGGCCTCGGCGCGCGGCGCGCACATCGTCTGCCTGCCTGAACTTTTTCAGACCCAGTATTTCTGCCAGCGCGAAGATTCGAAACTGTTCGACCTGGCCCAGCCCATCCCCAGCGTGGCCACCAACCGGCTGGCCGCGCTGGCCAAGCAGCTGCACATCGTCCTCATCGCTTCCGTGTTCGAGAAGCGCGCGCCCGGCGTGTACCACAACACGGCGATCGTCTTCGATGCCGACGGATCGCTGCGGGGCCTCTATCGCAAGATGCACATCCCTGATGACCCGCTGTATTACGAAAAGTACTACTTCACCCCCGGCGACCTCGGCTATCGCGCCTTTGACACCGGTGTGGGACGTGTAGGCGCGCTGGTCTGCTGGGACCAGTGGTATCCCGAAGGCGCCCGCCTGACCGCGCTGCAGGGCGCCCAGGTCCTCTTCTTCCCCACCGCCATCGGCTGGCATCCCTCGGAAAAAGCCGAGTTCGGCCAGTCCCAGCACGACGCCTGGCGAACCATTCAGCGCGCCCACGCCATCGCCAACGGCGTCTACGTCGCGGTGGTAAATCGCGTAGGACACGAAACCGGAGACATCCGCGGCAACGCCGCACCCGGAGATGGCCTGGAATTCTGGGGCGCTTCGTTCCTCTGCGACCCCTTCGGCCGCGTCATCGCCGAGGCCTCGCACGACAAAGAAGAAGTTCTGGTCGGCGAAGTCGACCTGCGGGTCATCGAAGAAATCCGCCGCAACTGGCCTTTCCTGCGCGACCGCCGCATCGACAGTTACGGCCAAATCACCAACAGGCTGATCGATTGAACTGGACCTGGCGATCCACCACGACCAATGTAGGGATGACCCATGTAGGGATGATCCATGTAGGGACGGGTCTCCGACCCGTCCAGGGCAAGCAAAGCTCGCCAAGCCTCTGCTTACTGCGGCAAGAGCCACACCACCCATGAAGCCCGCTTCGTCGAGTCACTACCGCATGCCCGCCGAATGGGAACCCCACGCGTCCACCTGGCTGGCCTGGCCCCACTACCGCGGCGACTGGCCCGGCAAATTCGAACCCATCCCGTGGGTCTACGCCGAGATCATCCGCCACCTCGGCCGTTACGAGCGCATCGACCTGATCGTCAGGAATTCCGCCGCCGAAAAGCAAGCACGCAAAGTACTCGCCAAAGCCAACGCCCTGAGCAAAAATATCGCGTTCCACCGCTGGCCCACCAACCGCGTCTGGACCCGCGACTCCGGCTGCACCTTCACCGTAGCCGAGGAGAACCATGTGGCCGCGGGCGACTCGCCCGCGCTCCCCAGGCGCCGCCGCCCGCAAACCCTGGCCGCCGTCAAATGGCGCTTCAACGCCTGGGCGAAATACTCCAACCACCAGCACGACGAAAAAATCGGCAGCCGCATGGCCAAAATCGCCGGTGCCCGGGAACTCCGCCCCATGTACCGAAAATCGCGGGTCGTGCTCGAAGGCGGCTCCATCGACGTCAACGGACGCGGCACCCTGCTCACCACCGAAGAATGCCTGCTCAGCCAAACCCAGCAACGCAACCCCGCCATGTCCCGCGAAGATTACGAAAAACTGTTTTCAGATTATCTGGGAATTAAAAACGTGATCTGGCTGAACTCCGGCATCACCGGCGATGACACACATGGCCACGTAGACGACATCACCCGCTTCGTCTCCCCCGATACCGTCGTCACCGCCGTCGAGTCCGATCCCAACGACCCGAACTATGAACCATTGCGCGAAAACATCCGCCGCCTGCGCGCCGCCACCGACCAGGATGGCAAGTCCCTCGCCATAATCGAACTCCCCATGCCCGGCCCGGTCGTCTTCGAGGGCCGCCGCCTGCCCGCCAGCTACGCCAACTTCTACATCGCCAACGGAATTGTGCTCGTCCCGGTCTTCAACGATCCCAACGACCGCGTCGCCCTCGACATCCTTGCCGACCTGTTCCCCGATCGCGAAATCGCAGGCATCTACTCGGGAGATCTGATCTGGGGTTTCGGTGCGATGCACTGCATGACGCAGCAACAGCCGAAGACAGTCGTCGGCAAAACCAACTGAGAACTGAGAACAAAAAACTAGAAACTGATTTTCCTGAAGAATGAATAGCTGACGACTGAAGGCCGACGACCGAAAATTATCTTTTATACTGCGTCGGCTGCGGCCCCTTCTCCAGCATCTCGCGGTTCCAGATGGCCCCTTCGCGGGTGTAACTGGCCAGCTCGAAATCCTGGGTCAGTTCCAGCGCGTCGGTAGGACAGGCGTCCTCGCACAGCCCGCAAAACATGCAGCGGCTCAAATCGTAGGTAAAGTTGGTGAGTTCCTTGCGGCGGGTTTTCTCGTTGCGTTCGCTCGAGACCACAATCAGATTTTCCGGACACGCCAGCGCGCACAAATCGCAGGCAATGCACATGGTCTCGTCGGTATCGGGATTCACATTCAGCCGCGGCGCTCCACGATAGCGCTCCGCTACCTGCGGCCGTTGCAGCGGATACTGCTCGGTATAAATCTCCTTCGGGTCCTGATAAAGGAATGTGACCTTCAATCCCTTAAGCAGGTCCCACATGAAGACCTTTCGCAGCAGGCTCGGTATCCCCATATCGCAGTAAGCATACCACCGACCGTCGTCCTGTGGGGCGGACACTCCTGTCCGCCGCCTTTGGGGTTGATGTTGGGGTTGACGTTGGGGACGTTGGTGTTGATGTTGGGGTTGACGTTGGGTTGATGTTGGTATTGATGTTCCGGTCGACGCCGTCCTGCGCCAGTCCGCCCCTTTCGGTATACTAGAAAAGGTATGGCAGTCCTCGAAAATATCGCGGCCATCGCCAAGGGCATGAGCATCACCTTTATGGAGATGTTCCAGCCCACGACGGTGGAGAACTATCCCGACGGCCCCGGTCCGCTGAAGGGCGCCATGTTTCAGGAGCGCTATCGCGGCGTGCACGTGCTGCAGCGCGACGAAAATGGCCTGGAAAAATGTGTGGCCTGTTTTCTCTGCGCCGCCGCCTGCCCCTCGAATTGCATCTATATCGAGGCCGCCGAGAACACCGCCGAAAACCGGGTCAGCGGAGCCGAGCGCTATGCCCGGGTCTATAACATCGACTACAACCGCTGCATTTTCTGCGGCTACTGCGTCGAAGCCTGTCCCACCGACGCTATCACTCACGGACACGGCTTCGAAATCGCCAGTTTTAACGCCAGCAACCTGGTTTACCGTAAAGAGCAGATGCTGGCCCCCATGCCGGCGCATATGGGAGCAGGCGCGGTTTTCAATCGAGACGAGGTTGCCGCCGGCGCACCTTCGTTACCTGTACAGGGGAGCTAAAGTTCAATAGATTCTGTCAGAGGATGAAACGCCGGTCCCCAGTGGGCCGGCGTTTGTGCATGTGAAGCAGTCGTCAGGCGTCAGTCGTCGGCCAGTCCACGGCTTTCGTGCCCGACCAAAGGCCAACAACGAGTTACCGCCCTTATTTATCTGAGAACCGGGAACTGGAATCTGAGATCTGACGACTTGATCGCCCTAACTTAATCGCTTCAAAATGCCCGACTTCTTACAAACCGTAAAAGACCGCGTCGTCATCTACGACGGCGCCATGGGGACTAACATCCAGTTCCGCAACCCCAGTGTGGACGATTTCTGGGGCAAGGAAGGCTGTAACGAACTGCTCGTCCTCAGCCGCCCCGACATTATCAAGGACATCCATGCCGACTTCTTCAAGGTTGGCTGCGACGTGGTCGAGACCAACACTTTCGGCGCCACCCGCGTCGTGCTGGCCGAGTACGACCTGCAGGACAAGGTCGCTGAGATCAACATTGCCGCTGCCAGGATCGCGAAGGACGTCGCGCAGCAATTTTCCACCAAAGACCGGCCGCGCTTCGTGGCCGGCTCCATCGGCCCCACCACCAAGCTGCCCTCGCTGGGGCACATCACCTTTGACAACATGGTGGCCGGCTACACCGAACAGGCCGCCGCCCTGATCGAAGGCGGCGTGGACATCCTGCTGGCCGAGACCTGTCAGGACCTGCTTCAGGCCAAAGCCGTGCTGGTCGGCATCTTCGACGCCATGGCCAAGACCGGCAAGCGTCTACCGGTGACCGTGCAGGTCACGCTCGAAGCCACCGGAACCATGCTGCTCGGCACCGAAATCGGCGCCGCGCTCACCGCGCTAGAACCGTTCGACGTGGACGTGATCGGCCTGAACTGCGCCACCGGCCCGAAAGAGATGAACGACGCGGTGCGCTTTCTCGGCATCAACTCGTCCAAGCTGATTTCGATTCTGCCCAACGCCGGCCTGCCGCACAACGAAGGCGGCCGCGCTGTCTACAAGCTCAGCCCCGCCGAGCTGGCGCAATATCACAAACGTTTCGTCACCGAATACGGCGTGAATATCGTGGGTGGATGCTGCGGCACCACGCCCGAGCACCTGAAGGCGGTGGTCGATGCCGTGGCCAACCTGCAGCCGCTGCAGCGTGACGTCAAGCCCACGGCGGCCGCCTCGAGCGCCTACACCTCCGTCCCGCTTGATCTTGATCCCAAGCCGCTGGTCGTCGCCGAGGAAATGAACACCACCACCCGGGTGGAAACATTCCGCAACCTGGTTCGCGGCAAGAAGTACGATGACATTCTGGCCATGGCCAAGAAGCTGGTGAACGAAGGCTCGCACATGCTGGACTTGTGCTGCGCCATCGTCGGCGAAGATGAAAAGGGCTACATCACGTCCATCCTGGAAAGGGTTGCGACTCGCGTGCCCGCGCCCATCCTGGTTGATTCCACCGAAGCCGACGTGGTCGAAGAAGCGCTGAAGCGGATCCCGGGCAAGGCCATCATCAATTCCATCAACCTGGAAGATGGCGAGAAACGGACATCAAAGGTTCTGCCCATGGCCCGCCGCTACGGCGCCGCCGTCATTGCCCTGACCATCGACGAAGACGGCATGGCCCTTACCGCCGACAAAAAAGTCGCCATCGCCAAGCGCATCTATAAACTGGCGACGGAAAAATACGGCCTGCGCGGCATCGACCTGATCTTCGACGCCCTGACTCTGCCCATTACCACGGGCCAGGAAGACTATCGCTCGGCCGGAATCGAAACTCTGGCGGCTGTGAAGCGCATCAAGCAGGAACTGCCCGAGGTCAAAACCATCCTCGGCGTCAGCAACATTTCGTTCGGCCTCGACGCCTACCCGCGCCGCGTGCTCAATTCCGTCTTCATGCACGAGGCGGTCAATAATGGCCTCGATATGGCCATCGTCAACTACTCCAAAATCTATCCGTTATACAAAATACCTCAGGAAGAGGTTGATCTCGCGCTCAAGCTGATTTATCGCGATGCCGCATCCGACGGCGACCCGCTGCAGAAATACATGAACCACTTTGCCGGGAAAAAAGGCAAAGGAACCGAGACCACGGCCCACGTGGACACGCTGTCGGTCGAGGACAAGCTGAAGTTCGCCATCATCAACGGCGAAAAGGCAGTCGGCGAGGGCGCGCACAAAAAGACCCTGGAAGAAATTCTCGAAGAAGCGCTCACCCAGTATTCGCCGCTCGACCTGATCAACAATGTCCTGCTCGACGGCATGCGCACCGTAGGCGACCTGTTCGGCGCGCGCAAGATGCAACTGCCGTCGGTGCTCGACTCTGCCGGCGTGATGAAGCAGGCGGTCGCCTACCTCGAACCCAAGATGGAGAAGAAGGCCGGGTCGCAGAAAGCCACCATCGTTCTGGCCACGGTAAAAGGCGACGTCCATGACATTGGCAAGAACCTGGTCGATATCATTCTCTCCAACAACGGCTACAAGGTCGTCAACCTGGGCATCAAGCAGGCGGGCGACGTCATCATCAAATCCGCCATGGAACACAAAGCCGATGCCATCGGACTGAGCGGCCTGCTGGTAAAGTCCACGCTCGAGATGAAGTACGTCATCCAGGATCTGGAGCGCCAGAAGCTTGAGTTCCCGGTCATTTGCGGCGGCGCCGCGCTCACCCGCAAGTACGTCGAAGACGATCTCCGCCGCGAGTACTCGAACGCAGTCTTCTATGCCGATGACGCTTTCGCTGGGCTGCACATCATGGAAGACCTGGCCACCGCCAACGGCAAAAAGCAGGCCCGCCTGCAGGAGGGACGCACCGTCAAGGAGTACGCCAAGGCCACCGCCGTCGATGAAGAAACCGGCCCGGTCTTCGCGGAGAGAAGTCCGGTCGTCAAAGACGCGCCTAATATCCCCGTCCCGCCCTTCTGGGGGGTGAAAGTGCGCAAGGATTTCGACCTGCGGGAACTCTTCCCTTTCATCAACGAGACCGCGCTGTTCAAGAACCAGTGGCAACTGAAAACCGCGTCGCAGGAAGACTACCTCCGCCTGGTGGAACAGAAATTCCGTCCCATCAAGCAGAAGCTGGAAGAAGAAGTCATTGCCAGCGGAATCCTCGAACCCAAAGCCGTCTACGGGTACTTCCCCGCCCAGAGCGAAGGCAACGACACCATCGTGTATGATCCCGCGTCTGTCCCTCGCCATGTAGAGACCACAGACCATGTAGGGACGGGTCTCCGACCCGTCCAGGCCGAGCAAGGCTCGGCAACGCAAAGCTCCACTGACCCGAAGGAACTTCTGCGCTTCACCTTCCCCCGCCAGCGCGAAGGCCGCAAGCTCTCCATCTCCGATTTCTTTGCTCCAAAATCTTCCGGCAAAATGGACGTCATCGGCCTCTCATTAGTCACCATGGGCGCCCGCGCATCGGTCGAAACCCAGAAGCTTTTCGAAGCCGGCGAGTACACCAAATATCTCTACCTGCACGGCCTCAGTGTGGAAACCGCCGAAGCCCTGGCCGAATACCTGCACAAAAAGATGCGCGAAGAACTGGGCATTGCCGGCGAGGATTCGCCCCACATCCGCGACCTGTTTCACCAGAAGTATCGCGGCTCGCGCTATTCCTTCGGCTATCCCGCATGCCCGAATCTGGAAGACCAGACCAAGCTGTTCCAGTTGCTGCATCCCGAGGAAAATATCGGAGTGCGCCTGACCACGGGCTTCCTGCTCGATCCCGAACAGTCCACTTCCGCCATCGTCGTCCACCATCCCGGCGCAAAATATTTCGTAGTGTAGGAACCTGCCATCACCAGGAGCCATGTTGGCACAGACCATGTGGGGACGGGCGCCTTCGCCCGTCCAGGCCGAGCAAGGCTCGGCTAGGTTTTTCGGCCGCCGTCACTTCGCAAAATACAACACCATCAATTCCTCATCCACATACTCATCGCCAATCTTCAAAGCCCGCTTTTCGCAGCCGTACTTCTCGAACCCCAGAGACTCATAGAGCGCCCTGGCTCCGTTATTCTGACTGCTGACTGCAAGCGCCACCTGCTCGATCCCAGGCAAGAGCCGCACCAGTTCGATCAGTTCTGCCAGCAAGGCCCGGCCGATGCCCTTGCCCCGGCACTCTTCCGACACGTACACGCCCCAGATACCGCTCCGATGGCGGATCTTCTCCCCGCGCCGGCGAAAGAATCCGGCCATGCCAATCAGTTGTCCGTCAATGAACGCTCCCAGAACGAAATTATCTCCGGCCGAGGTGAGGCGATGCCGGATGGCGTCCAACGTCGTGGCCTGGTGCTCGGCGACCGAGTCGGTGAAAGCCAGCGGCTCCTGCTCCAGTGCTTCGCGGCGAAGCTGGCGGTAAGCCTCGGCATCGCGGGCGGTGAGGCGGCGGATTTCCATATTCAGAGGTCAGTGAAAATCAGTTCGCAGTTCTCGGTTGCGGCACGATTATAGCGCCGGCAAACCAGGTCGCCCTCGAACGCATCTCAATGCCATGATTCGTAAACTGCCATCTGGAAAATATCGGCTTTACTCGCGCAAGAAAAATCCCAGAACCGGCCGTCGCCGGAATCTGGGAACGTTCTCCACCCGCGCCGCCGCGGTCAAGCATGAGCGCGCCGTTCAGTATTTTAAGAAGGCTTGATCGGGTGGACTGAAAGGCAGGCGCTGCCCAGGAAGAAACTGGCGGAGAGGGAGGGATTTGAACCCTCGATACCCGTTAAGGTATGTCCGCTTTCGAGGCGGATCGTTTCAACCGCTCACGCACCTCTCCGGAAAGCAGTCGTCAATCGTCAGGAATTACGCCCGCCGCTGACGACTGAGGACTGACGACCGACGACTTTTCCCCCCGCCGCAGGCGGAAGAAACTCTGCAACAGCTCGGCGCAACGTCCCGCCAGCACCCCGCTTCGCACTTCCACTCGGTGGTTCATGCTGGGATGATTGAGGACCTGCGTCACCGACCGGATGGCGCCTGCCTTAGGGTCATCGGCGCCGTAAACCAGGCGCTTCAACCGGGCATGCACCACGGCCCCGGCGCACATCGCGCACGGCTCAATTGTAGCAAACAGTTCGCAGCCTTCCAGGCGATGGTTGCCGACAGCGGCACCGGCCTGGCGCAGGGCAACAATCTCGGCGTGGGCGCTGGGATCGGAATCCGCAAGGTTGCGATTGCCCCCGCGTCCGACAATCTTTCCCTCGCACACCACTACCGCGCCCACCGGAACTTCTCCCGCCTCCAGCGCCCGCTGGGCCGCGCGCAGCGCTTCCTCCATAAACAATTCGTCCGACGCTGCGTCGTTCCTCTCCATGTGCCTCAGCTGGATGAAAGGTGCGGGTGCCCCATCCTCTTTCGCATACTGTGCGAAAAGCGTGGGCGGGACCATCACAAGCCCGAGTGGGGAATATTGTAAGGGGCCTTAGACCACGGTCGCGTGTACTTCCAGATACTCCGCTTTGATGATCGTGTGATTGGCGTCCCCCTCATTGTTCCTGGTCCAGTGTGCAGTCAGGTCGGCGGCCAATGCTTCCTGCGCGGCTTCATCGAGACGCGCGAAGGTCATCTTGGTCGGCCCGAAATATTTTCTGAAGAAAGCCACCGCCTCGGACGGCGCAAACGGGTAATCAAACAGCAGATGCTGCCGGCTCATCGCCAGGCGCGTCTTCCCGCCCAGCCGTTCGGTGACCACCTTCTCGTCTCCCCACAGCGAAGGCGCCGGCATGCCGGGCGGAGGCGGGACGTGGCCGGCAGTGATCCTGAACATCTGTCCGACAAAGCCGCCCGGAGTCCAGTTGCCCATCGCAATCAAGCCGCCCGGGCGGCAGACCCGCAGCAGCTCGGCGGCGACGACCTCGGGCCGGGGCGCGAACATCGCCCCAAACATCGACAGCACAACATCGAAACTGGCTGCTTCGTAAGGCAGCTTCTCGGCGTCGCCTTCGATGAATTCGATTTTCAGTTTTTCCTCGGCGGCGCGCTGACGGGCCTGTTCCAGAAGATTGGTGGCGATGTCCAGGCCGGTGACCTCGGCGCCGGCTCGCGCCGCCGGAATCGACTGATTTCCCGTGCCGCACGCCACGTCCAGCACTTTCATTCCCGGCCTCAGCCCGAGCCGTGCGACGAAGTCTTCGGCCCCATGGGAATTCAGCTTTGCAATTTCACCGAAGTCGCCCGCCATCCAACTGGCCCGCAAGCGCTGCTTCAGCTCCGCAAAACCCTCCGGCAAACTCGCCATGATTGCCTCCCCGGAAAGTATACGGGAACGATCTAATGTGGTCGCGGGCGACTCGCCCGCACGGCAGCGAGACGGACGAGGATGCCCGTCCCCCATTTTATCGGTCCGCGCCAGTGATCCGGGTCTCCACGTGGGTATGCTCGAAGGCCTTGTTCTCTAGAGACACCGTCATGATGCGATTGAAAAAGAAGAGAGCGCGAATACGAAATTCGCTGCCCAGGCTGCTGGGAAACCAGACTCCATCGGCCTGTCGCCGGTAGTGCACCGCAAAGCCGATGCCGGGCAGGTCGGTCCCCAGGAATTTCCGGACGCCGAACGGCAGGGGCTGAGAGAGCTTGGTAAAAACATAAATCGGCTGAAACTCCGCCGCATCGATGTAGGCTTCGCCCGCCCAATCGGTGTCGTCGTCGTCCTTCGGGGTGAAGGCGATATGGTACGCCTGGCGTCCTTCGAAAGGTTCGTGGTCGATCAGGCGGAACTTGTAGCTTTTTTGCTCGTCGGTGGTCAGGGGAAACAGGTCGTGGGCCAGGCCGTCTTTGGACTTCTCATTGGTGACGTCTTCTCGAAAGTCGTGGACCAGCTCGGCGTCCGTGCTGTCAGCTTCGGGCACGGGCTCGCCGCTGAAGGCCTCATACTTTCCCTTGTGCCAGTACCGGCCGGTAAGCTGCTCCAGGGTCCTCTCGGTATGATCGGGCTTGGGGACAACCTGGTAGTCCGCCGTCTCTTCGCGCAAGACCTTGCCGCCGGGTTTCTTCGAGATCACTTGGATGTGCTGCTGATAAATGTACTGGCTGCGCAGCTTTTCGCTGCTGTCCTGGTTAGTGGCAACGCGCGCCATGATAGCTTCGGCGGTGGGGGGCTCATCGGCCGGCGCCGGACGAACTGACGCAGCCGCTAAAAACAGGATCGGGATCAGGCGTAGCTTCGCCATGGCGACTCCTGCGGTTATTTACGGAGGCTCCAGGCCGAAAGTTCAGTCTGATTTGGCGGGGTTGAAGAGCTCGGTTGCGAAGGGCAGGTGGGCGCCTGCCCCGACATGTGCAATATCAGCTTTCCAGCTGCACTTGCAGGGTTTCTCCCGGCAGGCGGATCATTCTCCCCCTGGCCGAGGCTTCGCTGGCTTCGATGTGGACCCGGGCACGCGGTTTTTCGAACGGCGTGTCGTCCGCCTGCATTCTTTCCATCCGGATTCCCAGGGTTCGTTCCAACTGGTGCAACTCTGTGCGCTGTTCCCGGGCGAACAGCGTCGAGGCGACGCCCAGTTCACCGGCGCGTCCGGTACGCCCCACGCGGTGGATGAAGTTTTCCGCCACTTCCGGCAGATCGTAGTTGATGACATGCGCGATGTCCTGAACGTGGATGCCGCGCGAGGCCAGGTCAGTCGCCACCAGGATGCGGTAGCGCCCCTGCTGAAATCCAGCCAGGGCTGCGGTGCGTTGCGATTGCGAGCGGTCGCCATGAATCATGGCGGCGGCAAAGCCTTCGCGATTCAGGTTCTTAGCCAAACGTTCCGTGCCCCGCTTGGTGCGGGCAAATATCAGGCAGCGCCCGGTTTCTTTCGATAGGAGGCGATGCAGCATCTCCTGTTTGCGTTCGGCGGTGACTTCAAAGGCCTGAACCCGGACGTTTTCCGACGGCTTCAAAGTAGACCCGAAGGCCAGGCGCACCGGGTTTCTGGTGTAGTCGCTGATCAGGTGGACCACCGACGCTTCCAAGGTAGCCGAAAAGCACATGGTCTGGCGGTCTTTGGGCAGCACCCTGGCGATGCGCCGAAGCGCGGGCAGAAAGCCCATATCCAGCATGCGGTCGGCTTCGTCGAGGATCAGCACTTGCAGCCTGTCGAAACTGATCAGCCGGCGATCGAGAAAGTCCTCCAGCCGGCCGGGCGTCGCTACCACCAGGCGAGCTCCCCGGCGCAACGTGCTCAGCTGGCTTCCTTCCGCCAGTCCGCCCACGACCAGGGCCGCCGGCGACAGCTTTGAGCCGCGCAATGCGTTGTATTGGTCAACCACCTGCATGGCCAGTTCCCGCGTGGGCACCAGCACCAGCGCGGCGATTCCCGATCTTTCGGAACCAGGTTTGGCGGGCTGCAGCAGACGCTCGATGACCGGAATCAAAAAGGCCAGCGTCTTGCCGGTCCCGGTCTGGGCCGTAGCCAGGATGTCTTTACCGGCCAGAGCCTGCGGAATCGCCGCAGCCTGCACCGGGGTGGGGATGGAAAAGTTAAGGGACGACAATCTCTCCTGGGTATAAGGAGAAATAGGTAATTCTGAAAAACTCTGCATTATTGTTTTTTCTCTTTTTCTGTTGGCGGGAGCGATCGCGGCGCGCACACGAACCTTTCGGGCGGGCAGCAACTAGCATTGCCAGTTATTTACGCCGAAGACGAACGGAGGGAAATTAGGCGGGAATTCAGGTACAAACCAGAGCAACCGCACCACAACCGTGGTATTAGACGCAAATCAAGTGTATCACGAGCTCCCCGCAAAGGCGCGCACCGACGTGTAATCCTGGGGTAACTTTGGTGATGCGGCGCCCCGCGGCGTTCCTCGTCCCGGAGCGACGCCTGACAGTAGCCAGGCGTTTCAACACCGGGTAAGCGACCCGCAAGATTCCTTTTGTCAGGGCGTCATCCTGAACGGCCTTCAGGCCGTGAAGGATCCGGCGCGCAGCGGATACATCGCTTCGCGTCTTTGGTGGCGATGCGCGCGAGATCCTTCGAGCCTGAAGTCCCTCAGGATGACGCCGTTGTGAAGGGACGGCTTCGAAGGACCAACCGCCCCGATTGCATTGCACAGCCGGAAGGGTATACCGTCTAAGACCTGCGAGCGGCCCTACTTCGTTTAATAATCCTCAAGAGGAGAAACACATGCCCGATCAATTCGAACAGCTCAAGCAAAAATACCAGCCGGTTCTGGACAAGATTCAGCAGGAAGGCGCTCAGCTTCTGAACGTCAACATGGATGGCAACCAGCTCTACGTGAAAGCCATCGCCGTTTCAGAG
>Ga0187825_10000072_pt1 | contig 16518 bp, 14 predicted proteins | sample NC_wetland_sal_i_11_FD_132421 | JGI IMG/M metagenome (GOLD analysis project Ga0187825, IMG submission 132421) | Wetland sediment microbial communities from Neuse River Estuary, North Carolina, USA - SourceSoil_5 | ecosystem: Environmental > Aquatic > Freshwater > Wetlands > Sediment | place... | reverse complement strand
CGCGTGCGCATTCCCGTGGCCCACGGCGACGGGCGGTTCGTCGCCGATCCGCGCACCCTGGACCGGCTCGAGGCCGAGGACTGCGTGGTGGTGCGTTATCTCACGGCGGGCCCCGGCATCGAGCCCAATCCCAACGGCTCGGACCGGAACATCGCCGGGATCTGCAATCCGGCCGGGACGATCGTCGGCCTGATGCCCCATCCCGAGAACGCCATCGACCCGCTCCAGGGCGCCGAGGGCGGCCGGGCCTTCTTCACTTCGCTGGCCGCGTGGCAGTCGCTCGCGGGGAGGCGCTGATGCGTATCGCTCCGATCCTGGCTGCGGCGGCCGTCCTCGCGCTCGGCGCGCCTGCGGCCCACGCGCAGGAGGTGAAGACGATCCGCCCCGGCATGACCGAGGCCCAGGTGGAAGCCGCCTGGGGCGCGCCGGTGACCCGCCGGAAGGCGGGGGACTACACCTACCTGTTCTACGAGAACGGGTGCCTCCGCACGTGCGGCACCTACGACCTCGTGATCTTCCAGGGCGGCCAGGTGGTCGACGCGATCGTCCGGGGAAAGGACCACCACTACGACGGCGTCTCGTCGTCCCCGGCCGACCGGAAGCCGCATTACACTGCGCCGAGCGATTCGGCGTCGAGGACTCAATGACCATCGAGAAGCCCAGCAAGAACGAAGACGAGTACTTCACGCTTCGGGAGCAGGAGCTGCTCCAGAAGCAGCGGGAGCAGGCGGAGGCGACCCGGGTGGCCGCCGAGCGCCAGTCCCACTACATGAAGTGCCCCAAGGACGGTTACGACCTCGAGAGCCGCCAGTTTCACGGCGTCCAGATCGAGACCTGCCCGCATTGCGGCGGGCTCTGGCTCGACGCCGGGGAGCTCGACGTCGTCCAGAAGCACGAGGACCGGCCCGGGATCCTCGGCCGCATCGTGCACGACGCGCTCGAGGCCATCGGCGGAGACCGCCGGAAGGCCGCGCGTGGCTGAGCCCGGCGTGGCCGCCCCGCCCCGCGGCGGTCCCGGCCCGGCGACGGCGGCCGAGGCGTTTCCCGGCGAGCGGCCGGTGACGCCCGAGGTCGTGCGCGAGCACAACCTCAACGACACCGAGTACGCCCGGATCCTCGCGCTGCTCGGCCGCATGCCCACCTTGACGGAGCTCGGCGTCTTCTCCGCCCTCTGGTCCGAGCACTGCTCCTACAAGCACTCCCGGCCCGTCCTGCGCCGCTTTCCCACGGAGGGGCCCCAGGTGCTCCAGGGCCCCGGCGAGAACGCCGGCGTGCTCCGGCTGCCCCAGGGATGGGCGGTGGCCTTCAAGATCGAGTCGCACAACCACCCGTCCGCGGTCGAGCCCTATCAGGGTGCGGCCACCGGCGTCGGCGGCATTCTCCGGGACGTGTTCACCATGGGCGCGCGCCCGGTGGCGGTGCTCAACAGCCTCCGCTTCGGCCCGCTCGACCTCCCCCGGAACCGGTACCTCTTCGCCGGCGTCGTGCGCGGCGTGGGCGACTACGGCAACTGCGTCGGCATCCCCACGCTGGGCGGCGAGGTCGGGTTCGCCCCCGGCTACACCGGCAATCCGCTGGTCAACGCAATGTGCGTCGGGCTGCTCCGGGAGCGGGACCTCACCCGGGCGCGCGCCCACGGCGTGGGCAACGTGCTTCTCGCGGTAGGCTCGCGCACCGGGCGGGACGGCATCCACGGCGCCAGCTTCGCCTCCGAGGAGCTGTCCGAGAAGAGCGAAGCCCGCCGGCCGCAGGTGCAGGTCGGCGACCCGTTCACCGAGAAGCTGCTGCTGGAGGCCACGCTCGAGCTGATCACCTCCGAGCTGATCGTAGCCGTCCAGGACATGGGCGCCGCGGGCCTCACCAGCTCGTCGGCGGAGATGGCCGCGCGGGGCGGCGTCGGCGTCGAGATCGACACCGGCCTCGTCCCCACCCGCGAGGAGGGCATGACTCCCTACGAGATCCTGCTCTCGGAATCGCAGGAGCGGATGCTCGTGGTGGCGGAGCCGCGCCGCGTGCCGGAGATCCAGGCCGTCTGCGCCAAGTGGGAGCTCACCGCCACCCCGATCGGCCGGGTGACCGACGACGGGATCTTCCGGGTCCGGCACCACGGTCGGGTGGTGGCGGCAATCCCCGGCCAGCAGCTCGTGGACGACTGTCCGGTCTACCACCCGGACGCGCGCGAGTCCGACGACGCCAGGGCCCGCCGGGCCGCCGCGCCCGCCCGCCCCGGGCCGGACCCCGAGCGCGCCCTCGAGCAGCTCCTCGACAGCCCCAACATCGCCAGCAAGCGCTGGGTTTACGAGCAGTATGACGCCACGGTCCAGGGCGAGACCGTGCTCGGGCCCGGCGGCGACGCCGGCGTCTTCCGCGTGCCCGACACCGATTTCGGCATCGCGGTGACGGTGGACTGCAACGCCCGCCTCGTCGCGCTCGACCCGTACGAGGGCGGCAAGGCGGCCGTCGCCGAAGCCGCCCGGAACATCGCCTGCACCGGCGCCCTGCCGCTCGGGATCACCGATTGCCTCAATTTCGGGAACCCGGAGAAGCCCGAAGTGTTCTTTCAGTTCCGCGAGGCGTGCCGCGGCGTGGCCGACGCCTGCCGGGCTTTCGAGACACCGGTGACCGGGGGGAACGTCTCTTTCTACAATGAAAGCCCCACCGGCGCGGTGGACCCGACGCCCACGATCGGCATGGTGGGCCTGCTCGAGCCGGTGAGCGCGCGCGTGCCGAGCCACCTCCGCGAGCCGGGCGACGCCGTCGTCGTGCTCGGCGCCACCCGCGGCGAGCTCGGCGGCTCGGCCTACTGGGCCGAGCTGCTCGACTTCGTCGGCGGCAGGCCGGCCCCGGTGGACCTCGACGCCGAGCGGCGGCTCCAGCTGCTCCTGGTGTCGGCCGCGCGGGCCGGGCTCCTCCGCTCCGCCCACGACTGCTCCGAGGGCGGGTTGGCGGTGACGCTGGCGGAGGCGGCCCTCGGCGGGCCGTACGCGCCGCAGGGCCTGGGGGCAAGGCTCGATCTCGGCGGCTACGCCGAGGGGGTTCCGCTCGACGGGCTCCTGTTCGGCGAGGACGGCGCCCGGGCCGTCGTTTCCTGCGCACCCGACGCCGTGGCCGGACTCCTGGCCCTCGCGACGGAGCGCGGCGTGCCGGCCTTTCGCGCGGGCGCGGTCGGCGCTCCGGGCGGCCGGCTGGAGCTCCGGGCCGGCGGGAAGCTTTTGAGCTGGGACACGAAAGCGCTCCGGCGCATCTACTTCGAGGCGATTCCCCGGCGGATGGCGCACGCCGACCTGGATCGCTAGCGGAAGAGGCAGAACATGTGCGGGATCATCGGGGTGTCCGGCGTGCCGGACGCGGCCAAGCTGACCTATCTGGGACTGTACGCGCTCCAGCATCGCGGCCAGGAGAGCGCGGGCATCGTCGCGATCGACCGGGAAGGCTGCCAGCGGTCCCACCGGGGCATGGGCCTCGTGTCGGAGACGTTCGACGAGACGGTGCTGGCGCGCCTGCCCGGGGACGTCGCCGTGGGCCACACCCGCTACTCGACGACCGGCAGTACGGTCCTCGCGAACGCGCAGCCCTGCAGCGTGAGCACCCGGTCCGGCCCGCTCGCCATCGCCCATAACGGCAACCTCACCAACGCCGCGGAGCTCAAGCGGGAGCTGGTGGAGCGCGGGGCCATCTTCACGACCTCTACCGACACCGAGGTGCTGGTCCACCTGATCGCACGCTCCGAGGCGGAGACGGTGGACGGCCAGCTCCGCGACGCGCTGGAGCAGGTCGAGGGCGCGTACAGCCTGGTCCTGACCGTGGGGCGGACCATGTACGCGGTCGTGGACAGCCGCGGCTTCCGCCCGCTGATTCTCGGGCGCCTGAACGGCGGCCTGATCGTGGCGTCGGAGACCTGCGCGCTCGACCTCGTCGGCGCCACCGTCATCCGCGAGCTCGAGCCGGGCGACTTCATCCGAATCGAGGACGGCCAGGTCACCGCGCTGCCGCGGCTCTCGCCCCGCCCCGTGAGCCGCTGCGTCTTCGAGCTCATCTACTTCGCCCGGCCGGACAGCCGCATCTTCGGCGAGTCGGTGGATCGGGTCCGCCGCGAGCTCGGCCGGGAGCTGGCCCGCGAGCGGCCCGCGCCCGGGGCGGAAGTCGTCTTCAGCGTGCCGGACAGCTCGAACGCCATGGCGCTTGGCTTCTCCGAGGTCTCCGGCACCAAGCTCGAGTACGGCCTCATCCGCAACCACTACGTCGGGCGGACGTTCATCAACCCCACCCAGGCGCTCCGGGTGGCCAAAGTCCGGATCAAGTTCAATCCGGTCCGCGATGTCATCGCCGGGAAGTCGGTCGTGGTGGTGGACGACAGCCTAGTGCGCGGCAACACCAGCAAGGGGCTCGTCCAGATGATCCGCGCCGCCGGGGCGCGCGAGGTGCACCTCCGGCTCGGTTCGCCGCCGATCACGGGGCCGTGCCACTACGGCATCGACACGCCCACCCGCGAGGAGCTGATCGCCGCGACGCACTCCGTCGACGAGATCCGCCAGTTCCTCGGCGTGGATTCCCTGGGCTACCTCTCGCTTGACGGGATGCTCCGCGCGGCCGGCAGCCAGACCGGGTTCTGCCACGCCTGCTTCTCCGGACGCTATCCCACTCCCGTGAACGACGAAATGGTCCGGCTGCGCCACGCATCGCCGCTCGTAGCCACGCCGGCATGAGCGGGTCCTTCACCCAGCCCCTCGTCTACTTCTTCGGCCAGGGCCGCGCGGACGGAACCGCGGCCATGAAGGACCTGCTCGGCGGCAAGGGCGCCGGGCTCGCCGAGATGAGCACTCTGGGCATCCCCGTCCCGCCCGGCTTCACCATCGCCACCAGCGTCTGCAACACGTACCTCGAGGGCGGGCAGTTCTCGCCCCGGCTCCGGACCCAGGTGGAGCAGGCGCTCCAGCGGCTGGAGGCGGCGACCGGCCGGCAGTTCGGCGGCGCCAACCACCCGCTGCTCGTCTCCGTGCGGTCGGGAGCGCCGGTCTCGATGCCCGGGATGATGGAAACGATCCTCAACCTCGGCCTCAACGAGACGACCGCCGCCGGCCTCGCCGCGCAGAGCGGGAACCCGGTCTTCGCGTGGGACTCGTACCGGCGCTTCGTCCAGATGTACGCCACCGTCGTCTTCGACCTGCCCAAGCAGGCCTTCGAGGACCGGCTCGAGGCCACCCGGCTCGAGTCCGGCGTCACTCGCGACATCGACCTGCCGGCTCCAGCGCTCAAGGCGCTCGTTCACGAGTTCAAGGACCACGTGAAGCGGGAGACGGGAACGCCGTTCCCGGACGACCCGCTCGCCCAGCTCTGGGGCGCCATTGCGGCCGTCTTCGAGAGTTGGAACACCCGGCGCGCCCAGGACTACCGGAAGCTCCACGGCATTCCCGACTCGATGGGGACGGCGGTGAACGTCGTGGCGATGGTCTTCGGGAACCTGGGCGAGGACTCGGGCACCGGCGTCGCCTTCACTCGCGACCCGTCTACCGGCCAGGCGCGGCTCTACGGCGAGTATCTGCTCAACGCTCAGGGCGAGGACGTGGTGTCGGGCAGCCGGACGCCGGAGCCGATCGCCACGCTCGGGGAGAAACTGCCCCATCCGTACCAGGAGCTCGAGCGCACGGCGCGGGTCCTCGAGCGCCACTTCCGCGACGTGCAGGACCTCGAGTTCACCATCGAGCGAGGGCGCCTCTACCTCCTCCAGACCCGCCGGGCGCAACGCTCCGGCGCGGCCGCGGTCCGCATCGCCTGCGAGATGGTGGACGAGCGCCTCATCACCCAGGAGGAGGCGGTCGCCCGCATCCCGCCGAACGACCTCGACCAGCTCCTGCATCCCACCATCGACCAGGCCAGCAAGCTCGACCTGCTCGCCGTCGGGCTGCCGGCGTCCCCCGGGGCCGCGTGTGGGACCGTGGTTTTCGACGCCGATCGGGCCGAGCGGCTCGGGCGCGCCGGCGCGCCGGTGATCCTCGTGCGAAGGGAGACGTCGCCCGAGGACTTTCACGGGATGGTCGTCGCCAAGGCGGTGCTGACGGCGCGGGGCGGCATGACGTCCCACGCCGCCGTGGTCGCGCGCGGCATCGGGAAGCCGTGCGTGGCCGGGGCGTCGGCCATGGAGGTGGACGAGCGGGCCCAGCTCTTCAAGGTGAATGGCCGGGTCGTGAAGGAAGGCGAGTGGATCAGCCTGGACGGCGGCACCGGCAAGGTGTTCGCGGGCCAGGCGCGGCTGATCGAACCGACCCTGGACGAGCACTTCAAGCGACTCATGGGCTGGGCCGATGGCATGCGGCAGCTCCGCGTGCGGATGAACGCCGACACGCCGGCGGACGCCCATCGGGGCCGGGACTTCGGTGCCGAGGGCATCGGGCTCTGCCGCACCGAGCACATGTTCTTCGAGGGCGAGCGCATCGTGGCGATGCGGGAGATGATCCTCGCGGAGGACGAGGCCGGGCGGCGCCGGGCGCTGGACAAGCTCCTCCCCATGCAGCGGGGAGACTTCGAGGCGATCTTCCGCGCCATGGAGGGGTTCCCGGTCACCATCCGGCTGCTGGATCCGCCCCTCCACGAGTTCCTCCCCAAGAGCGACGCCGAGATCGAGGCCCTCGCCCGGGAGACCAACCGGCCGGCCGACGAGGTGCGCCGGATCGTGCTGGGCCTCCACGAGGTGAACCCGATGCTCGGGCTGCGGGGCTGCCGGCTGGGCATCGTACATCCCGAGATCACCCAGATGCAGGCCCGCGCGATCTTCGAGGCCGCCTGCGCCGTCGCCGCGCGGAAGGGACGGGTCCTGCCGGAAGTGATGATCCCGCTCACGGCGTCGGTGGTGGAGTTCCGGAAGCAGGCGTTGGTGGTCCGCCGGGTGGCCGAGGATGTGTTCAACGAGCGGCAAATCACGGTGCCCTACCTCCTCGGCACCATGATCGAGCTGCCCCGCGCCGCGCTCACCGCCGACGAGCTTGCCCTCGAGGCGCAGTTCTTCTCGTTCGGCACCAACGACCTCACCCAGACCACCTGGGGTCTTTCCCGGGACGACGCCGGCCGCTTCCTGCCCCAGTACATCGAGCTGGGCGTCATTTCGAGCGACCCGTTCCAGGAGCTGGACCTGGCCGGCGTCGGCAAGCTCATCCAGATGGCCTGCGAGTTGGGCCGGAAGACGCGCGCCGACCTCAAGCTCGGCATCTGCGGCGAGCACGGTGGCGAGCCGAACGCGGTCGCCTTCTGCGACCGGCTGGGCATGAACTACGTCTCCTGCTCGCCGTTCCGCGTCCCCATCGCCCGGCTGGCGGCGGCGCAGGCGGCGCTGGCGGCGCGGGGGACGATGGACCGGACGAAGGCGACCGTCTAGCACTCATCACCAACCCGGAAATCTCAATGTCCTCTCCTCTCGTCGGCATCCTCATGGGCAGCGACTCGGACTGGCCCGTTCTCCAGGTGGCGGCCAAGCGCCTCAAGGACATGGACGTGCCCTGGGAGGCGCGGGTGCTCTCCGCCCACCGCACGCCGGATCTCGCGGCGCGCTACGCGGAAGAGGCGGCCGGACGGGGCCTCCGCTGCATCATCGCGGCCGCGGGCGGCGCGGCGCACCTCGCCGGCGTGCTCGCCGCGAAGACCACGCTCCCGGTGCTCGGCGTGCCGATGCCCAGCAAGCACCTGCAGGGGCTCGACTCGCTGCTGTCCATCGTGCAAATGCCGGCCGGGATTCCCGTCGCCACGTTCGCCATCGGCGAGGCGGGCGCGGCCAACGCCGCGCTCTTCGCCGTCGCCATGCTCGCGCTCACGGATCCCGTGCTGGCGCGGAAGCTGGCCGATTTCCGCCGCGCCCAGTCGGAGCGGGTGCAGAAGATCACCTTGCCCGAGCCCGCATGACCCCGTCGGAGGACCTCCCCCTATGCTGACCCTCCTCGCGGTTTCGCTCGTGGTGGGCGGTGCGGCCCCCGGCCCCGCCCCCCACGCCTGCATCACGATGAACACGAGACAGCTTCCCCTCGCCACGCGGAAGAGCCCGCTCGATTCGGCGTCGTTCACGGTGGGCGGCACCGCCGTCAAGGTGTGCTACGGACGGCCGTCGCTCCGGGGCCGCCACATGCTGGGGGGCGAGGCCGTCCCCTTCGGCAAGATCTGGCGGACGGGCGCCAACGAGCCGACGATGATCCACACCACCGGGCCGCTCGCGATCGCGGGGATCAGAATTCCGGCGGGCAGCTATTCGCTCTACACCGTGCCCGGCCCGAGCGAGTGGGAAGTGATCGTGAATCGGTCGGTCACGCAGTGGGGCGAGGAGTCCAACTATACCGATGCGGTAAAGGCCCAGGAGGTCGGGCGGGCCAGGGTCAAGGCGCAGGCTTTGACCACCCCGGTCGAGATGTTCACCATCCGGGCGGAGCCGGCGTCGGGCGACGCCTCCGCCCTGGTGCTGGAGTGGGAGAAGACGAGGGTGAGGGTCCCGCTGGGGAAGTAAGCGCTCAGCTCCCTCCCACCGCCGCCACCAGGCGGTCCACTTCCTCCGCGGTCGTGTAGCAGGCGCACCCGGCCCGCACCAACCCCTCCCGGGAGTAACCCAGCCGCTCCAGTACCGTCGTCGCGTAGAAATCGCCATTGGAAACGAACACGCCCCTCGCGGCGCAGGCCCGGGCGACGTCCGTGGACGAGCGGCCCTCGACCGCGAACGACACCGTCGGCGTCCTCGGCTGACCCGGAGGAGGACCGAAGCAGCGCACCCCCGGCGTCCGGGTCAGCCCGTCCCAAAGCCGGCGGAACAGTTCTTCCCCCCGTCGATGCAGCACCGCGAATGCCGCCCCGAGACGCTCCCGGCGGCTCCCGGCCGCCGGGGCCAGCGCGGCGAAGAACTCCACGGCCGCCAGCACCCCGGCGATGCCCTCGTGATTCTGGGTGCCGGTCTCGAGCTTGTCCGGAATCCGCGAGGGAGCAGGCTCGAGCTTCGGGACATCGAGGGCCTCGAGCAGCTCCGCGCGGCCCCAGAGGATTCCCACGTGAGGGCCGTAGAACTTGTAGGCCGAGCAGGCCAGGAAATCGACGCCCAGCGTCCGGACGTCCACCAGTGCGTGGGGCGCGTAATGCACCGCGTCCATGAAGGTGAGGGCCCCGACACCCCGGGCTGCGGCCGCCGCGGCGACGACGTCGTTGACCGTCCCGAGCGCGTTCGAGGCACCCCCGATGGCCAGCAGGCGGGTTCGAGGACCCAGGGCCCGCTCGAGCGCCGGCCAGTCCAGCTGGCCCGTCTCGGGACGGAAGGGCACCACCCGCACCCGCACCCCCCGCTCCTGCTCGAGGGCCCGCCAGGGGGCCACGTTGGCATGATGGTCCAGCTCGGTAACGACGATCTCGTCGCCCGGGCCCCAGCCGCGGCCCAGGGCCCGCGCCAGATGGAAGGTGAGGGTCGTCATGTTCGCCCCGAACGCCACCTCCGCCGCCTCCCCGTTCAGGAAGTCCGCCACGGCCTGGCGGGCCTCGGCGATGAGCCGGTCGGTCTCCTCGCTCGTCGGGTAGTGCCAGCGCGTGTTCGCGTTGTGGCGGATCAGGTAGTCGGCCATCGCCTCGACCACGTCCCGGGGCACCTGGGTGCCACCGGGCCCGTCGAAGTAGGCGACCGGATGACCCGCGTGCCTCCGTTCGAGGGCGGGGAAGCGCGCGCGAATCGCCTCGACGGAGGCGACGGCTCGGACCGGCCCGTGATCCTCGTCAGCGGTCATCGAGAAGCCCCCGATTTCCAGGTGAGAATGACCTGATAAGTAAGGTTATGATAGATACTGTAAATCACTATGAAATATGCTGTTGCTAACAATCTATACAGGCGTAACAGCACGCGGCTCCCGCACGAAAAAAACGGGACGCCCTGGAGGCGTCCCGTTTCCAGCATGGAGGCGCAGGGAATCGAACCCTGGTCCGAGTAAGGCTCCAGAACCGCTTCTACGTGCGTAGACCCGATTTCCTGCCTGTCGGACCGAGCCGGCATCGAGCCGGCCTGCTCGGCCCTCACCCTCCCTGCTCTCGCCGGGCGCGTCGAGGTTCCGCGCTAGGCCAGTCCGGCTTTGCGATTCGACGGCAACGCCCCGGACGGGCTTTGACGCCGAAGGTGCGTCAGCGAGCTGAGCTCAGCTTACGCAGCCAGTGCCAGTTCAGTGTTGGCAGTTGGAACATTCCAGACGGTTTAACCAGGGATCTGGACCTGGGCACGCTGCGATCCTTTCATCAAACCCGTCGAAGCCAGTCGCCCCCCGGGATGGCCGGAAATATAGCCGGCCGGGGCCCCGCGGGGCACCGGCCGGCCGAGTCCACTGCTGAACCCCTGCCGCTTCCCCCGCCGGCTCACGCCCCGCCCCTGCCCGCTCCCTCCACCCGGTTCCGCCCACTGTTCTTTGCGACATAAAGCGCGGCGTCGGCCTGGGCCGGCAGATTCTCGATGCTGCGATTCGTTTCCGGGCAGGCCGCGACCCCGAAGGACGCGCTCAGCGGCCAATGCCGCCCGTTCCAGTCCCAGGGCGTGGTCCCCAGCTTGATGCGGATTCGCTCGGCGATCCGCATCCCCAAGTCCAGTGGCGCCCGGGGGAGCCAGATGGCGAACTCTTCGCCGCCGATCCGGGCCGCGGTGTCGCCGGCCCGTATCTGCTCCCGGATCACCCGGCCGAAGTGTATGAGCGCGGCGTCGCCGGCGTCGTGGCCCAGGGTGTCGTTGAGCTGCTTGAGTCCGTCGTAGTCGGCATAGATCAGGGCGCCCTCCCGGACGGCGATCTGGCGCATCACCTCGTCGAAGCCCCGCCGGTTGGCGAGCCCCGTGAGCGGATCCGACTTGGCCTGGCGCTTGGCCCGGTCCCCGACAAGAGCCTTCGCCAGCCGGGGACCCGCATTGGCGAGGGCCTCCGCCAACTCTGCCAGGGCGGGGCCGGCCGGCTCTTCCCCGCTCGGGAAGTGAACGGCCACCGCCCCGATGGGCTCGGGATCGCTCCCGACCAGGATGGGAAGCAGGAGAGCCGCCCCCTGTCGCTGACGCCGGTCGGGGATCACGCCGCCGAGCGGGTCCCCGGCCGAGAGGGTTCGCCCCGCCCGCCCGAGCGCCACCCGGGCCAGCTCGCTCTGGGGCGGGAGCACGGCGTCCAGGAGCCTCCGATCCGCCCGCCCCGAAACGCCGACCACCCGCACCACGCGCTCTTCCGCCACCGCGACCACGATCTCGCCGTTCAGGCTGCGCTCGAGCTGATAGGCCAGCCGAAGGCCGACGCTCCCGACCGACTCGAGCGAGGCCTCCTGCGTCTGGGCCTGGGCGAGCGCCACGATCTGCGGACGGCGCCGGACCGCGTCCAGCAGGCGGGCGAGATCGCGCTCGGCATCGGCCAGCCCGTCGGGCGCCCGGTCTCCTGGCAGAAGCAGCCCCACGGCCACGCCTCCCCCGGCCCGGAACAGGAGCGTCCCTTGCTCGAGCCGCTCCGCCCCGTCCTGCTCCTGATCCCGTGCCTGCTCGAGGCGCCGGTCCACGGCGGCGATCTGCGCGACCGAAAGACGCTCGGCGTCCACCACTCGCTCGTTCCGGGGACCCTCGTCGCCCGGAACAAGCTCGCTCACCCAGACGCCGAGGGCGCCGTTCGCGCGGAGCAGCCAGCCCAGCGCCGGATCCGGAAGGAGGTGAATGCCGAGGTCGCTGCCCTGGGCGCGGGCGGCTCGCCCGCGGGCGCGCAGCTCCGCGGCCGCCCAACCGGCCGCCGCGCCCAGCGCGGCACCCGCGGCGAGCTCGATCACCCCGAGAGGATCCGGCTCGCGGCAGCGGCCGCGCCGAAGCCGTTGTCGATGTTCACCACGGTCACGCCGGCGGCGCACGAGTTGAGCATTGCGAGCAGGGCCGCCAGGCCGCCGAAGGACGCGCCGTAGCCGACGCTCGTCGGCACGGCGATCACCGGCACGCGGACCAGCCCGCCCACCACGCTCGGCAGCGCACCCTCCATGCCCGCCACGACGATCACGACGTCCGCCTCCTCCAGCCGGTCGTTGGCCGAGAGGAGGCGATGCAGCCCGGCGACGCCGACGTCCGGCAGCCGGACCACGCCGTGCCCGAACGCTTCAGCGGTGACGGCCGCCTCCTCCGCGACCGACAGGTCACTGGTGCCGGCGGTCACGACCAGGACCGTGCCGGTCTTCCGGGACGCCGACCCCGGGTCCGGCAGGCGCACCGTGCGCCCGAGCGGGTTCCACTCGAGCCCGGCGAACCGCGCCTCGAGCGCGGCCGCCATCCCTTCGGTGGCCCGGGTGCCCAGGAAGGAGCCGCTCACCGCGACGAGCCGCTCGGCGATCGCCAGGACCTGCGCCACCGTCTTTCCCTCGCAAAAGATCACCTCCGGATGCCCCTGGCGGAGCGCGCGGTGGTGATCGATGCGGGCGAAGGGAAGCTCTTCGAAGGGAAGGTGCCGGAGGCGGTCGACCGCCGTCTCCGGGGCCAGCCGGCGATCGGCGACGTCGCGCAGCAGCGCCTCCAGCTGGGCCGGCGTCACGCGACTCGGGCGATGGGGTCGAGGTACGCGAGAAAGATGGTCTCGGCCTCGGCGATGGACTCGATCTGGAACAGCCGCTGGCGCAGCTCGCTCGCCCCGCGCAGGCCCTTGGTGTACCAGCCGAGATGCTTGCGGAACTCGATCACCGTCTTGCGGGTGTCCCCCTGCAGGCGCAGCGCGAGCCGGGCGTGCTCGAGCGCCACCCGGAACCGCTCGCCCGCGTCGGGCGCGTCCGGCCGCGGCCGGCCCGCCAGCAGTGCCCTCGCGTCCCGGAAGAGCCACGGGTTGCCGAAGGCGCCGCGCCCGATCATCACGCCGGCGCAGCCGGTGTGCGCCCGCATCCGGACCACGTCGTCGGCGGTCTGGATATCGCCGTTGCCGATGACCGGGATTTCGAGGGCCTCGGTCACGCGGGCGATCTCGTCCCAGTCGGCTCGCCCGCCGAACATCTGGGTGCGCGTACGGGGGTGCAGTGTGAACGCCCTCGCGCCGGCGTCCTGCATCCGGAGCGCGATCGTGACCGGATCACGCGTCTCGTCGTTCCAGCCGCTCCGGGTCTTGACCGTCACCGGCAGGTGCGTAGCCCCGACCACCGCCCGAATGATCCGGCCGACCAGATCCAGATCCCGGAGGCAGCCCGATCCGCCGTTCCGCTGTACCACCTTCTTGACGGGACAGCCGAAGTTGATGTCGATGAACTCCGGCTCGTAGTGCTCGGTGATGAGCCCGGCGGCCTCGGCCATCGCGTGCGGGTCTGCCCCGTAGATCTGGATCCCGATCGGCCGCTCGCATGCCTCGAATTCGGCGCCTTCGAGCGTGTTCCGGATCCGCCGGCGGATCGCCTCCGACGAGAGAAACTCGGACAGGACGACGTCGGCCCCGGCCCGCCGGCAGATCTGGCGGAACGGCGCTTCCGAGACCCCGGCCATGGGCGCCAGGATCAGAGCGAACGGGTGGGCCGACTGATAAGGCAACTGCATGGGGTGAAAATACTTGTTGACACCCCCCGCGGCGAGGGGGTAGGTTCGTCCGCCATGCGGCTCAAAGACTTCTTCACTCCGGGCACGGTCCGCCTCGCACTCCAGGGCGCCACCCGAGACGACGTCCTCCATGAGCTCGTGGCGCTGCTCGGCGTGGACCCCGCTTCCGCCGACACGCTCCTCCGCGCGCTCCAGCGGCGCGAGAGTCTGGGCTCGACCGGCGTCGGGCGGGGCATCGCCATTCCGCACTGTCGCTCTGCCGTGGTCGACCGCGTGCGGCTGGCATACGGCCACCGGGCCGACGGCGTCCCCTACCAGGCGATCGACGGCCAGCCCGTGAGGGATTTCTTTCTGATCGTGGCGCCGCCCGACGAGATGGTCAACCTGTACCTCCCCGTCCTCGGCCGGATCGCACAGTTCGCCAAGGACCCGGACATCCCGGCCCGGCTCGCGGAGCTGACCGCGCCGGAGCAGTTCCTGGCGCTGCTCGACGAGAAGGGCGTGTAGGGAACCGTTGGGCCGTGGCGGGCGTTTGGCAGGAGCCGATCCCCTCGCAACGGAGAATTGATCATGCCCGCGACTCGCTCCGAGACCGCCGTATTCGCCGGCGGCTGTTTCTGGTGCCTCGAGGCCGTCTTCGAGCGGCTCAAGGGGGTGGAGCGGGTCGTGTCCGGCTACACCGGGGGCAAGGTGCCGAATCCGACGTACGAGGCCGTGTGCACCGGACTCACGGGCCACGCCGAGGCGCTTGAGGTCACCTTCGACCCCGTAGCGATCACCTACCGCGACCTGGTCGAGATCTTCTTCGCCTTCCACGACCCCACGACCCTCGACCGGCAGGGGCCGGACACCGGCACCCAGTACCGGTCGGCGATCTTCTATCGGGATGAGCAGCAGGCGGGCGTTGCGCGGGCGGTCATCGCCGGGCTGGAGCGGGAGCGGATCTTCGGGGCGCCGATCGTCACGCAGGTGGCCCCGCTCGAGGTGTTCTACCCCGCCGAGGCGTACCACCAGGGGTACTTCACCCGGCATCCGGAGCGGATGTACTGCCAGGCCATGATCGCGCCCAAGGTGGCCAAGCTCAGGAAGAGCTGGTCATCGCGGTTCAGGGAGCCGGCGGCGCCTGCACCCGCGCGGCCCTGAGCGCCACCTCGCGCGCCCAGGCGGCGCCCAGCTCGCCGATGAGCCACTCGACGTCCCGGGTGAGGGCCACGACGTCCTCCCGCTGATCCGGCTCTTCTCGGAGCGTCCGGGCGCGGGCCCGGACCTCCTGCACCCGCGGCGCGATCGCCCGCGTCACTTTCTCCCAGACCAGGTCGTCGATATCGCGCGGCAGCGCCGGCATGGCGCGGGGGGTCACGTCCCCGCCGCTGAGCACGTTCTCCACTTTCCGCACGGTCAGGTCCGCCGTCTCGCCCACCCACGTGGCACCGGTCTCGACGAACGAGCCGAGCCGCTCGGCGGCGTCGGCGATCTCTTCGGCGGTCGCCTTGGGCAGGATCGCCCGGAGCAGCTTGGTCAGCGGGTCCATCGCGTCACTCCCATTCGATGGTCGCGGGCGGCTTGGAGCTGACGTCGTACACGACGCGGTTGACGCCGTCCACCTCGTTGGCGATCCGGTTCGCGGTGCGGGCGAGGACCTCCGGCGGGAACGGATACCAGTCGGCGGTCATGCCGTCGCGGCTGGTCACCGCCCGCAGCGCGATCACCTGATCGTAGGTGCGGAAGTCGCCCTGCACGCCCACGGAGCGGATGGGGAGCAGCACCGCGAACGCCTGCCAGATGGAGTCGTAGAGGCCCGCGGCGCGGATCTCCTCGATGTAGATATGGTCGGCGCGGCGGAGCACCTCGAGGCCCTCGCCGGTGATCTCGCCCAGGATGCGGATCGCGAGGCCCGGCCCCGGGAACGGGTGGCGCCCGACCATCTCCTCCGGCAGCCCGAGCTCCCGGCCGACCTGCCGCACCTCGTCCTTGAACAGCTCCCGCAGCGGCTCCAGCAGCTTGAACGGCAGCCGCTCGGGCAGACCGCCGACGTTGTGGTGGGTCTTGATCGTGGCGGACGGGCCCCCGCGGGGCGAGAGCGACTCGATCACGTCCGGGTACAGCGTCCCCTGGACCAGCCACCCCACGTCCGGCCCCACCTCGCGCGCTTCCGCCTCGAAGACCTCGATGAACGTGTGCCCGATCCGCCGGCGCTTCTCCTCGGGATCCGCCACCCCGGCGAGGCGGTCGAGGAACAGGGCGGACGCGTCCACGACCCGGAGATCGATCCCCAGGTGCCGGCGGAACGTCGTCTCTACCTGCTCCCGCTCGTGGAGCCGGAGCAGGCCGTGGTCCACGAAGATGCAGGTCAGCCGGTCCCCGACGGCGCGGTGGACCAGGACCGCCGCCACGGAGGAATCCACGCCGCCGGAGAGACCGCAGATCACCCGCTCGCGCGGCCCGACCGTGGCGCGGATGCGCTCGATCTCGCTCTCGACGAAGTGGCCCGGCGTCCAGTCCGGCGTGCACCCGCATATCTCGAACAGGAAGGTGTTGAGGATCTCGCCGCCGCGCGGCGTATGCGCCACTTCGGGGTGGAACTGCACCCCGAAGAGCGGGCGCTCGCGGTGCTCGAACGCGGCGACCGGCGAGTTCTCGCTCGAGGCCGTGACGCTGAAGCCGGGCGGCGCTGCGTCCACGTGGTCGCCGTGGCTCATCCACACCGGCGTCTCCTCGCCCCGGCCGAAGCCCTCGAAGAGCTTGCCGCCCTGGATCCGCACGTCGGCGCGCCCGTACTCCCGGCGGCTGGCTCGGACCACCTTGCCCCCGGCGAGATGGGCCAGCAGCTGCATCCCGTAACACAGGCCGAGCACGGGGATGTTCGCGTCGAGCAGCGACCGGTCGGCGGTGGGAACGTCCTCGTCGTACACCGAAGCCGGCCCGCCGGAGAGGATGACCCCCTTCGGCTTCCAGTCCCGGATCCACTGGACCGAGCGCGACGGAGGATGGATCTCGCAGTACACGTGGGCCTCGCG
>Ga0187825_10000071_pt1 | contig 16584 bp, 13 predicted proteins | sample NC_wetland_sal_i_11_FD_132421 | JGI IMG/M metagenome (GOLD analysis project Ga0187825, IMG submission 132421) | Wetland sediment microbial communities from Neuse River Estuary, North Carolina, USA - SourceSoil_5 | ecosystem: Environmental > Aquatic > Freshwater > Wetlands > Sediment | place... | reverse complement strand
GGCCGAGCCGGCGGCCAGCTGGCAGCTGCGGACGGGCGCGCCGTCCAGGTGGACCGTGCACGCACCGCACTGCCCGATGCCGCAGCCGAACTTGGTGCCGGTGAGGCCCAGCACCTCCCGCAGCACCCAGAGAAGCGGCATTGCCGGCTCGACGTCGAGCGGGTGGATGACCCCGTTCACCCGGAGCTCGATCACGAGGTGGCCTCCGCCACAATGGTAGAGGGCGGCCGCGGCTCGCGCCGCGCGCCGCTCCGGCGCCGCCGCTGCATCCGGGCGACGACGGTGTGCTCGATCAGCAGGCCGAACACGACCCGGTCCACGAACTTGTCGGCGAGCTTGAGGACCCGCTTCCCGAACAGGGCCCGGATGCGCCGCCGGAGACCGCCCACCAGGCGCCGCCGATGGCCGTTGCGGAACCACACGTGGCCCTCGAGGTCCGCGTCCGGCCGAAGCCCGTGCTTCGCCGCGAAGTGGCGGGCGCTTTGGTACAGCCACGCATCGCTCCAGCGGAGCAGGAAGTAGGGGATGTCGATCCCGGCGAAGGGCGGCGGCGCCAGGTGGGTGACGACCGCCTTCGGCTCGAAGTACACCGCGCCGCCCGCCCGCCGGACCGCCATGCAGAAGTCCATGTGGTCCATGAAGGACAGGAGCCGCTCGTCGAGCGGGCCCGTCCGGTCGAAGGCCTCGCGGCGCACGAGCATGCAGTGGAATTCCACCAAGTCGATCGGCTCGCGGTGAAGCTGCGGCAGGACCTCCGCGACCGGCCGGAGGACATGGCGGTGCTCCTCGTGCAGGCGCCGTCCGCCCTCCTCGATGATCTTCAGGTCCGCGCCCGCCGTGTGGATCAGCCAGGGCTCCCCGCTCGAGCCGTCGGTTCCGTAGCAGTAGAGCGGGCCCACGGCCCAGGCGCCGGTCTCCTCCGCGCAGCGGAGCAGCGCGTCCAGCCAGCCCGGAGTGACGAAGACGTCGTTGTCCACGAAGGCCACGTACGGCGTCCGCACGTGCGGCAGGGCGAGGTTTCGGGCCTCGTTGGAGGTCAGGTAGCGCTCGGCGCGGAGGAGCGTGAACCCGCGAGCCGCGGCTTGCGCGGCGAGGAAGTCCCGGAGCGCGGGGGGCGAGTTGCCGTCCACGTATACGAGATCGAACGGCGGCGGCGTAGTCGCGTAGATGCTCTCGAGGGAGGCCTCCGCCTTGCTGAACTGCTCGCGCGGCACCACCACGATGGTCACCGATGACGTGGCCATGATGCTACCTCCCTGAGAATCGGCCTCGCAGAGCCGGCCCGGGTTTGGGTACATTCGGACATGGGCGTTCCTCGCGTGACGATCGTGATCGTTCCCCGGGAGCAGTTCGGCCGTGCCCCGGCCGCGCTGGAACGCGTGTATGCCGCCACGAGCCCGCCGTTCGAGCTGGTCTACGTGGACGGCAACTCACCGCCGTCCCTCCGGCGCTACCTCGATCAGGAGGCGGCGCGGCGCGGCTTCACCCTGGTGCGCACGGATCACTACCTCACGTCGAACGAGGCCCGTAACCTCGGTCTCGAGCGCGTGCGGACGCCCTACGTCGCCTTTCTCGACAACGATGTGGCGCCCGAGCCGGGGTGGCTGGACACGCTGGTCGCCTGTGCGGAGGAGACCGGGGCCTGGGTCGTGGGCCCGATCGTTCACCAGGACGAAGGCGCCGTGCGGCTGGTGCATTACGGCGGCGCGGCGCTTCGCATCGTGGAGGACGCGGGCGTCCGTCGCTTCTCGTACACGCCGCAGATCACCAATGTGCCCGTGAGCCGCGCTCCGGTTCTCGAGCGGACCCGCTGCGACCTGGTCAAGTTCTACGGCGTGCTGGTGCGGCGGGACGCCCTGGACCGGGTCGGCCCGTTCGACGAGGGCGTCCGAAGCTTCTTCGAGCCGGCGGATTTCGCCCTGGCGATTCAGGCGGCCGGCGGCGAGGTGTACCTGGAGCCCCGGGCCGTGGTCACGCACACGCTGCCCCCGCCGCTGCCCGCGGCCGACCTCCCCTTCTTCCTCCTTCGGTGGAGCAATGAGTGGCTCCATCCGACCCTCCGGCATTTCGCGCGCAAGCACGGGCTGTCGCTCGACGACCCGGGTCTCCGGCATCATTGGCACTGGCGCAGCTACCATCGGCGCCGCGCCCTGCCGCCCGCCCTGTGGCGGCTGCTGCGCACGCCGCCGTTCAAGTACCCCGCCAAAGCGGTCGACCGGCTCGTGTTCGACGGGCTGCTCGAGTCCACGATCGTCCGGCCGGCGGAGCGGCGCCGTCCGGCCTCCGGGGCGGCCTGACCCGGACCTACGCCGCATCGACCGACTCCGCGGCCGGAGTCTCCAGCCGCTCGTCCGAACGCGGCTCGGCGGGAGACGCCGCCCGCGCCTGCCTCGTGCGCTTCTCCGTCCGAAACGTCGCCTCGAGAAACAGCATGCCCTGGCCGAGCCCGCCCAGCAGGCCTCCCAGCACATAGGCGCTGTCGGCGAGGTACCGGATGCCGGCAAGGGCCGCCGACCGGCCGGGCCGCGCGCGGTCGAACCGCGGGCCGAAATAGCGGGCGGCAAAGGCGAGCGCTCCCGCGAGCCCGGCCCAGCCGACGGCCGCGGGGCCGGCCGCGAACCCGAGCAGCGCGAGGACGAGGCACAGATGGAGCGCGTGGTACGGGCTCAGGAAGACCATGCCGGTAACCGGGGACGGGATGCTGAGCACCCGGGCGATGCCGAACGGATTCCCTCCGCCTTCCGAGCGGTCGTAGCGGAAGAATTCGAGCCGCCGGCGGGGCCCGTACTTCCGGAACAGGTACGCGTGGCCGTAGCCGTAGTGGAACCACTGCCGGGCCAGCCCCCGGAGCGTGTAGCGGTGGAAGTGCGTCACCCGGGCGGCGGGCTCGAACCAGAGCTCGTAATCCGCGCGCGCCACGCGAATGCAGAGATCGATGTCCTCTCCGGTGGCGCAACGGGGGTCGAAGCCCCCCGCCGCCCGGAGCGCGTCCCGCCGGAACGCCGCGTTGGCCGTCGGGAAGAACGCGTGGAAGACGCCCACGCCGCCGCGCGGGAGGTACCCGCGCCGGTAGCCGCACTTCGTGATGTCGATGATCATGCCGCATCCTCGTCGGGCCGGCCCATCCGCATGAGCGTCTCCTCCACGCAGAACTCCTCCACCAGGCCGCCGACGCGGCTCTCCGACAGGATCTCCCCGCCCACGGCCCCGATATGGGGATTGAGGTAGAACGGGCGCACCATCCGCTCGACCCAGTCCGGCTCGACGCGGCAGTCGTCGTCGGTAAAGAGAATGACGTCGCCCGTGGCCTCGGCGATGCCGCGGTTCCGGGCCGCGGGAATCCCCGGGATCCGCTCCACGACCGTGCGGAGGGGGAGCCGATCCCGATACTCGTGGAACACCGCGTCGTAGCTCAGCGCGGAGTCGTTGTCGACCACGACCACTTCGTCCGGGGCCAGCGACTGCGTCGCCAGCGAGGCGAGCAGTCCGGCCAGCATCCCGGGACGGTTCTTCGTCACGACCACCACCGAGGCCCGGAGGCGGGAGGGTCGGGTCATGCGCGGATCTCCTTGAGGTAGGCGATGGCATCGGGAACGAGCTCGGCCACGTCCGGCCGCCGGCCGTCGAGTGCGGCGGCGAATGCGTCCGCGAGGGGCTGCAGCCGGTCGGGCAGGGGCCGGCCTTCCGCGACGAGCGCCCTCCGGACGGCGTCGGGCGTAAGCGGAAACACGAGCTCCCGGCGCGAGATCCCCCGCTGCATGACCGTGAGCTGCGCCGTCTTCCAGAACACGCGGAGGAAGTCGAGGGTCTCCAGCTTGTAAATGGCCGGATCGTCGAGCAGCTCGCCGAACGCGACGTGCTCCGAGCTCAGGAAGCCCCGGATCAACGCTCCCCCGGCCGGCCGGGGCGGTCCGCAGAGCGACGCGCCGGCCACGTGGCGGTCGGTCCGGGCGGCCAGCGCGAACACGTCCGGGTTCGACGGCGGCCACAGGATCGACTGCCAGCTCTGTTCCAGGTCTTCGGCGTCGAGCTGGAAGGCCGCGTTCGCCAGCAGCACGAAAAGCCGGAGCCGGCCCGCCGACGCCGCGGCCCGCGCCCGATGCTCGCGCGCGGCGGCGGCCAGCAGGTCGAAGGCGGGCGGGTGCTCGGGGTCCACGGCCACGAGGAGCAGCAGCTCGTCCAGATTGAAGTGGACGCTGGGCACCAGGTAGGCACCCCGGAACGCGTCGCCCCAGCACCGCTGGAGCGTGTCAGCGAGCTCCCGCGCCGCGGCGAGAACCGTCTCTCCACCGGGCACCTCGCCAAACGGGGCGTCCAGCCTGACCTGCTGGCCATCCGTGGCGCCGGTGGGAAGGCTCCGTGCGTCGCCGTAGAAGCGGTCGAGATGGGTCAGGAGAAACGCGGTCGTTTCGGCGACGACGGCCGGGTCCGGCGTCCGGAAACCCCGCCGCCGATGCTCCTGCAGCCGCGCCACCAGCGCCTGACCCGAGGGGTCGAGCCCTTCCTTGCCTGCCTTGAGGGCCGCGGCCCGGTCGAACGTGAGACGCTGCCGGGCCAGGCCGTCGATGGCCTTGAGCACCTCGCTCACGGCCTTGTAGCAGATGCTGTTCCGGACGATCGGCTCGCGGCTGTTCTTGCGCGGCCCGAGCAGGCGCCATACGAGGAGCATCCACCAGACCTTGATCTCCGCGATCAGCCCGGGCTCGAGCGCGGACGGCTCGGGCTGGGGCAGCTCCCCGACGTAGTCCCGGCCGTACAGCAGCTTCCAGGTGGCCTTGCCCTCGGCGAACCGGAACCGGAAGTGGTCGTCCATCGCGATCTGGCGCCGCAGCCACGTCTCGTCGAGGATCTGCATGTGGACGTCGAGCAGCCGGGTTCGCCGCGCCAGACGGCCGTAGGCAGCGACCAGCTCCGCCCGCTCCCGCTGGGTCAGGCCGTCGTGGATCACCAGGAAGTCGATGTCGCTCACGAGCGGCACGACCTCGCCCTTGGCGCTGCCGCGGGTGAGATAGACGGCGCGGATCGCGGGGTACGAGCGGAAGAGGCGCAGCGCCAGCAGCGTGACCAGGCGGTACACGCCCTGATAGGCCTGAAGGAGCGGCGGCACCGACGTGGCGAGCACGAGCCGGCGCAGGAGGCGGTGCGCCGGCGCGCTAGCGGATGCGGTCATGGGTCACGCGGTCGTAGACCGCCTCCACGAGGGTGGCGCTGTGGTCCCAGCTGTAGTGCCGCATGACGTGGCGCCGGGCGTTCGCGCCGAGCTCGGCGGCCAGGCGCGGGTGCTCGAGGAGGTGCAGCACCCCCTCGCCGAACGCCTGGGCGTCCTCGTCCGGCACGAGCCATCCGGTCCGCCCGTGCTCCAGCACCCGCCCGGAGCCCGCGAAGGAGACGATCGGCTTCCCGGCGGCCATGTAGTTGAGCAGCTTCTGCGGCACGCCCCCGCACGCGGTGCGCGGGTTCAACGCGACGTCCGCGCCGGCCAGCTGCGCGGGGAGGTGGCGGAAGTCGGACGGCACCGTCCGAATCAGGTCGCGCACGCCCAGCTCGGCGGCGAGCGAGTCGTACTCCTCCAGGGACGCGCTCCCGACCACGACCAGGCGGGCGTCCCGCCTCCCGTCCACGACAGTGCGGAACGACCGCACCAGCAGATCGATGCGCTGATAGGGCGCGAGATTGCCGGTGAAGACGAGCTCCGGCGCGTGAGCCTGCCGGCGCGGGACCCACGGCGCGGGGCGAAAGGCGTCGAGCTCGACACCGCTCGGCACCACGGTCACCCGGTCCGCCGGCATCAGTCCGGGAGCCACGAGCAGGTCGCGGATGGTGTCACTGACGGCGACCACGTGGTCCGAGCGCGGGGGCAGGGAGCGGTCAATGGCCCGGCCGAGTGCGCGCTTGGCCCGGCCGGGAAGGCCGAGGCCGTAGTAGGGCAGCTCCGTCTCGAGCAGCGTGTGGGCGTCGTAGACGATCGGAATCGGCCGGCGCCCGCGGGCGCACCGGGCCACCAGCAGCCCCTCGTAGTGATGGGCGTGGATCACGTCGAACCGATGCACCGCCAGCAGGCGATGGAGCGTGCCGGCGAGTAACGGGTCCATGAGGAGCAGCTTGCCCACCGTCGGTCCGGGCGCGAGCTGGCGGTACCACCGCACGGGCGGGATGCGGTGGACGGTGAAGGGCAGGGCCTCGTCCTGCTGCCCGAGGTGGTAGGTGACGACGTGAACCTCGTGGCCGCGGGCGGTCAGCGCCTCCGCCATGCGCCGCACCCGCACCGGCGTCCCCCGCGGACACGGAAACGGACAGGCGGCGACCATCGCGATGCGGTAGCGGCGGCTCATGCGGCCCTCCGCGCCGGGGTGAGCATCGCCGCGTACTGCGCGACCAGGCGGGCGTTGGCCTCCCGATCGGGGCCGAGCCGCAGCTCGTAGACCGCGCTCCGGCGCGCGAGGCGGGCGGACGCCACGAGCCGGGACCAGAGAATCGGGACCTGCCGCCTGATGTCGCCCAGGTCCAGCCGCAGCAGGTACTCCAGCAGCTGCGGGATGCCGCTCCCGGCCACGCAGGGACCGAGGAGGGCGGCGAGCCCCGCGAGCCGGGAGAGCGGGACGATGCCGGCCTGCCCGGGGCCGACCCGGCGGCCCACGAACACGATGCCGGGCTCCGCCGGCGGCGCGATCAGCCGCGCGAAGTACCGCGTGTCGATCAGCACCTTGGCCTCCCGCCGGGACCTCCGGAACGCCTGGAGAAAGCGGGCCGGAATGTCGAGCCGGGTGCCCTCGACCACGCCCATGCGGACGGGAAAGGGGTGGAGGCGGCCGGCCCGGGAGAGGAGGGGCACCTCCTCGGACAGGAGTGCGAAGCCGGGCAGCGCGAGCAGCGACAGCGCGAGCGTGGTCTTGCCGCCGCCCGACGGAAGCAGGCAGACCACCGCATGCCCCTGGTGCGCCACGCCCATCGCGTGGATGCGGTGGAGCCCCCGCCGATCGAGCTCCTCGCCGACGCGGGTCATGACCAGCAGGTAGCACTTCTCCCGCAGCAGGTCGCGGTCGAGGCTGTGGATCTCGGCGCGGCGCGCGCGCATGTCGTAGATCACCAGGGCCTCGCCGCGCGAGTCGTAGACTCGCACGTCGCCGTCCCGGTAGACCGCGGCGTCCTTGGTGCGCACCAGCGGCCGCTTCCGCGGGATCCGGTTCGCGGGCGGGCGGCCGAGGACGAGACGGATCTCGATGGCCGCCGGGACGCCCGGCGCCGGCCCGGGGCCGAGGAAGAGCCCGAAGTCGTGCTCGACCAGCCCGAGCGTCTCGGCGTCGTCGGACGTCACCGTGGCGGGGATGCCGTGGAAGGCGAGGTCGAGCCGCCCGGATGCCGCGGTCATGCGGCGGCCTCGCTCGCCCGGAGCGGCTGGTGCAGCCAGCGGGCGTTGCTCTGCAGCAGGAGCGCGGTGAGGAGGAGCTCGGAGCCCACCGTGGTCCACGCCGCGCCGAGGGGCCCCCAGCGTGGAATCGCGATCAGGTTCGCGCCGATGTTCGCGGCCACGCATACGGCGAGCAGGCGGGCCACCTCCCGCTCGCGGCGCAGGGCCATCGAGACCATCAGGGCGATCGTGCCGACGTAGAGGAGGGGCGTGGACAAAGCGAGGACGCGCAGGAGGGGCGCTGCGTCCGCGTACCTGGAGCCGAACGCGAGCTGCACGCCCATCCCCGCGCAGATGGCGAGCAGCGCGCCCACGCCCGCCCCGAGCCACCCGCTGTTCGCCAGCGTGCGCGCGGAGTAGGCCCGGAGCCGCTCCAGATCGCCGCCCGCACCGAGCGCCGCGAGGACGGGAAAGAGCACGGTCGTGAGGGGGCGCACGAGGAAACGGGAGGCGTCCAGCAGCTTCGAGGCCGCCTGGTAGCTCGCCACGTCGCTGTAGGATCCGAGGAACCCGAGCATCACCGTGTCCACCTTCGCGTGCACCATGCCCAGGATCGCGACCGCGAACAGCGGGAGCGACTCGACCGTCAGCGCCTTCGCGCGGGCCCGCGTCCACCGGAGCCGCACGGGGCCCAGGCGCCGCCGCACGATGGCGTACCCGACGCCCACCAGCACGGCGTTCGCCAGCACGTGGGCGACCAGCACCGCCCGGAACCCCAGGTCCGCCCGGATCGCGAGGAGGATCAGGCCGATCAGCGCCAGGCGGCAGCAGAAGCCGGCGAGCGCGTTGTGGAGGAGCCGCTGGATGCCCACGAAGAGCGAGCCGAAGCTCAGGTACAGCTCCTCCAGCCCGACGTACACCGAGGTGAGCAGCATGACCGGCAACAGCTCGGGCCGGGTGACCCACGTGAATGCGTTGATGAGGACGAAGTAGATCGCGAAGAGCGGAAGGCGGAACGACACGACTTCGGAGACGGCGTCGAGGGCGCGGGCCGGATCGCTCGCGGCCGCGCGCACGAGCGCGCGGTGCGTGCCCAGCTCGGTGAAGAGCACGGCGGTGCCGGCCAGCGTGGCCGCGAAGAAGAACTCGCCCATCTCCGGCTTGGCCAGGTACCGGGTCAGCAGCGCGAGCGTGACGTATCCGGTCAGCTTGTAGAACAGCTGGGAACCCAGCGCCACGCCCATGTTGCCCGCCAGCTGCTGGGAGGACGCGCCGCTGCGGACGAGCGGCCGCGCCAGGCGCCAGTAGGCGCCGCTCACGCGGTCGAGCGCCCGCTTGGCGACCCGCTCCGGCCCGCGGGGCGTGAGCTCCGGCCGGAACGGGAGGGGGCCGCCCGCGAGCAGCCGACGATCCGGGATCCGCCGGCTCTCCTGAATGGCGCGCCGCTGCTCCAGCACGTCGGGCAGGTGCCGGAGCATCCAGCCCGCCGCCCGGCACCATTCCCCGAGCCATCCTTTGGCGGCCGCCACCGCCAGCTGCGCCAGCTCGTAGACCAGGAGCAGCGGCGCGAGCAGGGCCAGCGTCCGCCACTCGAAATACTTGAGCAGCACCAGCCAGCGGTTGCGGATGAGGCAGTAGACCCGGAACGGGTGGTAGCGGCCGCCCGGGCGCATCGAGAGGCCCGGAGTGCCGTCGAGGTGGAGGCACTTGGCGGCGGAGACCGCGAGGATCCGGTTGCCTCGGAGCCGGGCGTGCACGCCGAAGTCGTGGTCCTCGTAATTGAAGAGAAAGGCTTCGTCGAATGGCCGGGGCATGCCCAGGCGCCGCCGGTCCACCGCGAAGCAGCCCGCGCCCAGCGACCCGATCTCGCGGGTGGCCGGCGGGACCTCGGCGTCCGGCCGGCCGGCGTGGTGGAGCGCCATCCCGCCGAGGAAGTGGCAATCCGCGCCGTCGAACTGCACCGTGTCGGGGTGGCGGCCGTCGAGGATCCGCGGGACCGCGATCGCCGCGGCCGGGTCCGCGTCGAGCGCGGCGGACAAGCGCGCGGCCGCTCCCTCGGCGAGCACCATGTCGTTGTCGAGGAACAGAATCCGGTCGGACGCCGCCGCGGCAAAGCCGGCGTTGCGTGCGGCAGCCGGCCCGTCGTTGCGGCTGCGGCGGACCACGCGGACCCGGGGGTGGAGATCGCGCGCGAGACGGAGGCTGGCGTCGTCGGAGGCGTTGTCGACCAGGAGGATCTCGTCGACCGCGTCGCCTTGCGCCAACACGGCGGCCAGCGAGCGCTCGAGGTAGCGCTCGCCGTTGAAGTTGATCACGCAGGCGGTGAGTGTCGTAGTCAGGCCAGCCCCTCCGTCCGGGGAATCGGAAGCGCCACGGGATTCAGGGGTTGCAACGATGGCCCAAGGGCAAGAACCGCTCCCCACCCGCCAACTGATCGCGGAAATCAGATGAGGTCTAGCTAGTTAAAAGATTTATTCGTGGTAGGTTGCAGGTTTCGCTAGAGGTCGTATCGAGGGGTCGGCGCAGGGCCGTGACGGCGGAGCGATTCCGGAGGTCCACGCCTCGTCCGGGGCCGGGTGCGTAGCGCGTTCGCCACGATTCTGGCCCGGGTTTGCGACGCCCGTCGGGGGACGGGGCTGGCCCGGCACCGGTCCGGCCGGGTGTGGAACTTGCCCGCCGGTGCGCGGGAGGTCCCCCTGGAGAGTGAGCCGATGAACTCGAAGCGAGCGGCGCCGCAGCCGGACCCCGCCCGGCGCGACCGCCGCGTAGCCCGGATCACGGGACCGACGTTGCTCGCCCTCGCGGCGGCCGCGTTGCTCCTGTTCGGTGTGATCGGCTTCGGGCGCACCACTCCCCGGTTCGGCGAATTCACCGCCGTGTACACCGGGGGCCGCGTGTGGCTGGGCGGCGGGAATCCCTACGATGCGGGCCAGTACGCGCCTGCCATCCGGAGCTTCGGCGTTACCTCGCAACCCACCCCGGTGTTCGCCTACTCGCCCGCGGCCGCACCGTTCGCCGTCGCCGTCGCCACCCTGCCGCTTTCCGCCGCCCGAGTGGTCCTCCTGCTGGCGAACCTGCTGGCGGTGGCGGCGCTGGCCTGGCTGATGGCCCGCTTTCCCTGGGACGCCGGCCCGCGCACCGGCCCGGCCTCGGCGCTGGCGCCGTGGCTGCTCGCGAGCCTGATGGTGGGCAATCCGTTCACGATGAAGGGGATCTACCTGGGCCAGAATACGCTGCTGGTGGCGGCGGCGCTCACGGGCGCCTGGTATCTCTCCCGCCGGGGCGCGTGGCTGGCCGGGGGCGTGCTGCTCGGTGTCTGCAGCGTCAAGCCGCAGGTCGCCGTGCTCCCGGCTCTCTGGTTTGCGCTCGAGGGGCGGTGGAAGCAGCTGGGGACGGCTGCCGCGGTGGTGCTGCTGTCGGCCGCGTATCCCCTCGCGGTCGCGGGCATCGGGCCGACGCTGGGAGGCTGGCGGAACGCCCTGGCCGTCTACGCAACCCTGCCGCCCAACCTGCCGGGCGACGCCGGAGTCGTCGGCCTCCCGAGCCTGCTGGTCGCCTGGGGCCTGCCGGCTCCTTCGTCGCTCCAGGCGCTGCTCGGGACGGTGTGCCTGACGGGCCTCTTGTGGCTGGTGCGCGCCCGCTTTTCTCCGTCCGATGTCTTCTGCGTTCTGATCGCGCTGCCCGTCGTATTCGTCTTCGGCCACCCCTACGACGCGGTGCTGCTGGTTCCGCTGCTGGCGGCCCTCGGGCTCCGGCTGGCGGACCGGCGAGCGCTCTGGCCGGTCGGTGCGGCGCTCGCGGTCGCGCTGATCCTGCCTGATCGCCTGACGGCCCGCATCGGGGCGCCGCAGGGACAGTGGGTCACCCTCGCGGCGCTTCCGCTCGTGGCCTGGGTCCTGGCCTTGGGGTACCGGACCGCTGGCCGGTATGGGCAGAACCTCGTGCCGGCCGACGCGTGATCGACGACTACGCCGGCTCCGCCGGTCCGGGCGCGGCGGTTGCCAGCGTCGCCGCCGCCGTCAGGGCGCCGTGCTTCCGTCCCAGCAGCATCATCGCGTCGTCGCGGTCCCGCACCGAGCGGTAGACGGCGAAGAGCGTGGCCCCGGAGCCGCTCATGCGGCATACGAGCGGCCGGGTGCCCACCAGCGCCTCGAATGCCGCGCGGACCGGCGGGTGCCGCGCGAAGACCGGCGACTCGAAATCGTTGCCCGCCATCCGGCCGATGTCGCCCCAGCCGGCCAGCGCGTCGAGGTCGAGTGCCACGGCTCCCCGCCGGCCGGCGCCCTGCCGCGCCTCGTCCACCCAGCGATAGGCCTCGGCCGTGCTCACCGCCACCGGCGGGCTCAGCAGCAACGCCGGCGCCGCCGGGAGCGGCGGCAGCCGGAGCAACCGTTCGCCGCGGCTCCAGGCCAGCGCGAGCGGCGCCGCGGAGAAGAAGAACGGCACGTCGCTCCCGAGCCGCGCGGCGAACTGGAGCAGCTCGTGGCGCGGCACCGCGTCGCCGGCCAGGTGATTGACCAGAGCGAGCGCCCCGGCCGCGTCGCTCGACCCGCCGCCGAGCCCCGCGCGGACCGGGATCCGCTTTTCGAGGCGCAGGTGCACGCCGAACCGGCGGCCGGTGGCGTCCAGGACGAGGTGGGCCGCGCGGACGGCGAGATTCTCCTCCGGCGGCCCGGCGTCCGCTCCCGCCACGTCGATCGTGACGCCGCGCTCGTCCCGCCGCTCGGCGACCAGCCGATCGGCGAGATCGATCAGACAGAACAGGGTCTCGATCCCGTGATATCCGTCCGCCTCGCGCGCGAGCATCCGGAGGAAGAGGTTCAGCTTCGCGTGGCAGGGAACGGCGGCGGAGGTCACGCGGGCGGCGCCGGCGTGGGAGGCGCCCGCCGCAGGTCGCCCAAGCCGACCGGGCTCCGCGCGAGCGACCCGAGGCCCAGGAGCGTGATCGGGATGAACGTCGTCACGTGATACGCGATGGCGTAGGAGAAGCTCCGGTCGCCGGGGATGCCGTAGAGCGCGAGCCCTGCGACGATGGCGGCCTCGAACGGCCCGACGTAGCCCGGCGTCGAGGGCACCGAGACGCCGAACGCGAGGAGGCCTTGCACGAGCAGGGCGCCGGCGAAGCTCACCGGGATCTCGAACGCCGCGAACGCCACGTAGAAGGACAGCGCGTTCACCAGCCACAGGACCAGCGACCAGACCACTACGCCGCCGATGCGCGAGGGCGAGTTGAGCGCGGCCAGGCCCTGGCGGATGCCCTCGATGAGGCCGACGATCCGGTCGGCGAGCCGGGCTCCCGGCACGATCGCCCGGACGACCCGCTCGGCCGCGAGCGGCCACGCGAGGACCGCGACGGCGGCGAGCAACGCCGCCGCAGACACCCCGCCCGCGGCCAGCGCGATGTGCCGCACCGGCACCCCGCCCACCGCCACGCCCCGCGCCAGGCCGGGACTCAGCAGGCCCAGGGTGAGGAGCGCCGTCACCGTGAGTCCGTCGAAGATGCGCTCGACCGCGATGGACGACAGCGCAGCGGTGAAGCGGGCGCCGCCGAGCCGGGTGATGGCGTAGGGCCGGATCAGCTCGCCGGCCCGGAACGGCAGCAGGTTGTTCGCCATGAAGCCGATCGCCGTCGCGTGCCAGGTCGGCGCGAGCGCCAGCGGCCGGTCCGCCGCGGTGCGCAGCAGGAAGCGCCAGCGGATCGTGCGGATGGGGAAGGCCAGCGTGGCGAGGACGACGGCGAGCGCGAGCGGCCAGGGATGGGCCTGCGCCAGGTGGCGGCGGACGTCGGCCAGGTCCACCCGCCGAAGGATGAACGCGAGAAGCGCTACGGAAATGGCGACGCCGATGAGCGACGGCCAGATCCGGGAGCGGTCAGTCGGGCTCGGCAAGCGCGAGCGGCAGGAGGTCGAGGAGCTCGTCGAGCAGCGGCCGGACCTCGACCAGGCCGCGGCCCGGGCCCAGCCGGGCCTGGATCTCGCGGCGCAGCTCGGCCGCGCGCTCGAGCGCGCCGCGGCCGCGGTAACAGAGCGATTCGATCGCGACGACCGCCGGGGCCGAAGGAGCGGCGGGCGCTTGGGCCCGGCGGACCAGCGTGTCGAGCGAGGGCGGCGCGGCCCCGCGCTCGCGCCGGAGCCGTCCGTACCCGTCGAACGCCGTCTCGATCCGGCCGCGCGGAGGAGCGGCCGCGGCGCCCGCCGCCGCCGATGCTGCCGCCGGGGCCGGGGCCGGTGCGGGCCGCGGGGCCGGGGGCTCGCCGGCGTGGGCGAGCGACTCGATCGGAACGATGGGCTCGCCGCCGAGCGCGTCGATGTCCCGCGCGGCCCGCTCGATCTCCACCGCGAGGCGGTCCCGGTCCGTCGTCGCCGCGCCGCGGAGGAATTCGCCCGCGCCGCGGAGCGCGGCGACGAAGGGCTCACGCGCCCGGCGCGCGGTTCCGGTCGCCACCGCCTCCCGCGCCGCGCGCGCCAGCCGGCTGAGCGCGCGGCCCACGGGGTCGCCCTCGGGCGCGGCGGCGGCGCGCAGCGTGCCCACCAGGCGATAGAGGCGGAGATCCAGCTCGGTGACCGACCGCGCCTGCTCCAGCCGGCCCGCGGTCTGTACGAGGTGCTCGCCCAGGCTCACCAGCTCGAGCGAGCCGGGGGGCGTCACCGGGGCGAACTGGGGGACGGAGGCCGGGCGCTGCATCGGCTGCGCCTCGCCGCCCGGATAGAGGGTCTCGATGGCGACCACGTCGCGCTCGACGGCGAACGCCTCCAGCAGCAGGGCGGTGAAGTGCCGCGGCTCGTCGGCGTCGGGCTCCGGGGCTCCGCGGTCGGCGATGTCGCGCGCGACGCGGGAGAGCGCGCGGGCGCCGGCTTCCAGCACGGCGTCCACGCCGGGGGGCGGTGCGTGCAGGCGGGAGAGATCGCCGATGGCGAGCTCGATGCCGTCGAGAATGTCGGGGAGCGGGGGCAGCTCGGGCAGCTCGGCCAGTCCCTGGAGGGACTGCATCCGCCGGAGCACCATGTAGAGCGGCTCCCGGTCGTCGGGGGCGGTGCGGATGGCCCGGGCGGCGCGGTCGAGGGCGCTCGCGATCAGCGCGCCCTCCCGCGCCACGAAGGCGCGGACCCCCGTCTGGAGCTCGGCCGGCGTCGCGTCCGCCCGGCGGATCCGCTCGGCGGCCATCGGTCCCTGGCCGGCGAGCGATTCGAGGAGGGAGGCGAGGCGTGCGGCCCGGGCCGCGTCGCCCTCCTGCCACTCCGGGACCCGGCGGACCAGGAGCCGGTATTCCTCTATTGCCTGCCCGGCCTGCTCCCGGGTCGCCGCGTCCCAGGGCCGGCTTCCGTCACGGATGGCGCGGGCCAGCGCCTCGAACCCGGCCGCGGCGCGGCCGAGCAGGGGCTGGTTGGCCATCAGCGCGGAGCCGCGCAGGACCCGGGCGGTGCGAAGGAATTCGTCGGGCGGCGGACCGCCGGCGGCGCCGAAGAGGGAGTCCAGCCGGTCGAGGCACTCCCCGGCTTCCAGCGCGAAGAAGCCGGCCGGCCCGATCGGGTTGGTCATGACGCCTCGGCGCGAAGGGTGGGTGCGACCGCCCGAAGTGTAGGCCGGGCCCCGAGGCGGATCAAGCGCGGCAACCCGCGCTACGGCTGGATTTCCACCGTGACCACGTCGCCGGGGAGCACCGACAGCTGCTCGGTGTAGGCGCGCCCCGTGCCCCCCACCGGGTGCGCCTCGAACTGGATGGCGCCGGTCTGCACGAACTGCGAGGGGAACTCGAACAGGCTCGTCTGATTCCCCGTCGCGAGCCCGATCCGCACCCGGTCGCCGAAGCGCACGAGGTAGATGGTGAAGTCGTAGAAGTTCCGGTTGACTACGCGCAGCATGGTGCGCGCCGGCGTCGGGGTCTCGGCGTCGGGCACGGCCGCGTGGTGGCAGGCGGGAAGCGCCCCGAGCAGGAGCACGGCCGCGAGCGCGAGAGAGCGATTGAGCATCGTCAGCTTCCGGTTGGGTGTTGGCGGGCGCCGCGCACGAGCCGGCCCATGGTGGTGACGGCCTCGGTCATGCCGGTGAGAATCGCGCGGCTCATGACGCTGTGGCCGATGTTCAGCTCTTCGATCTCCGGGATCCCGGCGACCGGCTGGACGTTGAGGTAGGTAAGCCCGTGGCCGGCGTGGACCGCGAGGCCGAGCGACCGGGCATAGCGGGCCGCCGCCCGGAGCTCGTCCAGGGCCTGGTCGTCGCGGCGCCAGGTGTGGGCGTAGCGCCCGGTGTGCAGCTCGATCGCCGGCACGCCGAGCGCCCGGGACGCGTCGATGGCGGCGGGCTCCGGATCGATGAACAGGCTCACCCGCGAGCCGGCGTCGGTGAGCCGGGCGATGGTGGCGCGCAGCCGGTCCGCCGGCCGGCGGAGATCGAGCCCGCCTTCGGTGGTGACCTCTTCGCGCCGCTCGGGCACGAGCGTGGTCTGGTAGGGACGGAGGCGGCAGGCCAGGGCGACCACGTCCTCGCTGGTGGCCAGCTCCAGGTTGAGGACGGTGCGCACGGTCGCGCTGAGGCGCTCGACGTCGTGGTCGCGGATGTGGCGCCGGTCCTCGCGCAGGTGCGCCGTGATGCCGTCGGCGCCCGCGTCCTCGCAGCGGACGGCGGCCGCCACCGGATCGGGCTCGTCGGTGCGGCGCGCCTCCCGGAGGGTCGCAACGTGATCGATGTTGATGTACAGGCGGAGCGCTGCCGTCATTGCTCGCGGCTCCCGCGCCCGTTATGTTCGCACTCCGTCCCCTGCCGCGTGAGCATCCCGTGATTCCTCGCTCCACATTGATCCTCGTGGCCGCGCTCGCCGCCTGTGGCGGCGCGCCGGGCCCTACTGCGTCGGCCCGCCCGAAGCCGACGGCGGAGGACGCCGTCAGAAGCTTTATGCAGGCGGCCGCCGACAGCAACCTCACGCGCATGGCGGAGCTCTGGGGCACGCGGGCCGGGTCCGCCGCCAAGACCGGGCAGCCGGCCGACTACGAGCGGCGCATCGCCATCATGCGCTTCTATCTGAGCGGGTCGCCCTTCCGCGTGGTGCCGGGAGCCGCCGCCGAGTTTGCGCCGGTGTCCGGCGACACCGGCAAGGGACGGTTGCCGGGCCCGGGCGACGAGGCGGCCACCACCCGCCAGGTCGTAGTACAGCTCGACCGGCAGGGTTGCGCCAAGTACGTCCCGTTCGTCGTCGTGAAGACGGTGGACGACAACTGGGTCATCAACCAGGTGGACAT
>Ga0187825_10000069_pt1 | contig 16603 bp, 15 predicted proteins | sample NC_wetland_sal_i_11_FD_132421 | JGI IMG/M metagenome (GOLD analysis project Ga0187825, IMG submission 132421) | Wetland sediment microbial communities from Neuse River Estuary, North Carolina, USA - SourceSoil_5 | ecosystem: Environmental > Aquatic > Freshwater > Wetlands > Sediment | place... | reverse complement strand
GTGCGCGGGCGGAGTCGAAGCTGCCTTCTGCTCGTTTGCCGGAGTGTTGCCTTGCCCTTCCGGACGATTCGCTGCCGAAACCGGCAGGCCGCTGGCATAAAACGTAATCTCGCCCACATTCTTTGCGATTACCTGTACTAACTCCTGATCAAGCGCTTCGCTGGAGACGACCGTCAGATTTTCCGTGCGGGTGGGCAGAACCGTGACCGCGCGTAGATAGAGATTGCCGTGATCGCGGACGATCTCGCTGAAGGAGTCATGAATGAAAGAAGGCTGGCTGAACGGAGTACCTTTGGCATCGCCGCAGACAGGAAGCGGCTTGGAGCCTTGCCAGGCGCAGACGTCGCGGTGTCTCCAAATCACATCCGTTTTTCGCAAGCTGTCGAGCAGGGCAATGGTGGGCGGTTCGCCACGCTGCAGCCGGATGGCCAATTCGTTGGCGATGGCGGAGTTTAAGGCTTCCACGTTCTGCAGATGCAGATGGATTTCGGAGGTCACGATGAAGTTTGCGAATTGCCCGGCGAACAGGTAAACGGTGGCGAAAGCCATTGCGAACAAGAGCAGGGTGGGAATGACGCCGATGAAGACATAGGTGACGATCAGGCGATTGCGCAGCCGCCAAAGAATCTTGTTCTTGAGCCAGCGAAAGGCCACGACCGCGAACAGAAAGGCGGAGATGAAGCTCAGGAAACTGACCCAGCCTCCAAGCGTCTGGCTCCATCCGAGCCGGACCACCGCCAGCAGTTGCTGCAAGATGAACAGCAGCAGGGCCAAGCCCAGGGTGTACCACGCTCCGCGGGCGACGTGGGTGCGCGGCCAGAGCCCTTTCCGCATCAGTTCCGCGCGCCAGAATGGGTAGGAGAAATTCATTGGCCGAAAACTCGATTATGACAGAAACACGCCCGGGGAACTCGTCCCGCGGAAGGGTAGACAACGGGGTGTTGCGGCTAAGGTTTCAAAGCGGCTCGGGTCTCAGATCGGCGCGCCGGCGCAATCGTAGGATCTGCCAGCGTTCCGGCGACACGGAATCCTGAGCCGTCCTGCTTTGCGAACGTGAGGTCGAGTTTCCTGGCCAGCGAAGCATTACCTGAAACCGCGTAAGTCGCATCGGGTGAGACCAGGGTTGCATGCTGCAACTCAATGTCTCCGCGTTCGATGGCGAGCGTGCCGTTGAAGCGGCGGATCGACAACGAAACGCCGTTCAGTTTCATGTGCAGCAAGTCGCCGTCGTGGGCCTCAAAGCGGAGAGTTCCTTTTGCGCTGCTGGACAACTCGGCCGAGGAAAGGCCGGAGAGTCCCAATTCATAATGAAACGCCGAGGTGCCGCTAATCCAGGGGTCGCGCATGAGACCGGCGACTCGCGCCAGGGATACATTCTCCAAAGAACCAGAGCCCGAGAATGCTGGCGGCTTCACGGAAAAATCTGCCTTCCATTCCCCGGTGTGTTTTCCTCCCATGACGTCGGCGCGAAGATCGAAGAGATGCAGGCGTGCGCGATTCAACTCGACCTTGGCGGAGACGTGATCAGCTTCAAAGTCGCGGATCTCGAACCGGTCGGCGGACAAAGTTCCGGAAGCCCGAACTCCCGCAAGCACGGATGGTCCGGGCTCCGGGCTCGTGCCCAGTTCATACCAGGAACGTTCGGGCTTGCGCGGATTCCACCACTCATTGATAGCGTCGGTCGACACCACATCCGCATGCAGATCGAAGCTCGCCTGGCAAAGTTCTGCGCTCGCGCACCCGCGTGGAATCCTGGCTGTTCCGTTCAGGTGAGCTCCGGCGGCGGACGCGCTCAGTGCGCTGACTTCCAATCCCGTCGTCGTCAGCAGGAGCCGGGCAGAGGCAATCTCCAGCAGCGCACTCGACGGGCGGAGATCAGCCTCGACCTGGTGGAGTTCGATGGTGCCCGTTGCAATCGGGGCAGGGAAGCCTTGCCATACCCCGGCGACCTGCAAATCCAGCTTTGCATTTCCACGAGCCGCTAGCCGATGGACGGGGATGCCGACCATGCGGGCTGCGTCCTGCAACTTCTGAACCTCTGAATCGCCTTTGATCCCGATGTTGTAGGCCTGCCGCCCGAACCATCCCTGTAGGGAAACGGCGGCGGGGCGTCCAAGCTTCAAGGGGACGGGTCCAAAGGAGAGTTGCGGCGCCATTGGCTCGATGACAGCACGATTGGTGCGACGGCGTCGTTTGTCCTCAGCGCCGACCGCCCTGACCAAGGAAAACGGAATGACGTCGAAGGCTAAATCTGTCTTATTGGATTCGGACTTCAGATGAAAATCGTCCGTCCGCCCGGAGCCAGCCCAGACCAGCTGTCCGGCGTTATCGGTCAGGGCCGTAAAGTTTGCATCCAGGGTGCCGGTTGCTTGCAGGTCTGCCGGAAGATCTTTCTTGACGTGGCGAATCACAGCCAGCAGGCTGTCGGTCGGAACCGCGTCGGCAGCAACCTGCAGATTGTAGTTTCTGGGGCCTGTGAGCTGTGTGACCTCTCCCGTGAGCTCGATCTTGCGATCGCCGATCGGAACGTCACAGATCGCCTGCTTCAGGCTGCGATCTTGCGCGTGCAAGAGGGCCTTGCACTGAGCACGCAGCTCGACATGGGGATCCTCGGAGATGTCGTAGCGGCGGAACTCGCCGAGCGATGCATCCGCTTGCAGGGCCAGATTGCTAGGAGTGCCCACTCCATTCAAGGTCACGTTGGCAGTACCCCGCCAGCCGCGATCTGCCCCGGTAAGAGCCTTGGAGAGCTGGCCCAGTTGCGCCTCTTGCCAGCGTGCCGTGAAACGAACTGGAGTCTGCAAGCTGGATACGCCGCGCGCCCAGTTGCCGCTTAAGAAAATCTGCCCGATGTCGCTGACGTTGAAGTCTGTGCGCACCGGCTGGCCTTTGAGGCGCATTCCCCAGTACGTGTCGGAATCCTGCCAGAGCGAGTAGGTGGCATCGGTAAGCGCGAAAGGCTTCTTCTCGGTGCCGAATTTGAAATTGATCCGGCCTCGATCCGCCTCGATGTAGGGAAATTCAGATCCTGAGGTGCTCGATGGGATCCGTGAAGCGATGGCCGTACGCTCCAGGAAGGTCTCCACATTCCAGCGGCCATCGCCACGACGTACCAGGTTCAGGCTGGGCTCGGTCAGGCTCAGTCGCGCGATTGCGAGGTGTCCTCGGAGAAGGCTGGTCAGACGCAACGAAGCCGTTACTTCTTGCGCGCGCAACACGGGTTCGGCACTGAACGAAGGATCATCGTGAACCACGAAGCCGTCCAGGTCGAAGCCGGGCCGCGGCAGCAAGCGCAGGTGAACGGCGGAAATCTCCACTTGCCTTTGCAGCATGGCCCCGATCGAATTCGCGATTCGGTTCTTGAGACGAGCCGCTCCCGGGCGGAAAAGGAAGAGTGCGATCAGCACGGCGATCACTGAAAGCACCAGGACAGGTTTGGAGCGAGGCTTCACTGCACAATCCGGAAGGTGCGACGCCAACGAGTCTCGTCAAAGAAGTGAATCACCACGTGTGCCAGAAATCCGATGCGCTCGCTGAAATCCGTATGCCGGTATTGGTCCGAAGGGGTGTTAAACGACCAGTACACAAACATCGGACGACCGATGACATTTTCTTTGGGAATGAATCCCCAATAGCGGCTGTCGAGACTGACGTCCCGGTTGTCGCCCATTCCGAAGTAGCCGTTCTCGGGAACCACGATGTCGTCCCCCTGGATGTGCTCCCGCATTTGCAACTGCCATTCGGGAGAAACATTGTAAGCGTCCGACGGAGGAATCGCGGGGAAGTTGTCGCGATAGGGATCGTAAAAGAGGGGGCCCTTGTGCATCACATAAGGCTCGTTGAGCTTCTCCCCGTTGCGGTACACCATGCCGTCGCGCAGATGAATCCGGTCACCGGGAACGCCCATAATGCGCTTCACCACATAGAGACCCGGCTCTGCCGGCGAGAGAAATACCACGATGTCCCCCCGCTTGATATTGCGATAGGGCAGGATCGGCCCGAGCCAATTCGTTTTCGGAGCGAACTGCACGCGGTTGACGAAGACGTGATCGCCGATGAGCAGCGTGTCTTCCATGGAACTGGAGGGAATCTCGAATGCCTGAAGAACGAAGGTGATGATGAAAAGGCCGGTCACCAGCACAGCGGCCAGTGACGCCAGAAACTCGACTGTGGTTTCGCTTTGCTTCTCCGGCGGAGAGTTCTCTTTCTTGGCCATTCCCTTGGTTTCCATCAACTTTAGATTTCGTCCGTCAGCTGACTACGCGGAAAGTTCGGTCCCAGCGGGTAATCTGAAAGAAGTGGGTCACCGCGTATGCGAAGTGGTAGAGTTTATCACCCACCGACGCTTGAAACGGTAAATCACTGTCCGAGTCGCGAATCGACCAGTAGATCAGCAGCGGCCGCCCGATAATGTTCTCTCTGGGAACAAAGCCCCAATAGCGGCTATCGGAGCTGTCGTCCCGGTTGTCACCCATGGCGAAGTAATGGCCTTCAGGCACGATCAGCTGGCCATCTTCCACCAGTTTCGGCATCTGCACCCACCAGTCGGCGTTGATGCCCGGGTCGATCACATCCAGGCGCGGGAAGTCGTCGCGGAAGATGTTGCGCTCGTTCTTGTAGTGGCGGACGTACGGCTCGGAGATCGCGACTCCATTCACGAACACGCGCTTGTTGACGAGCCGAATGCGGTCTCCAGGAACTCCGACCACGCGCTTCACGAAATGCTGGTTGGGATTGACCGGATAATGAAAGACGATGATGTCGCCCCGGCGAATGGGGCGATAGGGAATGATGTGGTCCGTCCACCCTCCTCCGCCATAGCAAAGCTTGTCGACCAACAGATAATCGCCGATCAGCAGCGTGTTCTCCATTGACTCGGAGGGAATCTGAAACGCCTGCACCACGTAGGTGATCACAAACACCGCGATGATCACCGTTGCCAGCAACGATTGCAGGGAAGTAATCCAGTCGGGTGTTTCGTGGTGCGAGTTGGGGACGATCGTCATGGAGACGGAAGGGCGGGCGACTTCGGGGGTGCTTTCTCTTCTCGGGTGACTGGTTGCGATGACAGATACTCCAATGCTTGGCGGGCGGCCGCTTGTTCGGCCTTCTTCTTGGTGGATCCTTCGGCGCGCCCGGTAAATTCGATTTTCGCAGGAGTTCCGGCCGTCAACCGGACCTCCACGGTAAATGTCTTGCTGTGCTCCGGGCCGACTTCCTTCACCAGTACGTACGAGGCTTGCGGCCTGCCGGATGCTTGCAAGGTCTCCTGCAGGGCCGACTTGAAGTCCATCACTGGAACGCCCCCGCTTTCGGGGTTCATGCGCTCCAATTCAGGCACGACCACGCACTGCAAGATAACCCGCCGGGCCGCGTCAAGGCCGCCGTCCAGGTAGAGCGCCGCAAGAATTGCTTCGAGGGCATCGACCAGCAGGGCGGTCTTGCTTCTGCCGCCGCTTTTTTCTTCGCCTCGGCCCAGCCGAAGATAGTTGCCCAAGCCCAGCGTCTGGGCTACCTGGATTAGATGCCGCTCGCTTACCAGATGAGCCCGCAATTTCGAAAGTTCGCCTTCACGGAAGGTCGGAAACCGGCGAAAGAGTTCTTCCCCCGTCACCAATGCGAGCACGGCGTCGCCGAGAAACTCCAGTTGCTCGTTATCGGCCGGACGCAATCCCAGCTTCGTGGGTTGCAACGCTTCCTGTTCGCGAGCCTGCGAACTATGGGTGAGCGCCTGCTCGAGCAGTTCTGGCTGTTGGAAGTGATGCCCCAGCAATCCTTCCAGTACGGCGATTTCTTTCGATTTCATGCGGATCTTGCTTCAGCGGACGGAAGTCGGGGGCCCTCCGCACAGCTCGAATCCTCTAGTTTTTAGGCTGCTGCTCCGAAGCGGGTTTCGGGGGAGTGGCGCCTCCACCCACTAGTTGATTCAACCGGTCGCGTTCCTGTCGCGCCAGCTTGCCGGCGTTGGTGCCTTCTTGCGTCAGTTCCACTGCGTGGTTGGCTTCTTTGAGCGCCTCGGGGTACTTGCTCTGGCGATCGAGTGAGATGGCGAGACGGAGGACTACCACCGGGTCGGGCTGCGACGGGAAAGCGTCAATGGACTTGCGCAGATCGGTTTCCGCGTCGGGGAACTTGTCCTTCTTGAATTCGATCGTGCCCATGATGGAATACGCGAACGAGCGCAATTGCCCCTTGTAGGCGTCCACCTGATCTTGCGGAGTTCCCGGGGGAATGGACACATCCGTATCCACGGTCTGGGTGGCTTTCTGCGCCATCTTCATGGCTTCGTCGAGACGCTGATCTTTATCGAGGTCGGTGTCGCGCGTTTTCTCGGCCAGTTCGTTGGCCACAGTGACCAGCAGTTCGGGATCGTCCCCGTCCAGGCCCAGGCCCTTGCGACCGGTCTCCATAGTTTTGTCGGAGTCGCCGGCTCTCTGATAGAGGCGCATAGTGGACTTGTAGAGCATGACACGCAGTTCGCTGTCGGGGAACTTGGCGGCGAAATCGTCAGCTGCTTTTTCGGCGGCGGCAGCGTCGGTCAAGGCTACGGCTTTTTGGTATGCCTCGTATTCGGGCTGGGTCTTGGCCTGCGGGGGACGCTTACCCTGCGGGGGGGCGCTCGCTTGCGCTCCGGCGGGAGCGGAGGACTGACCGGGTGTGCTCGGTTTGGGGTTGGCCTGGGCACTCATCCACGTCGCACAGCCCAATATCAGGCCGATCAACGCTGCTCGCTTCATGCTCTCTCCTTGGGTGCGACTCTCACTTGAGAATCGAAGTGCTCTTCCGAAAACCTCGTACGTAGGGACAGCCGCCCTCGGCTGTCCGGCGGAGCGAAGCTCCGCAATTCGCTCAACAATCCTAACCGCAAGCTTCTACTTCTTGGGTGCCGGCGGCTCATACGGCTGCTGTATCCCACGCTCGGCAGCCGCCTTTACCTCCGGCATCGCGGCGCCCGCGTTCAAAGCTGCATGATACTCGTCGAGGGCGTTTTCCCGCCGCTCCTGCAGATCAAAGATTCTGCCCAGGTAGATATGAGACCAGGCGATGACCTTGGGTTCCTGGGTCGCCTTCAGAGCCCGCTCGAAATATCCGGCTGCTCCTGCCATGTCGCGATTCGCGGTGGCGACCTGCGCCAGAATGAACAGAGCCCGGCCCGCATCCTCATGACCATCATTCAGTGCGCGCTCGGCCAGTTCCTGGGCAGTCTTCGTATCCCCGGCCGCCAATCGGCGCTCCGCCACAGACAGTAAATGTTGAGACTTGGGACGGGCGAAGCTTAGCACTTCCGGCGATGCCTCGCCAGCAAACTGCGTCTCCGCGGCCCGCTTCTTTTCCTTGCTGACGTCGATGCCATTCAGCAGGTCGAGGTAGGCGTCCTTGATGCCCTCAGGAGCTTTTTCGAACTGGCCAAGAGAATCATAGAAGTATCGGGTGAGGATGTATCCCTGCTCGACCGACTTCTCGACCGCATCGGCGCGCAAGGCTTCGGGGGTCTTGCTGTTGCCCTGGGTGCGGATCTCGATCGCACGCACCAGGCACTCGGTGATGAGGAGCGAGGTGTCGGTCTTGAACGACTCCTCCATGGGCGAGCGCTGCACGGATTCCAGAAGTGGATCCAGCCGCTTCATGGTCGTGGGGTATTTCAGCGCCAGGGGATCGAGAAGGTAATGCAGGTAGGTGTGCCGGATCTGGTCCATCTTGAGCTCAGAACCGGCTGGAGAAATCACGACGAAATACTCGTTCGCGTAATTGCGGGCATTGACCTGCTCGGGAGCAGCGAGCGGATCGAGCAGCACGGTGAAGCCGCGGCCCAGGTATCCCGCGGAAGGCAGCTTTAGATAAATCTCGGTGTCGAACAGCGTCTTGGCAAGAGGTTCGTGATAGCGCTCGGTCAGGCGGATGTAAGCGTCATGATGCTTCGCCCAGATGGTGTGCAGTCCGGCTTCTTCGTAGAAGGCTGAAGCCAAAGTGGCGAACCCCACGACATTCTGCGCGTCGGGAGGCATTTCCGCCTCCTTCACTTTGGGCAGGAAATTCGGCGGGTCCCCGAGGTAGAGAGCGAGGGAGATAAACTGCGCCAGGTTGCGCGACGGATCCGGCCGGGCATGATCGCGATAGTACTGGCAAAGCTGGCCAACGGCTTGCAGCGCAACGTCGGAATCGCGGCTGGCTCGAACCACTTCCGAACGAATTTGCTTGCGCAGCGGGTCGGAGGCGTTCAGGCCGTCGTCGTATCCGCAGGCGTTCATGGAAGCCAGAATGGTGAACAGCGTCTCGCTGGTATCGAGCGTGACCTTCGGCGTGTTCTGCGCGACAGAAAAGACGGGGAGGATCGCCAGGCTCAGCGCCAGTATCGGATGCCAGAAATACGAACGCAGGAAAGTCCTCCAGCGGACGGTACGCGTGGGAAATACATCGATAGTTTAAGAGGTTCCGCGGGGAGGGTCAAACCTCGCGTGTTTCCGAGAAAGGCTCTTAAGGCAGAGAACGCAGAGAACTGCCGCGGAGGACGCAGAGAGAAGCATTTAACCGCAAAAGGGCGCAAGCAACCGCCGCAATGAACGCAAAGCACTGCCAGTCTGGGGGGCCAAGATTCGCGTGCGCTCTTTGCACGCTAACCTGGGATCCTCATAATCTGCTACCTTTCGCGCTTTTGGAGTTAAGAGCTTGCTCTCCGCCAGAATTAGAGCTTTTCTCCGCGTCCTCAGCGGCTGTTCTCTGCGCTCTCTGCGTTAAAGCTCTTTCTTGAAAACACGCGAGGCCCCTACCCCCGCACACTGATCTTCGAGAACGACAGCACGGCGTGTCCCGGAGTCGGACGCCCCATTGACATGGCCGGACGGAAGGTTGTGAAGATCAGCATCCTCTTTACTTCGGGCAGCAGCTTCTGCGAGCTGTCTGAGTCGGAGATGATCCGATAATCCTGCACCCGGCCGTTCGCATCCACATACGCTTCGATCACCAGGGAATCATCGCTGACGGAGTTCAAGGTGTAGGCAAAGGATGATTCTTCCAACTCGGGTCCGGTATAGAGCATGAGCGGAACGTCGTTCGTGTTGCGAGCCTGTAGTTGCGGCAAGGTCGAGCCAATCACAAAGCCGAAAATAGCAACGGCCGCAATCATGCCCGCGGTTGCGGGAACCATGAACGCGTGCATGGCGTTTTCAAGACGCACCAGCAATCCCTCGAACAACGGGCGCTTGGCGGCCGCGACTTCGCGCGAGATCGCCACGCGCAACTTGAGCGCGAGATCTGCCGGCACCTTCGGGCGTCCGATCTTGGAAACCACTTCCTGGGTCTGACGGAGCAGCGCGTACTCCCGGTCGCAATGAGAACAGGCATTGAGATGCCGACGTAGAGCGTGCATCTCGGCTCCTGAAACAGCTCCGTCAAGGTACGGCGAGAACATCTGCTTGGCCTCGGCGCACTTCATGACGTCACCTCTAGTCCTTCGTCGGTGCGGGTCAACCGACAACGCGAACGGCTTTCCGATTCTTCGGATTCCTCAGGACGCTGTATGCCCAATTGATCGCCGACTTCCTGCACATATCCGCACAAGCGGCGGCGCAGCGCGTCGCGGCCGCGCGTCAGGCGCGATTTCACGGTGCCCAGCGAAACATCCAGAACCTCGGCGATCTCCTCGTACGACATGTCTTCCAGGTCGCGCAAAATCACCGTGCTGCGATACGGTTCCGGTACTTTCCTCAATTCGGCTTCCACCCGCTCCCGGACTTCCTCGTGGCACACATTGTCGAAGGGCGACTCGCCTTCGTCGACCAGTGTTTCGCGGGCGGTCAATCCGCTGCCTTCGGCATTGCTGGCTTCCACTTCCATCGAAGTCTCGCGCGCCTTATGCCGGAACCACCAGCGCCTGCGGTTCGAAGCTTCATGCACCGCGATGCGGTAGATCCACGTCTTGAGGCTCGATTGCCCGTTGAAGTGACGGATTCCGCGAAACACCTTCAGGAACACTTCCTGAGTGGTGTCGGCAGCATCGGCGGGATCGGTCAGGATGCGATAGACGAGCGAGTAAACCGGCTGGTGAAACTCCCCGATCAGCCAGACGTAAGCGTCCTCGGATCCTGCCTTCAACTCGGCGACGATCGCGGCTTCCAGATCGCGCGAACCGATTGCACTTGCCAAATCACCCAAGGTCGCAACTCCCGCCATGGCTTTCACGGCGCACCCCGTATTATAGGATCGTTCGCCGCGGCCGGAAAAGAAAACCGGCTACAGCTGGACCTCGGTATCGAGCCCAATTGCAGATTCGGCACCCTGTTGGCATAGACCCCGCCGAGTGGATGTAGGTTCCCAACATTTCCACATTGTTGATTGTCTAGCGATTACCAACGTGCCCACGGCGGCCGTAGGTACAGGCGCCCTCGCCTGTACAGCCGGGGCGGTTTGTGCCCCGGCAGGATCTCTTCGGAAGAAAGGCCTAACTCTTTTAGTGGAGCCGAGTTGCAATCAAAAGCTGCCGCGACCAACCCCGTCGCGGCTGTACAGGCGAGGCGCCTGTACCTACGTTTCTATTGGGGTGGCGTCTGGGGCTGCTGGGATGGTGCCTGGGTGGTTGGGCTGGTCTGAGACGCCGGCGTAGTCGGCTTGGGCGGTCTGGGCACAGGTTTCTTCTTGACAGGCTTCTTAGGGGCCTCATTGTCGTCGACCACAATCTTTTTGGGTGATGGTGCCGGCGTCGACGCTTGCAGTGTCTTGACCTGATTTCGCAACTGGGCCAGTTCCGACTCCTTGGCCGTGGTCAGGTTCTGCAGGCGTTCTCCCAGATCGCGGCGAGTCCGCTCGATCAGGTTGAGGTCGTTCGACAGCGACTGGAACTCATCTTTGGATCCAAACGCACCCGCGGATTCGGTGACGCTTCCCAGCACGTCGTAGAGCGCGTCGAGATTCCGGTAAAGCTTGAAGGTGGCGCCCATGTCCTCGGGCGAGTTCTGCACCTGGGTGATGATCTCGGGCAACGCGCCCTGAACATTTCTTTTCAGAGAATCCACGTTAGACAGAACCTGCTTCTTGTAGCTCGAGTCCATCTTCCATTTCTCGACACGCAGCTTGCCAAGATCGGCCTGCATGGACTGGGAAGCCTGCTGCAGAGGGCCCAGAATGGTGTTGAGTTCGCTCACCGACGTGTAGGGAACGGGAGCGGGGGTGATGGACTGCGCAGACAGCAGCGCGGAAACAAAGAAGGGAACAACAAGAGCAGAATGAATAAGTTTTAGGGTCATTGTGGAACGCGCCTTGGGTCAGGATACTGAAGTTGCCACGATTTCTCAAAATGTGCCGAGGCTTGGTTTGACTATCGTTAAGAGCTGGGGGAGAATGAAAACGGTTGCAAGCGATTTTTCCCACCCGATGTGTGCTGTAACAGTGGGCCTGTGGCGCAGCTGGGAGCGCGCTTCCATGGCATGGAAGAGGTCGTCGGTTCGATCCCGACCAGGTCCACCAAATCCCGATGCTTTTTCTTTGCTCCCGAAAAATCACGAATACCTGATGCGGACTTGCGGATGGGTTTCGCGATCCTTCTCTTGGCAGGTCGGGCGAGACCATCGCCGACGCGTGGGGAGAGTTACTTTGATTCCTCAGCCGCCGATTCTCGTACTTCCAATTCCGCTTGGCGCTTTCGGGTAGCTTCGGCGGGGTCGGTCCCTACCTGCAGAGTGGTTTTCTCAGCGAAGTAGCGCCATCCCTCGTGCCGGTCTGCGGGGCCTTGAGAATCTTCAAGTTTTTTCAATTCGAGTTCCGCCTTCTGCTTGCCCTGAACCACGGCTACTACTCCGGCGGACCGGTAGGTCCGGACGTTGTGCCGGATGATGGCGTAACTGGCGGTGAGCTCGTCGCGCGTCAGAAAGAATCCAGAGGCAGTGTGCCAAATAAAAACGGCTAATTCGGGTTCAAGGTACGAAAGCAGGCTACGCGGAGGTGAAACAAGTTTCAAGGCAATTGTCAACCCAGGGCGGCAGGAATGGTCTCTCTCACTCGCAATCGTCGTCATGGAAGTTTCTTTTTCGGCGCGGCCGGTCGGGACAGCGTATAATCAGAGAGCTTAACCTCGAAGACACGCCACCAGACGAACTTGCGCCTTCGCGATTGAGAGATTTGAGATCGGGAGGCGTACTTCTGCACCACGTATACCTGTCCACAGATTCCGGTCTGCGGGAATCGGGCGCCCCTGATCGCAGAGCATGTTTTCTCGCAAAAATAGTCGGACGATGACAGGCAACCCACGGTGATTCAGGAGATTTACTATGTCGGCGCGAAACGGAGACAAGTCTAGATTCCACAGGGAACGGAAGCAGAAGATCGCCCGACGTAGCCGAACCCACGAATTGGTGCAACACGCGAGAAGCCAAGCGAAGGTAACGGGTTCGGCCAAAAGAACGAAGCCAGCACCGGTGACGGCATGAGCGCAACTCCCATCGAGCCGATCGCCGCAGTGATTCCTGTCGATCTCAAGAAGAAGCGGGTGCTGCTGGTGGATACCTCAGCCTCGAAACGCGAGGTTCGGGCGGAAGTCATGCGAAAACTGGGCATGGATGTTGACTGTGCCGGCGATATCCGGGAAGCCCGCAACTGGTGGAAAGCCGACTTCTATGACCTCGTCCTGATCAATGTGGAAGCCGACGGGGGGCACCGGGATCGATTTTGCGGAGACATTCGCAACGGGACACCACAGCAAGAGGTGGCCTTCCTGGTGGGCAAACCGGAGTATCTCGCCGCGGCACCCAACCCATCGGAAGATTCCGCAATTGAACCGAGCGACGAACACGCCGTTGCTTTGAAGGCTCAAGCGGCAGATGCCGGGAATCCAGGAGTAGTACGCCAATATTGGGGGATCATGGAGGCCTCGCGGCGGATTTCCGCAGTGCGCTCCGCCGCCGTCGCTCGTACCCGCGCCATGCATAGCTTGCCCGGGCCACCGCGCGATTCGGAAGGTCGAGCCTCCAAACGAACGGCAACCGCATCCAGCCCGGATGATTTACTCAGAAAGGAAATGCAATGAAGAACCTGTACGTTGGCAATTTGCCGCACAGCACAACCGAGTCAGAACTGCGCAACGCCTTTGAGGCACACGGTCCCGTCGAGAAGGTCAGCATCGTGACCGACCGCGACACGGGCCGCTCACGAGGGTTTGCGTTCGTGGAAATGACCAACGCGAGCGAAGCCGATAAGGCGATCGCTGCTCTAAACGGGAGCGACTTCGGAGGCCGCACCTTGACCATCAACGAGGCCAAGCCCAAAACGGAGCGGCCACGCAGCGGCGGCCAGCGTTTTGGGGGTGGTGGTGGTGGTCGCGGGCGCGACGATTACCGCGGACATGCGCGTCAGCCGCGAGAACCGCGCTGGTAATACGTCGCCAGGAAACAACCGGGGGCCGGCTCGGAAAAGCACCGGCCCAGTCATACATCATAATCTGGGAGATGGAATGCCACGAGGCCGATCGACTTTTACAAAGCGTCAAAAAGAACAGACACGGCAACAGAAACAACGAGACAAAGCCGAGCGCAGGAACCAGCGCAAAGAAGAGAAGCCTGCCGAGAGCAGCGTCGATGAGATGGCCGAATTGCGGGAGCACGCAGCGGCGCAGGCTGCCTTATTCAACCTGGGCACGGAAGAACCGCACTCGCCTGAGGAATCTCTGCCCCACCGGGAACGCGATTAGACCCGGACGACTCTACTGAAAAAAGGTCGCCGGTGCGAGAATACCGGCGACCGATTATCAACTTTTCTACATCGCTCCTATACAAACACCTCTCCGGGCAGAGCCGTCAGAGTTCGGGATGCGAGCGTGTTTTGCATCGCTCGCGGCTCGACCGTGTCGCCATCCAGTTGCAGGCGTTCGATGCGCAATTGGAGCGCACGTTCGATCTGGCGGAGTTCCATAATCTCCGCGCCCGCCGCGATGGTGGAGGCTCGCCCCCTCAATCCGGCACGCCCCGTCCGGCCCACGCGATGGATGAAGTCTTCGGCCATCTTGGGAACGTCATAGTTAATGACGTGGGCCACGTCATCGACGTGGAGGCCGCGGGAAGCAATATCAGTGGCAACCAGCACCTGGAACTGCCCTTCCTGGAAACCGCTCAACGCGGCGTTGCGCTGCGACTGGGAGCGATCTCCGTGGATCATGGCGGCGGCGAAGCCGTCGCGCGCAAGTTCCCTGGCCAGGCGTTCCGCTCCGCGTTTCGTGCGGGTGAAGATGAGCGTCTGTCCTTGCTCGGCCTCGAGGAGTTGCCGAAGTACATCGCGCTTCTCCCCGGGACGAACCTCGTACGCCTGGAGTTGAACGCTTTCGGCTGGTTTGCGGATCGAGCCCAGGGCGACCCGAACGGGTTCGCGCATGTAGTCATGCACGAGTCCGGCGACGGACTGTTCCAGCGTGGCCGAAAAACAGAGGGTCTGCCGCTGTTGAGGCAGAGCGGACAGAATTCGCCGGATCGCCGGCAGAAATCCCATGTCCAACATGCGATCGGCTTCGTCCAGCACGAGCATCTTCACGTGCCTTAGGTCGGCAAACTTGCGGCTCATCAGATCCTGCAAGCGCCCGGGCGTAGCGATGATCAATCCCGAGCCCGCGCGAAGACTCTGGATTTGCGACTTCTCTGAGACGCCACCAATGACCAGCGCGGCTTTCGGCATTGGTTTGGTGCGCAGTTGCTCGTATTGTTCGTGAACCTGCATCGCAAGTTCCCGCGTGGGGAGCAGCACCAGAGCGATCGTATGACGCTCTGGTTCCCGCTGCAGGGTCTCAATCAGCGGAATGAGGAACGCGAGCGTCTTTCCCGTGCCCGTTTGAGCCGTTCCGATCACGTCTCGGCCTTCTAAGGCCGGAGGAATTGCACGTTCCTGGATAGGTGTAAGGTTGGTGAATTGAGCTGCCGCCAGTTTCCGCTGCAAGGCAGGGGACAGGGGCAGTTCCGAAAATGTGGTCATTCGAATTGTTTTCTTTCTGGAGGGGCCTGTTGTCACGCACACTCTGACACACGTCAAGAGTGGCCATGCCGCTCACATTTCTTTTTAGATTGGCGCTAACGAAAACGGCGGGCAGGAAAGGCGGAGATGAAGCTGGTCAGAAAAGCGAGACCACCGCGTGACGAGCAAACCGTGGCAAAAGCGTCATAAGTAGTATAGCAGAACAGTTCTTCGGCCCGTAATTCAGATCCGCCCCGGACCACTTTAGTAATCAGGTCCGTCGATTCCACTCATGGCGTGGGAGCAGGTTTGTCCTCGCGCTATAATTGCTTCCCGATCATGTCTGGTTCGCGTTATGCCCTGGTCGCCTACGTAAAGGACCCAGTCGGGCAATTTGTCGAGAAGCTTCGTCGGGAACTCCATCCGGAACTACCCCACCTGGCCGCCCATCTCACCATTCTGCCTCCTCGACTTCTGAGGGAAAGTGAACAGACGGTGATCGAGACGCTCGCCCAAGCCTGCCGTGAGGCCGAGTCCTTCGAGGTGACCCTGGGGGAGGTCGAGACATTCATTCCGGTGACGCCCACCGTGTTCATCCGGGTGGCTCATGCCGCCAAGCGAATGCAAAAGCTGCATGACCTGCTCAACCGTGATGGGGCCTGCTGCACCGAGGAACTTCCGTACGTCCCTCACCTGACGATCGCCAAAATGAGCACCGAGGAACAGGCGTGGAGAGCATTTGAGATGGCGCGGCGGAAATGGGCGCAATACACCGGCAGCCGGCATATTGGCTTGAATGAACTAACCTTTGTGCGCGAGGCTGAGGCCAACCGCTGGTCCGATTTGGCATCGGTTCCGTTAGGGCAGACGACCTCATCCCGCAAGAAGTAACTCGTTGACAGCTTTGTAGGTACGCAGGGATCGCGGAGCAGCGCGTTATGTGCATGCGTGCCATCGGCCAAAAGGACATGTCCCTGTCAGCCCGCATCCCTGTCCGGACGTGCATTGCTCCAGGGGGCCTTCGAGCGTTACATAAGAAGTCGAGGCATGGTGTAACTGCGCCCCTCCCCAGGCGAGCTGAGTTGCCCTCCAGTCGGAGAGGTTCTGCATGCAAGTCGGAGTCTACGGATCGGGGTACTTGGGCACGGTCATTTCCGCCTGCCTGGCGGATTTCGGCACGCCGGTGAATTGCTGTGATACCGACAGCACTCGCATGGTGGAAATGGCCCAGGGCAACATCTGCTTCTTCGAGAAGAACCTCAAGGAAATTGTCCGGCGCAACGTGCGCTGCGGAAGGCTCTCGTACTCCACTGACGTCGAAGCGTTCTCCAAGAGAGCTCACGTGATCTTTCTCGCGGAGGATTCGGCGGAGCATCTGGAAGAACTTGTTCAGCGCATTGCGCGCCATTCCACACACGCGGTTACCTTCTGTCTCGTAACACCGGCTCCCGTCGGAACGGCTGCGAAACTGGAGCAATCCTTGAAGAACGCCAAGCTCAAGGGCACAATCGTTTCCCAGCCCATGTTCTTCACCGATGGCTGCGCGGTGGAAGACTTTAACTGGCCCGATCGCATCATCCTGGGAACGAACTCTCCGGAAGCCGTGGCCGCGCTGAAGCAGATTTTTCATCCGCTGGTCATGCGCGGGGTGCCGGTGGTCGTGACCAATCACGAGACGGCG